>Ga0070707_100001558_pt1 | contig 22269 bp, 15 predicted proteins | sample KBSK5502metaG_FD_65468 | JGI IMG/M metagenome (GOLD analysis project Ga0070707, IMG submission 65468) | Corn, switchgrass and miscanthus rhizosphere microbial communities from Kellogg Biological Station, Michigan, USA - KBS K5-50-2 metaG | ecosystem: Host-associated > Plants > Roots >...
GTTGAGTACTGTCGGATCAACTGCTACTTGTATGTCCCACGTGTTGAACGGGTCCATCTGAGAGACCTTGACGGCGAAAAAGATGTGGGTTCCAACAGCCTGTCCACCGTTAATATGACCAGGACCAATATACAGAATGTTAGGATTTTGCCCCCTAACGGGTTGGGTCGTCATAGCCAAAGCCGAAAACGCGATCAAGAGCGTTAAGGTTGGCAATAGTAGTTTGGAACGTTTCACGCTAAATATTCTCTTCATAACGAACTTCCTTCCGTTCATAAACTTAAGACCATTAAGGCGACCGCTATTCAACTGCTTCGGATCTCTCCAGATCCAGTCTACTTATAGGACTTTCTTTTTAATCCGCAGAGGATGGAGATCGCAGGGAATCTAGAATCGGCTCAGACAATACGAAGATTCTGATAGCTAGCTTGAGATATCCCATCGAACTGGATAATGAGCTGGAAATGTCAGTCCGGAAAAACCTAACACGCCTACGAGTGCCTTATTGCAATAAAATCAAGTGGTTCCCGACGTCTGCAAAGGCAGACGAACCATCCCGTAAAGGACTTGGCTCAAAAGAAGTTCGGGCTGAGCCAGTAGGCTCCGAATATGCTGACGTCTACGATGTCGATTTTTCCGCTGGCGTCCAAGTCCGCTTTCGGATCGTAATTCGTAGAGCCTATGGACGACTGCCATGAGCCACCCAAAATGCTAGCGTCGGATATGTTCACTGTTCCATTCATGTCTATGTCGATCTGCCTGGTAACTTGAACGGAAAGCGTAACTGATGTTCCGGCAAGTGTAACCGCAATATCTGAAGAAAGAGAGTAAGGAAGCACCCCTATATCGAGCAGGAAAGCAGTTCTGAATGATGAAGTCCGATTCACGAGAGATAGACCGGGAAGAGCATAGGTCTTAGAGAATATGAGCCCGCCGGTGGTTGCATTAACCGCGGTCACCGTGACGGTTCCAGTAAGGTTATGGCCCAGTGGGTTTATGACGAGATTTCCCGTTGTGGTGATGCGAAGCCCGGAGAAGAGTGTGCTGTTGTTGACACCTACGGACATGTTCGGCGCTAGATCCATTACCACTCGATCGGCGTCGGGAGTTCCAAGCCCTGTCGGAAAGTCCCAACCAGCAGTAGCGAAGAAGAATCCATCCGTGCCACCAATGGGATCGTGGTAGTCTGATATTTTGTAGAGTTTGCCGTCTACAGCTCCGTATCTGACACCATTCGCCTGGCTCGCTAGAGCTATGAGCGCCGCCCATTGAGGAGCACCGGCACTAGTTCCTCCCACTTGGTAGAGGCTTCCGGCCTCCACAACCAAGACTCCTGTATTCGGATCGGCATCATAGGAAACGTCAACCGTGTCTCGTAAAGAGTCTCCGACACCCTGCTGATACGACGGCTTCGAGAAGACGAGGCTCGCCCCTGCTGTGCTGCCGGACCAGGCGCTCTCAGAGATATACGAGGCAGTTGAATTGAGAGTGAGACTAGTGCCTCCGACAGCGACCACTAGGGGATCGGACGAGGGGTACTGGACGTTACAACAGGACGATGCGCCCGAGTCGCCAGAACTGGCGACCGGGGTTGTTCCATGAGAGACGATCGTTGTGAAAAGCTGATGAGTTGCTGCGATGGTGAAAGAGCCAGTCGTGGGGTACGAGGATTCCGACAGCCCGAAGCTCATTGAGACCGAGGCTTCATTGGGCAAAGAATTTGCAACGAAAGAGATGGCGTCAAATAGGTTACCGAGCCTCGAGTCCACGCCAATGACGAGGTCTATGGTCGCTGATGGAGCGATCGCATGTGCCCACTCTACGTCCAGAGACGTCTCAACGGCCCAGCCTGTATTCTTCTGTCTCGGTGGACCGTCAGGATAAAATATGTTGAGCTTTGCAGGCGGCAGCCCAGTTATCGAGTCGAATGTGGCCAGGTCGTTTACGATATTCGGGTCGCCGTAGGCGTCAATGATGGCGATCGATGTATTGTTTCCTTCTATTCCCCTTGAATAGAGTGGAAGAAAGCCGTAGGCTTTCCGAAGATCCGAAGGTGCAAAGGGAGGAGCTCCAGGATTGCTAGTGCTCAGCTGGCGGTAGATGGAATGGGTCTGCAGTTCGAGACCCTCGAGCGGGAAACCGTTGAGACTCGGAAAAGTCCCAGTTACCGACAATATCGTTGAGAGCAACAGGACAACTTTGAGGGACCAGGTGAGACGACCCATTAAGAACCGGGATTCCCTGAATTAGATCCGACATATATAGTATGTGGGAGATTGAGTGGATACTATCACGACACACGTCCTCGTCCTCCAACGCAAGAATTCAGCGATACAGGAAAACACATCAGATGAATGTAGCCGTCCAAATAATAATCTCAGAAATTCGCGCGAAGCCTTCTCGTACAACGGAGGTGCCCTCCGCCGGTGCCGTGTCGGAATGCGATCCTCTAGCGAATTCGCAAGGGCCGACGGAGTCAAGCTTACAGTGGGCGAGCGTCGGCGCGAGTCTCAGTCTCTGGTTACGGCTTATCTTGACCAGATACATTGCCCCTCAGATATAGCAAAGCTTCCGATACTGTTATTATGATCCTATGCTGGTAGCGAGTTGCCATGTTACGCGTAGGATACTTCGTCGTGGCACTAATAATCGTCCTCTCCCTTGGCCTTGGAATACATCCATTCATCGGCAGCCTTCTCCCTTCTATCCCTCGAGCTAATGCCGCATCTGTCTCGATTAGTCTTACCGGTTGCTCGTTCGCCGCTGGTGCGTGCACATTCGCAGGGTGGAACGGTACAACATCACACCCCAATCCCACTATAACTGTCCAGCAGGGAGACACAGTCTCGCTGAAACTCACCAGTGCGGACGGCTTCTCGCATCTCTTCCTACTTGATGCAGACAACGACGGCGGCACTGACACTGCTGACTGTCCAACCGTAGACCCGTGCTCAGCGCTGTTTTCGTCAAGCACCCCCACAACATACGCTTTTACCGTGAACTTAGCGCCGGGCACATACACTTACTTCTGCACCATCCATCCGGGAGTGATGGTTGGAAGCTTCGTGGTAGTTTCCAGCACCGTTGGCGGAACGACACTTCAGGTGGACAAATTAGGGCTGCTTGCCCCTTACCTTGGAATCGCTGCGGCAATTATTGGCCTAATCGGCGCAACAATCTTCTACTCAAGGCGAAAGACTGGCGGAGCGAAGTGAAAGACGGTCTAGGGACCCTCCGGGATCAGCGAACATTAGATATGAACATGGATGGATAGAACGCCGTCTCGTCTCCGCGAAAACCCGCCTGCTTTTGATGGTCTTCTTAGGAGACTCGCCGAATCACAGAACCCTAAGCTAGTGCAGATCCGGCGTCGTGCCACAAAGCCAAGTCCCTACACCTATCTAAAAACTTCGAAGAAGAGAAGACAAAGGCTCGCATGGATTCTCCCTCTCCTATTCTCATCAATTCTGATTACAGGTGTCGTCTTCTGGTTCAGTGCAGACACTTCCTGGTATTCGAGTTCCCATGGCCTCGGACAACTCAAGGCTGCACTCGTCGACGAGCTGTCAGCAACCGTTCCGAACCCATCTTTCGTCATGAAGGTGCAACGCGACCTTGGAAACGCTGGCTACACAGTTGACTACTATCCCCCCTCCCAAGTGACAGTCAACCTCTTCCAGAATCTCCCTACGCGCGGTTACGAGCTGGTTCTTATTAGAGCGCACAGCGGCGAAACGGCGATCTACACTTCCGAAACTTATAGCAAGACCAAGTATGTTTACGAGCAACTCACAGATCAGATCGTCCCAGTAGACCTGAATGGACATCAGTATTTTGCAATCACCCAAAAATTCGTCGAAGAAAGCCTCCACGGCAGCTTTGACCAAGCGCTCATAGTATCAATGGGCTGCAGCGGACTATCCGGGACCGAAATGGCCCGAGCATTTCTGGACAGAGGAGCGAAGGCTTACACAGGTTGGGACCGGGCTGTATCTCCCCGCCAGACTGACGAGTCGATAATGTTCCTCGTGCAACTGATCACCCAAGGAAAGACGATTAGAGAGGCAGTCGGGCTTACTACTGACCACTTTGCCGGAACTCCTGATTTTCAGAGCCAGCTTGGATACTACGATCTCTCAGTGGCCCCACGGCACCAGGCAGGTCTCAGTCTGACAGGATTGGCAGGACTTACGTCGGTCGTCCTTGTTATCTGTTGCGGACCTTTCGCCGTAATTCTAATTCCGAGACTATTTGGCAGACGGTAAAAGATCCAGAAGATTCACGCCAGCTCGGCGCCGCTTTGTACGAGGTAAGCGGTCGAAGGGGCTCTCACGCATAGCTCTGCCTTCCAACGGGAAGCTCAGGCTACCTAAAGCCCCCTATGGCTTGGGAAAATCCTATATTACCTTACGAATGGTCGACAACGGAGGAAAAATGTTGAAAACACCAACTCTTGCCGCGACACTGCTTGCACTTGCCATCCTTGCCCCGGTTCACGCTACTACGCAGACCATCACTATTTTCAAGACTGTTTCGTTTGATGGAATCACCGCGACGGTTTCAGGTACTCTGACAGTCGACACGACAGCAAAAACCCTTACCGGCATGATAACATTGGCCGTAGTCAATTCGACATCCGGACAGACGATTTTCGCGATGACTTTTCCAATCAACGTGAGCTTCCCGACCAGCAACGCTGCCAACTTTGTTCTAGGATTCCTGACCCTTGCTACGAGTTGTAATGTAAACACGACAACAAGCTCGAGCAGTTGCATCCTGACGAAGAACCCTGACTTGAACTTCAATGGAAAGGTCGACATCAGTGACGTCTCCGCACTTGGAGCTGCATTTGCGACTACGGCTGGTTCTACCAAATTCAATCCTGCTGCTGATTTGAACAACGATGGCAGAGTGGACATCTTAGACGCGTCAGTAATGGGCGCCGACTGGCAGGCATCAGTCTTCTACTAGGTGCCCTAACCCTCTTTTTCGGAACGAGCCGATAGGAATAGTATTTGTCTTGAGGAAACAGAACTGGATCGATAGTTTCTATCTCAGGGTTTCAGGAATACAGATGGCAGGCCGCGTAGTGGTCCTTTTCGACCTCGACGAGAGGGGGCTCTTCCTTCGTGCACCGCTCGTGAGCGTAAGGGCAGCGCGTGTGGAATCTGCAGCCTAGAGGCGGATTTACCGGGCTGGGAATCTCCCCGCTGATAACATCGGTCCTCTTGCTCTTCGGATCGGGCACAGGAACAGCGGCGATGAGTGCCTGGGTGTAGGGATGGAGGGGCTGGTCGATGAGTGTATCTGAGTTGGCCATCTCCATAATCTTACCCAGATACATGACCGCGACTCGGTTGCACACGTGTTTGGCAAGCGCCAGATCATGGGTGATATAGATCACGGAAGCGCCTTTCTTCTGGACGAGGTCGATCATCAAGTTGAGGATTTCTGCCCTGATCGAAACATCGAGCATCGACACCGGTTCATCCGCCACGACGAACTTGGGATTGACGATGAAAGCCCGAGCGAAGGCAACCCTCTGCCTCTGCCCCCCGCTAAGCTCGTGCGGAAATCTGTGGAGAAACTCCTCGGGGGGAACCAGCTCTACCTCTGTCAACATTTGTTTTACCCTCTCATCCACCTCCTCTTCGTTCTTCGCCATCTTCTGAACTCGGATTGGCTCTGCGATAATCTCCTTGATTGACATCCTCGGATCGAGAGATTCGAACGGATCTTGGAAGATGATCTGCATCTCTCGCCGTAGCGATTTCAGTTCCGACTCGGATAGCGCTGCGATGTCCTTTCCGTTGAAAGTTATAGATCCTTCGGTTGGCTCGACGAGCCGGACCAACAGGCGCCCGGTGGTGGTCTTGCCGCTACCGCTCTCCCCCGCCAGTCCTAGTATCTCGCCCTTTTTTATCGAAAACCCGATGCCGTCGACGGCTTTGACAGTCACCTCTTCCCTGGACACTAGGGTCTCGAAGAATCCCTTCTTCAATGGAAAGTGCTTCTTCAGATTCGTTACTTCAACAACATATTCCTCGCTCATGTCCATCACTGGTCGTAGAGGTGACACGCCACCAAGTGGTCACCCTTACCCGCCTTCTGTAGAGGGGGATCAACACGCTTACAGACATCCATTACGTAAGGGCATCTAGGGTTGAACCTGCAGGCTGGGGGCGGGTGTAACAGATCGGGAGGCATTCCTGGAATTGAAGCGAGCCGGACTCTCTCGCCCTTGATACTCGGAAACGCCTTCAGCAAGCCCTGAGTGTATGGATGAAGCGGTTCGGAGAAGATCGCTTCCGCTTCTCCATATTCGACGACGCGTCCTGCATACATGATGGCAACTTTTTCACATGTCTCTGCAATGATAGAGAGATCGTGGCTGATCATGATCATCGAGAGTCCCAGCTTGTCCTTTAACTCCCGCATCAGCTTGAGTGTCTGGGCTTGCACAACAACGTCCAGTGCTGTCCCAGGCTCGTCGGCAACTAGAAGTTTGGGGTTGGCCGCGAGGGCCATTGCGATGAGAGCCCTCTGACGCATCCCCCCGCTAAACTCGTGCGGATAGTTGTCAACGCGATCGGGATCCACTCCCACTATTTCGAATAAGTGTCTGGATCTGTCCATCGCGTCGCTCTTGCTCACGTTCGACTCGTGGGCCTGAATCGCCTCCACTATCTGTTCGCCTACCTTGTAGACGGGGTTCATGGCGTTCATGGCACCCTGGAATACGATAGCGATGCCCTTCCAGCGGAACTTTCTCATCTCATTGTCGTTTAGTGGCACAAGGTCAACGCCGTCAAAGACGATCTTGCCTTTCCTAATCCTTCCACCCTGGGGGAGGATCTTCAGAAGCGAGAGTGCAACTGTTGTCTTGCCGCAGCCGGATTCTCCGGCTATCCCCAGAGCCTGCCCCTGGTCAACTTGGAAGGTCACGTCTTCCGCGGCTCGAACCCAGCCTCTAAGAGTTGAGTAGTGAGTTGTGAGTTGTTGAACGTCCAACACTGGTTGCATAGGGATTGTATTGCTCGCAGATGGTTCTGGAGAATGAGGCTTGTAACGCGGCTCAATTAAGCTTTGGGGAAAAATTTGGCCTTTGTCAGCTTATCCTTCGCACCGGTACAAAATTCTAAGGGTTTCAGGATCGATGCACAGGGAATCGAGCCAGAGAAGCGAAGATCTCTATTCGAACTAGACGGATGAAGGTCCTCAAGGCCCAGATCCAGCGAGGCTACAAGAGTAATCCTCGGGGGATGCAGCTATCCGCCTGTATATTCGACGTCCCTGACCACCTCTAGGTCCGGAGCGAGAGCGTCTAGAAAAGTGAAGAGATGGATTTCGACATTATAGCTTGAAACAACACTGGCTCCATATTTGTTCATGAAACCACTCAGGAGATTTGACTGATTGCCCGCGAGCGGAAGGATGATTCTAAGATTCACGCTGGTACCGGGTCCGAGTGGAACCCTTGTCGAGTTTGAACCTAGGAGCGGAAAGTTCTCAAATATGGAGTTATTGTCGGTTGCAGTGAAGAAGAGATGAACTACAACGTACTCTATTCTCAACCCGGAGTATCCTGTGGGATTGGCGATTTTCAGCTCTAACAACACGTGAGCGGGACTACTCTGAGAGTCGTTCAGAATCTGCTGGGTCTCAGGATGAGCACTCACAGTCTGAAGCGCTGGATAGAACTGGAGGTAGTTGACGGTCGAGATCGCGAAGTATACCGAAGATGCTACGACCAGAGCTATGTAAATAAATGTGAACACCCTCCTGTTCAAGTCTACCCCTCTCCTGGCGGGACATTGCAGAAGACCTCGTTAAGAACGATTCGCAAGAAACGTAGAGCTCTCGTTCTACGTGTCCTGCTCGTCACTATAGCCTGGGCCCTGATGACTACGACGATTATCCTAGCCTTCGTATTTCAGGGATTTCTCGTGCCGGGAATCATCACCCAGTACAGGCCGTCTGGCAATTATGCGTTTCTGGGCTATGCTCTAGTGACACTTGTGGCAATCGCCTCAGGGATGATGCTACGTGACATCTCGGCGACCGTGGCATCGTTCATCGGGTCTATCGGTATCACCGTAGTGATGGAGTATTTCGTCCTAACGCTTCCCTCATCATTTGGACAGGTGGACCCGGGGCTTCTCCTCCAGGTGGGGCTCGCCCCCCTTCCCGACACAGCCATAACCATCGTGTTCTACAGTCTCTTCCCCGTAGCAATCATCCTCGGATTTGTCGGCTCCCTAATCGGAGCCACTCTTGGCGAGAGCCTGCTAGATTAGCGTCTTCTACGTAGTTTCGGATTGAATATCTCGTCAAGTCCCTGGCCGATTAGGATGAAGGAGAGAGAGACGATCGCTATGGCCAGGCCCGGAGGAAGGATAACCCACCAGAATCTAATCGCGTTGGTCAGCTCTGCGATGTGGAGAATCTGTCCCCAAGAGATGACGTTGGGATCGCCCAACCCTAGGAAGGAGAGCGCGGCTTCCGAAAGTATCGCTGCAGGTACCGTTAGTGCCAGATTGACGTATGTGAGGGAGACGATGTTCGGGAATATATGCTTGGTCAATATGTGACCTGTACCAGAACCTGCAGCCTTGGCGGCTTCAATGAAGGGCCGTTCCTTGAGACTCAAAACCTGGGAACGTATTACTCTGGCGAATCCCATCCAGCCCAGAAAACCGATTACTAGAATGAGATTGTTCAGATTCTGGCCCAAGACCGCGATGAGAACGATCAGAAGTGGGAGTGTGGGGATAACCAGCATCATATCGGTAAACCTCATCAGGACCTCGTCGACGGGACCCGGCTTGTACCCGGCGATGAGTCCAATGACGAGTCCGAGGCTAATCCCGATGAATGCAGAGATCAGTCCCACGTAGAGAGAAATCCTTGACCCCCATAGATCCTGGATGAAGAGGTCGTTCCCGTAGGCGTCCGTGCCGAAGATTCCAAATGATGAGCCGTACAGTGTCAGGCCAAGGTTGGTCACATCAACCGAGCTAGGCCCAGAGAAACTTGCCTGGAAACCATAACTATAGTCCCCTGCGTTCGGAAAGACAACCTCGGCGATTGTCAAGCTAGTCTGGTTGATTGTAATACCCATGGTCGAGGCGAGCGGCGACTGAGTGTTGAGCGAGTCCACGTTATACTGCGGATACAACCAAGTCGTACTGTTGCCTATCGGCCCCGTCGTCGTAAGGTTCGCCGTCCAGAGCGTAAAGCTCTGAGTCACGCCTCCTGCCAAGAGTCTCTCGATGAAAAACCGAATAAAGATCGGATTAGACGAAGAGACACTGTCTGCGTGAATCCTGAAGGATGGAACGTCTCTAAACTGGAGAGGGGGACCCGCATATGGATAGTGGAAGTCCTTGTACACCGTCACATTGAGAGGGGATGTAGAGAAGGACGTGAGCCTCAGACTCCCCTGAGTCGTAGTGCTAGGTTGAGGCTCGTAAGAGAGAGAGACATAGGGGAGCTGTGCAGAGTTGGGCATCGTCATTGACCACTCCTGTATGGATGCCGGAGTGGCGAAGACCGGATCGTTGATGACAACCATGTTCTTGCTAAGATAATAGCCATCCGGGAAGTACGACACCCATTCCGGCTGAGCAAACTGGCCGCCGGCAGTATAACTCTGCGGATTGATAGGGTAGACTACCGTGGATATCAGCGCGATCGTGACTGAAACAATGAGAACGATGAGGCCGAGCGCCGACATCCTATTTTTCAGGAGCACTCGGAAGAAGCCTGATACGCGTCTTACATTGAATAGAAGCTTGCTCTCCTCAGCTTTCTGCACAGGCGGAAGCTCCCTTACTCATACTTTATTCGCGGATCGATCATGCCATAGATCAGATCGGAAACCAGATTGGCTGCAATAACACTGAGAGCTAGAATGTAGAACATCGCCTGCATAACCGGGTAATCCTTGTATCCGATCGCGTTGAAGAGCCATCTGCCCAGCCCGTCCCAGTTAAACACCGTCTCAGTGATTATCGCCCCAGATAATACAGAGCCGAAGGCCAACGCGGAGGCGGTGACGATCGGAAGAGACGCGTTCTTGAATGCATGATGGAAGAGCACAGTTCGTTCCTTGAGACCTTTGGCTCTGGCGGTGACTACGTAGTCGTCGCCGAGAGTCTCAAGCATCGTCGCTCGGGTTAGGAGCAGAAAGCCCCCATAGGAGAAGAGAGTCAGGGTCAGCATGGGGAGGAATAGATACTGGAATCTCACCAAGAGTTGAACCCCTAGTGAAGGCAGCAATGCGCCCCCTTGTCCCCACGTGTTCGGAGTGATGCCTCCCGCGGGGAACCAGCCGAGGGTGAATGCGAAGATGAAGATGAATGTTATTCCAATCCAGAATGTGGGAAGCGAGAAGGTTGTGAGCGACGCAGAAGTCCAGAAATTGTCTATGGCGCTACCTCTCTTCCAGGCGGCGATAATGCCTAGAAATATTCCTATGACGATTGAGAGTACGGTGGAAGAGCCCAAGAGCAGTAGAGTATTCTCGAGCCTGCCTGATTGGACGATGTCTTGTATGACTGGATGGTTTGTCTGGAATGATGTTCCAAAGTTGAAAGTGAGCATGTCCCAGAAGTACGTTGCGAATCTGTTCAGTGGGGGCTGGTTGAGGCCGTACTGTTCGATGTAGTGCTGGTAGACTTGTTCGTTTGCTGTTCCTCCGCCCGCGTTGACGCGGCCGATGAGTGATGCAATGCTACCCTGGACTCCGGGCATAAGTTGGAAGATGATCCAGTTGAGAACTATTACGAAGAGAACCAGGACAACTGTATAGGCTAACCTCTTAGCAATGTAGGCTCTTAGTGTCATCTCTACAACGAACGGTTCAAAATTATTGCCCGTGGTAGTTATTAGTCTTGCCCTCGAAGTCTCGCAGTCAGATCATTCGCTGTTTCTTCGAAGTGTGTCCCTTTCGTCCCTTAACATCTGGAATAGTAGATGATCTGAAGCGTGCGGAGCATCAGCTGAAAGAGATGAAAAAGAGAAGGGGGAGTTGAAACTTGTTCTACGTTCTAAGGCGTTGCTGAGCCGCTGTAGGTTATGCCGCCCTCATAGAGGGTCTGGGGCACGGGCTGCGCTCCCGCGAATGTGGTGTAGACGATTGGTGCGTTCCAGGATACTTGCCATAGTGCTCCGAGCTCGCTGACTTCTGTGATGCTCATCTGAGCCTCATTGTTCCCACCGTTGGCAGTGTTGGTAAGACTCTGCGCGTTGCAGCTTCCTGCAGCCGCGACACAAGTGATAGTGCTTGCTGGGCTGACCCAGTGGGCACAGCCTGGATTGGTCGAGATAGGCTTGTTCCAGCAGCCACCAGCGTTGCTTACGTCAACGATGTTGAATGTTCCCTGTCCGAGCCTATCGGCCCAGAGGAAGGTCTTGTAGAATCGAGAGCCGTGGAAGTAGCTGTGGGTCGAATCATAGCCTGGGAAGCCGAAGCCGAAACGCTGGAGAATAATGGTCCCACCAGCATCAACAGCCTGGTTTCCTTGAGTACCCGTGGCGGTTCTAGTGCATCCACCCCCTATCTGACCGGAAACGAGGTCGACGCACTCCCAAGGTCCAGTGCCGATGAATATGTGGCTGGTGATCGGATCGGCAGCGGCTGTAGCAGTGTTGACTGTGCATGATAGTGGTGCGGTCGCTCCGGTTGGTGTTCCTGGGCAAGCGGTCGTGGTGTCCGAGGCCCAGATGTGTTGTGGAAGTATTGGTACTCCGCCAACGTTGAAGACGGCGAAGGGACTCTTCGAGGTGAGATGCACGAAGACACTCTGTGTACCGGGGCTTGGACCTGCCACGTAGGTAACATCGACTATTCCAGCTACGGACGACGATATTGGACCAGGGACCTGCTTGAAGGCTAGCATGGAGAACTTGACATCAGAGCCCGTCAAGACTGTCCCGTCGTGGAAGTGAACGCCGGGCCGGAGGTTGAAGATGATACACCTGACAGTGGTAGCGACCGAGGCACACTGGGGGCTGGCCGACGCGTCCACGGTAGTGAAGCTACTGGCTAGCCAGGAGAAGGGTGTTGTCGCGTTGTATGGCGCTGTGGCTACGAGGCTGTCATAAATGTTCGACCACGTGTAGAATTCCCACTGTGTTGTCGCTAGGAAGATGTTCAGATTGACTGTCCCCTGCTTGAAGCCCCATCTGAGTGTTCCAGCTACGGCTGGGTTGGAACTCCAGCCGTTTAGTGTGCTGAAGAACTGGGACGGCCCGAGGCCGCTAGCGTCGCTGATGCCAGTGAAGCCCGTCGCGTATGGAACCTCGATGGCATTGCTCCAGATGGGAATAGTTGCAACTGTCTGGCCGAATATCTGCATGGCCAACTGCGCGCTGGCGACCGCGCCAGAGGTTGTATCGTTGAACTCTAGCATGTTGGTCGCATGGTCATAGTCAGCACGGCAGTAGTAGGTGTAGTCCTGTCCGAAGGAGGCCCTCTTTCCACCGCATGCTGTTGAAGCGAAGGCGCTGTTGTAGAGCGCGTATAGCTGGTCAAACTGGGGTGTGAGACCCCAGCCTGCTGTGTACATGTGCCAGCCGAGCTGGACTGCAGAGGTGGAGAAGACGGCGGGGACTGCCTGGGCAATGTTACCTTGGAACCCATTGACCTGGGCGCAACTGGTTGTGCCGGCGCCGTTGAAGAGCTCACACATCCTTGCTGCCAAGGCGGTGCCGAGCTTCTGCCGGGGTGGATTGTCAGATCTGATGAAGAAGGTGATTTGGTTCCCACTGAGACCGGGTGCTTGGTGACCTGAGACGCTGCAGTCTGCAGCATTTACGCCTGTAGCGAGACCCGCGCTGACCAAGTGCTGAGCGGCATCGCAGAAGTCAGGGTTAGCAGCAGAGGCGGTGACTATGCCGAACGCATCTACTGCGTCTGCAGCATAGCGGTATGCGCTGAGGCATCCCGTGGGAAAGAGAGTATCCCACGCGCAGGAACCCACTAGGTTGTAGGTTCCTGATACGCCGTTGGTCGTGTAGCTGACGGTGTAGGCATTATTGCATCCCGGCGGTGCGTTGGCATCGCATGGCAGACCTGGATGTAGAATTCCCTGTCCTGGTGGAACAGCATTGTCCATCGGATTGGCGAGCCCGCCGAGAACGGAGCTGATGAAGCTCTGCTTGTCGATCAGGTGGGAAATTGCCTGTCTGAACTGGATGCCCGCAAGGCTGTTGCCATGATTGTCCGCGATGCCGTAGAAGGTGTTTGCATGGTTGAAGTCGATGTCGAACATTCCGAACTCAGAGTTCGGCGCTGACAGGTAGAATCTGGTGTCGCTCAGAAACGAGCCCTCGATCGACTTTGGCACTGGCCAGTCACCGAGGTCGAGCTGAGACGGGGTTTGAAGCATCGCGTTGTATTCGGCAATCTCGTCTGTGTAGACTTGGATCTGAAGCTTGTCCATCATGGCTCCTGCTGGGGCCCATTGGGTTCCATCAGTAAGCCTTGGGGGAGCTCGAGTTGCGTGCGCGCTTATTCCTGGGAAGGCTGCGAATGAGAGCGTTAGTACGAAAACTGCAAGTAACTGAATCGCTGAACGGTTATTCATTTTTTCCTCAGAAAGGGGCTATCCCGGCCTGGGCCCTTAAAAGATTATCCCAAAGCAAAGTGCGCGCTCAATCTTGAGATATTCCTCGATACCCCTAAGTGTCTATCAATTGCTCGCGCAGAATCCCGCCGTTTCGGTATACATCAGGGCAGTTCCTCAGCTTCACGCCTCTTTCTCAACTGGTTCTTGCTGACCGCCATCTTTGCAACAACTATGCCACCGATGACGATCGCAACAGCCCCCAGAGATTCCGGCAGGGTTAGCGGGAGTGTAGTGCTGCCCATCGGCATGATGATTCTTACCAGATGTGAGAGCATATTGTTCTCGACGCTTAACTCTAGGATTTCATGCGTCAGGGATGTGGCATTCCGGACAGGCGAGACGAAGACCTCAACCTCGTAGGCACGGGGTGAGAGACCCGACGTGTTCCACGGAAACTTGAACACATTCGCAGCCGTGCACCCTAGAGGGCCCCCTGCAACTTTTGAGTCAAAGGTTGCGTTGCCGTTCGGAAGAGGCCTATGCTCTATGAAGACAGAGACATTGAAGTTGTCCACGTTCAATGTGCCCAGTTCCGCGATCCTCACGTTTATCGTCATGCTTGTCCCGGCAAAGAATGCGTCAACGGGGATGACCGAGTCACCGGGCGCGACGCCTACTGAAGCCACGCTCAGATCGTAGGTCCTCTTTGATTTTATCAATAGGATGTGGGTCTGCGAATTCGAGATTTCTAAACTATCTGTAGCAGTTAGCTGAACTACGAATTTCAAGGGGGCCCCGCACGTGCTGTTGAGGGGAGTTCCTCCGCTCCTGCCACTGTAAACGTTAGTGACATTTGCGGGGCTCTGGAAGTGTGATCCGGTGCCATCGCCGAAATCCCAGACGTAACCGTTGGTTTGTAGACTGCCTCCTAGATTAGGGTCGCTCGAGTTGGAGAAGAAATTGACTCGGCCTAGCGCAGGGTCTGACGGTGTCCAATAGAAGTCTACATTCGGCAACTTGCCTGGTCCGTAGATCCCGTTCTTTGTCGTGTGAGTAAGAAGGCCGTTACTGCTAGATGAAATCTGATCGTTGAACAGTAGAATTCCAGCGATACCCGTGCTATTGACCACGGAGTAAGTTATGGTAAAGAGCACGCCGCTGATCGATGGAGTACTCGGGTCGGATCCAAGTGGGAAGATAGCTGAATGGACCACGCCAGGGCCATCACCTTTTGATTGGTCGCAGCCCGTTCCGATGCCATTGACGCAATTTGCGAGTTCTTGGTAAGTGATGCTATAATTGGCAGCTAGAGTGTTGCCTGTTACGGAGAGGCTTACGGGATTTAGCACGTTCGGCTTGGTTTTTGCTTGTATGTCCCAAGTGTTGAACGGGTCCATCAGTGAAACCTTAACGCTGACCGTGACCATTGACCCTACCGCACCGCCGTTGGGTTGACTCCCGGGGCTGACGTACAGGACGTTGGAGTTCGAGGCTTTGACGGGGTGAATGGCAGAAGGAACGAGGACTATGGAAAAGAGAAATACTAGGAGGATAGCAAAGGCTCGCGTGGAAGCGGTCGAGCGGTTCCGGAACATGCCCGTCATTGACCGGCCGTAAGACTCGCTTTAGAAAAGCTTATCGGGGCTCATCTCAAGCGCGTTGGAAATTCATGGTTTAGTGATTGATAATTTTCCACAGAGATACTTCGTATCAGTTCGGAGGGCCACCGCTCATCGCTTATTTGCGCGTAGTGACGATTCGCAGAAGAAGAGGAGTCCTTCATTCGTGAAGTCGGATAAGAGATGGAGGTCAGGTTGAAAAGTTAGGTGAGACAACCATTTACAGGTGCAATCCAAGCATCATCGGTAGGTACCCTATCGCTTAGGAAAAATAAAGGGTTGGGGAGTTAATCCCCTTTTGGGGGTTTATGGTTTGACGAAGAACTTGCCGGTTAGTGTTACTTCGAACTGGAAGTTGATCGAGCCTGATGGACTTGACTTTGTCTTGCCGTTCACTGCTATCAGTGGGTTAACGATGTTTGTTGTGAAAGTGTTCCTTCGTACTGCTACGCTTGTCAGTGTTGTCGAGGAGGAGCCACCGTAGAACAGGGCTCCCCTCACTGTGCATTCATCGCCTATGACACTGGTTGGCAGAGTAACGCTGAAAGTAATGGTTACGATCGGGCCTGCGATGCCCGCAGTAACATTGCCTCCAGGCAGCATCGTACCAGCCGGATCCGAATGCACGAAAGCACGGAAGGATCCGCATCGGACAAGGACGACTACCTGAGCGGTTACTGTGCCCGTCGAGTTGTTTTGTACTCTTGCATCGAAGGTTTGTACGCCTGCGTTCGTTGAATAGTCAAAGTGGTGAGTCCATGATAGGTGGCGGAAGAACACCGCCGGCTTTGGAGTGACTACGGCAAGGGCTGAGTGTGTTAATGGGCCGCTGTTGCCTATGACGATAATGGCGTAAAGGCCGCTAGGCGAAGGCGCTGGGACAGGTGTCAATGGGAACGTCAGGACAGACATCGTTACGCTCGCGCTCTGGTTCGCAGAGACAGTTACCATGTTGGAACTGAAGGACGCCACAGGACCATTGGACACGCCCGTTGGTGATGTGGTCGCTGACAATGTGATGGTTCCAGCGAAGTTGTCGACACTGGTTATCGTGACTGTTGTGACTCCGCTATAGCCTGCAAGGATGGGCGGAAGTGGGTTGGGATTGAGCGAGATGATGTAGTCGGGCTGTAGTCGAGTCACGGTCAATGAGACTGAAGCGGAGTGTGTACCTACGGTCGCTGAACCAGTCACGACGATCGCGTACTGGCCAGCGGTTGCGTTGGACTGAACGACAGCCATGAGATTCGCAGAAGCTGATGCCGTGGGGCCAATTGAGACGGAGAGCGTGTCAGTAGATGCCGCTACGCCTTGGCCAGATGGAGATATAGTCGTGGCGAGGTTAACGTTGCCAGTGAATCCTCCGACTGGGGAGACTGTTACCAGATACGTGGCTGTAGCTGTACCGCTCGATGGTGCGGAAAGAGTCTGGCTAGACGGAGTCGCGGAGATTGTGAAATCTTTCACAACGCCGCCGTTATAGGCACCCGATACCGAAGTGTGGAATATCGTTACTCCGTTGCCCGCGATCGCATCATCGAAGATCTGGACTGCACTACTTTGGCTGAGAGAAGGTGCCGTTACCGTATAGGTTATGGTGAATAGTGTTCCGCTGATAGAAGCAACGGATGGGTCTGATCCCAATGGGAAGACGGCTGAATGGGCTACACCTGGCCCGTCCCCCACGGAGCAACCGGTTCCAGAGCCGTTGACGCAGTTCGTCAGCTCAAGCTCGCTGAGGCTGAAGTTGCCAGTAAGAGTGTTGGGTGTTATGCTCAGGCTAACAGGGTTCAAGACCGCTGGATCTGAACTCACTTTAATGTCCCAAGCGTTGAATGAGTCCATTTGCGACACCCTGACTTGGTAGGTTACGGTGGTCCCCACTGGGAACGGTCCCTGATTTCCTGGGTTTACGTAGAGAATGTTGGCGTTCGCCGCTTTGACGGCGGGAACTTCGAGAAGTGATAGTGAAAGTGCTACTAGCAATAGTGGAAGTAGGAGATTGTGATATTTCATGTTGTGTTTTACACCTTTCGTTTTCCAATTGAGGCTTACCCGTTGTACCACTTATAAGAGTTGTCGGGCTGGATGCCCTCCTCGATACCCGTTATAGTCTAGAGATATTGTGCTATGTCTCTGGAATACTAGGGGAATATGGAACCTTCAGCTAGCCAGGTATGGCGGAGAAAGTATGCCTCAACTTTGACTTTGCCTGAGCCGAGAAACTCTCAAGAAACTCAAGGGCACGCGCCGCATATCGACTTCTGCCAGTTCGCACCGAAAACTGAAGCATCCACAATGTCGATCTTTCCGTTACGGTTAATGTCGGCATCAGGATTCCAGTTCGCGTTTCCTGGTACTGTCTGCCACGCGGCGCCGAAGATGCTTGCGTCAAGAATGGTAACATGACCGGACAGATTGAGATCTCCAGGGTAGAGAATGCCGAGATACCTGAACCGTAACGTGTTATCCATCATGTTTCCAAACGTTTCTCCAGGAACAGGCGCGACTGAGGCAACGATCGTGTATAGGCCAGGGTTGGCCAGGCTGGCGTTCCAGGAGACCGTGATAGTTTTCGATGAACCGCTAGCAGCGAGCCAGAAACCTGAGCCGAGACTGAAGGTAGTCGTGTTGACCGCTTGAATCGTGTAGGTGATGTTCTCCGGGAAGTCGCCGAGGTTTGCGATGGTTACTGCTACGGTTGCCGTAGAAATGCTCTGTTTCCGAATGCCCCAGGGGAACATCATGTTCGGAGATATACTCACCTTCGTGACGGCTGCATTCTCAACAGGAAATATCTGATTCGATTTGATATAGTAGATTGAAAAATCTGTTCCGCCCAGGAACGCGTCGGAACTGTAAAGGATCCAGAGGCTGTGATCAGGAGTTCCGTCAAGGTTTCTTGTGTGGGCCTGTACTGGTATTGGCTGCTGATCATCTATTGGATTGGTGGAGTCTCCTCCGGATGTAAGCTGGGTCGCTGAAGTCCACGTCACGCCACCATCGATTGAAGTCTGGAAGAAGATCTTGCTCTCAAAGACTCCTCCACCCACAGATACATCTCGGTCCCAGAATAGCCAAATGGTGCCATTCCGATCCTGCGTAATGTCAGGAGTGAAATCGATCGCGTTAATATTCGTCAACTGTATGTCTCCAGACCATTGAACGCCGTTGAATGTTCGTCCGAAAACATTGTAGTTGCTTCCCTGACTAATCCACTTTGAGTACACTACCCAGACCGTTCCATCCTTTACCACGGTCATGCCCGGCCATCGGTTCCAGGTTACGTCGCTGGTCAACTGGACATCACCAGACCACACGTTCCCCTTGAGGCTCTTGTAGAACAGCTGCCGGCAGACAATCGTGAACGGGACCGCACAGCTGGCCGCTGCTGAGCTTGTCTCTCTTCCCCAGACTATCCAGACGGTCGAGTCCAGCCCTACAGCAACATCGGGAGAGAAATCTCCATCACCCACTGCACACCCGGTCGTGCAGCTGACGGTCACCTGATAGGGCTTCGACCAGACGCCGGCGTTGTAGAGTTTGTAGTAGAGATTGTAGAAGCCGGTCTGGTTTGCTGACCAGACCAGGATTATTGTCCCGTTGGCCAGTTGAGCAAGGGCAGGATTCGTGTTAGCCTGAGAGGCCGGTCCCCAGGTGATATTGTGTATCGTAGACCAAGCGCCGTTGTTGTATGTGGTCGCAACGATCTGGTTCTGCCCGTAAATGCCGGAATCCCAGGCTGCCCAGATAGATCCGTCGCTTGCCTGTAGAGCTGTCGGCGAAATATCGAACGAGGGAGCATTGTCCACAAGCTGCGGAGCCTGAAATGTATAGCCAGAAACCGGAAGAATCGGGAATTGAAAGAATATTGCGAGCGTCAGAGCAAGGAGCAAGAGGCTCGTGACATTCTTACTAATATTTAATCACCCGCGTTTCTAGACTGATTTCTGCCAGTTCGTTCCAAATATTGAAGCGTCCGCAATGTCAACCTTCAGGTTATGGTTGATGTCAGCATCAGGATTCCAGTTAGACATGCCCGGAACACTATTCCAGGAGGCACCGAAAATACTCGCATCAAGGATGTCGACGCGCCCGCTCAGATTCAGATCTCCAGGGTACACTACGACTAGGGCCTTCTGACTGAACGAATCATCCCCTGAGTTACCCATAGTCTCCCCAGGCACTGGAGCTACTGAAGCTACAATAGTATAAGTCCCCGGAGAAGCTGTTGAAGCGTTCCAGGAGAAACTCACCACTTTCGACCCCCCACTACTAACGGAGAAAGAAGCGGAGCCTAAGTTATAGGAAGTAGCGTTTTGAATTAGTACTGATAGGGAGATGGTCTCCGGAAAGTCTCCCGGATCAGTAACGGTTACACCGATCATTGCAGTGCCAATGTTAAGTGCTCTCAGGCCCCAAGGAAACATTCTCGTAGGAAATGAGGATGCGCTCTTTAGAGTGATATCATGAACAGGATAGATCTGGCTCGACTTGAGATAGTAGATGTCAAACTTCGAACCCAGCCCTGTTAGATCAGATGCGAAAAATATCCACACCGAATGATCCACGGTACCGTTCAGGTTTCTCGTGTTTCCCTGAATAGCGGTAGGCTCGATATCGTCAATGGGATTGTTGACATCTCCAGCAAACGTGAGTTGAGTATCGGCAGACCAGGTCTGCCCGTTATTGATGGAGGACTTGTAGAAGAGCTTCTGCTGGAATATAGGGTTGCTACCTCCCGATAGCTGCAGAGTGCGCGACCAGAAGACCCACACGGTCCCATTCCGATCCTGAACGATGGCCGGCTCTAGGTCCCAGGTCGAAACGTTGGTTAGAGTAACGTCGGCTGACCATCCGGTGCCGTCATACGTTCGGCCGTATACGTCGTACTGACCACTAACAAGCTTCGACCATGTTACCCAGATTCGACCATCCTTTGTTGTGGTTGCACTGGGGGTGACGTTGGAAGTCGGATCCACGGTAAAAGCAGAATCCGCTGACCAAGCGCCACCTGTCAGAGTCTTGTAGTAGATCTCTAGAGAGCCTGTTGTGAAGCTTCTCTCCCAGAAAAGCCAGACCCTAGAGTCGCGGGTAACTACAGCAGTTGGAAAGAAATCGTTGTAGGCGCCGGATGTAACTTGTGCGGGATTTGACCATGAATTGCCTGTTAGAGTCTCAGAGTACAGGTTCCAGTACCCAGTCTGGTTGGAGGACCATAGGAACATAATGCCACCATTGCTAAGCTGGACCATGGACGGAGCAATGTTGAATGCGGAGGTCCCCGGAAGACTCCGGAGCGGCGTCCATGCGATGCCGTTGAATGTCATGTAGACTATCTGGTACGGGTAGTGTTCCCACGCAATCCAAAGCGTGCCGTTGCTGGCTTGAAGTGCGGAAGGATAACTATCCGCAGTGGAAGTATACTGCAATATCTGCGGACTACTGAAAGTTGTAGCCTGTCCGTAGACAGGTCTTGCCTGCCACGGGACATATACTGCCAACATGACTAGTATCATAACGAAACCGATAAGGAACTTTCTCATTTTCCAGATTCCTTTGCGAGGATAGGTTTTCCCAAAAAAGAGGGGAGAGGGGAGAGGATTTCTTGTCCTCTCCATATTGCTACGCTACTACTGCGAAAGCGCCGCTCTTGGAATTGCTCGTTATTGATGGCGTGGAACCAACGGGTCCCCAGAGTAGAACAGCCGTGAAGCTGAACTTGTTGCCAACGGACCCTGATGTAATGGATTGGCTGAAGCTGAACGAGAGGCTCGCACCTGCCGCGACAGTTACTGGAGTAACTGCTCCTCCCGTATCCACGCAAGTCACGCCGCACATGATGTCGAAGGTGAGGGACGGGTTGGTCTGGGATGTGCCGGTTATGTGCACGAGGACCGATACGCTGTTGGTCTGAGGGTTCGAGACGATCGCGGTGTATGTTTGCATGCTACCGGTCTTTGATACGCTCAGGTGGTGTGTCCAGTGCAGTTTGCCAGCTGAGAAGATGGGTACTGGTTGAGGTGACACGTTGATCGTTAGTGTTACACTCGTGTGCGATAGGCTACCGCTTGTGCCTGTTACATTGAAAGTAACAGTTCCAGTGAAGCCTGTTGGCACGGCGATGGTAAGGTTCGAGGTGTTAGTGTTACCAGCAGTGGCGATAGTGACAGGGTTGGGTACAAAGCCGTCAGTGAAACCTGTTGGAAGAGCCGAGGTCGACAGTGTAATGCTTCCGGTGAAACCACCTAGGCTCGTCAGACTAACAGTGAAGCTACCTGACCTTCCTGCAAAGATGTTGGCAGTTGTCGGGCTGACAGAGATCGTGAAGTCGTTGACGACAAGAGTTGTTGTTCCGGAACTAGTGAGATGCACTGCGTCGCCACCGTAAGATGCGGTGACGATGTGACTACCACCAGATCCGGCGGGAGCCGTGAAGGTGACAGTGCACGAGCCGCCTGACAGAGCGCAGCTTAGTGATGATGATAGAAGAGCAGCATCGCTGCTGACGGTGACAGTACCTGTTGGAACGATGGGAGTGCCGACATCAGTGTCTGTGACGTTGACCAAACACGTGGCCGACTGGCCCACACTGAGCGGAAACGTGCAGCCTATCCGCGTCATAGTGGAACGCTTGTTGACTGTAATGCTTGTCGAGCCGGAGCTACTACTGTGAGTAGAGTCATTATTGTAGGTCGCCATCACACTCGCAGAACCAGAAGCTGAAGCAGTGAACGTGGCAGTACAAGTAGCGGTCGCACCACTACCACTCAAGGTACAGGGCGAGCCGGTAAAGCTACCTGTTGCAGTACCAGTAGCGCTAAAGCTCACAGTGCCCGTTGGCGTTGTCGCGCCTGATGTGACGATGGACATGACAGTAGCAGTACAGGTCGAGGCCTGATTGATCACCACAGGACCAGTACAGGAAACACTAGTCGTAGTAGGCTGAACAGTTACAGCGATGGTGACAGTGGTCGAACCATTGCTACCAGTATGAGCAGAATCACCGCCATAAGTGGCAGTAATACCCTCATGCACAGTAGTCGTCACAGTAGCTGAAGCAGTGAATGTCACAG
>Ga0070707_100001560_pt1 | contig 22257 bp, 23 predicted proteins | sample KBSK5502metaG_FD_65468 | JGI IMG/M metagenome (GOLD analysis project Ga0070707, IMG submission 65468) | Corn, switchgrass and miscanthus rhizosphere microbial communities from Kellogg Biological Station, Michigan, USA - KBS K5-50-2 metaG | ecosystem: Host-associated > Plants > Roots >...
GTCCGGCCCGACCTCCAGTTCGCCGAGGCGGCGGACCTCGGGCTCGGTCCGTCGCTGCAGCGGGCCACGCTGGCGGCCGCCGTTGACTCTGCGGAGGTCCTCCCCGCCGGCGTCGCGCTGAGCGTGAACCTGTCCGCCCAGGTCCTGCAGCTCGACCCGGATCTCCCCGCAATCGTGGAGGCGGTCGGTCGGCCGCTGATCGTCGAGATCACCGAGCACGAGCGGGTGGAGGACTACGCCGCCGTTCGGGCCGCGCTCGGCCGCCTCGGGTCGCACGTCAGCCTCGCCGTCGACGACGCGGGCTCGGGCTTCGCCAGCCTTCGCCACGTCCTCGCTCAGCAGCCTGCCTATGTGAAGCTCGACATCGAGTGGGTCCACGACATCGACCGCGATCCGGTCCGGCGGGCGCTCGTGTCGGGCCTGACGTACTTCGCCAGCGAGACTGGCTGCGATCTCATCGCGGAGGGGATCGAGACGCGCGCGGAGCTCGAGGTCCTCCGCGATCTCGGCGTCCGGTTGGGGCAGGGCTACCTGCTCGGGCCGCCGCGGGCGGCTGCACGGAGCTGACGGCTGTCCACCTCACCACCCAGGCGGCCGGCTGACGAACGCGAACCGGCCCGTTGGGCTCGGCTGGTTCGCCAGACGTGCACATGCGACCGGTTTGCCGCCGCAGCGGCCGATTCGTGCTGCCTTTGTGCACCGCGCGTGCCAAACCTGCCCGTTTCCGGGCTGGGACGTCTCCAAGCCGCGGAAACGTGTCGGATGTGCACGCCCCACGCACCACGAGACCCGTCAAGTGGGCGACGGGCTACCCTGCCTGAGTGGCAGCGCCCGGATTCGTCCCTCCGATGCTCGCGACGCTCGTCGGAGCGCCGTTCGACGATCCGGACTGGCAGTTCGAGATCAAGTGGGACGGCTTCCGGGTCGAGGCCGTCGTCGACGCCGGAGCCGTTCGGCTGTGGACGCGAGGCGAGCAGGACGCGGCCCGCTACTTCGGGACGTTCCTCGCGCCGCCGACGTGGATCGAGGCGCGCCAGGCGATCGTCGACGGCGAGGTCATCGCCCTCGACGACCAGGGCGAGCCCGACTTCGCCCTCCTGCAGGAGCGGATCAAGGGCCGCGGCCGCCCAGCGGCGGCGGTGACGCCCTTCGTCTACGAGGCGTTCGACCTCCTCTACCTCGACGGTCGCTCGCTGGTCGAGGAACCGCTCGAGGAGCGCCGACGGCTCCTGGCCTCCGTCCTTCGGGCCGATCCGCGCGTCCGGATGAGCGAGCACATCGCGGGTGAGGGGATCGCCTTCTTCGAGGCCGCCCGGCAGCGCGGGCTCGAGGGGATCATGGCCAAGGACCGTCGGTCGCACTACGTGCCGGGTGCGCGGACGCTCGACTGGCAGAAGATCAAGATCCGGCCCGAGCAGGAGCTCGTCGTCGGCGGCTGGACCAAGGGAACCGGCAAGGCGGTCGACCTCGGCGCCCTCCTCGTCGGCGTGTACGAGGACGGCGAGCTCCGCTATGCCGGGAAGGTCGGCGCGGGCTTCACGACCCACACGCGGGCGGAGCTGCTCGCCGCGATCGCGACGCGGCCGGCCGATGCGTCGCCGTTCTCTCAGCCTCTGCCACGAGCCGTCGCGAAGAACGCGCTGTGGCTGCGGCCGGAGATCGTGATCCGAGCCGAGTTCGCCGGCTGGACGGGAGACGGCCTCGTCCGACAGGCCGCGTACAAGGGCTTCGACCTCGGCAAGGATCCGAACGCTGTCCGGCGCGAGTCGCCGGTCAGCCCATCGACGCGATCCGCTTCGACAGCCGCTCGGCGAGCATGATCGTGATCAGGTGCGGGAACCCGGATGGTGGCTCCGGGATGATCGAGGCGTCGACGACGTAGAGATCGTCGGTCCCATGAACGCGGCCTGAGGCGTCGACGACCGCCCCATCCGCGGGTGCCGGGCCCATCGCGCACGTGCCGACGACGTGCGGGACCGAGTACTCGCTCTCCTGGACGGTCCGGCGGACATCCTCGGGCGTCCGTGGGTACGGTGGGTCGGGTCGCGCCGCCTGCCGGCGGACCTCGACGTGCTCGGCCACGGCCACCGCTCGCCGATAGCCCTCGACCAGCCGGTCCACGTCGGATGGGTCGCCTAGCCCGGGGAGGGCGATCCGCGGCGGATCCAGGGCGTCCGCGGAGTGCAACCGGACGGAGCCCCTCGAACGCGGCTTGAGCAGCACGGTATCGATCTCGAACCCGGGCGGATCTCCGAAGGGATCGCGGACCCAGAACATCAGGTCGGGCGGGCCGTCGGCTGGGGCGATGGTGCTGTGGAACGTCGCGATGGAATGGAGGTTCGGCGCCGACCGGGCGGGCCCGTCGTAGCCGGTGACGACGTCGACACCCGGATGGTCCGCGAGATTGGCGCCGACGCCCGGCAGGTCGACCCTGACCGCGATTCCCACGGACTGGAGGTGCGCTGCCGGTCCGATCCCGGAGCGCATGAGGATCGCCGGGCTGCCGTATGTGCCGGCGCACAGGACGATGCGCCGGCCGCGGACGACGCTACCGTCGACGAGCCTGACGCCGACCGCCCGGGCGCCCTCGAAGACGATGTCCGCGGTCGGCGAATTGGCGCGAATGACCAGGTTGGCCGGCGTTCGGTCGGCCGGAAGATAGGCGTCGGCGGTCGTGACCCGCTTCCCATCCGACGAGCTCATCGGCATCGGGCCGGCGCCGACGGCTCCCGGTTCGTTGTGATCGCGGACCGTCGGGAAGCCGAGGTCCTCGAACGCCCGCAACGCCGCAGCGTGGGCCGGCGCCGGCTCGATCTCGAGGTAGCGGCGGATCCGTATCGGCCCGCCGGCACCATGCCATGGCGCGCGCCCGTAGTCGTCGTCACGCTCCAGCTCCCGAAATGCCGGTAGCACGTCGGCGAACGCCCAGCCCCTGTTCCCGAGCGCGACCCATGCGTCGAAGTCCGCGGGGGAGCCGCGGACGGCGAACCGGGTCACCCACGAGGTCCCGCCGAGGAGCCTCCCGCGATGGAGGGGCTCGACCTGCCCTCGGCTGTCGGGCTCCGACTCGTAGCCCCAGCCGTGCTCGCGGCTCATGCCCCAGCCGTCTCGCATGCCGTCCGGGACGCTCGTCCGGAGATCCGGACCCGCCTCGATCAGCGTCACCGAGCGCGAACCGTCCTCGGCGAGCCGAGCCGCCATGACACAGCCGGCAGCGCCACCCCCGACGACGACGACGTCGGCGTCGGAATGCGCGCTCGTTCGTTCCCGCACGATGGGATCGTCGCAGACATCGGCCCCGCCGTGCCTGACGAGTACGCCCCGCATGAGCAGGCGGGCGGGCCCAACGAGGCCTGGTGGCACAATGGCCGGCATGACCGACCTGCGGCCGACGACCGCCGGGGCCGCCGCCGTCGATGCGGCGACCGCGGACGATGCCATCGACCCGTTGATTGCCGGCCGCGCCGCGCGGTTGCGTCACGACTGGGGAGCGGCCTACGCGCTCCTCGCGCAGGCAGACAGGGACGGGGAGCTATCCGGCGACGACCTGGAGGAGCTCGCCGAGACCGCGTTCTTCGCGGCGAAACCCGAGGCGGAGGTCGCCGCGAAGGAGCGGGCGTTCAAGCGCCAGGAGGCGGACGGCAACGTCATCCGGGCGGCCTACCTCGCTGCCAGCATCGCCCGCACGTACGGCTTGTCCGGCAAGTATTCGATCGCGTCCGCCTGGGCCAGGCGCGCCGAGCGCCTGATCGGTCGTGAAGGCGAGACCTACGCCCACGGCTACCTCGCCCTGGTCGAGAGCGAGGCTGCCGCCGCCGCTGGGAAGCTCGACGCCGCGGTCGAGCTGGCCGAGCGGGCGATCGCGATCGGATCGACGGCAGCCGATCGGGATCTAACGGCCTACGCCCAGTCCCAACTCGGGACCCTGAAGATCGGCAGCGGCTCGCCGGCCGATGGGCTGGCTCTCATGGAGGAAGCGTCGATTGCCGCCGTCAACGGGGAGCTGTCGCCGTTCGCCAGCGGCGTGACCGCCTGCCGGATGATCGGGGCGTGTCGCGACCTCACGGACTACCGGCGGGCGAGCGAATGGATCGAGGCGACCGAGCGGTACTGCGATCGCGAGTCCCTCGAGGGCTTCCCGGGCGTGTGCCGTATCCACCGGGCCGAGGTGACCACCGTGTCCGGCGCCTGGGAGCGCGCGGAGCACGAGCTCGAGCGGGCGACGACCGAGCTCGCGGCGTTCAATGCGGTCGGTCCACAGGCGGCCGGCTTCTACGCAATCGGCGACATCCGGCGACTCCGTGGGGACTTCGGTGGCGCCGAGGCGGCCCTTCGCGAGGCGCACGCCCGAGGCAAGTCGCCCCAGCCCGCCCTTGCGCTCGTTCGCCTGGCCCAGGGAAAGGTCAAGGCGGCCGCCACCGCGATCGACGCCGCGGTCGCCGACGAGACATGGGATCGCTGGGCGCGGGCCCGACTCCTGCCAGCGCAGGTCGAGATTGCCATCGCCAATGCCGACATCGCCCACGCCCGAGCCGCGATCGACGAGCTCGGCTCGATCATCGCGAGCTACCCCTCGCCGGCCCTCGTCGCGGGCTGCCGGGTGGCGCTCGGCCGAGTCCTCCTCGCCGAAGGCGACGACGCCGGAGCGGTACGTGAGCTGCGGACCTCGATCAAGGAGTGGCGCGAGGTCGGAGCACCGTACGAGGTTGCCCGAGCCCGGGCGCTGCTCGCCCGGGCCCTGCGGGCCGGAGGCGACGAGGACGACGCCGACCTCGAGCTGCGCGCCGCGATCGACGAGTTCGGGCGCCTCGGCGCGCGAGTCGAACTGGAGGCGGCCGAGCGGGATCTCCGGGTCGCGGCAGAGCGCCGGAGCGGCCCGCAGACCGCGCGCAAGACGCTCATGTTCACGGACATCGTCGGCTCGACGAACCTCGCCGAAGCCCTGGGCGACGAGGCCTGGGAGCGACTGCTGCGGTGGCACGACGACATGCTCAGGAGCCTCGTCGCGAAGGGCGGCGGACAGGTGGTCAATTCGACGGGCGACGGGTTCTTCGCGGCGTTCGATTCGGCCGCCGCGGCCGTCGACGTGGCCATCGCGATCCAGCGCGCCCTCCGCGACCAGGCCCTCAACAGCGGGTTCGCGCCGTCCGTCCGGATCGGGTTGCACACGACGGCCGCGACGCTGCGCGGCGACGACTACAGCGGCATCGGCGTCCACGTCGCGGCGCGGATCGGTGCGCTCGCCGCTGGCCGGGAGATCCTGGCCTCGACCGATACTCTCGCCGAGGCCGGCGACGTTCCGGCATCGGAGCCGCGACCCGCCGAGATCCGTGGCGCGACCGCTCCGGTCAGCCTCGCGACGGTGACCTGGTCATAATCGGTCGAAGGAGGTGCTGCTCATGGACAAGAAGGCCAAGACCCCGAAGAAGCCGAAGCAGAACAAGCCGAAGGACACCGCGAAGGGCAAGTAAGCCCCCGAAGCCTCCGTAGCCTCAGCTCGACGGCGGCTCCATCGGCGTCATCAGCTGGAAGTAGTTCCCGTCCGGATCGGCCAATGTGGCGATCGACGACCCGGGAGCGCCTTCGAAGCTGTAGGGCTCCCGGACGACCGTCGCGCCGGCCGCCTTGAACCGGTCGAAGTCGCCCTGGACATCACTGCTCTCGATGTTCCAGATCAGCCGGCCGGGCTGGCTGTTGCTGCCCTTGACCTCGCTGTGCGGCCCGATCGTCACGGCGCCGCTGCCGATGACCCAGCCCGTGTATCCGCCGTCCGAGAAGGCGGGCTCACCGAGGAGCTTGGTGTAATACGCCGCCAGTCGGTTCGGATCCTCCGACCCGATCAGGATGCTGTTGAAGTTCATAGCGTCTCCTTCCCGTCGATCCTCAGAGTCGAATCATCGTCCGAATCGGAAGGATCGTCACGGGCGGGCAGCCAGGTGCTAGCGGCTCCAGAAGCCGATGAGACCGTCGATCGATTCCGCCTGATCCCCGTTCGCGAACAGGACGGCGATGTGGGTGCCGCCATCGGCATCGACAACCGGCACGAGCAGCGAGGTGCTGTCGGGCGACCAGACGCGATGGCTCCGCTCGTACTGATCGAAGTAGGTCAGGAACTGGTCGATGTAGAGCTGGCCCGGATCGACGAGAGCCTTGGATCGGACCTTGCCGGATGCGACGTCGACGAAGACGACGTGGACGGTGCTCGGCGAGGCGGTCGCCGACGCGTTTGGCGACTCGATCGCGGCGGGTGAGGCGCTTGGCGCGGGTGCCGGCGACGCCGAGGCACCGGCCGGCTGCACGACGAGCGCCGCGATCGTTTTCCCGTTCGGGGACCACCAGAAGCTCACGACGGCGCCGTCCAGCAGCGTCCGGATCTTGCCGGACGAGGGGTCGAGGAGCCGCAGCGGGCCGACCGGCACGGTGAACGCATTCTGGCCCGGCTCGCTGGGACCGATCGAGGCGACGACGTCGCCCGCCGGGTCGAAGCTGACGGCCGCCGGTCCGAAGACCGACATTGACCGCTGAGTGGATTCGCCGCGCCCGGCGACGACGACCTTCGCCTCGCCGCCTTGACCCGCCTGAACGTATGCCTCGAACTTCTGGTCGCCGCTGACGGCGCCGGCCCGGAAGTCGCCGGGTGTTGCGAGTGTCGCGCCCGCCGACGTTCCGTCGAGGCCGATCTCGCCGAGGAACGCGTCCGTCCCCGTCCCGACGTGGGCCAGCAGGTGGTCGGATCCGATCCAGTCGAAGTAGAACGGGTTGCCCGTTCGAACCACCGAGCCCGGCGCGCTGCCGTCGACGGGATCGCTACCGTCGGCGGCCACGACTCGGAGCGACAGGCCGCCATTCTCGTCGGCGAGATACGCGATCGACTTCCCATTGGGCGTCCACGACAGGTAGAACGGCCCGATCGCGGAGCTCTGCAGGAGGACGGCCGGCTGGATCGGCTTCCCGGCCGCGGCCTGACCGACGTCGAACACCTGGATCTGCCTGTCCGCCGAGCCGTAACGGATGGTCGCGATCCGCGAGCCGTCCGGCGACCAGACGGGGAACGCGAACGTGGCGTCGCCTGCCTCGGCCAGGACCGTCACGTGGCCCATCGTGTCGACGAGCGTCAGCGAGCCGTCCGCTTCGACGACCGCGATCGAGCCCGATGAGGCGAACGGCCGCTCGGGCGGCGGGGCTGTCGGTCGAGCGGTGGGCGCCGGTCCTGAAGCGGCCGGCGTAGAGGGCGACAGACTCGCGGAGCCGATGGCGATGTTCGAGGATGGACCTGCGGCCGACGCCAGCGGCGACGGCTCGGGCCGGCTCGAGCCGAGGACCAGCCACGTCGCCGCCACGACGATCACGACGGCCGCGACCAGCGCGACGATCGCGACCGGTCCGGACGTCGTTGACCGTCCTTCGGGTGGGCCTGGCTCCATCAGGTCACGATACGCGCCCGACGGTTTGCCAGATCGCCCGGATCTCTTCCTGCTGTCGGCGGGTTAGAGCTCGGCCCGCTCCTCGTGTCGTCGCGCGCGGTCGAGGATGCGATTGAGCCGAGCCATGTAAATCGACTCCGCCTCATCGCTCTCGGCGCGGGCAGCATCCCATTCGGGGCTGCCGGGTGCGGCGAACCAGACCCGCCGTTCGGCGGATCGCCAGCGGCGTCGGAGCTCGGCCATTCGGGGGCGCCGGGGCTGCGCCATCGTTCCTCGCGTTCGATTCGTGTTGCGGTATCGAGCGGGCCTGCGCCCGCGTGTGCGCGACGCCCCGACAGCGTTCTCTGAGCGGTGCCGGCTGTCGATGGGAGAAACGGACCGCCCGAATCGGGTCCCAGGTCCCGATCGCGGACGGCCGGATGGCGCCCAGGTCAGTGGCCGGAAATCAACCGATCCACTCACGCCATTCTTGCGGACGCTCCCTGCCCATCGACTTCAGGTACACGCTGACCTTCCCGTAGAAGATGAGCAGTGCCTCCCGATATACGTCGAGCTGCTCCTTGGGCAAGGGGGAGAAGAACGACTCGTCGAAGTCGGACCGCACGATCCTGCGCCGCTCGATGTCGTCCTCGGACAGCGTCTCGATCGCCGCCATCAGCGCCTGATCGAGGTCCGCATACCAGGCCTTTAGGGCGGCGACGCTCTGTTCCAGGCGCGGATCGGGGTTGCGGTACCCGAAGTCCTGGCGGAACGTCTTGAGCGATTCGACGTAGGCGTGCTCGATCTCGCCGATCTCGCGGCACAGCGCGCCGAGCGTCTCAGACTCGCCTCCGAGGCGGATCTGCAGATCGCCGTCGGCGAGGAGGTCCATCAGCTGGTTGCGTAGCTGCTGATACAGCGGGAAATAGCGCTCGTCGAGGTACCCGCCGACAATCGAGTTCACGTGGCGCGCCTCCCGCGGTGTCAGCCCTGGCCCTGCCCTCCGAGCCCGCGCCGACGCCTGTCATCGTCGGGTCCGCGTCAACCGGCCGGCCGTCGGACGCCGCATGATGCGCGCGTGGGATCGTCGCCGCTCGGGCCGCCGCTCCGCGTCGTCATCGCCGAGGACTCGGTCCTCATTCGGGAGGGGATCGCCCGCCTCATCGAGGAATCCGGTGGAACCGTCGTGGCGAAGGTCGGCGACGGACCGGCCTTCGTGATGGCGGTCGAGAGCCATCGTCCTGACGTGTCGGTCGTCGACGTCCGGATGCCTCCGAGCCAGCGCGACGAGGGGCTCCGCGCTGCGATCGAGGCGCGGCGCCGTCTTCCGGGCACTCCGATCCTCGTCCTGAGCCAATACGTCGAGCGGCAGTACGCGACCGAGCTCCTGGCCGACGGTGCCGGCGGTGTCGGCTACCTGCTCAAGGATCGCGTCGGCGACATCCCCGAGTTCATGGACGCCCTGCGACGGGTCGCCCGCGGCGGGACGGCGCTCGACCCCGAGGTCGTCGCCCAGCTCATGTCACGATCCCGGCCGGACGACCCACTGGCCGCGTTGACGCCGCGCGAACGCGAGGTCCTGGCCGCGATGGCGGAGGGCCGGACCAACGTCGGGATTGCCAGGCTCCTCAGCATCACCGAGGGCGCGACCGAGAAGCACATCGGCAACATCTTCGGCAAGCTCGAGCTACCCGACACGACCAACGACCATCGCCGCGTCCTGGCCGTCCTCACCTACCTCGGCGCCTAGCCGCTGTCCGCCCGCTGCGCCGCAGGGACCTCCGCGAGCGGGATCGCCGCGTGGACGAGCGTCGGACCGCCGGACGGGCTCGAGATCGATAGGGTCCCGTCGACCCCGGCGACGCGACCCTCAAGCCCCTCCAAACCGCCACCGGGGGCGACCTTCGCGCCACCGGTGCCGTCGTCCCAGACCTCCACGACGAGGCGCGATCCCTCCCGCCGGCAGCGCACCTCGCAGCGCTTCGCGCCGCTGTGTTTCGCGACGTTCGCCAGCGCCTCGGTCGCCACGAAGTAGGCGGTCCGCTCGGCGACCGCCGGGAGCCGCTCGCCGCGTGGGAGCTCGCTGACGAGCCTCGTCGGCACGGGGCCGCGTGCCGTGACCGACTCCAGAGCCGCGATGAGGCCACGGTCGAGCAGAATGGACGGAGCGATGCCGCGGACCAGGTCGCGGAGCTCCGCGAGCGCCTGGCGCGCCTGCTCCTGGCCCTCCACGATGAGCTGCTTCGCAGCCGCCGGATCGTCCTCGAGCCGCTCGCTGGCCAGTCCCAGGTCGATCGTGAGCATGACGAGCCGCTGCTGCGCGCCGTCGTGCAGGTCGCGCTCGATCCGATGGAGCTCGCTCGCCTCGACGTCCAGCACCGCCGAGCGGCTCTTCTGGAGGGCGGCCACCTGCCGTCGCAGCTCGCGGCTCTCCGACGTGCAGAGAAGGGCGGCCACCACGCCGCGATGGAGTGCGATCAGGAGCTGCGAGATCGAGGCGGCGGCCATGACCAGGGCCGCCCCGGCGACCGCTCGGACGGTGATCGCGACGGGGTCGTGACCCAACAACGGCCCCAGGAACCCCGGCAGGCCAGCGCCGGCCACGGCGTCGTACCAGATCGGCGACGTCGCGAGCGATAGCCCGGCCGTCCAGAACGTCGCCGCGACCAGGAACTCGATGATCGACAGCGGCAGGTTGATCGCGACGTAGAGCACGTCCCGCCAGCGGTTCTCGTCGGCGAACTCGGCCCGCAGGATGTCGACGAAGCCACCGCGGAGCGGTCGATAGGGATGCGGCGCCGGCCGACCCGGCTCCACGGCGAACGCCCGCCAACGCTCGATTCGGGCCGCCACGCGTGATCCCTCGATCGCGAGGGCCACGAAGAGGAACCCGATGCCGGCGAGGAGGACGGTCAAGCCGGTCGACAGCGCCGTCAGGATCGGAGCGGCGGCGCCGATCCCGGTCAGGAGCCCCAGGGCGATGGCTCCGTTCGCCCGCCATGTCTCCGGATGGACCGGTGAGAGGATGAAGGCGCGGACCGGGTTCGGCGCGCGTCGGGCGAAGGCGAAGAGGCCCCGACCAGCGTCGCCGACGTCGTCCCGGGAACGGCCGATCCCCGGCCGAGCGAACGTCGCTCCACCGGGGATCCGGGCCGCCGACAGTCCCGCGACGACGAGTAGCAACCCGGTCGCCAGGATCGCGGCACCGATCACGGGCTGGTCACGGGCACGTTACGGCTCGATCAGGACTCGTTCGGCTCTCGCCGTATGGCCCCGGCGATCAGGACCGCCCCGATGCCGACGAAGAACAGGGGCCACAGGTAGCGCCCCGAGTGCTCCCAGCCGGGAAACAGGACCGAGACGAGGGCCAGCGACCCGAACAGGATCAGGGCGATCCCGACGAACATCGACAGCCGGCCAGTCCCGCGGCCCGTCTGGACGTGGTGATGGTGGCCTTCCGGCTCGACCCCGCCTACGCTCGTCTCGTCGTGGCCGGCCGGCGAACCCGCCGATTGGGCAGAGCCGGCCGTCACGGCCGACACCGGCTCGAGCGGGACGATGAGCGCGAGGCCGATGTACAGGAAGATCCCGAGTCCTCCCACGAAGATCGACAGGAACCACAGCACCCGGACCAAGGTCGGGTCGAGGTCGAAGAACTCGGCCACCCCGGCAGCGACGCCCGCCAGGCGTCGATTCTCGCGGCAACGATAGAGACGGCGGTTCATTTGCATCCTCCGATCGGGTTGATCTCGATGGCGCCGAACTCGGCGCTGATGGTCAGGTCGGCGTGGTGAACGGCCGAGGCGTAGTCGGGGCTCTGCCAGCGCGACTCGGTCTGGTGGAGGCCGTTGACCGTGACCTCCTTGGGCCCGCTTCGGGTCGTGACGCTCAGCGCGAGACCAGGCGGCGTGCACAGCTGCAGATCGCCTCCGCCCACGCTCAGTCGGCCGGTGACGTCGCTGCCGGCGGGGAGGTGGATCGACAGCATCCCGACGTTGACGTCGCCGGACAGGGTCGTGATCGAGGCAGCCGACGCATCGACGACGACCTCCGAGGCATTGGCGGTCAGATCCAGGGCGGCGATGCTCGCGCCGGACAGGTCGACCCTCGTCCGGCTGGCGGTCGCGTCCACCGCCAGGCTGTCGATGGCGCTTGCCGGGAGCGTCAGGTCGAGGGTGTCGCGACCCTCGCCGAGGAAGGCGAGGCCGTCATCGCCGATCGTGCCGATCGACAACGATTGCGCCGACGACTCGACGCGCGGCGCCCGTCGCGCGGTGTTCGCGGACGTGAGCTGCCAGGCGTTCCCCGGCGCGGTCCTGACGTTCATCGAGCCGCAACCGCCCTTGACGGCGATGGTTGCGGGACCGTCGAACGTGCCCCCCTGCGTCACGCTGGCAGGCGCCTCGCCGCGCGCGCCGCAGTCGCCGACGAACCGAGGAGCGACGGCCAGCGCCCCACCGAGGACGACGCCGGGCAGGGCCGCGGCAAGGATGCCTCCTGGCAGACTGAACCGGGTTCGCCGCGCCACCAGGCTCAGCCCGATCGCGACGGCGGCCAGGGGCCACAGCCGGAGCGCGTCCGTCAGGGCCGCCGAGTCGACGACCCCGAGGTCCGCGGCGACGAGGATGCCGCCGACGGAGGTCAGGAACGCACCGACGTACAGGAACCTGCGATTGACCCTCATGGGCAGTCCTTCCCTCTGGCGTCACGATCGCACGCGCGTCGTGACGCCGCTGTGCGCACGGGCCGAGCCCGCGGCCGACACCGACATCGTCCCGTCCGACGACGGACCGTCGTGCCGGTCCTCAATCTGCGGCGCCGCGATGGCCCGCGACCAGCCGGGGGACTGGCGTCTTTGGGTGGTGCTAGCCAGAGTCACGCTCGGGGTGGCTGGCTGGATTGCCCTCGGTCGGCCGGCGAGGTCCAATAGGGAGGCGCCACGCAGGGCGGCAAGAAGGAGGGAGTCATGAAGGCGGCCGTCCGGGATCGTTACGGCTCACCGGACATCGTGCGCGTGGAGGACGTCGACACGCCGGTCCCGACCGACGACAAGGTCCTCGTCCGGGTGGCGGCGGCCTCGGTCAACCGGGCCGACCTCGACGGTCTCGAAGCTCGGCCCGGCTTCGTTCGCATCTTCACCGGCGTCCGCGCCCCGAGGAACCACTTGATCGGGATCGATGTGGCCGGCGTGGTCGAGTCGGTCGGCCCGGCGGTTGCCCGATTCAAGGTGGGCGATCGCGTCTTCGGCGACATGTTCTCGTTCGGAACGGGGACCTTCGCCGAGTACACGTGCGCCGCGGAACGGGCCTTCCAGCTGATCCCCGCCGGGATCACCTTCGAGGATGCCGCGACCCTCCCGCACTCGGCCATCCTCGCCCTCCAGTCCCTGCGGCTACGGAACGGCCGGACGATCGGCTCGGGCAGCCGGGTCCTGATCGACGGGGCGTCGGGCAACGTCGGACCGTTCGCCGTCCAGATCGCCAAGTCGATGGGCGCCGAGGTGACCGGCGTCTGCCGGACCGAGAAGGTCGAATTCGTCCGGTCGCTCGAGGCCGACCACGTGATCGACTACACCGCGGTCGACTACACCCGGACCGGCGAGCGCTACGACTGGATCGTCGACACGGACTCCCACCATTCGGTGCTCGCGGTCCGCCACGCGCTGCGTTCAGACGGCGTGTACGTGACGCTCGGCGGGTCTGGCGGGCCGATCCTGGCCGCGTTGCTGCTGGGCCCTGTCGTAGGGAAGGCGACGGGCAGGCGGATGGGCCTCCTGATCTGGTGGCGGCCGTTCAACGCTGCGCCGGACGACGTCGAGCGGCTGAAGGAGCTGATGGCGGCCGGCAAGGTCCATCCCGCGATCGACCGGCGCTTCCCGCTGGCCGACGTCGTCGAGGCGCTGCGCTACGTGGATGACGGCAGGGCCAAGGGCAAGGTCGTCATCATGATGTGATGGACCGGCCGGCGGCCCTCGTCAGCCCAGCGTGGCGCAGGGATCGAATGCGATGCCGTCGTGCGGACCGCTGAACGAGATCGACACGTCGGCGACGAACTCGCCGCCCGGCACATCGTCGCCCAAGGTATCGAACTGGATCACCGCCCGGACGACCCCGCGATCGCGGACGATCACGTTCCCATCCGAGTCCCACACCGTGAACGGCTGGCCGGCGTTGACGGCTGTGAACTCGAACACCGTGCCCCCGACCGGAGTCGCCTTCGTCTCCTGGAACAGCCCGTTCCCGCCGAGCGTGAACGAGTCGCCTGTATCGCGTCGCGTCCAGGTCTCCAGGAACGAGTAGTTGTCATGTGCGAAGAAGGCCGTCGCCAGATCGCCCTTGCCGACCCGGATGTGGGCGACGCCCTCGGCGTGGCCGGAGACGTCGATCCAGTAGCCGCAATCGTCGAAGCTGAAGGCGTAGTCGTCCGAATAGTGATCTCGCAGGATCACCGCGGCACCCACCGGAGTCGCGGTCATGGATAGCGCCATGAGCGCCGCTCCGACCGCCGCGACCACCCGCCGCCGACTTCCAGCCATCGTCCTACCCTCCTAGGTGCGCCGGGTCGATCGTCAGGGCCCCCGAGCGAGACGGCACGCGCGAGTCGAGAGACTAGCGGGCAGGCGTTACGCCGCGTCTCCGTCGCTACCGTCCACCTTGGCGGGCACGGGCGCGCGCCCGAACACTCGGTTCAGTCTCGCGCGATCTGCCTGAGCCAGTCCAGGCCCACCGCACAGCCGTCGAGCACGGAGATATGGCCGTCGTGTGGGCGCAGCCACAGCTCGGCCGTCGGGATCGCGCCGAGGAGCCAGTCTGCATGGCTGGGCGGGATGACGCGGTCCTCGCCACCCTGAACCAGCAAGACCGGGACGGAGATGGAGCCCAGGTCGAAGCCCCACGGCCCGGCGAAGGCGACGTCGTCGTCGATGAGGCCATCGGGTCCGGCGGCACCTGCCTCTCCGGCATCGCGCCCGAGCGAGGCCCACGTTCCCGAGAGCGCGGCCCAATCCCGGGCCGTGAACTGGCTCTCGTCGAAGGTCTCCGTCAACGCGAAGCGAGCACGCTCGTCCCGACCCCCGGCCGCTGACCGGAGCGCATCGGGCGAGGCCATGCCGGCATACCAGTCGAACGCGTCGCTGTAGGGCGCCGGACACGCGAGGCACGCCGCTCCGACGACCCGATCCGACAGCAACGCGGCGCAGGCAAGGGCATGGGGGCCCCCGCCCGACGCGCCCATGACCGCGAACCGATCGATGCCGAGCAAGTCGGCGATCTGCCCGACGTCGGCGGCCGCGGACGCAACGTTTCGGCCGACGTTCGGGCTCGAGTCGCCGTAGCCCGGCCGGCCGTAGGACACGAGCCGGATTCGCCGCCGACTCGCGGCCTCGAGCAGGGGCGCCAGCAGAGCACCCGTCTGCGGCGAGCCGTGATGCCAGACCAGCGTGAGCTCGTCCGCCGCGCCCGTGCTTCCCGCGTCATGCACGACGAGCCGTCGGCCATCCCGGAGCTGGAGCTCCTTGGTCGTCGTTTCGGCCGGTACTGCCCGACTCACACGAGCTCCTTCCTCATGAAGACCTGCGACTCACCCAGCGGGTAGTCCTGCGGTGATGGCTCGGCAGGTTGAACGAGCCCTCGGCGACGACGACGGCGACGTCGTCCCGGGTGAGGGCGTTCGCGTCGGACGCGGCCCGCCGTCGTGCGGCGTGCCACGTGGCGTCGCGCGGGGTCGATCCATCGGCAACGATCGCGTCATGGACGAGGTCGAGGTCGATCACGGCGGCTCGGACACGCGCTCGCTCCAGCTGCCGAGCCACCTCTCGTGCGATCGTGCTCTTGCCGCTCGCGATGGGACCCGTGATGACGATGATCAAGGACCTACGGTACGCCGCCGTCCGGGCGGAGGGCGTCGGGGAATCGCGCGCAAAATGTCGAGTCTCGCGGGCCCCGATCGTCGCCCAAACGAGAGGCGGGCACGATCCGCCCGAGCACGAGGAGTTGGCGCGATGCCGAAGTACCTGTTGTCCGTTCATACCTCGGGGGACGCGGCACCACCGGAGATGACCGAGGAGGAGATGCGTCGCGGCTACGAGCCCGTTGTCGCGCTGGAGGCCGAGATGCGCTCGGCCGGGGCATTCGTGTTCGGTGGCCGGCTCGGCGAGCCTGGCCGAGCCCGGGTCGTTCGACCATCCGGGAAGCGCGTGCGGACGACCGACGGCCCGTTCGCGGAGACCAAGGAGCATCTCGGCGGCTTCTACATCATCGAGACCGGCGACCTCGACGCGGCCCTCGACTGGGCGTCGAAGGTCACGCTCGCCATCCAGACGCCAATCGAGGTTCGGCCGTTTGTCGGGGTGACCGCCGCCTGATCGGCGACGCCGGGCTGGGGCTGCGTCGTTCGACTCGGCCTCAGCCGCCGAGCACCCGGACCTCGGCGGCCGGCATCGTCTTCCACCAGTGGGCATACCGCCCGTAGATCGTCGGCTCACGGCCGGCCAGAAACGCGAGGAGGCCGCGAGCCTCGGCTGCGAGGCCCTTCCATGCGGCATCGGACAGGCGATGGAACGCGGTGGCTTCGATGCCACCGTCGACCGGGCGCCAGATGCCCGCCACACAGCCGTCGACGAAGAGGGTTGGCAGGACGTCCCCGTTGTTCCGCATGACGTGCGTCCGGTATTCCGGCGGGATGACCCGGCTCCGATCGGCATAGGCCAGGAGGACGCTGTCCCACATCGCCATCAGTCGCGGCGGGGCAGGGGAGCCCTCTGGCGGGAAGAGGCCGTCCGGGACGTCGTACAGCTCGCTGCCGTCTGCACCTTTCAGGGGCACCACGTCGCCGGCGTCGACGAGCGGTCGCAACGCGTCACGGATGGGTGGCACCAGGATCGTGCTGAACTGGGCGATGTCCTTGGCGGTCGCCGGCCCGAATCCCTCCAGATAGCGGCGAACGAGTGACCGGGTGGCGGCGCCGGCATCGCCGCGCTTCGGTTTCGCGCGAGCCGCGATGTACGAGGGTCGTGGGCCGAACGACCACGGCCCGCCCGTCGGGGCGTGCCAGAACGGACCGGCCGTCCGCATCGCCCACCACACGCCAGGTCGGGGTAGGACGCCGAGGCGCTCGTCGAGCCAGGCCTCGAAGTCCGCGTTCGTTCGCGGCTCGTTGGCGAACTTCCGCAGCTGGGGAACGAGTTCGTCGGCCTCGGCTTTCGACAGCCCGGCGACCTTGAACCGGCGATCGTTGAGGCGCGCCGCCCGCAGCGTCGGCTGCATCGCGTGGTGGAGGGTCGGGTAATCCGCGGCTGCAACCGCGTGAAGCGTGATCCGCATCAGCGAGGCCTTGACGACCGACTGATCGGCGAAGGCGGTGTCGAGGTCGGCCGGCTCGAAGCCCTCCAGGCGGTTGTACAGCGCCAGGTACGGCGAGACGGGCTCTTGCGCCTGTAGCGCGACAACGCGGCGGACGGCCTCGGCGACCGGCAGCGTCGCGCGGCGCAGGAGCAGCTGGCGGCCGAGCGTGGCCCGGTTGAGCTGGCGGGCGGTGAGGGTCATGCCTCAGGGCTTCGGGTGCGCCTCGAGGAAGTCCAGCGCTGCGTCGGGAAAGGACGCCGAGATGTTCGGAACATGGTTGCCGTTCGGGACCGTCCAGAGCTCGACCGCGCCGCCGGGCTGGCAGCCGGTCCAGCGCTTCACGGTGGCCTCGGCCGGGTTCCCGGCGACGCTGATGTCCGCGTCGACATCGACGCGTTGGTCGACGACCACCGGGTCGCCGCAGCCGTCGTACCGCGCCCACGTGCTGACGGTCTGCTCCGCGCCGGGGTAGGACGACATCGGCGGGCCCGAACCTGCCTGGAGGGTCCCGCCTTTGAAGGCGATCGTGTCGTCGGCCGTACCGTGGATCTGGAGCACGGCGACCGGCTCGCTCGGGCCACAGTCCGCGGGGTTGGCAAAGGTCGCTCCGGCCAGACTCACGATCGCCGCGATCCGGTCGGCATGCGTGCACGCCATCCGGTAGCTCATGAACCCGCCGTTCGAATGGCCGATCAGGTCGATGCGCTTCGGGTCGACCGACAGCGCCGCCTCGATGGCGCTGATGACGCCGTCGAGGTAGGCCACATCATTGACCCCTGATCGATCGAAGTCGCAGCACGCGTCCGTCGCGCTCCAGAATTGGTTCCCGGAGGTGTCCCTGGTGCCGTCCGGGTAGGCGTAGAGGAAGCCGCGCTGCATGGCCGCGGGCCCGAGATGGAAGTACTGGTCGTGGCCGCCGCCTGTCGAGCTGTAGCCGTGCAACAGGATCAGGAGAGGCGCCGGCTTGCCGGGGTCATACGAGGGCGGGACATGAACCGTGACCGGTCGATCGCCGCCGACGACGATGTCGGCGACTCTCGACGGGGCGGGTGAGGGCGACGCCTGAACCGAAGGCGGCGTCGGTGTGCCCGAACACGCGACGACCAACGCCGTCGAAAGGCCCAGGATCGCCCGGATTCTCACGCCGCTCAATCCGGCCGCCAAAGGTCGATCTGGGGCAGCTCGTGGATCCCGAGCGTCTGCGACAGTTCGCCGCAGTGGTACGCGTCGTGGGTCAGCATCCGCTGCAGGATCGAGCTCCGCGTGTGGACCTGGCGCTGATCGCCGTACGACCGCTCGACCCCCTCGCCGAGCATGTCCGTCGTCCAGCGATCCAGGACGCGGTCGACGATCGCCCAGGTCGTGTCGAGGGCGGTGACGAGCTCGGAGGCGCCACGAGGGTGGTCGAGGTGATCCTCCCAGCCGTCCTCGTCGTTCGGGGAGAACGGCGTCGCGTCGGCGCCCGGCTCACCCAGCACCGCGCATAGCCAGTAGACGCGGGTACCGGCCGTGTGGCCGACGGTCGCCCAGATCGGCCAGAGGTCCGGCGCCGGCCGGATCGCGAGCTGCTCGTCGGTCATCGCGCCGACGATCTGGGTGAGGCGGCGGTTGTACTGGGGCCAGTGGTCGTAGAACGAGCGGATCGACATGCGCCTAGAGTCTCAGATACCGCCCACGCCGGCCACCGTTGGCCGGCCATTCGCCACGGAGGATCTCGATGGACGACGACGCCGTTCGGACCCAGGCTCGTGCGTTCGGGGAGGCGCTCGTCGCCGGAAACGTTGACAGCGCGATCGCCAGCTTCAGCCCGGAGCTGCGGCGGAACCTCGGAGAGGTGCTCCAGCTGTTCCCGCTCCCCGCGACAGAAGCGACGGTGGACTCGATCGAGCACGGCGGGTCCGGCTACAACGTCGTGATCCGGCTCGTCGGCGAGGGCGAGGAGACCCAGGTCCAGACGCGCTGGAAGGATCGCGACGGCCGGCCGACGATCGTCGAGGCGAGCCACCTCAGCCGGATCGCCCGCGCCGCCGAGGACGTCGAAGGCGAGGAACCGTCCGAGCCGGCCTGACCGCTAAGCCGAGTCCTGCGGAACGCGGTGCCTTGCACGCGCAGCGGCGAGGCGATCGTGCGCCTCGGCGATCAGCGGCAAGGCGATGTCGCGGAAGGTCTCGTCGCTCGGGTTGAGGATCGATGCCCAGTGCTGACGGGCAGAGACGGGGTGGGGGACCACGCGATCGAAGGATGCGTAGTCGAGCTGCTCGACCGCGCCGACGAGCCGGTCGTACGTCTCTCGGCTGACGCCGACGTTCAGGCGGAAGACGCCGGGCCGTGACAGTTCCGACGGCGTGCCGTCGTCGAAGTCGTCCTTCCAGACGATCGTCGCGAAGTTCGGGAAGTGCTTCTCGTCGAGCGAAAAGAAGGACGCCCCGTCGATTGTGATCATGTATGCCTCCGGGTACACGTCGGAGATCGTGCGAGTGATCGCCTCCGGATCGGGCCCGGTCGGCAAGGCTTCTGTCGTCATCTCCCGAGCCTACGATGTGCGTGTCAAGACCCCAGACTGGGCGCGTGAAGCCACGTGTGGGCATCGCCAGGCTGACGGTCGGATCCGCCGATGGCACGTTCACGATCGGCCGCGAGGAGTTCCCGCAGTTCTCGTGGTTTGCCCGGCTCGGCGTGCACGTCCAGTCCGATCAGGTGCGGCTGGCGAAGCCCGAACCGGCATACGTCGAGACCGGCCTGGCCGCGCTTGCCGAAGCGTGTCTGCAGCTCGACGTGCCCGAAGCGGAGATCGCGTTTGTCGACACGGTCATCCCGCCTCCGCCCTACGGCCTGCGCTACGGGTTCCAGGGTGCCTTCACCACGGACCAACCGACGGTGATCTGGATCTTCGCGAACTGGACCTCGCTCGAGGAGCTCCGCGGCGTCGTTCGCCACGAAGCCGCGCATCTGGCCTTCGCCCGCACCCACACCCCGGAGGACTCCGCGGGTCATTCGGGGCCATCGGAGGACTTCGCGCGGGCATTCGAGGTGGCGCCGGGGTGAGGTCCAGGCGACCGATTCCGTTCTCGTCGGTGCGCATACTGGGCGCGTGACGCGCGCTTCGGTCGAGTCGGCGGTCGTGGAGGCACCCGGGTCCGACGTCCCCCGCCTGTCGATGCCCGCGCCCGGGACCGCCGGCGGGATCGAGACGGCCGAACTGGGCGGGTTCGCCGACGGGACCGGCCCCGTCACGGTCACCTGCGTCGACTATTGCGCGGACCAGGTCGAGATCCAGGAGGTCGACGACCTCCGCGAGTTCCTGGCCCGCCATCGACCGGCCTGGGCGCACGTCCGCTGGATCAGCGTCGACGGCCTCGACCAGATGGACGTCATCCAGGCCCTCGCCGAGAAGTACGGACTCCACCCGCTCGCGATCGAGGACGTCGTCCGGACCCACGAGCGGGCCAAGGCCGAGGACTTCCCCGGTCACGAGGACCAGCCCGGTCGCCTGTTCATCGTCGCCCGGACGATCGACCAGCGCGACGGCCGCCTGCACAGCGACCAGATCAGCATGTTCCTGGGCCGGACGACGCTCGTGACGTTCCAGGGCAGTCATCGCCAGGACCTCTCGCCGATCCGCCAGCGGATCCGGACGGCCGGCTCGCGGATCCGCGGGAACGACGCGAGCTTCCTGCTCTACGTCCTGCTCGACGGGATCGTCGATCGGTACTTCCCGGTCCTCGAGCGCTATTCGGAGTGGCTCGGCGACCTCGAGGAGGAGGTCCTGGAGCGGCCGACCCAGTCGACCCTCGAGCAGATCCACCGCGTCAAGCGCGAGCTCCTGACGATCCGTCGCGCGGCCTGGCCCCTCCGCGAGCTGATCGGCCACCTCCAGCGGGAGCGCCACGAGACACTCTCACCGACCGCCCAGACCTACCTCCGCGACGTCCACGACCACTGCGTCCAGATCATCGACCTGATCGAGTCGTACCGGGAGATCGCGAGCTCGCAGGCGGAGACGTACGTGTCGGTTGTCTCGAACAAGACGAACGACATCATGAAAGTGCTCACCATCATCGGCACGATCTTCATCCCGCTGACCTTCCTCGCAGGCGTGTACGGGATGAACATGCCGATCCCGGAGAACGCCTCGCCGATCGCCTACCCGGCGTTCTGGGTCGTGTGCGGCGTGGTGGCGACGTCGATGCTGGTCTACTTCCGCCGGCGCCGCTGGCTGTAGCCGCTCGGCTGCCTCAGGCGACGCCTCGGGCTGCCCACGCGTGGGCCGTGAGAACGATCGGGCCCGCCGGGAGCCTCGACCGGCACAGCTCGCGCAGCGCCTCGCGGCGGCCGGGATCGAGGCTTGCGACGTACGCGCCGCCCGGGCCGACGCCCATCGTGAACGGCTGCCACCAGTCGTCGAAGCTCGCATAGGTCCGACCGGCCGAGAGGGTCGTCTGCTCGACATCGACGAGGCCGGCCGCCCGAAATCGGTCGGCCAGACCGCCTTCGCGAGCGCCTGCCAGGTCCGACTCGTCAACGACCTTCGGGTCGATCTCGCGCGCCGCCTCCCAGAAAGGGCCGAGCGGACCGCGACCGCCGCCGAAATCCCAGACGGACGCGGCGATGACGCCGCCCGCGCGCGTCACCCGGGCCATCTCGCGCAGCCCGGCGACTGGGTCGCTCATGAAGTGCACCACGAGCTGGGCGAGAGCCGCGTCGAACGTCCCGTCCGGGAAGGGGAGGGCCTCCGCCACCGCCCGGCGGATGTCGACGACGGGCTGACGCGTCCGGGCCGCCGCGACGAAGGACTCGGACGGATCGACCGCCGACACCGCATCCGGGCCCACCAACGAAACGAGGTCCGCCGTCAGCGCTCCCGGCCCGCAGCCGACATCGATGACCCGCTGGCCCGAGCGGATCCGAGCGAACTCGATCAGCTGCCGCGACAGCTGACTCGACCATGCGCCCATGTACCGGTCGTAGGCTTGCGCGGCGACATCGAAGGTCACCGACCGAGATCCAGGTAGCGGTCGCGAAGCGCCGCCGTGGTCTTCGCCGTATGGACGCCCGGGTCGAGCAGCTCTTGGACCGTCATCGAGGCGAACGTCGCGGGATCAGCGAGCAGCTCTCCGTAGCGCGCGCTCAGTCCGACCATGTCGATGTTGGCAGCGGGCTGGACGACGAGGTACCGGCCCCACGTCCAGGCGCCGCTCGGGTGCTGGACCATCGACAGCAGGAGGAGGTGCTCGAGCCAGATCAGGCATAGCTCGCTGCGGCCCTTGACCTTGTCGAAGGCTCCGGCGCGGAACGCCCCGGATCGGTCGTGGACCTCCCGGTCGCGCCAGAGGTTCTCCGGCTTCGGCTGCTCGGGCTTCAGCCGCTCGTGGTACTTGACGTCGATCCCGACGATCCCCTGAGACCCGTCGCCGATGTCGAGGACGAACGCTGTATCGAACGCCCGCAGGCTGTTCAGCCATTGCGGATCGAGGCGGCCCGGCGAGTGCGCGAACCGGATCTCCGACACCCGG
>Ga0070707_100001562_pt1 | contig 22250 bp, 17 predicted proteins | sample KBSK5502metaG_FD_65468 | JGI IMG/M metagenome (GOLD analysis project Ga0070707, IMG submission 65468) | Corn, switchgrass and miscanthus rhizosphere microbial communities from Kellogg Biological Station, Michigan, USA - KBS K5-50-2 metaG | ecosystem: Host-associated > Plants > Roots >...
GCCGGCCGATATTCTCGGCTCCGAGGTGCTGGAAGAAAGCGAAAGCGGGCGGCGCTCGTTCCGCTTCCTGCCCGGCCCGGTGTTCTGCCAGCTGCTGATGGCGGACGAGATCAACCGGGCCAGCCCACGCACCCAATCGGCGCTGCTGCAGGCGATGCAGGAGGGGCGGGTCTCGATCGCCGGCCAGTACCACCCGCTGCCGCAGCCCTTTCATGTGCTGGCGACCCAGAACCCGCTCGAGCAGGAAGGCACCTACCCGCTGCCGGAAGCGCAGCTCGACCGGTTTCTGCTGCAGATCGACGTCGATTATCCCGACCGCGACGCCGAGCGGCTGATGCTGATCGCCACCACCGGGCTCGGCGAGCAAGCGCCGCGCCCCGCGATGACGGCCGCCGAGTTGCAGGCCGCGCAGCGGCTGGTGCGGCAGATCCCGGTCGGCGACAGCGTCGTCGAGGCGATCCTCGCGCTTGTGCGCTCGGGCCGCCCGGAGGAAAGCGCCGAGGGGCCGCGCCGCTTTGTCGCCTGGGGACCGGGGCCGCGCGCCAGCCAGGCCTTGATGCTGGCGTGCCGCGCTCGCGCCCTGCTCGACGGCCGCTACGCGCCGTCGATCGACGACGTGCTGGCCTTGGCGCCGCCGGTCTTGCGCCACCGCATGGCGGTCAGCTTTGCCGGACGGGCCGAGGGGGTCACCGTGGCGCAGGTGATCGAACAGATGACGATGCCCCTGCGGTGATCTCGGGCCAAGCCATCGGTCAGCAAGCCATCAACCGGTTGTCGGGTCGGCCGGTTCCGGCGTCGCTGCGCGCCAGTTTGCGAGATCGGGCCGAGCAGGCGGCCGCGACGCTGCCGCCTTTGCTGGTTGCCGCCGAGCGGGTCGCGACCACCGTCGCGCAAGGGGTCCACGGCCGCCGGCGGGTCGGCCAGGGCGAGACGTTCTGGCAGTTCCGTCAGTACGAGCCGGGCGATGCCGCCACCCGCATCGATTGGCGCGAGAGCGCCAAATCGCAGCGCCTCTACGTCCGCGAGACCGAGTGGGAGGCGGCGCAGAGCGTCTGGCTGTGGCGCGACGCCTCGTCCTCGATGGATTACAGCTCGGCCGGCTATATCGCCGGCGCCGAATGGCCGAGAAAGCGCGACCGCGCCGAACTCGTCCTGGTTGCGCTGGCGAGCCTGTTGGTGCGCGGCGGCGAGCGGCTGACCCTGCTCGGCAGCGGGGTTCCGCCGATGAGCGGGCGGGTCGCGCTGAGCCGGCTGGCGCAGCTGATCGAGCATCCCGACCGGCGGGCGGATACCGGCCTGCCGGTCTTCGAGCCACTGCCGCGCGCCGGCCAGCTGGTGCTGATCGGCGATTTCCTGGCGCCGCTCGAGGCAGTCAATACGATGGTCGGACAGTTTGCCGGCGTCGGGCTCAAGGGACACCTGCTGCAGATCGTTGATCCGGCGGAGGAGGAGCTGCCCTTTGCCGGCCGCGTCCGGTTCGAGGGGGTCGAGGAGCGCGACGAGCTGGTGATCAGCCGGGTCGAGACGGTGCGGGAGGATTACCGGCTGCGCTTTCAGCGGCATCGCGACGGGCTCGCGGCAATTGCACGGGCCGTCGGCTGGACCCTCGGCTTTCACCGCACCGACCGGCCGCCACATCTGGCGCTTCTCGCGCTGTACGCCGCCCTCACCGCGGACCGCCGGCGGTAAGGTTGCCATGGTCCCCCAATCAGCCCCCCGGCAGCTGAAGCTGCGGGCCCCTCCCTTCCCCGCTTGCGGGGGAGGGTTTGAGTGGTGTCCGCCGCTTGTATCCCCCTCCCCCGCAAGCGGGGGAGGATTGGGGTGGGGGCGTGGGCTGGCGCGGCGCGGGACGGGGCTGTGATGCTCGCGCTCGGCTCGCTCGTCTTTGCCTCGCCGTGGCTGCTGGCCGCGCTGGCGGCGCTGCCGGTGATCTGGTGGCTGCTGCGGGTGACGCCGCCGGCGCCGCGCCGCATCGCCTTTCCGGCGATCCGGCTCCTGCTCGGCCTGACCCCGCGCGAGGAGACGCCGGCCCGCACCCCGTGGTGGCTGATCCTGTTGCGCACCGTGCTCGCCGCGCTGGTGATCCTGGCGCTAGCCCATCCGGTGCTCAACCCGCAGAACCGGCTCGCCGGTACCGGGCCGGTGACGCTGATCATCGATGACGGTTGGGCGGCGGCGCGCGACTGGAGCCGGCGCCAGACGATGGCGATCGATATTCTGGCCGAAGCGGAACGCGAGGACCGCCAGATCATCCTGGTCACCACCGCGCCGCTCGCGTCGGACGACCCGGCGGCGGCCCTTCAGCCGGTGCGCGCCGCGGATGCGCGGGCGGCGGTGCAGGCCTTGCAGCCGAAACCCTGGCCGGCCGACCGGGCCACCGCGCTGAAGCGGCTCGAGGCGATGCCGCTGCCGCAAGGTGGCGCGGCGGTCTGGATCGGCGATGCGATCGACGAGGGCGGCGCGCCCGCGCTCGCCACATATCTCGCGGGCAAAGGCAATTTGCGCTTCATCGCGGCAGCGGAGCCCGATACGCCGCGTCTGCTGGCCGCGGGTGCGGCGGCGGGCGAGATGGCGACCAAGGACGTGTCGATCATCGTGCGCTCGTTGCCGGCATCGCTGCCGCGCCCGATCACGGTCCGAGCAAGCGGCGAAGATGGCGCGCTGCTGGCCCGCGAACCGGCAACGATCGCCCCCGGCGATGCCAGCACCGTCGTGCGTTTGCCGCTGCCGACCGAGCTGCGCAACCGGGTCGCGCGCATCGAGATCGAGGCCGAGGATTCGGCCGGCGCGGTCTTGCTGGTCGATGAGCGCTGGCGGCGGCGGCCGGTCGGTATTGCGGCGGCGGTCAATACCGCCGGACAGCCGCTGCTCAGCGAGAATTACTATCTCGAGCGCGCACTCGGCCCGTTCACTGAAGTTCGGCGCGGCCGCGCCGGCGACCTGCTGAAGCGGGAAATCGCGGTGCTGGTCTATGCCGATGCAGGGCCGGATTCGCCGGCCGAGGAGGAAAGCATCAAGAAATGGGTCGAGGCGGGAGGCCTGCTGCTGCGTTTCGCCGGGCCGCGCCTCGCCGAGCAGAGCGACCACCTGCTGCCGGTGCGGCTGCGCCGCGGCGGACGCACCCTCGGCGGCGCCCTATCCTGGGAGAAGCCGGCGAGGCTCGCGCCGTTCGCCGCCGAGAGCCCCTTTGCCGGGCTCGCGATTCCCGCCGATGTCACGGTGTCGCGGCAGGTTCTGGCCGAGCCTGATCTCGATCTCGCCAACAAGACCTGGGCCCGGCTGGCCGATGGAACCCCGCTCGTCACCGCCGAGAAGCGCGGCGAGGGCTGGGTCGTGCTGGTGCACACGACCGCCAACGCGGAATGGTCGAACCTCGCGCTGTCCGGCCTTTTTGTCGAGATGCTGCGGCGCACCGTGGCGATGAGCCAGGGCGTGACCGCGGCCGGGGAGGGGGCGCTGCCGCCGCTCGATACGCTCGACGGCTTTGGCCGGCTGCAGCATGCGCCGCCGACCGCCCGGCCGATCGCCGCCAAGGAGCTCGGCACGACGACACCGTCGCCGCGCCACCCCCCCGGCTTTTACGGCACCACCGATTCGAAGCGCGCGCTGAACCTGTCGGATGGCGTGACCGAGCTGAAGCCGATCGGCGATCTGCCGGACGGTGTCGCGCGCGAAACCTTCAGCAAGAGCGTCGAAATCGATATCCGGCCGCCCTTGCTAGTCGCGGCCTTCATTCTGGCGCTGCTCGATCTGGTGATCGCCTATGCGCTGCGCGGCCTGTTGCGACGCCGGCCGGTCGGCGTCGCCGCCGGATTGCTGCTGGCGCTGACGATGCTGGTCGCGGCCGCGCGGGCCGACGATGCGTTTGTCGTCAAGGCCACCTCGGAGCTGCGTCTCGCCTATGTCCGGACCGGCGGCGACGCGGTCGACGCCGCCAGCCGCGCCGGCCTTCTCGGGTTGACCGACATCTTGAACCGGCGCACCGCCGTCGAAACCGCCGAGCCGCTGGCGGTCGATCTGGAACGCGACGATTTGATCTTCTTCCCGCTGCTCTATTGGCCGGTGACGGCGGAGCAGACCGTGCCGTCGCCGCGCGCCGCCGAGCGCATCAACCGCTATCTCGAAACCGGCGGCACGATCCTGTTCGACACTCGCGACGCCGGCGAGGAAACGCCGGGGCCCTTCGGCAGCGCCACCGCATCGCAATCGCGACTGCGCCGTCTGGCCGCCGGGATCAAGATCCCGCAGCTGGTGCCGGTTCCGCCCGATCACGTGCTGACCAAATCGTTCTACCTGCTGCACGAATTTCCGGGCCGGTGGAACACCGGGCAGGTCTGGGTCGAGCCGGTCGAAGACCGCGTCAATGACGGCGTCGCCAGCGTCATCGTCGGCAGCAATGATTGGGCCGGCGCCTGGGCCGTCGATGCCCAGGGGCGGCCGGCCTATCCCGTCGTGCCCGGCGGGGAGCCGCAGCGCGAGATGGCGATGCGCTTTGGCATCAACCTCGTCATGTACGTGCTGACCGGCAACTACAAGACCGACCAGGTGCATGTGCCGGCAATCCTTGAGCGGCTCGGCCAATGACGCTCGGAACGACCGCGCTTTTCACTCAGCCGTTCGTGCCCGGCCTGGGGCCGGGTATCCACGAGATTGCGGCACGGCGCCTCGGGTCTTCGTGGATGGCCGGGCCAAGCCCGGCCATGAACGGGAATATATGCCGTAGCCCGAGGATTTTCCGGCGATGATCGCGGCCTTCGGGGGCAACGCCTACACCTTGGCGGCGGCGCCGCTGCTGGCCTGGTGGGCGATCGCCGCCCTCGCCGCCGCCGCGGCCGTGGCGCTGGCGCTCGGGTTGTGGCGGCGCGCCGGCGGCGTGTGGTGGCGGGGGGCCGCGGTGTTGATGCTGCTGGCGATCCTCGTTAACCCGTCGCTGGTCGAGGAGAAGCGCTCACCCTTGCGCGACATCGCGGTCGTCGTCGTCGATGAATCGCCGAGCCAGCAGATCGGCGACCGCGCTCAGGCCACCGAGGCGGCGCTCGCCGCGCTGACCGAGCGCCTTCGCCGCGAGCGGGATCTCGATGTCCGGGTGATCCGCGCCGGGAAGCCGCAGCCCGGCGCCGGCGACGACGGGACGCGCCTGTTCACCGCGCTCAGCCGCAGCATGTCCGATATCCCGCGCCAGCGTCTCGCCGGGATCGTCATGCTGACCGATGGACAAGTCCATGACGTGCCGGTCGGCGATGCGGCGGCTGCCGGCCGCGAGCTCGGCGCGCCGCTGCATGCGCTGTTGTCCGGCCGGCCGGATGAGGCCGATCGCCGGCTTGTCGTCGCGCAGGCGCCGAGCTTCGGCCTGGTCGGCAAGGAGCTGGCGCTGCGCATTCGGGTCGAGGATCTGCCGGCGCCGACCAAGGATTCGCAGAGCAAGCCCGAGGGTCAGGCGCGGGTCACCTGGCGCAAGGATGGCGGCGCGCCGCAATCGCTCATGGTGCCGATCGGCCGTGATGTCCCGGTGTCGATCCCGATCGATCATGGCGGACCTAACGTCCTCGAACTCGAAGTCGAAGCGGGGCCGCAGGAGCTGACCCTCGCCAACAACCGCGCCGCGGTCGTCGTCAACGGTGTGCGCGACCGCCTGCGGGTGCTGCTCGTGTCGGGCGAGCCGCATGCCGGCGAGCGGGTGTGGCGCAACATCCTGAAATCCGACCCGTCGGTCGATCTGGTGCATTTCACGATCCTGCGCCCGCCCGAGAAGCAGGACGGCACCCCGATCCGCGAGCTGTCGCTGATCGCCTTCCCGATCCGTGAATTGTTCGACGTCAAGCTCGACGATTTCGACCTGATCATCTTCGACCGCTACAGCCGCCGCGGCATCATCCCGCAGGCCTATGTCGAGAATGTGGTCCGCTATGTGCGCAAGGGCGGCGCCTTCCTCGAAGCGGCGGGGCCGAGCTTCGGCACGCCGATGAGCCTGTTCCGCACCCCGTTGGGCGAGATCCTGCCGACCGAGCCGACCGGCAACGTCTTTGAGGAGGGCTACAAGCCGCAGCTTACCGATGTCGGCCGCCGCCATCCCGTCACTGAGGATCTACCGGGCGCCGGCAAGCCGGGCGACGCGCCGAGCTGGGGCCGCTGGTTCCGCCAGGTCGAGGCGCGGGTCCATAACGGCACCGCCATCATGCGCGGCGAGCGCGGCGACCCACTGCTGGTGCTCGACCGGGTCGGCAAGGGCCGGGTGGCGCAGCTCCTGTCGGACCAGATGTGGCTGTGGGCGCGCGGCTTCGAGGGCGGCGGGCCGCAGGGCGAATTGCTGCGCCGGCTCGCCTATTGGCTGATGAAGGAGCCCGATCTCGAGGAGAACGATCTGCGCGCGAGTGTCGAGGGCGATCGCCTCGTGGTCACGCGGCAATCGCTCGAGCCTGACGACCGCCCGGTGACCGTGACGCTGCCTGACGGCACGACGCAAAGGCTGACCCTGACCCCGGAGCATGGCGGGCACAGCAGCGGCAGCCTGCCGATTTCCCAGATGGGCCTCTACCGCGCGAGCGACGGGGCGCACACCGCGCTCGCCGCCGCGGGCCCGCTCAACCCGGTCGAATTCGCCGATGTCCGCGCCACCCCGGAGAAGCTCGCGCCCTTGGCGCAGGCGAGCGGTGGCGGCGTGTTCTGGATCGGCACCGGCACGATCCCGGAGATCCGCCGCGTCTCGGCCGGCCGTGCCGCCTCCGGGCATAATTGGCTGGGCTTGCGCCAGAACGGCGACTACGTCGTGACCGGCTTCAGCGAGCTGCCATTATTGCCGGCCTTCGCGGCGCTGCTGCTGACGGTCGGCCTGCTGATCGCGGCCTGGCGCCGCGAAGGACGGTGACCCGCCGCCGTTTTCAGCAACACCAACGGCCGTTCATGTCCCAAACCGGCCCTTGATTTGGCCGGATCAGAGCGCCGGCGCGGGCTGGTGTTTGCCGTCTGAGAAACTTGAATCTGAGCGAAATAAGAGGTTCGATTTTCGATTAACTAATTCTACGATCGCGCGTTATGGATCCCGCCCAAGCGCCAGCGGCGATCGAATTTGGCCGGTACAATGTTTTGCCCCACCGCCGCGAACTCCTCGCGGAGGGACGTCCGGTGGAGCTCGGCGGGCGGGCGTTCGACGTTCTGATGGCGCTGATCGAGGCGTCGGGGGCTGTCGTCAGCAAAGACGCCCTGATGAACCGCGTCTGGCCTGACCGGGTTGTCGAGGAGAACAGCCTTCAGGCCCAGATCTCATCGCTGCGCAGGGCTTTCGCCGCCGACCGCGACCTGATCCGCACGATCGCCGGGCGCGGCTATCAATTTACCGGCAAGGTGCGCACGGTCTCGGCGAGGCCCGATGCCCCGGCAACGGCGGGGATGCCGCAACCGACGCCCACGTCATCCCGTCCGCTCACGAACCTGCCGGAGCCGGTTTTCGAACTGATCGGCCGCGACGCCGAGCTGGACGGGATCCTGGACCTCAGCACCTCCCACCGCTTGGTCACCCTGACCGGTGCCGGAGGCATCGGCAAAACGCAGCTCGGGTTTGAAGTCGCGCGACGCCTGCTGCCGAGATTTGTCGATGGGGTTTGGGCCATCGAGCTGGCGCCGCTGTCCGATCCCGAGCTGGTCCCGGTCACCGTCGCGACGGCGCTTGGACTCGAACTCGCTTCGGGCACGGCATCGCCGGTATCCGTCGCGACCGCGCTCCGCTCGAAGCAGCTGATGCTGGTGCTCGACAATTGCGAGCATGTGATCGATACCGCGGCGCAAATGGCAGAGGCGTTGTTGCGAGCCAGTCCGGCAGCGCGCGTGCTCGCCACCAGCCGTGAGCCGCTCCGGGTTGAGGGCGAATGGGTTTACCAGGTACCGCCGCTTGCTGTCCCGACGGAAGGTGACGCGGATGGCGAGGACCCGCTGCGCTATGGCGCCGTTCGGCTGTTTGTCGAGCGGACCCGCGCGGCCGCGGCATATTCGTCGCCGGACGCACACCTTCTGGCTGCGATGGCCGGAATTTGTCGTCGCCTCGATGGAATCCCGCTAGCCATCGAGCTTGCGGCGGCCCGTGCCGATGCGTTCGGCATCGAGGACCTTGCCGCACGGCTGGACGATCGCTTTACCCTGCTGACGCGCGGTCGCCGGACGGCATTGCCGCGGCATCAGACGCTGCGAGCCACGCTTGACTGGAGCTACGAGCTATTGACCGAAGCTCAGCGCGTGGTGCTGGGTCGCCTCGCAATCTTCGCTGGCGGCTTCACATTGCAGGACGCGAGGTCGATCGCGGCAGATGACCAGATTGCAGCGTCGGAGGTCGTCGATTGCGTCGCCAACCTGGTCCTGAAATCGCTGGTGACCGCGGATTCGGGCGGCGCGAACATACGCTATCGGCTGCTCGAAACGACCCGAGCCTATGCGCTCGAAAAGCTCGTTCAAGCTGGCGAGTTCGACGCGGCGGCACGACGCCATGCCAGACGCTATCTGGATCTTTTCGAAGGCGCCGAGGCGGAGGCGGAGACGCGGCCAACCGACGAGTGGCTGGCAGACTTCGTCCCGATGATCGACAACGTCCGCGCGGCGCTCGACTGGACCTTCTCGCCGGGCGGTGATGCCTCGACCGGCATGGCCCTGACTGCCGCCGCTGTCCCGCTGTGGATGCATTTGTCGCTGATGGAGGAGTGCCGCGACCGGGTCGAGCGGGCCCTCGCCGCGATCGCGAGCGCGGTGGATCGGGACGCGCGAAGCGAGATGCAGCTCCACGCCGCGTTTGCGGCGTCGCTGATGTATACCCGTAGTGCCGTTTCCGAGGTCGGCGAGGTCGCGACAAAGGCCCTTGAGATTGCGGAGCGCCTCGGTGACGTCGAATACCAGCTACGCTCGCTCTTTGGCCTGTGGTCCTTTCGCATCAACGCCGGCCAGCAAGGCCTCGCTCTGACCCTGGCTGAAAGGTTCCATGATCTCGCGGCGAAGCGGTCCGACCCGAACGATCGCCTGACCGGCGAGCGAATGATCGGTACGTCGCAGTATTTCCTGGCTGATTTGCTCAGCGCGCGGCGCCATCTCGAGCGCGTGCTCGCCCACGATGTCGCTCCTGCCCGGAAGTGGCAAATCGTTCGCTTCGAGGTCGACCAGTGGGCGGCGGCGCGGGCTTATCTTGCCCGGACCCTGTGGCTGCAGGGATTGCCGGATCAGGCGATGCGCGAGGCCGAACGAAGCATCGAGGACGCTCGGGCGACCAATCATGCAATCTCGCTGGGTCTCGCCCTCGCCGTCGCGGCATGCCCGATCGCGCTTTATGTCGGCGATCTGGCAGCAGCAGAACATTACGTGGAAATGCTGCTCGACGATTCAACAAGGCTCGCGCTAGCGCGATGGCGCATCTTTAGCCGCTGCTATCAGGCGATGCTCATCATCCAGCGCGGCGATCTCGGCACCGGATTACAGCTGTTGCGCGGCGCCTTCGATGACCGGGCCGCGGCAGGGTCCGTCCCGCGGTTCTTTACGTCTCTTTTGGCAGAGGCCCTGGGCCGTGCCGGTCAGATCGCAGATGGGCTGGCGGCGATCGAGGAGGCGATCTGCCGCTCCGAGCACACCGAAGAACGCTGGGCAATTGCCGAGTTGCTGCGCATCCAAGGCGAGCTGTTTCTGTTGCGGGGCGCGCCGGATTCTGCGGCGGCGGCCGAGGGTCTCTTTCGGCAGGCACTCGACTGGGCGCACCGGCAGGGCGCGCTCTCCTGGGAACTGCGCTGCGCCACGAGCCTTGCCCGGCTGTGGCGCGACCAGCATCGGAGCGACGAGGCGCACGAACTGCTGGCGCCAGTATACGACCGGTTCACCGAGGGCTTCGATACCGCCGATATCAAAGCAGCAGGGGCGTTGCTCGACGATCTGTCATAACTCGGAGCATCTTGCTCGAAGTTGGGGATCGCTTGATATGCAGCCAATCCCGTCAACTCCGACACCGATCGAATTTGGTCCCGCAATCACTCGCGAGTCGCTGCTCTTGTCGGCGCGGCTGCAGCGGCTTCCGACAACGCGCTACACTTGCGCTGTCGTGTTGCTCCTCGCGGGCGCGCTTAGCATCGAGGCCTTCGACATCGGCAGCCTGTCGGTCATCCTGCCGATTCTGAAGCCCCTGATGGATCTCAGTGCGGTGCAGGTCGGCTTGCTGGCCGCCGCCTCCTCGGTTGGCCTCACCATCGGCATGATCCCCGCCGGTCTTCTGGCCGATCGCTTCGGACGCAAGCGTCTACTGATCGGCGGCATGCTGTGGTTCGTCGGTCTGACACTGGTCTCGGCCTTGGCGCCCGATTTCTGGACCCTGCTGCTGTTGCGCGGCCTATCGGGGCTCGGGATGGCGCCGACCTTTATCGTGCCGTACGCGCTTGTCTCGGAGTTGGTGTCATCCCGCAGCCGAGCCGTGTTTGCAGGCGTCCTGGAAGCCTCGCTTGGGATCGGCTATGTCGCGGTGCCGAGCCTCGGCCTCGTCGTGTTGACGAGCTTGCCGCCCGAGATCGCCTGGCGCGTATTCCTACTGATCGCCGGTTTGCCGATCGTCTATGTCTGGGTGTTGTGGAAATACCTTCCGGAATCACCACGTTGGCTGAGCCGCACCGGCCGATCGGATGAGGCGGAGCGCATCGTCGCAGCAATCGAGGAGCGGGTCGAACGGCTGACCGGGGCGCCACTGCCGGAACCCGTCGTCACGCGCGAGTTGGAAACATCTTTCAGCGGCGAGCGCCAGCGGGTCGGCTTCCGCGCCGTGCTTGAAGTCTGGCAGCCGCCCTACCTCGTGCGCACGCTCGCGATGACCAGCGGTGCCTTCGGCACCTTCGCCTTGTTCTATGTGGCCGTCAACTACATCCCCTCGCTCTTCGCGGCTACATCGATCGGTCTGTCGAACGCCTTCATCCTGTCGCTGATCGTCACCAGCTCACAGATTCCAGGCAAGCTTCTCAATGGTGCCTTGTCAGATTTTCTCGGCCGCAAGCTGACCTATGCGCTGTTCGCTTTAGTCGCATCGGTTGGTGCCTACTTCTTCGGCCAGTCGTCAGACCCGATCGTGATGATGGAATGGGGTTGCCTGTTCCTGTTCGCGGCGTCCGGCTCGGCCCCATCTTACAAGATGTGGTACACGGAGCAGTACCCGACGCCGATCCGAGCCATTGGCCTGTCGACCTGCGAAGGGATCGGTGGCCGGCTGCTCGGCGGGGTGTTGTGGACAGCGGTCTTTCCGGTGCTGGTCGAGGCGTTCGGCATCGGCACCACGATGACGCTCATCGCGGTCGCAGGCGTGGTCACCTTGTTTGTGGTCATTGCTTTTGCCCCGGAAACCGCCGGCCGTTCCGTCGAAGAACTTGAAGGGCAGACAAGAAACGGACTGCCGAACCTGGTCGGACGCCGCCGGCCGCTTCTCTGAACTCACCGGCTACCAACGGCGAGGAACCGACGCATCGGCTACAGGCTCGACGTTCACTCCTCCTCGCAATGCATCGAGCGGCAGCTTCCGGCGCGCAGCCGCCATTTCAAACCGAAGCAGGGCGCCTGGTTACCCCTCAACGCGCGAGGGCCACCGACGCGACATGCGCATACCGACGGTTGGCCTGCGCGCGATGCTGCGTATAGTCGCCAGCTATGCTCCGTCAGATCCTCGCGCCCATCCACCCCGACGGGTGGAAATTCATCGCCGTCGCGGCGGTCGCGACCCTGATCCTGTTTCTTCTGTGGCCGCCGGCCGGGTGGATCGCGCTGATCCTGACCTTGTGGATGGCCTATTTCTTTCGCGATCCCTGGCGGGTGACGCCGACCCGGCCGGGGCTGATCGTCAGCCCGGCCGACGGCATCGTCGTCTCGCTCGGAACGACCGCGCCCCCGCCGGAGCTGGAAATGGGCTCGGACCCGCTGCCGCGGATCGGCATCTTCCTGAATTTGTTCGACGTCCATGTCGCGCGCGCCCCGGTTGGCGGCAAGCTCGCGGCGCGGCGCTACACCAAGGGCCGCTTCATCAATGCCAGCCTCGACAAGGCGAGCACCGACAACGAGCGCCTGGCCCTCCGCCTCGTGCCCGACGAGGGTCCGGCGATCGCCTGCGTGCTGATCGCCGGGCTGGTGGCGCGCCGGATCGTCTGCGGCGTCTACGAAGGCCAGACGCTCGCCGCCGGCGAGCGCATCGGCATCATCCGCTTTGGCTCGCGGGTCGATGTCTATTGCCCGCCGCCTTACGTCCCGCTGGTCGCGCTCGGACAGCGGATGATCGCCGGCGAGACGGTTCTCGCTGATCGAAGCGCACCAGGACCGGCCGGCGGCGGGTTTGCCCACTGACGGTCCCGTGCCGGAGCCCTCGGTATCGTGTATACTCCGTCCCCGCGACTGATGCGGTAAAGAGAAGCTCATTGGCGATGCGACGACCCCGGGTACGAGTGAGGCGACCGCGCATGCGGGTGCGCCGGCTGTCCGGTTTCTCGGTCAACCGGCTGATTCCGAACGTGTTGACGCTGCTTGCGCTGTGCGCCGGCATGACCGCGATCCGCTTCGCGGTGAACAACAATTTCGAAGCGGCCTGCTACGCGATCATCGTCGCCGGCATCTTCGACGGGCTCGACGGCCGCATGGCCCGGCTGTTGAAGTCGACCTCGCGCTTCGGCGCCGAGCTCGACAGCCTCGCCGACTTCATCAGCTTTGGCGTCGCACCCGCCCTGGTGCTGTATCTGTGGACGATGACGGCGCTGCACAGCGTCGGCTGGGCGATCGTGCTGTTCTTCGCCATCTGCTGCGCGCTGCGCCTGGCGCGCTTCAATACCGAAATCGGCGCCGAGCCGCAGCCCTACACCGCCGGGTTCTTCAGCGGCGTGCCGGCGCCGGGCGGCGCCGGGCTGTTGATGGTGCCGATATTCATCAGCTTCGAGTGGGGCGATTGGATCGCCCGCTCGCCCTATGTCAACGCGGTGTGGATCAGCGGCGTCGCGCTGTTGATGATCAGCCGCGTCCCGACGGTGTCGCTGAAGCCCATTCGCATCCCGCACGATTGGGTCTTGCCGACGCTGCTCGGGATCGGCGTCTTCGCCGGCCTGTTCACCACCGCGCCCTGGCCGACCCTGACCTTTGTAGGCGTGGTTTATGTGGCCTCGATCCCGTGGACGGTGCGCGCCTATTACCGACTGCGCCGCGCCGCCGAAGCGCGCAAGACGGAAGCCGCCGAAGCTGCCCCGGCACCGCCGGTCCAGCCGGCGCCTGCCATCCCGCTTGAAGAGCATCGCCCAGCCGCCAACGAATGGCGTCATTGAGCCGCGGCCGGGCGGCGCGCGGGGCCCGGCAATGATGCTCAAGGCATAGGGGTGACGGTCACCTGATTGTGCTCGTGCTTGCTCATCGCATGGCCCAGCGCCTTGAGGGTCTCCCCTGAGTCCTCGGTGACCGAGCGGGTCATGCCGTTCTCGACGATGAACGCGGCGGAGCCCTCCATCGCTATCGACATATCCTTCATCACCTTCTCCGCCTCCTGCGGTGGCGTAGCGCCAATAATCTTTTTCATCAGGGCAACAGTCAGCTCTTTCATCAGCACCGGATCGTAGATTACGGTGCGAGTGAACTTTGCCTTCCCGGTTGCCGGGTCGGCCTCGACCAGCCGCGACACGACATCGGTTTTGATCGGATCGCCGCCGAACGGGTTTGGCGCTGCCTTGGACTCGCGGCGTTCCTCGCCGACCCGCAGCCCGGTGTTCTGGGCCGCGCTGAGCAGCGTCACCGTTTCGAGATACCACGTTGCCGTCTCGTCGGGGTTGTCCGGCGTCAAGCTGATCATGCCGAAGAGCTCGCGGATCTTTGCGGCGGCGGCCGGCTTGTCGCTGAACGCGGCAATCACCCCTTCGATCGCCTGTTTGTGGGCCGCGACGACCTCCTCGTGGTTTTCCAGCCGCAGCGGTTTGCCGCCCTCATTGAGGACGGCGCGGATCGTGACATCGCGCAAAGCCCCCAGCAGCGCTTTCTCGGCGATGCTTTCGTTGCTGTTGCCATCGGTATCGAAGCTGCGAAGCACGAAGGAGATTCGGTACCCGGTCGCGGTTTTCTCGACGATCGTCAGCTCCTCCTTGCGGCGACTGTTCGCCGTCGCAACGATCTTGCCGTCCGGGGTCTTCTCCTGGTGCCGCTCGGCGACGATCGTCCAGCGGCTGGGGACCGGTGGCTCGTAGGATGCGGTGGCGTCAGCCGCGGCCGCGGCGGCAGGCGGGCACAGCATCATGCCGGACCCGTAAACGGCCGCCAGGAAGAGGCCCGCAACAACGACCTGTTTGAGCCGGTCCATCGAATGTCCTCCACACGACAGCGCCGATCGCGAGCGCCTCGCGCCAGCATGTGGTCGGTTGCGGGCCGCTGCAAGCGCCCGGGCATCGCTTTCAGCCGGCCCGAACTCCGTTTCGGCAAAAACTGCGGCGCGGTTGCCGCGCTTCGGCTAATCTCGACCCGGCGCCAAATGGCGGGAGACCGGCCTGTGCATAGCTTCAATCTGAAGAGTGAAGAGAAATTCGACCCGAAAAAGCATGTCGAACGGGTGCTCGGTCGGGTCGCCGAGGGCGACGTGACGGTGGCCTGCTGGGAGTCGGGGCAGACCAGCCCCTATCACTGTCACCCGCACGCCACCGAGATCTATTTCTGCTTCGAGGGCGGCGGCACGATGCGTACGCCCGAGGAAACCGTCACCGTCAAGCCGGGCTGCTTTGTCGTGCATCCGCCCGGCGAACTGCACGAATGGATCACCGGCCCCGAGCGCACCCTGCTGTTCCGGGTGCGCTACGGCGCCGACATGAGCGGGCGCACCAAGGAATGGCCGAGCAATCCCGACTTCCGGCCGCGCCCGGAAGACGTGGAGTATTTCAAGGCGAGCTGAAGCGCGCCTAGCTCTGCTGCAAATGCCAGGCATCACGATTGATGAAAGCAGGGTTGTCCACATATTTAGAGAGGCGGAGGGCCACTTCCGCGAGGATACCGACGCGAACCGGCGGTTGCTGATCGAGGTTGCGAGCAGAGAGGCGAACTTTCTTGGAACCGATCAGGCAAGCAACGACTGGTATGCAGAAAATCGCGCCGACGGCACTCAGGTCTGGGTGCGCGTTCGCAGCGGCAAAATCGTTAACGGCGGGATGAATCACAGCCCTCGAGATTTCACGGGACTGCCACGATGAAGAAGAAGCTCTTGTCACCTGAACAGGCGTTTCGCGCTATGTTCATTTTTCTCAACGAGTATCATCGGCGCACCTCAGGAGACGCACAGTTAGGCGACGTGTTGGGCGACATTCAGTTGAATGAGAGCGACGCCATGCCGGCCGATCCCGCAGCCTGGGGCGATTGGCTCGCCGCGATCGATGACGCGCGTGATCACGCGGTTGAGGAGACCGGAAAGGCTGCGCCGAGGAGAAACCGATGAGCGAGCGAGAGGAGGGGTTCGGCTTCGCGCCCGAGCACGACCAGCCGATCCCTTATATGCAGCGCATCCGTGACTATTATCAGACGCTCGGCTATGGCGCACCCTATCGCTGGGCGCATTACGCCGAGGCGCCGTTCACGCCGCTGAGAAAGCCACTCCGCGAAAGCCGGATCTGCCTGGTGACGACGGCGGCGCCGTATCAGCCCGGCAAGGGCGAGCAGGGGCCCGGGGCGGCCTACAACGCCGCCACGAAATTCTACACCGTCTATTCCGGCGACAGCGCCGCGGCCGATCACGATCTGCGCATCGCGCATGTCGGCTACGACCGCACCCACACGACGGCCGAGGACAGCAACACCTGGTTCCCGCTGGAGCAGTTGCGGCGCGCGGCGACGGCCGGGCTCATCGGCGAAGTGGCGCCGCGCTTTCACGGCGCGCCGACCAACCGCAGCCACCGCACGACCCTCGAACAGGATTGTCCGGAGCTGTTGGCGCGAATTCGTCAGGACAAAGCGGACGCTGTTATTCTTGTCGCGGTTTGACCGGTGTGTCACCAGACCGTGAGTCTGGCCGCCCGTCACCTCGAAGCGAACGGCATCCCGACAATCGTCATGGGATGCGCCAAGGACATCGTCGAATATGTCGGCGTGCCGCGGTTTCTGTTCAGCGATTTCCCGCTCGGCAACCCGGCCGGCCGCCCGAACGACCCGGACTCGCAGGCCGTCACGCTGGAGCTGGCATTGCGCGTCCTCGAAACCGCGCCGGGGCCGCGCACCACGGTGCAATCGCCGTTGCGATGGAGTGACAATCCCGACTGGAAGCTCGATTTCTCGAACATCGCCCGCTTGTCGCCGGAGGAGATCGCCCGCCGCCGCGCCGAATTCGACCGCCAGAAGGAGATCGCCAAAACGATCCGCGACAAGTCGCAGGCGGCAGAATAAGCAACTTCACCACGGAGGCACGAGAGGGACACGAGCTTGTAGCTTGTAGGATGGGTTGAGCGCAGCGAAACCCATCGCAAAACGATGTCACGGAGCAATTGATGGGTTTCGCGATGCTCAACCCATCCTACAGTCACTTCTCCGTTCTCTCCGTGGTTTCATCCTTAGAGGTTGAATGGATGAACAAGCCTTTTGCCGGCATTCGCATTCTCGATTTCACCCGCTACGTCGCCGGGCCGTTCGGCACCTACCAGTTTGCCCTGCTCGGCGCCGAGGTCATCAAGGTCGAGCCGAAAGCGGGCGACGACATGCGCCGCTCTTCGCCGGTGCGCTGGGAAGGGTCGGCACAGGGGCTGGGGCCCTCCTTCCTCGGCATCAACAGCAACAAGCGCAGCATCACGCTCGACCTCTCGAAGCCCGCGGCCGTCGACATCGCCAAGCGCCTCGCGGCCGATGCGGACATCGTGTGGGAGAATTTCCGCCCCGGCATCATGGACCGCTTCGGGCTCGGCTACGAGGTTCTGCGCGCGCTCAATCCGCGGCTGATCTATTGCGCCGTCTCGGGCTTCGGCCAGAACGGCCCGGAGCGCGGCACCGCCGCCTTCGACGGCAAATTGCAGGCGATGTCCGGCATTATGTCGATCACCGGCCACGAGGACAAAGGCCCGACCCGCGCCGGCTTCGCGCTGTGCGACACGATCGGCGCGATGACGGCCGCCTTCGCCGTGTCGAGCGCGCTGTACCAGCGCATGCAGACCGGCACGGGTCAGTTTGTCGATGTCGCGATGCTCGATGCCGCGCTGAGCTTCATCTCGGGCCAGGTCGCCGAATACACCGTCACCGGCCACATCCACCGCCAGTTCGGCAATCTGTCGTCGACCGGTAAGGTCACCGGCAACCGCTTCAAGGCCGGCGAGGGCGATCTGATGCTGGCGGTGATGACCGAGCGGCAGTTCGCCGCCCTGATGCGCGGGATCGGCCGCGCCGATGCGCTCGACGATCCGCGTTTTGCCGACTGGCCGTCGCGGGCGCAGAACGAGTCGGCCCTGCGCGCCATCATCGAGGAGGCGCTCGCGACTGATTCGGCAAAAAACTGGGAGCAGCGGCTGACCGAGTCCGACGTGCCCTGCGCCGCAATCTGGTCGATCTCGGAGATCGTGCACCACCCGCAGCTCGCACATCGCGACGTGCTGCAGCATGTCGAGGCGTCTTACGGCGAGTTCACCCTGATCGGCTCCGGCTTCCGCCTCGGCGCGGGTGGCACTGGCACCATCGACCGCCCGCCGCCGCTGATCGGCGAACACACCGACGAGATCCTGGCCGAGGCCGGCTACGGCAAAGCCGAAATCGCCGCCTTCCGCGCCGAAGGCGTGGTCTGATCAGAAGCCGGCGGCGCGCATCCGTTCTGCCGCGGCCTCGACCGCCGACCGGCGCTGCGCCGCGCCGGCGGCATAGCGCTGGGTGGCTCGGGCGAGCACCTCGGGCGGGGCGATTTCCGGCCGTCCTGAGTCGAACGGCGGCGCCGGCGCATATTCGATGCCGAGCTGGATGGCTTGCGCGGTCTCCGCGCCGGCGATCTCGGCCACCAGGGTCAGTGCGAAATCGATCCCGGCGGTGACGCCGCCGCCGGTCACGACATTGCCGTCGCGCACGACGCGCCCGGGATCCGGGATCGCGCCGAATGCGGTGAGCAGCTCGCGCCACGCCCAGTGGCAGGCGGCGCGCTTGCCGTGCAGCAGCCCGGCCGCGCCGAGCGCCAGCGATCCCGTGCACACCGAGGTGACGTAGCGCGCGCCGTCGGCGAGGCGGCGCAGCTCGCCCAAGAATTCCTCGTCGGCGATCGCATTGTCGGTGACCCCGAACCCGCCCGGCACGCAGATGATGTCGCAGCGCTCGATATCGGCGAGCCGGCGCAGCCCGGCGAAGGTGATGCCGTCGGTCTCGATCGCGCCGCCGGCCCGGCTGGCGAGGATCACCTCGGCCCCGGGCAGCCGCGACAGCACCTGATGCGGGCCGGTGAAGTCGAGCTGCGTCACTCCGGGGAACAGGGCAAAGACGATACGGATCGGCGAGGCGGCCATGGCGGGCACTCCTGTGGTTTGACCCTATGATTTGACGCGGTGATTCTGCCCGATTAGGCTCGCGGCAGAAATGACATAGTTTCCTCGGAATCTGCCATGCCCCGCACGATCGCCGTCGTGATCTTCCCCGACTTCCAGCTGCTCGACGCCGCCGGGCCGATCGCCGCCTTCGAGTTGGCCGGCCGGGAGGCTCCGCCCTCACCGTACCGCCTTCGGGTCATGTCAGCCACGGGTGGACCGGTGGCAAGCTCTTCGGGGGTCATACTGACCGCCGAACCGTTCGGCGAGCCGGCCGCCATCGACACGCTGCTCGTGGCCGGCGGGTTGGGTGCCCATGACAGCGAGCCGCACGCCGCACTGCTCCCCTGGCTGCGTGAGGCCGCAACCGGCGCCCGGCGCGTCGCCAGTGTCTGCACCGGTGCGTATCTGCTGGCGGCGGCCGGCCTGCTCGACGGCCGGCGGGCGACAACGCATTGGCGCTATGCCGCGGAGTTGGCGCGGCGATACCCCGGGGTCCGCGTCGAACCGGACCGCATCTTTGTGCGGGACGGCAAGATCTGGACGTCGGCCGGCATCACCGCCGGCATCGACCTGGCGCTGGCGCTGATCGCCGAGGATTTGGGTGAAGCGGTCGCGAAACGAACGGCGCAGCGGCTGGTCGTTTACCATCGGCGGCCGGGCGGCCAGTCGCAATTCTCGGCGCTGCTGCGGCTCGACGCGCCGGGTGGGCGTTTCGGCCCGCTGCTCGGCTGGGCCCGCGAGCGCCTCGACGAGGCGCTGCCGGTCGAGCGGCTGGCGGCGCAGGCGGCGATGAGCCCGCGCAATTTTGCGCGCGCCTTTGTCGCCGAGACCGGCATGACGCCGGCCAAGGCGATCGAGCATCTCCGCCTCGAAGCCGCCCGCGCCCATGTCGAGGAGGGCAGCGAGCCGATCGACCGGGTAGCCTCAGCCACCGGCTTCGGCGATCCGGAGCGCATGCGCCGCGCCTTCCTCCGCGGCTTCGGCCAGCCGCCGCAAGCGTTGCGCCGCGCCGCCCGCGCCGCGTGAAGGTTCGATCCAAGCCCGGCGGCTGCCCTCGACCACAATGGCTGGATGCTGCCTCATGGCCGACCTTCGACGCGCGTAACCGCAAGGCCCGCGCGGGGTGGCGAGCGGCCCGTCCCACTCACTGTCGCTGTTGCGGCCTCCGCGTCGATTCCGGACGGTTCCCCGGCTGATCCGATAAATCGAGACGCCGCGCATGGAACACCATGTCTGCCACTTTGATCCGCTGCGTGCTAGCCTCCCGGTCGTAGGCGCCCGCAACCTCAGTCCAGGCCCTGAGCCTGTCAAACGGGGTGCCGCCGCGGGTGTCGCTGATCCGGCGAACCCCCGCGCGAACACGGGAGGTACGGCATGAGGCGACATCTGCGACGATTCGCGGCTGTAACGCCGCTGCTGCTGGCGTTCTGTGCCGGCAATGCGGTCTTGGCGCAAAAACCCGGCGGCATTCTTAAAATGTACAGCCCCGACAGCCCGGCGAGCATGTCGATCCACGAGGAAGCAACGGTCTTCGCCGAGGGACCGATGATGGGGGTGTTCAACAACCTCGTCATGTACGACCAGCACGTGCCGCAGAACAGCCTGCAATCGATCGTGCCCGATCTGGCAACCGGCTGGTCTTGGAACGAGGAGGGGACCGCCCTGACCTTCGCGCTGCACCAGGGCGTCAAATGGCACGATGGCAAGCCGTTCACCGCCAAGGACGTCGCGTGCACCTTTGACATGCTGACCGGCAAGTCGACCGACAAGCTCCGCGTCAATCCCCGCAAGTCTTGGTACCGGAACCTTGAGCAGGTCACGGCCAACGGCGATTACGAAGTCACCTTCACCCTGAAGCAGCCCCAGCCGGCCTTTCTTACGGCCCTCGCTGCCGGCTTCTCGCCGATCTATCCATGCCACGTGCCGGCGGCCCAGATGCGTCAGCGTCCGATCGGCACCGGCCCGTTCAAATTCGTCGACTTCAAGCCGAATGAATATGTCAAGGTCACGCGCAACCCCGATTACTGGAAGAAGGACCGGCCTTATCTCGACGGCATCGAGTATACGATCATCAAGAACCTGTCGACGGCGGTCTTGGCGCTGGTTTCCGGGAAGTTCGACATGGCCTTCCCGTACAGTCTCACGGTGCCGCTGTTGAAGGACGTGAAGAGCCAGATGCCGCAAGCGAGCTGCATGATGGGGCCGGTTGGCCTCAACCGCGCTCTGATCGTCAACCGGGACAAGCCGCCCTTCGACAACCCCGATCTGCGGCGTGCGATGGCGCTGAGCTTGGACCGCCAGGCGTTCATCGACATTCTCACCGACGGCGAGGGTGACATCGGCGGGGTCCTTCAGCCTCCGCCGGGTGGGTTATGGGGCATGCCGCCCGATCTGCTGAAAAAGCTGCCAGGCTATGACCCCGACGTGCAGAAGAACCGCGCGGAGGCCCGCCAGATCATGCGGCAGCTCCGCTACGGGCCCGATAACCGGCTCAAGATCAAGGTGTCAGCGCGCGACCTGCCGTACTTGCGCGACCCGGCGGTGATCCTGATCGACCAGCTGAAGAACGTCTACATCGACGGCGAGCTCGAGACGATCGACACCACGAACTGGTTCCCCAAGGTCATGCGCCGCGACTACATCGTCGGCCTCACCGGCGCGGGGAGCGGGCCAGACCCCGACCAGGTTCTCAACCTGCTTTACGGCTGCGGCGGTGAGCTGAACTACAACGGTTATTGCAGCCCCGAGGTGGACCAGCTGATCGAGCAGCAATCGATCGAGGCCGACCAGGGAAAGCGCAGGCAGCTGCTGTGGGCGATCGAGCGGAAATTGGCCGAGGACGGCGCCCGACCGATCATCTTTTACGACCGACGCGCGACCTGTTGGAATCCTCACGTGAAGGGGCTGACGCTCTTGGTGAACAGCCTCTTCAACGGGTGGCGGATGGAGGATGTGTGGCTTGATAAATAGGCGCGTTGCCTGCCCCGAGCGTTTGCCTGTTTAGAACACCATTCCGCCTTGCCGGCGACCCGACCCTCCGTTGGCGCGGCGGCAAGCGGCTGCCATGCGTCGAGTCTGGCCAAGTGATCGGCACTCGACGAATGACCGGTTCGGCGCAATACCGCCGGTTTCGAAGCGTTGGGAGGGCTGTTCGCAAACCCGCCTCCCGGCGAAGGACGAGTTCAGCGGGCTTTTTCGATCCTAGTGCTGCTCGCGCGTCTCCCGGAAGCGGATCGCCGGCCACTCCTCGATCGTCGTGCGCAGATCCCAGGCGTTGCGCGCGAGAAACACCGGCACCCCGTCATGGTCCTCTGCCAGCGCCGATCCGTTGCGGTCGCGGAACCGATCGAGCTCGACCCGCTCGGCATCGAGCCAGCGCGCCGCCTCGAATGGCGCGCCGTCGAGCCAGCTGGCGAGGCCGTATTCGGCCGCGAGCCTTGCCGTCAGCACATCCAGCTGCAGCGCGCCGACCACCCCGATGACCCAATCGCCGCCATTGGCCGGCTTGAACACGCGGGTCACGCCTTCATCGGCCAGCTGTGTCAAGGCGTGGCGCAGATGCTTCGATTTCATCGGATCTTCGATGCGCACCCGGCGCAGGATCTCGGGAGCGAAGCTCGGCAGCCCGGTGACCCGCACCTCGGCGCTCTCGGTCAGCGTGTCGCCGACCCGCAGAATGCCGTGATTGGGAATGCCGATGATGTCGCCGGGCCAGGCCTCCTCGGCGAGGTTGCGGTCGCGCGCCAGAAAGAACACCGGGTTCTGCACCGCCATCAACCG
>Ga0070707_100001564_pt1 | contig 22207 bp, 18 predicted proteins | sample KBSK5502metaG_FD_65468 | JGI IMG/M metagenome (GOLD analysis project Ga0070707, IMG submission 65468) | Corn, switchgrass and miscanthus rhizosphere microbial communities from Kellogg Biological Station, Michigan, USA - KBS K5-50-2 metaG | ecosystem: Host-associated > Plants > Roots >...
GCTAATCTTTCTTGGTGAGTTTCGCGATCAGGTCGGTTGTGTGCTTCGGCCCGACCTCGCCCGCAGTCTTGTCGAGTTTGTTCTTGATATCAGCCCGGGCGCCACGGCTGATCAGGTATTGAACTACTTTGTCGTTCCCTTTCAATGCGGCCAGGTGTAATGCCGTGTTCGCCTGATTCACATTAACGGCATTGATATCGGCTCCTGCATCGAGAATTATCTTGACGACTTCGACCGGATCCGCACGGCCCGCTTTATCCACGACTTCCTCTTCCTGGGCGCGCGCAGGACCGCCACCGGCCGCCAACATCAGTGGAGTGCTTCCATCTTTGATAGCGAGTCGGGCGTTTGCCCCTTTATCGAGCAGCATACGCATGACGGTCAAGTCCGCTGCTTTGACTGCCCGATAGAACGGCGTTGCGCCGGGTGGTACGACTACGGTTCCCTGCGTCTGGATCTGCGGCGGCTTCTTGTCGAAAACCTGGTTCGGATCCGCGCCGCGATCCAGCAGCTTTTTGATGATGTCGGTCGCCGTGAGGGTGCGGTCGGTTTCCGGCGGATTGGGATGGTTGCTGTACGTATCCATGTTACGGAGCTCGATTGCGAGGTACAGCGAGCCGTCATTCACTTTCGCGCCATGATCCAGCAGCAGCGACGCGAAGTCATATTTGCCGTTGTAGATCGCAATGAGCATCGGCGTGAAATTGTGCTGCGGCTCCGGAGCATTCACATCGGCGCCGGCATCGATCAGGACCTTGCCGGTTTCGACGTTTCCTTCGCGAGCAGCGTACTGCAACGCTGTCATTCCGCCTTCGGCTCGCTCCATCAGTGCTCCGCCGCTGGCTTCTTTGAGAGTGCCGAATTGAAAATGACGCGAATGGGCATTGACGTCCGCGCCTCGCTCGATGAGGAGACTGGCCACTTCAGGCTGGTTCTCGGTCGCAGCGAACATAAGCGCCGTGTATCCCTTGAATTCGTCGGCGTTGTTGACGTTCGCTCCGCGTTCGATGAGCAGCTTGACCGCATCGAGACTGCCGGAGCGTGAGGCCAGCATCAGAGGAGTTTCTCCAGCGCCATAAGCGGCATTCGGATCGGCGCCGGCTTTCAAAAGAATTTCCATCATCGCAACGTCGCCAAGCGTCGCAGCCTCGACCAGCGCGCTGACGCCGTAACGATTCGTCGCTTTGACGTTCGCTCCCGCGGCAACCAGGAGTTTTCCGATTTCGGCATCGGCATTATGGGCCGCCCAGATGATCGGCGTTGTTCCGTCGACGTCGGGAGTATTCGGATCGGCATGCTGCTTCAACAACGTTCGGACGGCCGCCAGGTCGCGGCTCTTGACGGCGTTCACGAGTCGAACGTTATCGACTGCGCCTGCAGCAAGAACACTGACCGTGCAGACGAAAAAACTCGCCACGAAAAGGCACAGTTTCTTCATTAGAGTTCGACCCTTCCGTTGCTCTCGCCGTACTTGTCGATCGGAACTCCGGCAACGTTGATAATCGAGAGCCACAGATTCGATGCGGGCGTTGAACCTTCTTTCACATGAATGTGACGGTTACCTTTGATCGCCCCGGCGGCTCCACCGACCAGCACCAGCGGCAGGTTGGTGTGAATGTGCTGATTGCCGTTGCTCATGCCGCTGCCATAGGCATAGAGCACGTGATCGTAAACAGTGCCGTCGCCTTCGTGAATGGTCTTGAGTTTGTTCAGGTGGTCCGCAAACAACGAAAGATGGAATGTATCCACTTTGGCTTTCTTCGCAACCTGTTCCGGGACGTTGTTATTGTGCGATATCGGATGATGTCCATCCTGCACGCCGAGGAACGGATAGCTTAACGTGCTCAGCTCGCGAGAGAGCATGAAGGTCTGAACGCGAGTCATGTTTCCCTGGAAAGCCAGAGCCTGCAGGTCGAACATCAACTTAACGTGCTTGACCCAATCCTCAGGAATGCCGCTCGGCGTTTCCGGCGCTTCAAGGCTGTGTTCGGCGCGCTGCTTCTCGCCTTGAACGATCTGGCGTTCGATCTCTCGAACGTTGTCGAGATACTCGTTCAGCTTCGCCACATCCTTGGGGCCGAGGCCTTTCGACAGGCTCTTAATACTCTCGCTGACGCCGTCAAGAATGCTGGTGTTTTGACTTAACTGCAGAGTCCGCTCTTCCTTCGTGGCGGCATCGCTTCCGAACATCCGTTCGAAGACGACACGCGGATTCAATTCCATCGGCAGCGGCTGAGTCGGCGTGCGCCACGTGAAGGTGCTCATGTACGAACACAGATAGTCGCCTGCGCAGCTGCCCAGGTGGCTGGAATGGTCTTCGGTTGCGAATTCCATGGAGGGGAACGTGGTGTCCTGACCGATCTTTTGCGCGATCATCTGATCGACGGTCGTGTTCAGCTTCAGCAGATTGCCTTTGTGCGGAATCGCGCCGCTGAGAAACGTCGCGCTGCTGACGGAGTGGCCGGGTTCGCCGCTATTGTGCAGGCCGGATACGACGATCACATTGTCGCGGAACGGTTCGAGAGGCTTGAGAATGGGCGAGAACTCGAAGCCAACACCTTCCTTCTCCGGGATCCATTGCTTCATGATCGATCCCATCGGTACGTATATAAAGCCGAACTTCGCGCTTGGATTCGCCGCCGTCCTGGCCAAAGGAGTTTGTGCCGGAACCATCGACTCGAGAAACGGCAGGGCGAGCGTCACACCCGCGCCGCGCAAAAAGGTGCGCCGGGACAAGTGCTTTTTCGTAATGAACATGAACTCCCTCCTATTAATTGTCGGGCTTACTTGTTCTCTGCTACAGCTTGACCGTCGTTATCTAATTTCTTCAATCTCATTTGAAATGGTGCGCTCTTCACGACACCGAGTACCAGTGATGAAAACCTGTAGTTCTTGCCGGACGCCTCTCGAACGATAGAGCGAACGACCGGCATATCGTAATCTTCCAGCCCTCGACCTGACGCATACGTCAAGAGCATTTCCGTCATCGTGCGAACAAACTGATCCGGATGACTCATGATGACGTTTCGAAGCGCCACCGGACCGTCAACTTTTGCGCCGTTATACAGCGTGTCGTGCGCATCGATCGGAGCGCCTCCATCCGTGGTTCTCCATTTACCGACCGCATCGAAATTTTCGAGCGCAAGTCCGATCGGATCCATCAGCCTGTGACAGTTCGCACACACCACATTCGCGCGATGTTCCAGCATGCGCTCCCGCATCGTGAGCACGCGCCCCGATAGCTCATTCAGCGGCGGGACATTGGGTGGAGGCGGTGGCGGCGGTGTCCCGAGAACATTTGTCAAAATGTACTTGCCGCGAGTGACCGGGCTTGTTCGATCGTCGTTTGAAGTCAGCGTCAAAATGCTCGCGTGACCGAGGATCCCTTTACGGTACTCATCTTTCACGGTCACCCGGCGCATCTGATCGCCATAGATCCCGGGAACGCCGTAGTGCTTTGCAAGTCGCTCGTTCATGAACGTGTAGTCCGCGTTCAGGAGCGTCAGCGCGCTGCGGTCTTCCAGCACGACGCTTTCATAGAGCATCTCCGTTTCACGCTGCATGGCTTTCCGCAGGTTGTCGTCAAAATCCGGAAAGACATCGTCGATCGGATATTTCGCGCGGAGATTCCTCAAGTACAACCACTGGCCTGCGAAATTCGCACCCAGGGCCCGGGCGCGTTCGTCAGCGAGCATGCGTTTGACCTGCGCTTCGAGGACTGCGGGATCTTTCAGCCGCCCCTTGATTGCAAGGTCGAGTAATTGGTCGTCCGGGACGCTGCTCCAGATGAAGAACGAAAGACGCGATGCCAGTTCCAGGTCGCTGACGCGATAGCTGCTGCCGGCGGGAATGTTCTCGGGATCCTTTTCAAAGCGAAACAGGAATTGGGGACTGACGAGGATGAACGCCAACGCCGTTTCGATTCCGGAATCAAACGAACCTTTCTGACGTCCGCTCTCGAAGAATCCCATCAACTGTTTCGTTTCGGCATCGGTCACTGGCCGCCGATACGCGCGTCGAGCCACCGTTGACAGAATCTTGTTCGCACATGGCAGCGCTTCGGAATCGTTCGCCGGACGACACGTCAGGATGCGCCGGCGGCTTGGCGAATCGCCGGAACGCACGACATTAAATGGACCCTCGATAATAATCTTATCGAGTTGAACCATGCCGTTCGTGGAAACCGGATCAATCCTGTCTCGAAGGAAGGGCCTCAAGACGTCCACGGGAGGGGCGGACGATTTCTTCAGGAATGCCACGGCGATGGTGTGCGGCCCCGCTTTCACAGGGATTCGAGCGATGAATCGCCCTTCAATCGAAGATCGAGCCGCAGCGGAGACTCCGGCGGCAAGGACTTCATCTTCATGGCCCCCAAAATTAACCAGTTTGACTCGCTCGCCATCGAACGTGACTTCGAGCGTGTCGGGATGCTCCAGCCCTCCGATCTGTTCGACGGTGTTCGCCCACAGCTTCGGCCGGATTTCATATTCAGCGTCGACCGGGAAGTTGTACTGGACAACCATCCCTCCACGCGTGCCGAGCGGCAAGCCTTCAATGTGATCGCGTTGCGTCAGATCCATTCGCGCGCGAAATGTTTCCGTCGTCGTTGGAATTTTCGTATCGCCGATCGCCATCCGGGTGACCTTCCACGCAACGGAAAGGTAGCGTTCCATCAGTGCCGGAGACGTGCCCAGAGAGTCGGCAATATTGTCGAACCCATAAGCCTCCGGATCCGGTGGAAGCAGTTGTGTGACGTCGACGGCATCCAGCGCGAACAGATCGCGAATCGCATTTCCATATTCGGCGCGATTCAACCGATGAAGGGTCGGCCTTCCGGGATTCGGATGCGCTGCAGCCCACTTGTCCAGCGACGTTTCCAACAGCGTTGACATTGCATCCAACTGCGCTTTCTCGGGTTGCGGTGCCGACACCGGCGGCATCATTCCGGCACGGACTTTGCGAATGACTTTTTCCCACATGTCGCTTTGCGCTGGAATGTTGGCGAGATCTGCCGTATCGAGGGCCAACCCTGCGGTTTTCACTCGCTGGTTGTGACAGGTAACGCAGTATTTATCTATAAGGGCACGCTGCACTGAAATGTCTGTAGCAGCGGATTGCGGAGACGCTTGCAGACCGGATCGGATCGGGGCGCCCGCGCACAAGAAGACGAGGAAAGACGCCGGGACTAATAGCAGTCTCTTTTTCATAGCTCTTTTCGTTCTTCCTTATATATCAAAACCATATATAGGACAACGATTTATGCGCGTTCGGCGCATTTTTGGAGAAGGCTACGAATGCAGAAACGTCTGGACTTCGTTGAGAACCTGGTCCGGCACTTCTTCCGGCGATTTTCTTATTTTTTTGGCGGGTCCCCCCACGCCTATTGATAATCAATATTTCAGCAACGATACGACGTTGTATCCGGCCAGCCGTTCGCGGCCTTTCAACGCCTCGAGCTCGATGACGAAGCTCACCGCGGCCACCTGGCCACCGAGTTTTTCGACCAGACGCACGGAGGCGAGACTCGTTCCGCCGGTGGCCAGAAGATCGTCGGCGATGACCACACGCATGCCGGGTCTGACGGCATCCTTGTGCATCTCGAGCGTATCCATCCCATATTCCAACTCATAACTGATCCGTTCCGTCTCCGCCGGAAGCTTATTCGGTTTTCGGACCGGCACGAAACCAGCGCCGAGATGGTAAGCCAGCGCCGGCGCGAAAATGAATCCGCGAGCTTCAATACCGAGAACGGCATCGGGTTTCAGTGGACGAATTTGTTCTGTCAGGGCATCGATGATTCTGCGAAACCCGGCCTTGTCCTTGAGAACCGTCGTGATGTCATAAAAGAGGATGCCCTTCTTCGGGAAATCGGGGACCTCTCGGATCATTTGCTTCAAATCGTCCATGTTTAACCTCGGATGAGAAACGACGAATACGAGCCCGAAACGGGCAGATCATTTTCGACCACTTCGCTGACCCGCGCCATTGGAGGTCCCTGTTCAAGTTCTCGTTTGAATAATTCCAGTTTTGTTTCTTCGCCTTCCGCGTGGACTTCAACTTCACGTGTCGGAAGATTGCGAACGTAACCGTTCACTCCCAGCCGGTTCGCCACTTCAAGCGCGAAGTAGCGATAACCAACGCCCTGCACGCGGCCTCGAACGAGATAATGTTTCGCACGCAGCATACAGTCTACGATGCGAGTGCCTCGCCGCCGGATCCGATCAAATACGAAGCGTGCGCCGGACATGCCAGATAAAACTGGCGAAAGTACATGCGCGGATTTTACATCAGTTGGTTGGGCGGCTTAACTCATTCGAGAGCGATGACGGCACTAGTTCGAGATTTCCAACATCCGGTTCAGCGCAATGCGCGCATTGGCTGCCACATCGGATGCCACAGTGATCTGGTTGGGCACGCGGCCTTCGACAAGACTCTCGAGCGACCACAGCAGATGTTGTGGATCGATGCGGAACATCGTGGAGCAGAGACAACCGCAGTCATCGAGTGGAATGATGAGGCGGTCCGGATTTTCGTTCTTGAGCCGATTCACGAGATGGATCTCCGTACCGACGGCCCACCGGGTACCCGCAGGCGACTGCGTGATGCATTTAATAATGTGTTCGGTCGAACCCACTTCGTCGGAAAGCTGAGTGACTTCGAACCGGCATTCGGGATGCGAAATGACGCGAATATCGGGGTAACGGGACCGGACCTGCGCGACGTGCTGCGGCAGAAATCGTTGATGCACCGAGCAATGCCCCTTCCAGAGAATCACCCGGCTGTTCTCGAGAACTTCAACCGTGTTACCGCCCAGTTCTTCGTAAGGATCCCAAACCGGCATCTCGTCGAGCCGAAGTCCCAGACCATAACCCGTGTTCCGGCCGAGGTGCTGATCCGGAAGGAACAAAATCTTGTCCGCCCGTTCGAGCGCCCATCGCATCACAGCGGGAGCATTCGATGAAGTGCAGACAGCCCCACCATGACCGCCACAGAAGGCCTTGATGCTCGCCGCAGAGTTCATATACGTCACAGGAATAATCCGGGACGACGTGACGCGTTCGAGGTCCTCCCAGCATGCTTCAACCTGATCGAAACCGGCCATATCGGCCATTGAGCAGCCGGCACTCATATCCGGAAGAACGACCTTTTGATAATCGGCGCTGAGGACGTCAGCACTCTCCGCCATGAAGTGCACGCCGCAAAAAACGATGTATTCGGCGTCTTTTCGGCTTGCGGCCCACTGTGCCAGCTTGAAGGAATCTCCCCGGACATCGGCAAACTTGATGACCTCATCTCGTTGGTAATGATGGCCAAGAATGACCACACGCCGGCCCAAAGCCTGGCGGGCGTTACGGATGCGGCTGTCGAGCTCGCTGTCGTCGAGGCGGCTGAACCGTTCGGGAAGAACCGTTTGCAGCATAAGAACTTTCTATCGTAACACAAGCTAAAGTTCCGGGCTGGGCCCTCCGATACGAAAACCGGGGGGAACCCACGACTATGAGCGCCGTACTCGATTGCAAACGAAAGATCTATACGATTCGCGACCTCCCGACGCTGCCCGTTATCGCTCAGAAAGTGATGAAGCTGGCGGATGACGACACCGCCGGCCCGGAAAAACTCGCCACGATCGTGTCGAGTGATCAGGCTCTGTCGGCACGGGTATTGGCCCTGGCGAATTCGGCTTATTACGGCCATCGCGCCAAGATCGGCACGATCAAACATGCGATGGTTCTCATTGGCATGAATATGCTGAAGCAACTGTCCCTGAGCGTGCTCGTCTGCGGAACGATTGGCCGCGGCGGAAAGGATCGCACGCAATTCTGGAAACACTCGTTCGGGACGGCCACGGCATCCGCGCTGATCGCAAAACGAGCCAGGATCAAGGATGAGGACGTCTGCTTCATGGCCGGACTGCTGCATGATGTCGGGAAAATGATCATCGATATGTATTTCCCCGCAGACACGGAAATAGATCACACGGAAGTGGGTGCGTGCGTTGCCGAGCGATGGCAGTTCCCGCCGACACTGGTGAATGCGATTGCCCATCATCATTCACTGATGCCGGAACATCTCGCAGAACCGGTTGTGGCATGTGTTCACGCAGCAAATATCTGCGCGAAAGTCGCCCTCTCGACTGAAGGCGCAGAAATCGCCCCCGAGGTCCTTCGCGCGTTGCGTTTGACCAACGACGATTTCTTCGATGTGGCTGCTGAACTGAGGGGTCGACGCACACAAATCGACAGTCTTTTAACGTAATTCATGAGCGGCTTGAGAATGCAAGCCCGACGCGAAGCGCAAGCGCGATAGCGCGCAGCCTTAAGACAGGGCGCAGCCAGTAATTTATGTCGAACGAAATGGATCGCCGTATAGCTTTTTTGACGTCAGCGCTGGAACAGGCGAATGACACGATTCACGGCAAGATGGACGAATTATCTCTAGTCCGGCGCGTGGGTGATGCGATCAGCCACCATACGTCAATCTGGAGCCTGTCTTCTGAACTCGTCGATGCGATCGCCCAGGCCGTCAACTGCAAATACGCTCTGATCTACAGTGGCTCAGACGCAAGCCCGTTCGAGCTTCAGGCCGTGTCGAGCATCTTCTCGGGTCCCGAGCAATTTCCGGTATCGATCGGACAATCACAAATCGTCCGGTATCTTAAACACGGCGGCTGTCCAATCCAGATCGCAAACATCATGGAGAATCCGATCTGGTCGGAAGACTGGCCGCTGCCCATGACGCTGGCCTCGTGGCTTTGCGTTCCGATGCTGACGCGGACTTATCTCAGCGGCATTCTTTGCCTGGCCGATGATGCGCCCGGAGCTTTCGACGAGCGCACGGTGCGAACCCTGATGGTGGTCGTGCCCCAGATTTCGAGCGCCTTTTCGAACATCGGTCTGTACAGCCACCTGCGGGAATCGGAAACGAAATACCGTACGCTCGTGACCGGCATGCAGGACGTGGTTTACATTTGCGACCGGCAGTGGCAGATCCTGGATGCAAATCCGGCGGCAGACGCATTGTTCGGCGGCTCGATTGTCGGCAAGACGCTCACGGAATTGTTTGCATCGCCGAACATGGCGAGCCAGTTCGTCGAAGTGGTGCGGACCTCGCGGGCCGTGCAGAACTTCGAAACTGAGCTGCTGACCACGTCGAATGAGCGCATCGTTGCACTGCTGGGTTGCGTGACCGATGGCGGCCGCTATTCCGGAATCATCAAGGACATGACCGAGAGGACCCGGCTGATGGAACAAATCACGCGCGCCCAGAAGATGGAGTCCATCGGAACGCTTGCCAGCGGCGTTGCGCACGACTTCAACAACATTCTCGGAATCATTCTGCCGAATGCCGAACTCATCAAGATGCGAACCGAGCCCGCCTCGCCGGCAACACGATTCGCCGACATTATTATTAATGCATCGAAGCGGGCAGCGCAGTTGACCAGGCAGCTGCTTTCCCTCTCGCGCAAAGATCCGGTGACGTGGCGCGTTGTGAGTTTGAACGAAGCCATTCGGACGACGGGAAAATTGCTCGGCGAAACGCTGGACCGGAATATCCGCCTGGAATTCGATCTTTCGACGGAATCGACCAATATCAAGGCCGACGAAACCCAGGTCGAACAGGTATTGCTGAATCTGGCGATCAATGCGCGCGATGCGATGCCGGAAGGCGGCGTCCTGAAATTCACCTCACGCGTGCAGGGCGATCAGGTTATCGTGCGCGTTGCAGACACAGGAACGGGTATCGATCGGGAGATCCTGTCGAAGATTTTTGATCCGTTCTTCACGACAAAAGAGAAGTCCAAGGGCACCGGCCTCGGCTTGAGCGTCGTTTACGGAATCGTCAAGCAGATTGGCGGCAGCATCGACGTCACCAGTGAAGTCGGAGCCGGCACCGAATTCGTTCTCAGCTTCCCTTCGTGCACCGAAACTCGAAAGAAAATCGTTCATCAAGCGGCGCGGCCTGCGGGTGGCTCCGAAAAAATCCTCATCGCGGACGATGAGCCCGAAATGTTGAAAGTGCTCGACACGATTTTGAAAGATCTCGGCTATTCAGTCATAGCGGCGCGCAATGGGCTCGAGGCGGTCGAATACGCCGCCGAAGACATTAGCCTCGTTATCCTCGACATGATCATGCCTGTGATGGATGGGGTCACCGCCCTGCGCTCCATTCGCCAGAAAACCCCTGATGTGAAGGTTCTGGTATCGAGTGGATACACCTCGCCGGAGAAAGCTCCCATCCTGGAAACACTCGGTATCGACGGGTTCGTAAACAAGCCATTTGAGGTCGTAACACTCGCGGCCACCGTCCGGGACGTGCTTGACGGGGTCGCAGTCTAACACGTACCATTCCCACGGATAATTCGGTAATTCCGCGTCGGACGCATAAATACCTAATTAGCCTCAACGGTTCCATTGTGTGCTAATTAGGTATTTATGCGTCCGACGCGGAATTACCGAATTATCCGAGGAGTTTTTAATGGCCGATAAGCCGAATACCAAAGACCCAAAATGGCCTTCATACACGATGGTCGATCCTCGAATGCGGAAGATCTACTTCCAGTTTTATCAGGAGACTTACAAAACTTCGGTATTGGATCGGAAAACAAAGGAATTGATCGCGATTGCCGCGTCGCTGGCGACTCACTGCAAGGGATGTCTTGAAGGGCATATCAAGAAAGCGTTGAAGTACGGCGCCACGAAGGAAGAGCTGAGCGAGACGATTGCCATCACAATGGGCGTGAGCGCCGCCTCCATCGTGGACCTTACCGATATCGCCGCCGAGAACATGCAGATCCGGCACTTCGACGCCACACACGCTCCCCAGGAACCCCGCGAAGTTTCTCCGGAGGAATAATCGATGCTCCGTGCACTCGTCCTCATTCTTGCGTTCGGCACCGAACTGCTTGCTCAAAAGGTCGAATACAAATCGTTTCCGAGCAAGCTGCTGGGTCATGAGGTCCGGTACGGCGTGTATCTTCCGCCGTCGTACAACTTGTCTCCCGCCAAAAAATATCCGGTGCTGTACTTCCTGCACGGCCTCTTCGAAGACGAAACACGATGGAGTTCCCGCGGGCAGACGGATCAGATCATGAATCGCATGATTGCCGAGGGAAAGATCGGCGAGTTCATTGTCGCGCTTCCCTACGGAGGAGCCAGTTTCTACACGAACACGCGCGACGGCAGCGAAAAGTGGGAAGACGCCATTGTTACGGAGTTCCTGCCCTTGATCGAATCGGCTTATCGTGTGAATGCGACTCGAAACACGCGTGGAATCAGTGGGACTTCAATGGGCGGTTATGGCGCTCTGAAAATCGCGATGAAACATCCCGATCTGTTTGGCTCCGCGAGCGCCCATAGCGCCGTGCTGCTGGCCGATTTTTCGGCGGCGAAGGTATCGGATCGGCGCATCCAGATGTTTCAGTCGATGTTCGACAAAATCTACGGCATCAATCAGGACCTGACGTACTGGGAAGCCAACAATCCCATGACGCTCGCGAAAGACACACGCAAACTCAACGGCCTCAAGCTCTACTTCGACTGCGGGACAGAAGACAACTACGGCTTCGATGCCGGCGCGCGGCAACTCGACGAGATGCTCACAAAAGCGGGCTATCCGCACGAAGCGCATCTCTATCCGGGCCGCCACGGCTGGGATTACGCGATGCAGCACACGAGCGAATCCCTGCTTTTCCACTGGAAAGCCTTCAACGGGAAGTGAACGGGGGCTTCAGCAAGCGTTACGATTCGTCTTACAATTCGTCATGGAGTTCCGGTTCGAAACGATCGAATACGATCGAACGCTGCCGAACCTGCCCAAGCATTCCGGCGTATATAAAATCTTCGATGTTCGCGGGAAGCTGATCGTTCTGGATAAGACGAGCAACCTCTTCGATCGCTTTCTGCGTTATTACGGCGACCGCTCCGAGCGCGTCCGGGATCTCGACTTGCGCGAGATCACGGGACGAATCGAATACATCAGGACGGACTCGACGTTCGAAACGCTGTACATCCTCTATAAGGAAAGGAAAACTCATTTTCCGAAAACCTATCGCAAGATGCGCACGTTCCGCCTGTTCACGCTCATGAAGATCAATCGGAAGCAGCGTTTCCCGCGCATTTACGCGAGCCGGCAGATCAAAGCCGGCGTGGACTACTTCGGTCCATTCGTCTCCCGCGGACAATTCACGCGGCTGAAGACAGCGCTCGAGCGGACGTTCAAGCTGCGTCCCTGCCTCTACAACATCCGCGGTAACGATCCGCACCCGGACTGCCTCTATTTCCAGATGCACACCTGCTCGCGCCCTTGTAACAACGACATCGACCGGCGCGGTTATCTCGCGGACGTGCATGAGGCGATCGCATTCATCGAGGGACGCGATGAAGATATCGACCACACGCTGGTCGAAAAGATGAACAATCTCGCGACAGATATGCGATTCGAAGAAGCCGAAGTGATTCGGCGAAAGCTCGACAAAATTCATCGCGCGCGGAAGGAATACAAAGATATGTTTTTCTCCGTGTGGAATTTTAATTACCTCGTGATCCTCGGATCGGATTCCGTTTCGCGCTGCAAGATTGCATTTGTGCGCGAGGCTCGAGTCGTCGGTTTCGAGGAATTCGAGGTGGAGTCGCTTGAAGAAACGCTTGGTTCCGAAATCGCCAGATTTTTTGATGTGCCGGGCGACCGCCAATCGGTCGACAGGCAATACGACGAGTTTTGTCTCGTCAGCAATTTCATCGTGGATCCGTTGCAAAGCGTCGATCTGCTTCCGGTTCGTGAACGTGAAAATCTGCCGAAACAGGTCACGGAACGGGTCCGGCAACTTCAACAGCGCAAACGAAAGCGAAAACCCACTCATGCTGATACTGTCGCGGGATGACATGCGGCGCGCGCTGGACGCCGCAGAACTTTTTGAAGCAATGACCGATGGCTTCCGCCGCCTCGCGCAAGGCGAATGGAAAATTCCACTGCGTGTCACGATTGAAATGCCCGCTCACGACGGCGTCTCACTGTTCATGCCGGCTTATTGCGTGGGGCTTTCTGCGGCTGGAATGAAACTGGTCACCGTGATGAATGCGAATCCGGCGAAGAATCTGCCGCTCATTCATTCGAAGTATTTATACGTCAGCGCAGAGACCGGAGAGATCCTCAGTCTGATGGATGCCGAAATCCTGACGGGACTTCGAACGGCCGTGGTTTCAGCTCTCGTCACAGACCTTCTCGGCAAGTCCGGGGGCAGGACGATGGCGATTTTCGGAACGGGCGTTCAGGCCTGGAACCACGTGGAAGTTTTCACGAAATTATTTTCGATCGGCGAAGTCCTGGTCTACGGACTAACGCCCGAACTCGGTGAAGAATTCGCGGAACGCGTCGAGCGGAAACTTCGCAAGCCGTCCCGCCGCGCAATTTTAAACGAGCTCAAGCGGGCGGAAATCATTTGTACGTGCACGACAAATTCGACGCCGATGTTTGAGCTGAAGGATATCGGAAAGAACGTTCACATCAACGGCATCGGTTCGTATCGTCCGAACACGCGCGAAATCGGATCCGACGTCATGGCCAATGCAACGATCATCGTCGACTCTTACGAAGGCGCGCTGAAGGAGGCGGGTGACATCGTCATTCCCCTCAGCGAGGGAAGCATTCAACGTGACACGATCTATGCGTCGATCGATGAACTCGTCTCGGAAACAAAGCCTGCTCCCGATGTCGAGAATCGCATCACCGTATTCAAGTCCGTGGGCATGGCGCTGGAAGATCTCGTTGCCGCCGATCTTGCATACAGAAACGCGAGGGAGAAAGGCCTTGGTACGGAAGTCGCGATCTGATTAGGCGTGGGGGGACCGGCCATTGCCCATTCAAAGAGGCGCCGCGCGGAGCGCAAGCCCGATAGGGCGCAGCATCAATTAACGCGTCTACCGAAATGGGCTGGCCGGTGGGCCCGACGCCAATAAAAATGCTACCGGTGGCCGTTCAATTTGTGTTGGGCGATCTTCCGATTCAGCGTATTACGGTGGACTCCCAGGACCTGCGCGGCTTTGGTTTGGTTACCACCGGTTTTGTTGAGGGCGTTCTGGATGAACCTCTTTTCGAACTCATCCATGGCTTCGTCCAGATAAATCCGGCGCTCAATCATCTCTGCGACAAGGGATTCCAACTTCTCTTTCACAACCTTTTCCTTGTGGGTCGATTATTTTGCCTTTTTATTTACTTCTGCCGCCACCAGCGCTCCAACGCACGGTAGCCAACTAGAAATTTCGCTTTCATTTCGTAGGGAGTCACTACGGCGATGACTCTTGAGCCGGGCAGGAAATACGGCACCAGCTCCGAGTTCTTTAGCCTCTCCGTTTGCACGTCGAACGCGGTCAACGCGAGCAATATCACCGCGCCGATCACCCATCCGCGAATAAAGCCGAATGCCGCTCCCAACATTCGGTCCGCCCATTGAAGCTTCGCGAATTTCACGAACCGGGTGACCAACCAGGTGATCACAAATCCGACGATGATTATCGCCAGAAAGATGACGGAGAAGCCCAAGAATAGAGCAAGGTTTTCTGTTCTGACAACATCTTTAAATAGATTTGCAAATGAGCGGGAAAACCAGGACGCAAGAAGTGCGCCGATGACAATCGTGATCAGTCCGAGAACTTCGCGAACGAAACCTTTAAACCAGCTGCCGATGATGGAAGCAATGAGGATTGCAATGAGAATCCAGTCCAGTATCGTCACTGCAAGTCGCGGCCCGTCAGGATTCGCAGGGCCTCCACGTACTTCGCGCTGGTGGCATTGACAATTTCTTCCGGAAGCGCGGGCGCCGGAGGCCGCTTGTTCCAGTTGATTCGCTCGAGATAATCGCGAACGAACTGCTTGTCGAAGGAAGGTTGTGGCTTTCCCGGCGAATATTTGTCCGCAGGCCAGAATCGCGACGAATCGGGAGTGAGCATTTCATCGACGATACTGATGCGTCCATCGATGGTGCCGAATTCAAATTTTGTGTCGCAGATGATGATTCCACGCTTCAGCGCGAACTCGACGGCACGGCCGTAGACCGATAGCGTGAGTTGCTTCAGTTGACGGATGTTGTCCTGACCGATGATTTTTGCTGCCTGCTCTTCGGAGATATTTTCGTCGTGACCCGTTTCCGCCTTCGTCGCAGGAGTGAAGATCGGTTGAGGCAGCCGGCCGGAATCGCGCAGGCCGGGAGGCAATGCAATTCCGCAAACCTGTCCGGTTTTGTTGTAATCCTTCAGGCCGGAGCCGGTGAGGAATCCGCGCGCGACGCATTCGATCGGGAAAACCTTTGCCTTCTTGACCAGCATGGACCGGCCTTCGAGCTGATCACGAAAGCGGTGAAGCTCTTTCGGATAGTCGTCGACTTTCGTTGCCACGACGTGATTCGGCAGCGAATCCTTGAAGTGATCGAACCAGAACGACGACATCTGCGCGAGCACTTTTCCTTTGTTGGGAATCGGCGTGGGTAAAACCACATCGAACGCCGACAGACGGTCGGTTGCGATGATGAGCAGGTGCTCCTCGAGATCGTAAATGTCACGAACTTTTCCGCGGCCGTGAAGCTTGATGCCGGGAAGGTCGGTTTTCATGAGCGCGCGGGATGCCATGGTTTCCATCAGTTCAGTTTGACCGAAACGATTTTGGAGACACCGGGCTCTTCCATGGTGACTCCGTACAAGTGTGATGCTGTTTCCATTGTACGCTTGCTGTGGGTGATGACGATGAACTGCGTCGTCTCGCTCATGGTGCGCACCATCTGCGCGAATCGATCGACATTGGCGTCGTCGAGCGGCGCATCAACTTCGTCGAGGACGCAGAACGGGCTCGGCTTGTAACGAAACAGCGCGATCAATAGCGCGAGTGCCGTGAGCGCCTTCTCGCCGCCGGAGAGCAACAACACATTCTGCAGTTTCTTTCCCGGCGGCTGGGCCACGATCTCCACTCCTGCATCGTCCTGCCGCCGCTCGGCGTCTTCGATGTTTTCCAACAAGCGCAGTTCGCCGTGTCCCCCGCCGAACAAGGAAACGAAAGCTTCCTTGAAGCCGATATTGATTGCTTCGAAGGCTTCCTTGAAATGGCGGCGGCAAACCAAATCGATTTCCTCGATGGCCTGAGTCGTATCTCGAATCGAGTCGAGCAGGTCCTGGCGCTGCGTGCTCAGGAAGTGGAAGCGCTCTTCCGCTTCCTGATATTCCTCGACAGCCATCATGTTGACGGCGCCCATCGAATCAACCTTCTCGCGCAGCTCCCGGTATTCGCGTTCACGAACCTCGAGCTCCGTCGGCGGCAGGGCTTCGAAATATTTCAGGCACACCGCTTCGATTGTTTCGCTCAATTCATGCATGCACGATTCGGACAGATGCTTGAGATCCGAATCGACCTGTGTCTTTTCGATTTCGAGTGCGTTGTGACGGTCCTTCCATGAATCGAGAAGGGCGCGGCTTTCATCCCACTTCGCTTCGGCATCGTGAAGCTCGCGGCGAAGTTCCTCCAGTGTCATGGTGTGATGACCGATGGCGGTATCGAGCTGATCGCGTTCTTCGATGAGACCGGACCGCGTGACTTCGAGTGTCTGGATGGTCGCGCGCGTTTGTTCCTGCTGCTCGCCGGCCTGCTGGATCTGGGCCTCCGCCTCTTTCGCGCGGCGGTCCAGATCGGCAGCCTGCTGGCCGAGAATCGTGAGTTCCCGGGTCACCGTCGATCGCCGCTCGTGCAGAACGGCGAGTTGAGACTGCAATCCGGCGAGATCGCGTTGCAGCATGTCGGTCTCTGTGCGCAGCTCCTCGCTGCGGCGGCTGCGGGACTGGATCTCCGCCTCAATGGTTGCTTTCGCCTCCGCGATTTCGGCAAGCGTTGCTTCGGCTTCAATCAGCGATGTTTCGACCTGGCTCCGTTCTTCGGCGAACCGCGCGATTTCTGCCGCGGCAAGTCTCAGCCGTTGCTGCGCACGTTCGAAGTCCGCGGTCAGAGAGCGAACGCGATGATCCATATTGAGCATCGCTCTCTCTGCTTCCTGGAGTTCGATCGCCAGCCGCGATTTCAGACCTTCGTTTTCGCGAACCAGTTCGTCGAGCCGGACGACGTCTTCCTGAAGCGACGCGGATTTGCGGACGGCCAGATCCATGTTCCGGTCCAGTTCGCGAATCTCACGCTTGAGCGAAAGCGGTCCGAGCGCCTCATGCTCGCCCCAGCTGATGACATGACCGCGCACCATTTCGCCGGTGCGCGCGACGAACTCGAATAAAGGATGTTGTTCGGAAAGCGCCCACGCGCGTTCGACGGTGTCCACGATGTACGCATCGCGGATGTATTCATTGAAGTGACGAACGTGGTCGTCGAAGCGGACAACGCTGGAAACCGGCAATGCCCCTTCGATGGGAACCGGAGGCAGCGGACTGGTGTTGCCGTTCAGGACCAGGCAATCCAGACGTCCCTTGCTGACGTTCTTCACCAGATCGAGCGCGCGTTGCGCTTCATCACGGTCCTGAACCACGACGTACTGGAGCTTCCATCGCAGAAAATCTTCGACGAGTGATTCGTACTCCGGGTCAACATCGATGAAATCCGCCAGAATGCCCAGCGGCGCCCAATCCTGGCCGCGAACAGCGTTGAAGAACTGCTGAACGGATTCCGTGCTGTACGCCCGCTGTACCGCAAGCTCACCGATCGTTTGAAGCCGGTTGCGAATTCCCTCCTCCTGGGTCTTTGCCTCGCCGGCGGCCTTGAGTGCATCGGCATGATCCGACTTGTAATGCGAATACGTTTCTTCGGCTCGAGCCAGACGTGACTTCAATTCGGCGTAGCCCGTCTGTTGTCCGGCGTATTCATCGCGCGCGGCATTCAATTGGTGATCGAGGCCGGATGTCTCCGCGGCCGCTTCGGCTTCCTCACGCTCGAGCCTTTCGATTTGCGCGCTGATGCGTGCGATGGTCTCTTTGCGGCTAAGGACCTCATTGCGAAGTCTCGCCTCGCGCCCAACCGTTTCGAACTGTTGCTGCCGCAGGTGCTCGATGGCGCGCTCTTCCGTATTGCGACGCTCGGTAACATCGGCGACCGCCGCAGCCGTGCGTGCCACATTCAGATCGACAATATTTTTTTCCGCATCGATGGCGCCGAGCTGGATCGTTTTGGCTTCACGCTCTCGCGCGTTCTTATCGAGCTCCTCCCCGGAGCGCGTTTTTTCAGCAGCGAGTGAGCGCGTGCGCTCATGAAGTGATGTGATCTGATCCTGGAGCCGCTCGATGCGTTGAATCGTTTTTTCGTGTTCGAGCTCGATATCGGAACGGCGGCTCCGCATCTCTTCGAGATTGCGTTCCCCGGCACCAACATCGCTGCGCCGTTGATGAACCAGGGCGTTGAGGCGTTCGATGGCCTGCTCCAGTTGCTTGCCTTCACTGCCCATCAATGCCAGTGAGATCTCGACTCGCTCCTGCTGATCGATCAGCATCTCCGCGCGGGTCGAAAACACGGCGGAAAGAATCTGGCGCATCCGGTTGCGCAGTTCGATATACCGGCGCGCTTTTCCGGCCTGCCGCTTGAGCGAATTTCGCTGCCGGTCGACTTCAGCGAGAATGTCATTCACGCGCGAAAGATTTTGCCGCGCCGCTTCAAGGCGCGACTCGGCGAGCTTGCGCTTCGCTTTGAATTTCGTAACGCCTGCGGCTTCTTCGATCAGCGCGCGCCGATCGGATGGTTTCGAGCTCAGCAGCTGGCCGACGCGGCCCTGTTCGATAATCGCGTAGCTGTTTGGACCGAGACCCGTCCCGAGGAAGATCTCCTGAATGTCGCGAAGGCGGCACGGCTTGCCATCAATAAGGTAGAGGCTCTCACCGGATCGATAGAGGCGCCGTTGGACACTGATATCGCGTGGCGCATGGCCATTCCCATTTCCGTTTCCATTTCCGTTGCCGTTCGGGATTTCGGTGAGCGTGATGGTGACTTCCGCCATCCCCATCGGAGCGCGGTTGCGCGTCCCGTTAAAGATGACGTCTTCCATCTTTTCGCCGCGGAGAGACTTGGCGCTCTGCTCACCCAGCACCCAGGCAATGGCATCGGAAACGTTGCTTTTGCCGCAGCCATTTGGACCAACGATGGCCGTGACACCGTTATCGTGGACGGTGATCTCGCCGCGATCGGAGAACGATTTAAAACCAATAAGTTCGATACGCCTAAGCTTGAGCATAAGCTGAAAGCAGCTTAACCCCATTCGTCATCCATGACACGCGCCAAACCATCCGTGGGGCGCGAGTCTCTGCGTTCCCATGGATGGCGCGAAGCGCAAGCGCGACAGCGCGCAGCCTCAATTGTTGAACGCCGGCATGGATGCCATTTGCGGTCAAGCTGGTTACAGCTTGAGGGGGAGGAGTGACAGATTGGGTCCACATAGGGTATCGTGCCCGTAGGAGACCGATGAAGATTTCCGCAAGAGATGAATATGCATGTTCCGCCGTGCTGGAACTCGCCCTGAACTACGACAGTGAGGCACCGGTGCGCGTGCAGGACATCGCGCAGCGCCAGAACATTCCGATGAAATTCCTGTTCCAGATCATGCAAATTCTGAAGCGGGTCGATATCGTCAGGAGCCGCCGGGGCACCGAAGGCGGTTATGTGTTGACGCGGCCACCGAATCAGATCACGGTCGGCGATGTGATCCGCACGATGAGTGGCCCCTTTGTTCAACTCTCTTGCCTGGAGTCCGGAAACTTCCTTGATGATTGCGGCAAACAGAATATGTGCCAGTTCAAACCGATCTGGGCGGAAGTCGATCGCGCGATCGGCAGCATCCTGAACAGCGTCACGTTTGAAGAATTGGTCCGCCGCTCTCGCAGCATCCAGCGGCAGTTGATGTACCACATCTGAATAAGGGGCATGCGCTCCATACTTCACGTCGACATGGATGCGTTCTACGCGTCCATCGAACAGCTCGATCATCCCGAGTACAAAGGCAGGCCGGTGATCGTCGGCGCCGATCCCAGGAACGGAAGGGGACGTGGTGTCGTCGCTGCGTGCTCGTACGAGGCGCGGAAGTTCGGAGTACGCTCCGCGCTGCCGATCAGCCGCGCGTGGAAGCTCTGTCCGGAAGGCGTCTACGTACGGCCGCGCATGAAGCGATACGTGGAAGTATCGCACCAGGTGATGGACGTATTTCGGAGATACACGGACCTGGTCGAACCGCTGAGCATCGATGAAGCATTCCTCGATATCACGGGGTCCACTGCCCTGCTCGGGGCTCCGGACAAGATCGCGCAATCGATAAAGAAGGAGATCCGTGAGACGACCGGTCTGACGGCGTCAATCGGGCTGGCGCCGAACAAATTCGTCGCCAAGGTTGCATCGGATTTGAAGAAACCTGACGGATTTGTGATCGTTGCCGAAAACGACATCGAAGAATTTCTGCGTGAGCTGCCGATCTCGCGTTTGTGGGGCGTTGGACCCAAAACCGAGGTGCGATTGCACGAAATGGGATTCCGAACGATTGGCGAGCTTGCTTCCGCATCGCGTGAGTCGCTGGTCCGATCGCTGGGAAGCCTCGGCGAACATCTGTATCAACTTTCGCATGGCCGAGACGACCGGCCGGTGGTGCCGGATTGGGAGCCGAAATCCTGCGGAACCGAAACCACATTCGACGAAGACACCGATGATCGCGAGCTTCTCCTCCGGACGATTCTCGAACTCTCGGACCACGTGGCCGAGCGCCTGCGCAAGGACGAATATCGCGCGCGCAAGGTCACGTTGAAGCTTCGCTATTCGAACTTTTCCACGCACACCAAACAGCATTCCCTGGACAAGCTGATTCAAACAGGCGAGGAAATCGCGGCCGTCGCCCGCCGATTGTTTTCCCAATTTGCTCTGGATCGGAAGATTCGGCTGATCGGGGTTTCGGCGGGCGATCTCCATCGCGATGGCGATGATCCGCAACAGCTTGCGCTCTTTACTCCATCGAATCAAAACGAGAAGCTCAGTCACACGGTTGACGAAATCAAACAGAAGTTTGGCGCCGATTCCCTTCGCCGCGGTTCGCAACTGCTGTAAGATTTTGACTCCATGTCCGCGCCTGAACTCCAACAAGAAGGCATCGCCATATCTCTCTCTGAACCGTGGTGGAAACACGTTCGCGATGCGATTCGCGGGGTGCCTCACGATTACACCGAAGGATCGATTGGCCGGTCGCTGATGCTTCTGGCGGTTCCCATGGTTCTCGAAACCCTGATGGAATCGCTGTTTGCCGTCGTTGATGTGTTTTTCGTCGGCAAGCTCGGTGCAGACGCGGTTGCGACCGTCGGCCTGACCGAATCCATGATTTACATCCTCTTCGCGATCTCCATGGGACTCGGCATCGGCGGCATGGCGGTCGTGGCACGCAGGATCGGCGAACACGACCCCGCCGGGGCAGCGAGAGCTGCGGGGCAGGCAATGCTGCTGGGCGCTGCGGTTGCCGTGGCAATTGGGATAATCGGCGTGCCTCTCGCGCCGACGTTTCTGAAACTCCTGGGCGCGGAACCGAACGTTCTCAGGATCGGCACGAATTACACACGAATCATGCTGGGCGGCAACATCGTGATCGTGATGTTGTACATGATCAATGCAATCTTCAGAGGGGCCGGCGACGCCGCGATCGCCATGCGTGTGCTGTGGTTCGCGAACTTCATCAACATCGTTTTGGGTCCGTGCTTCATCTTTGGCATCGGGCCCTTTCCGCGGCTTGGCGTCACCGGTGCCGCTGTCGCGACCACCATTGGGCGTGGATGCGGCGTGCTGTACCAGTTGTCGCAATTCGCCCGGCAGAACGGGCGAATTCACATCACGCGGGATTGTCTTCGCGTCGATTTTTCGGTCATGCGCCGCGTGTGGCGTCTCTCCACGACCGCGATGTTCCAGATCATCATTGGTACGACGAGCTGGATCGGCCTCGTTCGAATTTTGTCTCGATACGGCAGCGCGGCGATCGCGGGAAACACCATCGGCATCCGCATCATCTTATTTGCGCTGCTCCCTTCGTGGGGTATGGCCAATGCCGCAGCTACCATGGTGGGCCAGGGCCTGGGAGCCAAAAAGCCGGAGCGCGCGGAACGCGCCGCGTGGATGGCCGGCTTCTACAACATGATCTTTCTGGGCATCATCGGTCTGTTGTTCATTGTCTTTGCAGAGTCCATTGCCGGTATCTTCACCAGAGAGACCGAAGTTTTGAGTTATG
>Ga0070707_100001565_pt1 | contig 22160 bp, 26 predicted proteins | sample KBSK5502metaG_FD_65468 | JGI IMG/M metagenome (GOLD analysis project Ga0070707, IMG submission 65468) | Corn, switchgrass and miscanthus rhizosphere microbial communities from Kellogg Biological Station, Michigan, USA - KBS K5-50-2 metaG | ecosystem: Host-associated > Plants > Roots >...
TGGCGGTGGTGGAGGAATGGGTGGTATGGGCGGAGGTTACGGCGGCGGTATGGATATGGAGTAGATTAAACATGATCTTAACAGCAATATGCGAGAAACAGTCAAGTTCACAGTTCTAAAGACACTTGCGTGTTCCGGCCTTGTTTCTATTCATAATCTGACCTCTGACTAGTTGTTGTAGCGCCGTATTAGAGCGTCTTCTCTATGTCCTCGTGATACAAGTAAACGAGACAACATGGTCAAGGATAGTAAACACTGTATTTTTAGAAATAGCTGAATATTACTGTTAAGGTGAGCTAGAGATTATTTCTTCTTCTTCGACGACTTTTTCTTTTTAGCTGTCATCTATATGTTTTCTACCATCGTATCAAATATATTTATTATTATTATTTTCTCCTAATCTTTCCCTTTTGAATGGCTTTTTGAATTTTCATTATTTGTTTTTGCGACTGCTTAACTGAAGTGTTAATCTCTTTAACCGCTTTTGATTGTACATTCAAGCCTTTGCCTAACCTTCGTAATGGTTGAAGTACTTGGTCTATTCTTGCCAGACCATCCGTTTGTTTTTCAAGTTGTTTTTTTATACTAGTTATGTCAAATTGCTCTCTCTTTCTTCTGGAATCTGATGTTTTTTTCTTTGACTGTTTTCGTTTCGGGGCTTTCTCTTTTGCAACGGTTTCTTGCTCCTCTTCTTCTGCTGATCTAATAGTCTCTGCTTCCATGACTTCTTGTTCTGCTCTAGCTTCTGCTCCCTCTTGTATTACTTCTTCATTTTGCTCTTTTTCTGTATCTGCATAAGATCTTTTTTCTGGTTCAGACATATTTTGTATACAATAGCTGGGAATTCATTGTTAAAATTACTTTCTACTGCAAAGGAGGAGCACATTAACTCGCGTACTTTATAATCTACCTTGTGGATTGAATCCATAAGGACAGGACTTGAGTTTCATTTTCATTTAACGTGTCTGGTACTCGGGAAATGCGCTTACTGTTGATTTCCCTTTTTTCGTTTGGAAGGCCACATCTGATTGACCACCATTCCCTCCACCGCCATTCGCTGAATTATCGAAGCCTAGGGACCCTGTCGTGGTTGTTCATTTTCATGTTCTTCTCCGCCTTTTGGCGGGTTTGTTGGGAGTTTTCCTTCTCGTTCCAGTTCTTCTGATACATTATCATATTTTGATTCTTGCATAGATTGTAATATTCTTGCGTTGACATCGTCAATATTCAAATTCTCTTTTAAATATCCTACAAAATCAGTAGGAGTAATTATGCCTAGTGGCCTGTTTATATCATCATTTTCTACAACAAGCAAATGTCTTACTCTATTCTGTATCATAATATCTGCAGCAACTCCGACCGGCGATAAAGCGTCAGTACTCACTAGTGGGGAAGACATTATATCTTTCAATAGTATAATACTGTTGATACTTGCATCATGAACACAAACTTTTCTTACGAGATCACGTTCTGTTACTATACCTATAGGTTTGTCATTGTTATCAACTACTACTAGTGAACTAACATTCTTGTCTCTCATTTTCCTTGCAGCTTGTTGAGCTGAATTTGACAAAGCAATTGTTTCAAGCTTTTCGGTCATGAGCTGTCCAATTGAGGTTATTCTTGTCGTCATGGTTGAGATGTGATTTGTTATTTGTTGTGTATAAAGATTAGTAAAGGTGAAGATGAGGCCTTAGAAAACGAATTTATTTGCAAAATCTACCAAATCTTTAGAATCTTTGAAAACTCTGAATTTCATACAGCAGGCCTCACATTATTAAGGTGATTATATATTACTAAAACTTTAATCATTGCTATTTGTATTTTAAGATTAGAATAAATCTTAAGTATCATCCTAGGACCTGGGAGGTCAAGTAGCTGGAGCTGAGACCTGAACTGACTGGTCTATCTATTATCATAGGAAGAACAGACAAAGATGCATCTTGGAGTAAAATTAATTCATCTATGCTTTCTACTATACAAAGATTAAGAACGTGGGATTCCAGAACACAAGTATAGATAGAAATCTCGCCCAAGCCTTCACTCAACTTTATACACTTAAAGATAAACTTGCCTGCTCACAGCATCGATATCTCCTATGTCTATGTCATCACTAGTATGAATAAATTCATTAATTAGATCTAACCATCCTGATTTTGCAGGATTAGATGATGATGGTGGATTTACCATGATAGTTAACATTTGCTCAGAATCGTATTTAGTAATTTCGTTTCTTCATAGCTTATCCACTCAGCTTCTACATATCAAATATATCTAGAATCAGTTATTTTTAACTAATACCTTTTGATTCTATCAATCTTGTCGTAACGTTACGTTCTAGCAATTCTATCTCTTGTCTTGGAGCATAAATTGTGAGAAAACCGTTATTCAAAAAGAGGACTAGAGAAGGCACTGCATGGATAGGTTTTGGTCAATTAATGGTTTTACTGCGTTTCTTTTCAATTAATAGATTTGTAAGCGGAACTTTTTACGTGTTAATTTGTAGCTAAGTGTAGTGAATAGTGGAGAATGTACACATGTTCCTATTATATATCCACCTTCAGCAGATGCCATGGAAAAAAGCCTCGGGGACAATCTTTCCCGTGTTTCATCAATTAGTTCCTTAATGCTTACCCCAGTCGAAGAGAAGGTTCTGGAAAACAAGAAGCAGAAGGATTCGCAATTCCCCCACCATTTTCGATGTGGAGACTAGCGAGACAGCATCGCCTATTGTATTGATGATCCCAAGCCTCCATTCAAAGGAGTTAGAGGTAAAGGAGTAGTCAAAATCCATGAAGATGTTGATCACAATATCCCCATTGCCAAGAAATTTATCATGAAGAACATCGGAATTCTGGACGATCCCAACGCAAGATGGCTTTTAACTCAAATAGAAAATGGAACTGAAGTGATCTTGGAGCTTATCAAAAGTAGCATAGTCTATCAAAATCTGACGATAATGCCACTATATCATAGTAGCGAGAACATTCTATTTCCGTTTCTATATCTGGTATAAAGATGTTCATTGCAACAACAGCAATTCAAGTTTCGGTCCTGACAGTAGTAAAAAACGATCGCATTATTCCATAGCTGAAAAGTGTCTCTCAAACTTTTGATACTAGTGTTCTATTTCTTCCCTCTATTTATGCATCTAGAGGGCATTTTTTATTTATGGAGCAGATGTTACTGTCTCGTACTCTTGGCCTTCAATCTGTTCTTCATCAGAATCCGAAGTTGCCGTTGTTGTCGTAGCTTTTGTCTTTTTCTTCTCTCCTAATTGCTTTGTCATTAATCGTTTTGCTATTCTTGGATTGTTTTTTTCTAGCCAGTTCCCGAATGCTTGTTCTTCTTTAAGATTCTTTTTCATGATTTTGATAATTTTCTTATCGGCTTTCAATAATTCAAGTGCATGAATTCCACCTTCATACATGATAGATTCTGCTCTTTCTACTATCAGGTCGTTTAGTGATTCAAAAACTTCTCTTTGGCTATCAGTACTACGGCTTTCTATCATGGATTTTAGCGAGGGTGGTGGTTCTGGTATGGGCAGTCGACCTTTCTCAGCTATTGCTTGTCCTCCAAGTATCCTTATCATTTCCTTCAAACGTTCTTGCTGTTCCCTGGTCTGAACCAGATGACGCTTGAGTTTTTCTCTGACCTCTGGAACAATGCTTTGAGACAATCTTTCCTCGAGCCTAGATACAGATGCGATTTCGTAAGATAGGGCAAGGTTAAGTCCCGCAAGTATAGTCACTTCCGTAACAATATTTCTGTCTGATGATAGTGCCATTTATTATACATATACTCCTGCAAATATAATAGAGTATACGTATAAACGAATTTATAGAGATCGTCAATTATTATAAATTAGTTTAATTTTGAAATTATCTTGAATATTTAACAATTTTTACACTATTGTCACGATAGGGACAACTTTCATGGTTCTGTTGAATCTGCTTAGTGTTGAAGAATGTTGTTGAAATAATGTTGGTGGAAGCATCAACGGTATTCTTCGTATATCTTCAAAGCTAGAGCCATTCCTGCCGGGAATAGTGACCCCAACAGAGCCTCAGCTAACACCCTAGCCGAAACTGCGTTCCAATTCACTATGAATACGCCTATGACTGTTGCTATATATCCTGCTAAGGCCGGCACGATAAGCCGTTTGTACTTTTGCTTACTTTCGCTCGACATACGGCCAACATATGTCTGACTTGCAGTCATGTTGGTACCCTCTGGAAATTGCTTTTGCAATACATTCAACATATTGCGTAAGTCCTCTGTGTCATTCTCTACTCTCATATGGACCATGACTGTGTATCCGAAAATTGAGGGCTCAGAAGCACGTCTGTCATTCGCTGATAATATCTCCACGATTTGTTCAGCTTCGACAGAGCCACTTGCTTTAATAACCAAATACGTAAAAGGACGCTTCTCTAACAAAAAGCCATCTCGGATTATGCCGTTGATAATGAAGCTATAGTAGGAGGGAGATGAGATTCAAACTCCTTCTTCACATTTTCCAATTCACTGAACTTATTTGCCGCAACTTCAATTATGAAATCTGCCTTCCCTAGCTGAACACTTGCAGGATTTTCAAGTCCTGCTTTTATTTCTTCTGCGTTCGTGAACGGCACCGTTTCGTGTATTGCTCGTATGAATTTCCTCTGTCTCTTCTCCAAATTCTTTATTGCCGTTCTACAATAAGCCTTGTCTATGCACTCTATGAACAGCGTAAAAGACGGTTGTTTCATTCATAAATAGTTCGTATAAACCATATTTAAGAGCTTTTGCCATTGTTTTGGAGTATCTCCATTCCTCTCTTCATCCGCACGTCCGAATCGAAGTTGAAATCATGCTTAGTCATGTCTTTACTAGATATCTAGATATCTATAACATATAAATCTTTCTAGAAGTCAAGATATTTATATGTCTAGTAAACTAGATATGTACTATGGGCACGTTAGGTTTAAAGATAAACGATCACCTGGAACAACGCTTTCGTAGAGCGGTATTTGAAAAGAAAGGAATGAAGAAAGGGAATATTACAGAAGCGTTAGAGGAAGCAATAGAGGCATGGATAAAGAGTGAAAAAGAAACGAAGGAGAAAAAATGAGCACCACGTCTGAGGATGCGTTTAGCATTGAATTTAGACATGAAACCGTAAAGAAATTTGTTACACAATTGCTAGACGGCTCAATTCGAATCCCGAATACAATTGGAATGGAAGATGGGAATTTACGAGATTTCACACTACATTTTCGTGCTGAATTATTGACCAATATAGGAAAGTATGTCTCAGGTACATTAAGAGGCGGGGATCTCTCTACCATTGAACAGTTGATATTTACTGACATTGCTTGTATGAGGATGATTGGCATTATAGAAGAGAAAAACCCGTCACCAACTCATATAGAGAAAGAAATAGAAAGACTGCATACAAGAATCGACGCAACTAATACACTATTACAAGAAGTCCTAGTTGTCCTGCAAGAAGTAGTGAAAAAACTTGACTAATAGGTGCCCGTTCTGTAATATCAGGTTGTACGAAGTCGTTAACGATGACTATCCTAATCTTGAGTCATATCTTTGTTACGAATGTGGCTTTCAAACAAACACAGTCTTAATGAACGAAAAAGGATTGTATCATGAATACCAGAAATTATTCATGTATGCTAAGGATATACTCAAACCCAAGAATATGCCTAGACCAACACAAAATCAACACGATTTTAAACACAGCGATGATTCAACAGAACCCAATTGTTTATATGTAAATTTGATAATGATTACTCCGTAAATAACGTAAGCTGTAAAGGTAAAAGTGTATTAATGAAAAGTGAGAGCTACCTTAATTATGGCAGAACGGTGGTTCGATTTTACCAATCTATCTTTAGTAGAACAAACTCGTGCTAGGGTATCTAAGACCCTGAAGGAGGGAATCCAGCTTAACATGTCAACTGAAGAATCCAAAAAATTACTTAGAAGACATGTAAACAATAAAACACATCTGATAACTATGTTCGTAGATATCAATGACTCAACACAAATGAGCTTGTCTTTACCTGATAACAAATTTGCTTTATTGGTCCAATGTTACGCTCAAGAAGTATGTATTGCTGTGTTAGGCTATGGTGCATATGTTTTCAAGTATGAAGGTGACGCCGTTATTGTATTATTTCCGGCGGAAGATGACGATATGAAAGCATGTAAAAATGCATTAAAGTGTTCAAAGGCAATATTAGAAATTATAAAAGAAGTCATCAACCCTATATTTAAGGGACATGAATTACATGAAATCAGCGTAAGAATAGGATTGACTTATGGTTATGCTTTAGTAGTGCTTTACGGACACGATTTAGAAAAAGCTCACATAGATATCATTGGCTCTAGCATAAGCTTGGCCTCAAAAATTGTCTCTATTGCTAAGCCTAATCAGGTTTTGGTTGGCGAATCTATTTACATTATCCTTCTCTCGGCAGCTGACCATAAAGGTTTGTTAAACAATACTAAGTTTATAGAGATAAACCTAGATCCAACAAAATGGAAAGAATATCGAGGAAGGTAAGCGATACCAGAACGTTTCTGAGGTTACTAAAGCAGCAGGTCTAGTTCAATGAATGGGAATAAGTAGAAATGACGCAGATTATAATAATATATCCAATGTTACCTTGGCGGATCCAGTTTTGAGATTAATATGTAAAGTATGTGAAACGGAATTCCCAGACGCAGAACATTTAGAGAATCATAAACAAGTACTATACTAGAAGAAAAAAAGGGTGATTGACCGAATAATAGCGGCCATCCACCAACTGAATTATTCAATATTCTTTGATCCCTGGCCCACTTCGTAAAGAAACCATTTGCGGCGCTCTGTCTTGTCCAGAATGTCTTGAAGCAGATTGCTAGTAGGAGAGTCCCGGTTCTTGTCGCATATCGTGATTGCATTGCGTATCATCTTCGCGATGTGGCCGTTATCTTTCATCAAGATCTGAACCATTTCTCCGGCCGGCACCACCGCGCTGTTGTCATCTTCTATAGTTTGGAGCTGACCTATGTGGCTGATGCTTCGTATGGTCGTCCCGCCTACTCTTCGCACGCGTTCGGCCATTATGTCGATTGACTCAAATATTGCTTCTGCATGCTCATCGAACAGAATGTGATAGTCCATGAAATGGGAACCATAGAGATGCCAGTGAAAGTTTTTTGTCTTGACGTAAAGAGCGAAAGCATCTGCAATAAGTGGATTGAGTGCCTCCGTTACAGCTTTAGCCTCCTGTGCAGAAAGATCAGTCTCCGTAGCAAGCTGGGAGGGTGCAGGATACAATTCTATTTTGGTTTTCGTTGATTACATTTCTCTCTATCTACTCCTTCATAGACTCTCCCAAGTTTCCTGTCTCTTGGTTGACGACTTTGCCGTCCATTTCGCGTACCACAACAATAGCTGCATCAACCATAAGGTCATAGTTTATTCCTGAATGATATATACAAACAGGAATAAATTGGTGAATATTTTATTAATACACTTACAGAGCCAAAGTCTGCTAAGGAAACCGGCATCTAGACTTAGAGCCTATCTGAACGATATAAATAGGACCATCTATTAGGTGAATTATCCCCTGATTGCCTTTTTTTCGGACAACTTAAGGTCTGGCAAACCGTTATTTTTTAGTTTGTCCACACCCATTAAATTTAACAATTCTATTATCGTCGACGGAATGAATTTGGCTCCTTATATCACAATAATTGGCCAAACTTTAAGTTTATTAGATCGAAGTGGGCTTCGAGGTCTAAACAAGGAATTAGTGGTATCTATCGTTTGATTTAATCAGGAAAAAACGAGTCTAAACTACTATTTTAACAGAACTAAAAAACATCCTGTTAAAAACAGCCCAAAGGGGCATCTTGTTTGCTCGTTCGCCTTTGTCATAATAGTGACCTTCGGTGAGCTGAAAGGGAATTAGTGGGTGTATGAGGATAGCTAGCTCAACAAGAAACAGCCGTATAAGTATGGTTTCCGACACATAGACCTACCATACTAGCAGTTGCTCTGTCAATCCGGAATGGATTAGCCGAGTTCGGATTATTAGTTAAAAGACCTGGGCTAAGTCTATTAATTGGTGGGTTTTGTGACAAAGGTGAAAACCTTTTACGTGTAAAGAATAGTAGATGTCACTGATACTGAAAAAGTCGTTGGTCTCCAAGCAACGAAAAGATTACACACCAGTAAAGGCGTCTGCGTCTGCTGATGACATATAGTTTTCTAATACTTTTTCAATAGCTTCTTTGTCCTCGTCAGCTGTATATTCTTGATAGCTTGTAAAGTCAAATGGTGTAATTACACCAATAGGCCTGTTGGCACTATCTTCCTCAACGACAAGTAAATGTCTGACATTGTTTTTTAACATCATGTCGGCTGCTGCTGATGGAGATGAGCTAGCCTTGATAGTAATAAGAGGAAAAGACATTATCTCTTTAGTTGTCACTGTGCTAGGACGTACATCATTAATGCACACTTTTCTGACTAAATCACCTTCAGTAACTAAACCTTCCGGCTTACCGTTCACGTCGACTACCACCAATGAACTCACATTCTTATCTTTCATTTTCTTTGCTGCTTCTTGAACAGAAGTGATTTCTTCAATAGTTTCTAGTTTCTTTCTCAATATGTCTCTGATGGTTAAACTCATAAGAATATACATTTTTACATACTCTTTTTAAATATAATGTTTGTAAAAAATTTCAAATCTAAAAGAAATTTTGTCTTCAAAAGATAGGGGCTAAATCGAGGTCTAAAACGCTGACAAAATCCAAAATATCTTGGTCATTACATTGCTCTGAAATTCTTTTGTATAGTGTAAGCAGCTCTTGCCATTAAGCCTAGTCTATTGATTTTACATATTCAGTATACTTTTCCTAAATTAATACAAACTAGTCGAAGCGTTATCCTGTATGGCAACATTAGCTTTAACTACGATTCTAACATAATTAGGTCATGGCATCGGAGCGACAACAAAAAAGTAATGTGCCCGCCCCATTTCTAAATCCGATAGGCTTCTGGCAAAACTATCTCATAAATTATATTGGAGCAAGCAGGGGCAAATCTGAAATAACAAGTGGTTTTAACGAAAATACTATAGGAAGAAATGAGAAATGACCAATGGTAGTATCTTGGCAATATTCGTAATAATACTTGTCCTCTTAATTACAGCATCAACAATAACGCTTTACGCATCGTCTTCGAATACCAAAAGCACCGATTCAAAATCGTCATCATCAACACTTTCAAGTAGCACCTCACAAAGTAAACCTGCTAATATAACAACACAAGAGTCTAACTCCTCTAAACCCAATTCATCAGCAGATTACATGACTGGCGTAAAAGCAGGTCGAATCGATGGCTCGGTTGGGGTCAGGGACGCTGGAGCAGCATGTGCTGATTTGAATGGAACGCGTCTAAATCAATGCATCCAAGGATATAATACAGCATTTAACGCAGTCTGTAAAACCACAAAGTTTGGATGTAGTGGATAGGTGAATGAATGAGTCATTGATTAAAGAAATCTTAGCGGCAACAGCAACATCATAACCCATACTTTGGCATAACCCACCATCGTAGATTGTTAGCAAACCAGAATCGAATATTATTAACAGATAGCAACTCTAGCTTCAATTAAGAAATTGTAAAATCACTTAATATAACACTTCTCATACATAGATGATAGGTCAAAACATCTATGATATTCTAGAAATCCACTGCCTTATATGTTTCACTTATTTAGCCTAAAAAGAGAATCATTCATTTGACACACCAATTCTAATCCAACAACCATGGGGTAAAGATTCCAACTGCCACCTCATCCATCTCACAAAACATTGGCTACACCAGCCAGCATCACGATAGGTTCTGGGACGGAATATATCGTCCAAATAGAAACATATATGACATGCCGTTAGATAGGATATTCTTAATGAGGTTACAACTTGCGATTATACCTTTCATGGTGATTTCAGCATTAGTAGTACCAATCGTAGAAGGATTTGCGATTCATCCAGTATATGCACAGACGAATACAAGTAACGGAAACATGACATCTGCAATGGTTATCTTAGCTAGGTTTCATTTGAAAGCTGCAGACACTGCATTAGCCAACGGGAATAATACTGCAGCAATTAACGAATTGACTCTAGCACAAGTGCAAGTACTAATGTTTGGTATGAAAACTATGGGTACAGTTGATGTCGCACAAGCCATGCAACTTATGAAAGCAAGTACTGGAGCTGGAGCATATAGCAAGAGTTCGGTGCCAGATAACTGCATTATTCTCAAAGGTGGAGTATTAGAATGCCGTGATAGCCTTACTCAAAGTATTTCTTTGAGTAATCAAAGTAAGCCTTGAGTCAGGGGAAATGAATGAGATAAACCAAAAGGACAAGAACGTAAAAGCATGTTTTGTCACTTCATACGAATTGTATTATGAATCACTAAAAAAGGAATATCCAAAGTTAAATTTGGGTTGTTTCATTAGTAAACCCTTTGACAAGAACTACCTAGTCAACAAAATAGAGAAAGAACTAGCATCTGAAATAACACGTTTGCTTTTTACGTTAACTTTTTCCAAAGTATTACTTATCAATTTTACCAGCCAAAGTATAGCAGCAATAACATATTGGGTCCACTCTGAATGTCTTTTCTTTCTTTCTTCTTCTTTCAGATAAAGACGGTATCGTTTGCTGCAATCGTACCTACATAATCGAACATGCAATTCTATATGGTCCTGATCGAATATAAAAACAGGACCAATTATTTTGTTTGATGTAGCTAACAAAAAAACACACTCTAATAATATGGAATAAGCTTATTTGCACCTTTACGATATATCATTATCCTTCACATCACGCATAGGCCAAGGTGTGTAGGATAGACACGACTTGCAAATTGGCTAGGCTTGTGTTCATGGGCAGCCAATCTGCAATTTACTATCATTAGTCATTCGATTGGCATGAGGTAGAAGTTGGAATGGGGCACAAATCACCATGTATTAAAGGAAAAGAGGCGTTCCGCGACTTTTTTCGTAGGATGTAAGCAGCAACGAATTATAAGCTCAGGTCAGCTTAACCGCTGTATGGCAATGAGTGAAGGACAGAGGACAATTCTTGACATAATAGCTGTCTTAACAGGCCGCACTCTAAGCACGTCTACGATGGACGCTGTTGTTATTGATAAGAGTGGCCTTCCAGAAGAGGAAGTACGCAACTATCTAAGCCAACTAGAGGGATTAGGCTATATTACTATAGGCGTCAAGGTTTCAGGCGCAGATTATAGAATGATAAACATGACTAAAGAAGGACTGCAGGTTACTTCCGACAGTCAAGCTCTTCGATAATTAGGCCGTAATTCATAACTTCTTATTCTCGTTCCAGAGACGGATTACAGCTTCTTCAAGTAATGCGGTAGCAGTGGTATTCTTTTCTAAAGCTAGCAATATCTACAAGGCACTAGATCAAGCACCAAAAGCTACTGCTAAGAAGCCTCAATCTTAGTAAAGTCCCAAGACATAATCTTTGTTGGTTTGATTACCACTATGTATCTTGGAAGGCTTACACTAAATTGAACCTGTGGATTGTTGAGTGCATTCTTACCAGCATACCTTTCATAAGATTTTCTTGCAAACGAACCATCAATATCGTCCTGCAGCTCTGCTATACCTTCTATTATTACGGCTTTGACCTTAGTGAGATATGATAAGTCTTCAACTCTCCCATCAACAGTATCTATTATGATAGAAACATTTGGATTACTTTGTAGATTCTTGGTCTTCTTGCTTCCCTTCAGAGTTGTTACGATAATATTTGTCCCATCATAAAAATACCATACTGGAACTAGGTGCGGCTTTCCATTCTGAATTGTTGCCATCCTAGCTAATCTGGGAATTGAAAGAAACTCTTGTATCTCTTTCTCCGACATGGATGCCGCAGACATGAATTTTTGCATATCCTTCACAGACATGATCAATCATGTCGTCGTTATCCAAATATAAACATGTTACACTGCCGCGAGCGTTGAGCCGCTAACTGTTATCGTACCTGCCTCGTGTGCGCCGATCGAGACACTACAAGTACTTGCTTTTGCCGCGATAATTATACCGATAATGATACCAGCGTTTAACACAAGTCTTCAGTACGATTTGGATATATATAGAAATATTGGAAAATTGTACTGAAAAATGTTAATCCTCCAAAAAATGAGTCTCCTAAAGCATAGGCGTATATTTTTCCATCTTCTGGAATGATTCAACTCTCTCCTTCTGTGAGCCAGTTAATTTTCTAGGCGCAAACCAACTACTGAAAATATAGTTTCGTTGTCAATAGAAAGAAAAAGTTACGGGCAGCGACCTTGTTGCGATTGACTAAACGTAGATGCGAACTGCTGACTTGCTGAGCTGCTAGAGCAGCTTGACTGAGAGCCGCCTGAGCTACTCGAAGTAGTCACCCCAGCCCCAATATTTACATCTTCTGAACAATGAGAAAATAGATCAGACGAGCAACCTACACTACCAATTTGTCCCTTGGATAAACTACTTGAACTGCTAGAGCAGCTGCCTTTGCTGCCGCTGACGCTTGTAGAAGTACTAGGTGTATGCGTTGCTGATGAACTACTGCTACAGCTAAATGCTTTTACAACATTTGTTGTCATAGTTGTAGGAGCTAGAATCATAGCCAAGACACTAGCTGTTGAAATGGCTATAGCCATCAACATAGTTACCTTAATCATAATTGTTATAGCACCTTCTCATGTATATATGCACATTGTAAAATTATACTGATTTTTCTACTCTCTATGAGGTAGTACATATCCTGAAGTCAGTCGTTTTTGCCTCGTGGGACTCAATTATATGTCGGCATATCATTCGTTAAAGGGGATAAATTTCATTATGTAGTGCAACTCTGAGACCCTTTTACCTTTATCAATAACAAGATACTTTAACTCTGACTACAATTTCTTATTTTTAAGAGAGATAGGTTATGCGACCTCCCTTATTATATTTGATCACAACATCTAGAGACTTCGATACTGTGTTGTTATTTTTCCGCAAGAACAGCAGACTCACTCTCTTTGACCGTACATTCTCTTTAATCAGTTCTTGTTTTATGCGGTGATTATCTAACATTATTTTAAAGACTAAAACACATTTATTTTTCAGATCCATGTAAACTTTAACAGATTCTTCGTCTAAAGCGACGATGTCTTTGCTTCCACCTTTATTAATGAATACAACGGTATCAATGTCGTTCTGTATGTCCTTGGAAAAGAGAAGTCTGTAGCCATGCTTGCATGAGTTATAAGCTTCTCTTAATTTTAAATTCTTATCAATATAACACCCCCTTACAAAGGATCTGATGAATGTACATGATTTGGAGAATGAAAACTCGTCCCCAAATAAACAGTAATAATCATTTAAAGCCCTTCTTATTCCTCTATTACAAAATAACTAGAAAATAATTTATACCAGTACTAAGAATATCCGAAATAAAATATTTACACCAATAGGAATAATGTCGCATTTGTCTTAATGAAGCGAAAAACTGAAGCTCAGTAGTGAACGATTTGATTTGATTTGATTTGGGATAATACAGAATGTAGTCAGAGATTTTTGAATTGAATCTCCAGAAGCTTATCTCATCCTTTTGAATCATATATTCCTATTTTCGGTCATTTAATGGTGGGAGTAGCTACCATTAATTCCCTGCCGTGATGTTCGAGTAACTTTTTCCTTTCTATTCGAGAAAGCCGCCAGTTAAAATAATCTTTATTATACAGACAGAATCCTTTTGCTTTTATACTAGATCTTCGTGGCAATGATGTTTCATATTCTATCAGAGAATCCAATTTATCATAATGGAAGAACGAGCCCATATCAGCCCATATAGATACGCCATTCTTACCTATCTGATCCGCATAATTTACCAATGATTTAACAAATGATACGATATCAATGGAAGATCCAAAATACGCTCTAGCTGAATCTATAATCAATAGAGAATCTTGCTTTTCATATTTTCTTACATCAATTTTAGCCATCTGCGATAACACGTATCTAATCATATCAGGGGTCTCGGAATGCGGAAGAATGAGAACAATTTCGTTTTTTTCTTCAATTTGCCTTTTAGTATATTGGGAATAAATTTTTCTAAGCGAATGTAAATGGCGATAAACTATGATATAGTGAGATCCTTGCCTTGCACGTTTCAACTTTTCTAATGTGTCTTTATCATCATAACCAGATGTTAGATTCAGTTCAATATTATTGTCGTTGATCATTATATGATGAGAAGCACTAGAAAACAAATTATTTAACAGGCATTCCTTAGAGTTCGGGTATTTTTTACATGATTCTTGTTCTCATTTTTTTAATATCGGTTGACCTTCTTCAAAAATCTGGTTATACAACCATGCAGTCGATTATGTCCATGTTGACAAAATGTGTTTTACGAAGAATGAGATTGCAGCTTCGGGTTCAGATTATGAGATGAGAGTCGCATTATTAACCAGTAACGTGGTTGACTAAACTAACTTACTATGATATTGAGGTTTGTAATTGAAAACGACTATAGATATATGAATACATGCGGTATATTTGACTTACCCTGACGAAGATATGACATGAATTAAGAGTAGGTAATACATGTTATAAGGGGTGGCAAATGAGTGCCCTCTGGGATAGGATATATCAAACTGACAATTCATTTTTTGGTCAAGAACCTAGTAAATTTGCTTTATGGTGTTATAATCTATACATGAAAAAGAAAAACCATGCAAAGTATTGCAATAAAGGGATTGATTAAAGGTTCAAATGAAAGGAATTTTTTGAACAACATTCATGCATCTATTTTTGATCCCACAAATAAGCCAATTCCATTTAGTAAAGATGAATTCGATGCCGTATATTCACACATGTTTTTCAATATGCGTTTTACATGCGAACAACTGAAATACATGTTTCAAGAATTTAGAAGAGTATTGAAGAATGATGGCTTCAATTTCTTTTCTGTAAGGAATTATAATGATAAATCTTATGGTCAGGGAAAGAACATAGACAATGATATATACGATATCAATGGGTTTCAGATTAGATTCTTTACAAAAGAACATGTGGGGGCTTTAGTAAGGGAAGGATTCGAAATTCTTTACATCAAAGAAATGTACGAAGAACCAGTCACATTATACCTTGTTTCAACCAGAAAAACATAATTGCTAACAATGTGTATTTATCTAACTGCTTGTGGTACTGGTAATACTCCTAACGATGGAGATTCAAACAACGAGTAGTCAAAATCCATGAAGATATCAATCACAATATCCCCATAGCCAAAAAGCTTATGTTAAAAAGCGTGGGCTAACATGCATTAGCAACTTCTATATTACTGTTTGACTGCGCGTGCCGAACTCCAAAGAGAACCAGGGTTGGCGCGATCTGGGTATAGTGCCAGCATATTGTCATAGAGTTCACGTACGGTTGTCGTTTGATGATTCAAACGATTAAAATCACGAATGTATTTTCGTGTTGCTCCAATATGTTGAGGATTATCGTCATATGCAGGATTCTTATGGCCTGCAACAACTGCATGTGGTTTCAGTCCTTCTATTCTATCAAGTGCAGCGATCCAATTAAGTCGGCTTTGTTCGGTTGTCTCAGGCATGTAAGGATGAATGCCATTGTAAACTGCATCTCCTGCTACAACTAAACCGATTGATGGGACGTAAAGAGATGTCGAATATTCAGTATCGGTGAATCCATTGTCTAATACGACAAGTTTATGCCCTTCTAACTCAAACTCATTGCTTTCAAGTGCTTCTGGAACAATAAGTGTTTTAGGAATTTGATCAGGGAAGAGTTTATTCCAAAAGTTCTTAATGTAATTTGGATCGATTTGTGTCTGCATCGCTTTGACTACAGCTGGCGCTGCAACTGCTCTTGCATTTGGAAAACGATCCAGTAATATCTTGATACCAAATGAATGATCGCCGTGCGCATGGGTGATATAGATTGTAGTCAGGTTCTTACCACTTTTAGAAATCCAATCCACCAATTGTTGATTTTGGTCAATAGTGGCAAATGTATCAACAACAACGGCGTCATGTTCGCCGTAGATCAGAGTTGCTGTATTCGTAACCCACTGCAGTGATTCAGTGCCTGATGGTAAGTCACGTGTGACGCCTCTTCTTTTTAATACCAAAATGTCATATCTTAGAATTGCGCTTTCGTTTTTATTTTTGACCATTATTTATTCTCCTTTGCTTTAGGAGCCTTTTACTTGTTTATTTGATATTATCGTATCGTCTCTCCATCTACCCGAAAGTAAAGGTATAGAACTGAAATCCTTTGCCCCTAATATCAATTACAATATTATGAACAGCATAGTTGTTATGTATTGATAAACTATACAACCTCTGACCGTCAATTCTGAAACTACCATCTAGTGATAAATCCAGTCCTAATGACTTGTTTGGTGTCTTTGCGGTTGATGCTGCTACTGCTCCTGCTCCCACATCATTAGAAACAACTCCTCCACCTTTTCCTCCTGCTATTATATTTACAGCCTTTGCATAATATGTCAAAAGAATACTCCCAGTATCGTTTTGTAATTCCATATTATCAGGGTTGTTTTTCCAATTGCCTTGAAGGTATACTACATCAGGTTTGAAATTGGTATTTGATTGGATTGAGTATGATACTGTATGATTTGGTTTGAAGCCTTCAGGATTTCCAAGCGGTGCTCTCGCAGTATCATATCCTATGTATATTTCTGGTGTTGTGCTCTGACTTAAATCTACATATTGCAGACTTCCTTGCTTGATTATCGTTGTTGGTTTTGAATTGAAGATTATTTCTTTTGCACCCATCAGAGCAGCACGTTCAGCAACTAGTGACTGAATTGCTTTTTCTGTTTGATCATAACCTCCTTCACCTATGTGGTCATATCTTATGTATCCTTGGGTATCAATCAAGTAATACCTAGGCCAGTACTGGTTTCCATAAGCATTCCAAGTTCCATGGTCGCTATCTAGTATTACAGGATAAGTTATCCCAAATCTTTGGACAGCAGCCTTCACATTGGTATAATTCTTTTCAAACGTAAATTCAGGCGAATGAACACCAACTATGACTAAACCCTTGTCAGAATATTTTTGATTCCAATCATGAATGTACGGCATAGGCCGAATCGAGTTAATGCATGTATAAGTCCAAATGTATACCAAGACTACTTTTCCTTTAAGAGATGAAAGCGTCAACGGATTATTATTAGGTGTATTTATGTAACCACTAATTTGAGCAAATTCAGGTGCCTTTTTGAATTGTGACTCGTTAACTTGCTGGAACTGAGTCTTATTGAGTTTGATAGTAGTCACGGTATGATTTTCTACCGTTGTAGCTGCTATTGCAGGATAAGTTATCCCAAATCTTTGGACAGCAGCCTTCACATTGGTATAATTCTTTTCGAGCATAAATTCAGGTGAATGAGCACCAAGTTCGACCATGCCTTTGTCTTTTTGTTGTATTGGCCATGCCTTATTAAGACCAGGGTTGTTCAAATATATTGTAAACCCTACGATAACATACAGTACTGTTATTGCCACCGCTAATACACTAATATTATGTCGTCTCATCGTTCCGCGCCTTTCTTTCTGTCTTTCGCCCTCTCTTATCATCAGACACGGCTTGACGGGCGCGATATTCCGGATCATTGGGATGCGGAGTCAGCGGCGTAATGGTGACCTTCATCCAGATATGAAGGGGCATCGAGGCGAGGACTTCGCGAAGCTCTGCCTCGTCGGCGGCGCGGAACAGCCCAATGCTGCGCCATTCGCCCGGACCGAGCGGCGGGCGCCAGAGCCGGACCAAATGGCCTGCTTTGGCGAGCTCAGCGGCGCGCACTGCCTCTGCCGCGCGCAATTCATCGACTTTGACGGGGCTAGTTCCTTCGGGAACCGTGGTGACCAGATCGATGAGGTATTCCATGGGTTTAGTCGGTTGGGTCGAATTAAAATGCTTTTTGTGTGGAACCACTAAGAGGACGAGCGATCAAATATTATGCGCAGAGTGGTTATGTTAAAAGAACGGTTCCGTGACATTGTTCGCATCATGAAGAAATCCACGAACGTGCTTAGAATTCGTCTTGCAGCCATTTCTCTGACTTTATCCGGAATATTTTTTTGTCCTGTATCCAGCTATCCGACCCTTCTCCGACGAATCCTTGCAGGGGGCTATGGCATTCGCTTCCTTCTCATGGGTTCTGGCGCACTCTTGCCATGGTGGCATTTGTACTTCTAGCGTTGGGGTTGCTCGTTCTATACATCCGTCTTCAAGAAACAACGGTTGAAAATCGCGCCATACAAGCACTTGTTTTGAGCTGGATTGGGATCGGATTAACCCTGCCATACTATGGAGCCGAGACCTTTGGCTTGCATGCAATTGGACAGGAAGCTATCAAAGAGAAGAATCCGGCCCTACTTCCCTCATAAATTCGGTCCGTTTGGGCGAGGGGGTTGTGTTCTTCATACCAGGACTCCTCTTGCAGCAGGGACTATCCTGTTTGCGATTGCCATCTGGGGATCATGTAGCCTTCCCACATGGATTGGAATACCACTGGCCATTGGCTTTGCATTGTACATCCCTCAATTCTTCGAGCTGCAGTCGATCAGGGTAGCTCACGGATTATTAATCACGATTGCATCCATTTTGATAGCATGGAACGTAGCGCTGGTACGTTAACCTAGGAAATCGGAAAGCGTACTTTGCTTCATATCCAACTCATGCTGAGGACTTGCTTCTTGTTCTTCCATAAGATAGTATTAGATGTGATCTTACTAACCAGTAATTTTCATCTTTCCTCGTTGGGGTGAAATGTGAAATCTATAATACCAAAATAGAGCAGCTGCCATAAGTATGAAATCCGTCACATAAAATATATCCCAAAACAATAGATTGTGGAGATGGCCATTTACAAAATCATTTACATATCGCTCATCCGCTACAGCATTGACTAACAGAGAGAGAGATGAAAGAATCCATGGAATGGATTGAACATCATCCTTTTGTAAGCTAATTAGTATTATCATTGAGGGAACAAATAACATCATATCTAAAATTGGATATGAGAGAGTAACAACAAAAGCTGTAAAATCACCTTTGGCAAGAAATCGTGATGAAGGGAATAGGTTAAGCGCAATATAAGTAATGAACAACAGTGATACTATCGATGTTAGAATGATTGTCATTAATTTGATCCTGTTGCGTATGAATCGAAGCACTGTCAACAAATGTGCTGCAAGGAACAAATATCCGACAAACCATAAAACATCTGTAGCAGATACAAGTATTTGTTCCTCTATACCTAAAACAAAATAGTAGTAAGCAAGAGTCAGGTCTGCAGCAAACCAAGAAATAATACCTAGTGTTAGAAACAAATATGATCTACCATGAATTCCTTGGAGTCCATGACGGTATACTACAATTATACCAAAACCTGACGCAATAGCTGCTGTTATATTTAGAATCAAAAACGTAGAAGAAGGTTTATTGTGTGAATCTGAGAAAATAATTATAGAATTCGCAACAATGACTGCAACAATAATCGCAGAAATGAAATATCCTAGTGTTTTCCGTTCCTGTATTTGCTTTTCTGTTGACAGATCAAATCATTTTCAGATAATCTTTTTAATGTATAAACATTTTCCTCACGGGTATGGGTTTTTGTACAGGTTTTATTTATGAAATCTATCTTCTGATTCATGAGGCATATACCAAAGGCTACCATAGCAGTACATGCCACAAGTTTTTTCCTTAGCTTTCACACATTTATATTTTAACATCTACTATAATGAACCAGCAAGTCTTTTCTTTATCACTTGCTCACTAATAGAACTCCCTTCAGAGGAGTAACCTATAATGACTTAAGATAAGATAGCGTTTCGTGAACAAATCCCCACTATCCCAATGCGGGACCGTTCTGGCTTAAAGGTGTGGGTCTGCATTCCATCATTGAGGCAACATAATCACTGTTGCGACAATGACAGAACTTTCTTCTCAAAAACCTATTTTGCAAATAAGTAAGAAGAAAAATAAAGACTGTAGTTAAATAAGACAGTAATGACTACCTAAGCTTGAATAAAACACATGACACGGCTAATGATAAAATGTAAGAATTGTGGATTTGAACTACCTGCAGCTACGCAAATGAATGAAGAAGCATTTATGGCAATCAATATTGAAAACAACAATGAAAGTTGTCATAAATGTAAAAGAACCTTTGCGTACAACAAATCAGATTATTACTTCAAAGAATCTGGGGAGGGTTAACACCGTAATTTATTAAATATTACTGGAGGGTAAGAGTGAGAGCACTACGTGAAGTGCTTTTAGTATGGTTTGTTGATGAAGAAAAGGTTGTAGGGGATGAAGAAGATCCTGACTTGATTGTATTGGTATTTAGTAGGCGATGATAAGGACTGGACGATATTATTAACACCCCAAGGAGGGACGATGATGAGACTCTTGGCCATATGATTTATCGTGTGTTTGGGTTTGTTTCAAAATGCTTAAATAAGGAGCAGCACTCCCGCCATCTCACGACGCGCCTGGTAACACTATAATATTGTATTCCTTCTAAGTTATTTGGATATAGATCTGGCAAGATAAAGATGGACTTGTCAAAAAGGTAATTGTTCGAAGCAACTACTATTATATATTTAATGATACTAAATTGAGAACGTAGAAATGACATTTACTACTAAAACAACAAGCACATTTCAAGGATTAGGACTAGGTGCTCTAATACTCAAAGCACTTAAAGAAAATGGATTTGAAGCCCCTTTTCCAATTCAAGAGGCTGTTATACCGTTAGCTTTAACAGGTGTAGATGTAATAGGTCAGGCCCACACAGGAACTGGCAAGACAGCAGCCTTTGCACTACCGATATTGACTAAAATTAAGATTAGGCGTAATGGTCCAATACAAGCACTGGTACTTGTCCCGACACGAGAACTAGCATTACAAGTTACAAACGAAATTAATAAATTTGCAAAGTACACTGGAATTAGAACTGTTGCCATATACGGTGGACAAAGTATCGTCCTTCAATATAATCAGTTAAGAAGAGGTATTCAAATTGTAGTCGCAACTCCCGGTAGATTAATTGATCATGTAAGGCAGGCTTCGATCCAGCTGGACAATGTAAAGTTTGTTGTTCTTGACGAGGCAGATAGAATGCTCGATATGGGCTTTATTGATGATATAAAGTTCATTTTGTCATATTTAAATGAAGACAGACAAACATGCCTGTTCTCTGCAACTATGCCACCAGAAATTATGAGAGTGGCTCAGGAATATATGCATGATGCCAAAGAGGTAATGTTGAATCAGGAAGAATTAAGTCTTGATACTATAGAGCAATCTTATCTTGTTATTCCGGAAAAAGAAAAATTCAAACACCTTTGTAATTTCATTAAGAAGAGAGATAGGAAACAAACAATTGTTTTTGCCGCTACGAAACAAAGAACACAAAGACTTGCAAACGAACTAAAACAAGTGGGTTTTAAAGCAATCACAATTCATGGCGATCTTTCACAAAGGGAGAGAGAAAATGCAATGTATAGGTTCAAGAAAGGTACTGAAGACATACTGGTAGCAACTGATATTGCAGCAAGAGGCATTGATGTTCCGGCAGTGGGTCATGTTATCAATTATGATGTTCCAATAGAACCGTTGATGTACTTTCATAGAATTGGAAGAACTGCTCGAGCTGGTGCAACAGGTAAAGCCATATCTTTAGTATCGCAAGATAGGGTTAACGACTTTGGTAGAATTTTGAGAAAGACAGAACAACCAATACGTAGGCTCAATGAAGAGATGGGAATTCTAGTTCCTACTCAGAAGCGTCCATATGACAGATCTCGACCAAGACCCAGTTATTGGCATAACAGCGGTGGTCATGGTGGAAATAGAAATACGCGAAATCATAGAGGACAGCGAGATGATAATCGAAGCAGTAGATATGGTAGAGACAATCGAAGCAGTAGATATGGTAGAGACAATCGAAGCAGTAGATATGGTAGAGACAATCGAAGCAGTAGATATGGTAGAGACAATCGAAGCAGT
>Ga0070707_100001568_pt1 | contig 22146 bp, 29 predicted proteins | sample KBSK5502metaG_FD_65468 | JGI IMG/M metagenome (GOLD analysis project Ga0070707, IMG submission 65468) | Corn, switchgrass and miscanthus rhizosphere microbial communities from Kellogg Biological Station, Michigan, USA - KBS K5-50-2 metaG | ecosystem: Host-associated > Plants > Roots >...
ACATCTACGCCGTCAACCCCTGCAAGGACGGCTACTTCATGGTCGGCGGCGGACACGACCGCCTCTGGTACCGGATCTGGCGGACGGTGGGCCAGACGCGTGCCGACTTAGAGGACGAGATCTTGGACGACAAGAGCCTGCGTGTGGTCGTGGCTCGGCTTCCACACACCAAGCAGGTGAAAACCTATACGGTTCTCGCCGATTGGCAGAAAGACCATTCCCGGGCGGATGCCATGCGGGAGCTGCTCGCTCAACAGGTCGCCTCGGGAGGGGTCAACTACGTGGACGAGGTCGCCGAGGACCCGCACTTCAAGTACCGCGGGCACGTCGACCAGTTCGAGGACCGGCTGTACGGGAAGGTCCTTTACGGCACGACGCCCTTCATCCAGCACAAGGCCCCCGGGCGCCTGAAGTGGATCGGCCGGCCGCTCGGATACGACAACGAAGAGATCTACCTGAAGCTGTTGGGACTCGGGGGGGGAGATCTCGCCGGGCTCAAGAAGCGCGGCGTGGTCTAGGTTCGGGATTAAGGAGGCAAGCAAGATGGCGACTGCACCCGACTTCGAAACCTACTGTCAGGAGCTCTTCGATCACAAGACGGCTTTCGGAAAGCCGGAGGTGCTGAAGGGCTATCGCGTTCTTTCCTGCACGCAGTACATCCTCGGCCCCTCCTGCGCGAGCTATCTGGGCGAGCTGGGAGCCGAGGTCATCAAGATCGAGGCGCCGCGGCGCGGCGAGCCGATGCGCCACACGACCCCATTCAACGAGCCGCTGCTCTACCCGCTCTCCCGATGGGCTCCGGAGGCGGGCACGGGCCTGGGCTTTTTCGGGGCCAACTTCAACGAGGAGTTCGTCAGCCTCGACTTCCACCGGCCGGAGGCGAGGCAAGCCATGTCGGAGCTCGCGGCCAAGAGCGACGTCATGGTGCAGAACTACCGGCCGGGGACTTTCGACCGGTGGGGGATCGGGTATCAGCACCTCTCCAAGGTCAACCCCCGGCTCGTCTACCAGTGGCTGGGCGGGTTCGGGGGTTGGGGCCCGGGGCGCGTTCGGGCTTCGTACGACATCCTGGGTCAGGCGCAGGGCGGCGCCTTCGGGATCACGGGCGAAGCCGCCGACCGGGGTGGGACGCCGGCCAAGCACACGATCTGGCTGGCCGACTACTGGGGCGGCATGATGGCCGCGGTCCAGGTCTTGGCGGCCCTCTATTGGAGGGACACGGTCTCCGGAGAGGGGACCTTCATCGAGTACTCGCAGGTTCACGGCGTCACGCGGATGCTCGAGTATGCGTTGCCGCTCTATGGTCGGTACGGTATCCGGCGGGAACGCTGGGGCAACTGGGACACGGAGCTCTGCGTGCACGGGATCATCCAGTGCGGCAAGTCCTCCTACCCGGATTCGAAGAACCCGCAGGAAGCCGAGGTCGGCTACATCCTCGTGACCGCGCACACGGACGAGGACTTCAAGAAGCTCTGCGATGTCATCGGGCGGAAAGACCTCGCCACGACGTACGCCAAGCACGACGATCGCGTCAAGGCGCAGAACCAGGAACCCGTCTACGAAGCCATCGAGGCGTGGGCGAAGGACAAGACCAAGGAGGACGTGGCCAAGCTCCTCGACAAGGCCGGCATCCTGAACCAGCCGGTGTGGAACGCAAAGGAGGTCTCCGAGCACCCGCACTGGAAGCTGCGCGGAGCGGTCCAGTGGATCGACGATCCCATGTACGGCGACATCCACGCGCAGGGCCCGGCCTTCAAGATGTCCGACACGCCCCCGCGCGTCAAGTGGACGATGAAGCCCGTCGGCACCGACAACGAGAAGGTATACGGCCGGCTCCTCGGATGGTCGAAGTCCAAGATTGCCGAGATGGAAGACGCGGAGGTGATTTGAGATGTCGAGCGAAGCGCGTACAACGATCAAACCGGGACTGGTGCTCACGTGCACCAAGTGCTCCAGCAAGAACTTCCTCGACCCCTATCCGTTCTGGAACTTCCAGGGCAACACGAAGTGCGCCGGCTGCGACACCATCTACGCGGTCAAGTTCGTCAAGGGCCAGCTCGTGAGCGGTCCCACCGTCGGCTCCGGGAAGCCCGATCTGCTGCCGGGTTACGCCGAGGACAAGAACGGCGCCGGGATCACCGGCGAAGGGCAGATCCGGCCGGCGCCGCAGGCGCGGCCCGATCCTTTCAGCGGGAAGCAGAAGCAGATTTCGCAGAGCGTCCGGGGCAAACCGGTCAGCGGCCATCCGCTCAAGAAGGAAGAGCTGGTCGGAAGTCGGGCCAAGTTCATCGCGGATCTGCACAGGATCTGAGAGGAGACAAGACGTGGGTGAAAACCGAAGTTCATCGCGGATCTGCGCAAGATCTAAAGAGGAGACAAGACGTGGCTGAGACCGAGAAGGGAAAGGGAGCGTCGAACTACAAGTGCTGCGACTATTTCGAGCCGGCGCTGGACCCGAACATCCTGCGGGCGTACCTCGGATACTGCAAGGCGCGGGAGTGGCCCTTCACCGTGATGGTACCCATCGGCGGCCTGGAGGGCGAGTGTCCGAAGCCCCCGATCAAGAAGAAGGCTGAAGGCAAGGGATAAGGGTGGCGAAACTCCGTGAGGAGTTCGAGCGGCGTTACGGACCGCTCGGGTCCGGGGCGTCGTCTCTCGTGATCGGCGATGTCACCCACGAGCTTGCCGATGTGATGCATCGGCTCGGCTTCGGCTTCGAGGGAATTCGCATCATCGACGCGCCCGCGGTCGGGGCCGGCCGCTACGCCATCCGTTTCTTCGACGGTGAGGAGCGGCGCATCGTCTGCCTCGAGTTCGGGGCGGACTTGAACTACATAGCGGAGCATCGCGTCCACATCGCCGAGTGGCTCGGGGAGGCGTACTTCGAGACGGAATGGGAAGTGCACTGCCCGATGGATTTTTGAGGAGGAGGGGCCATGAAGGTCAAGTTCTACTATTCCAGCAAGGACAAGCCGGGCGAGCAGTACCCGTGCAACATCGAGGCCTGCCTGGAGAGGATCAAGAAGCTCAAAAATCTTGGCGTTGACGCCGAGGCGGTCGACCTGGCCAACGTGGAGGACGTGTTTCGCCTCTACCACGCGGCCCTGACCGGTCCTCCCGCGACCGTGCGGGCCGTCTTCGGCATGAAGGGCGCGCTCGAAGCTGACTTCGGCCGCCGCACGCCGGCCGTCCTCGTGTGGGGCGACCCGAACGACCGCTATCCCACGGACGCCTCCCCGCGTCAGGACCAGGCCCGGGGTGGACTCGTGGGCTGCGAGAAGGCTCTCGACGACCTGATCAAGGAAGTCACCAAGCTGCCGGCGACCGAGGACTTGGAGGAGGCGAGCAGTTGAGTACGATCCCGGCGGAGTACCTGCCCCCGAAGGAGTACCAGCCCCAGCGGATCTACAAGCTCGAAGAGTTCGAGGGCTATCCGGATCCGCTGAACAGCACCGAGGAGCTTCTCGACAAGCAGGTGGCCGCGGGAAGGGGAGACCGCCGCGCCGTCCTGCTTGGTGACCGCGTCATCACGTACAAGCAACTCCTGGGGGCGTCGAACAAGATCGGTAACGCTCTGAGGAAGCTCAACGTCGGGGAAGCGGACCGGGTCATGCTCCGATCGCCCAACGTCCCTCCCGCCCTGTTCACGAACTTCGGCGTCTTGAAGCTCGGGGCCGTGATAGTGCCGACCTCGCCCATGCTCTCTCCCAACGAGATCGCGCACATCGCCAACAACGCGGAAGCGAAGGTGATCGTCGTGGCGGCCGCATTTCTGGAGGGGGTCAGCAAGGCGCGGCCGAACTTGAAGACCGTGAAGCACGTGATCGTCTTCGGCGGACAGCCGGAGGAGGTAAAGGCGCAGGGACTCCTCTCTTACGAGGAGCTCGTAGAAAACGAGTCTCCGGCTCTGGATCCGGTCCGCCGCCCGCGTACGGCGGTTTCCGTCCTTCTCTACACGTCGGGCACGACGGGTATGCCGAAGGGAACGGCCCACTACATGGAAGAGGCTCTGATCGTCCCGGACACTTTCGGCAAATACGGATGGAACGTCGGGCCCGACGACATCATCTGCGGCCCCGCCCCCATCTCGCTGGCCGCCGGCTACTCGACCGTGGCGACGATCCCCTTCCGGTTCGGTGCCGCCGCTTCCTTGATTCCCAAGTTCACCCCCGAGGCGCTCTTCGAGACGATCCAGAGCCACAAGGTGACGGTCTTGAGCGCTCTCCCCACGGCGTACCGCAAGATGCTCGAGGTCCCGGGAGCCGAGAATCAGTACGACCTGTCGAGCCTCCGCGTCTTGACGGGCGGCGGCGAATCGCTGACGGCCAAGACCTATCTGGACTGGAAGGCTCGCTTCGGCCAGGAGATCTACGAGGGCCTCGGCACCACGGAGATGATGTACGTCTTCGTCTCGAGCGTGGTCACGCGAAAGGTGAAGCCGGGAGCGATCGGCACCGCAGTCCCCGGCTATGAGATCCAGGTCGTGACCGAGGAGGGCAAGGTCGCCAAGCCGGGAGAGCTGGGAAGGCTCTACGCGCGCGGTCCCACGGGAACAGTCTACTGGCGTCCGCTCGAGGAGGGCGGCAGCCTACTCGAGAAACAGAAGTCGCTCATTCGCGAAGGGTGGGTGCTGGTCGGTGACTTCGTCACGCTGGACGAGGACGGGTACATCAGCTTCGTGTCGCGCGAGGAGGATCTGATCAAGAGCTCCGGCTACCGCATCGGTCCCGAAGAGGTGGAGGACGCCCTCTTGAAGCACCCCGCCGTGGTCGACGCCGGCGTGATCGGGGTTCCCGACGCCATCCGCGGACAGAACGTCAAGGCCTTCGTGATCCTGAAACCCGGGCAAACGCCGAGCGAGGAGCTGAAGCAGGAGATCATCGACAGCTGCCGCGAGCACATCGCGATCTACAAGCTGCCGCGGTTGATCGAGTTCGTCACGGAACTTCCGCGCACGCTGCAAGGAAAGCTCCTGCGGCGGATCTTGCGGGACAAGGACGTCGCCGCCGCGAGTGATGTAGTTTCCCGAAAGCCAGGAGGCGCATCGAGTATCCAGCCCTGAGTCGTCCCGAGGCCGAGCTCGACATCGTCGGGCGACTTCAAAATCTCGCCGTGATCGACCTTCCGTCTCTCTTCGGGCAGATCGACATCTACCTCTTCGATCAGCTTCTCCGTGGCCGAATCGGCCCCGGAATGACCGTGCTGGACGCAGGCTGCGGTGATGGACGTAATCTCGTCTTCTTCCTCCGCGACGCCTACCAGATCTACGCCGTCGATCCCGACGCGAATGCCATCCGCGCCGTGCGATCCTTGGCCGAGAGGCTTGCCCCGCAGCTTCCGCTCTCGAATTTCCGGGAGGAGGCAGTGGAATCCAGCAGCTTTCCAGATCACGCCGCCGATGTCGTCATCAGCAGCGCCGTTCTCCACTTCGCCCGAGACGAGTCCCACTTCCAGGCGATGCTGCGCGGCACCTGGCGCCTCGTCAAACCCAACGGCCTTTTCTTTTGCCGCCTCGCATCGTCAATCGGGATGGAAAGCCGCTTCACCTCCCTGGGCGGGAGACGATTTGCCCTACCCGACGGCACGGAGCGCTTTCTGGTCGACGAGTCCTATCTCCTCGCGCTGACTTCTGAACTCGGCGGTGCGCTGCTCGACCCGCTGAAAACCACAGTGGTCCAGGATCGCCGATGCATGACGACGTGGGTCATGAGAAGAGTCGCCTGATCCGTTCTCGAGCGTCGTATAGTCCCTGCCGCCATGACCGAACCTGCCGTCAATTCCACGGCCTCCGTCCACCTCACCGTGGCGCCTTCCGATCTCGCCACTACCGTCAACCTCGAGCCCGCGGACGCCTTCCCGCCCGTGTTCGCGACGTCCCGAATGATCGGTCTCATGGAGGTGGCGGCCGCGCGGGTTCTCCGCCCCCATCTTCGTGTGGGCGAGGCCTCCGTTGGCGTCTCGGTCGACGTCGTCCACACCGCCGCCACTCCCCCTGGCGGCACCGTAACCGCCACAGCGAAGTACCTCGGGCGGGACGGGAAGCTCTTCCTCTTCGAGGTCTCGGCTGCGGACAACGCAGGCGAAATCGGTCGGGGCACACACAAGCGGGCCGTCGTCGCCACCGAAAGGCTCGTCGCCGGTGCGGCTCGTCGCGGTGCGGAGGCCTAGCAGGCTGAACCCTCGTTGGCCTCGTTGACGAGCTTCGAAGTCCTCGGACAGCTCCTGGAGTACCGCTGGATCGGACCGCCGCCCGAAGACGCGCCAACGATCGTGTTTTTGCACGAAGGCCTGGGCTGCCTCGCGATGTGGAGTGACTTTCCCGACCGTCTGGCGTCCGCGACTGGCTGCGGCGCGCTCGTTTACAGCCGGATGGGTTATGGCGCGTCCGACCCGGTCCGTGGACCGCGGCCGGTTCGCTTCATGCACAATGAAGCGCTCGACGTGCTCCCCGCCGTCATCGAACGTTTCGGGCTCGAAGAGATCGTTCTTTTCGGCCACAGCGACGGCGCGTCGATTACAGTCGTTTACGCCGGCGCGCGCCGGGGACCCATTCGCGCGCTGGTCCTCGAGGCGCCGCACGTCTTCATCGAACCCATTTGCATCGAGAGCATCACGCGAATCGCTCGAGGGTACGAGACGACGCGCCTGCGAGAGCAGCTCGCGCGGTATCACGGCGGCAATACCGACTCGATGTTCCGGACGTGGACCGACGTGTGGCTCAGACCGGAGTTTCGGTGGTGGAACATCGAGGAGTACTTGCCAGCGATCGAGAGCCCCGTGCTTGTCGTGCAGGGCGAAGACGACAAGTACGGTACCGTCAGGCAGGTCGATGCCGTCGTGACGCAGGTCAGCGGTCCGGCCAAATCGCTGGTGCTGGCGCACTGTGGCCACTCCCCACACTCCGAGCGGCCGGACGAGGTCCTCGAAGCTGCCGGCCGATTCATCCGACAGACACTCGATCTCGGTCGCTGAGAAGGAGCGTCCGCCGAGAGCACGGAGGCCGAGATCGGGCGATCCGAGTTGATTCGTTTCGATCTCGGGAGTTTGGGGAACGCCGACGAGGATCCCGCGTCCTGTGATAAGGGATTGCTTGCGCGGAGGTGAGAGGATGGCTATGAAGCTTCGACTCGGTCTTTTCCCATCCGCGATGACTCTGGAGTGAGACGTCACCAGCCCATGTTCGCAATCCGAGGCGCAATCCAGGTCGAGCGGGACTCCCTCGAAGCCATCCATGCGGCGGTTCGCGTCCTCTGCGAGCGGCCCCTGGAGGACAACCGCCTTTCTCTCTCCCGCGTCCTTTCGGCGATCTAGTCGGCCATGATCGTCGTCATGAAGGTGAAGGCGTCGGAGGAAGAGATCGAAGGAGTCCTCGCGCGCATCCGGGAGCTCGGCTTCGCACCCCACCTCTCCCGGGGCGAGGAGCGCACCATCATCGGCATCGTCTGGGACGACCGCCGCGTCGCGGACGCTGGGATGTTGAAGGCCCTGCCGGGTGTCGCCGAATGCATCCGCGTCTCAAAACCCTTCAAACTCGCCTCCCGGGACTTCATGCCCAGATCCACCGTCGTCGAGGTTGGGGAGGCATCGAACGCGGTCGAGGTGGGGGACCGGGAGATCGTGATCGCCGCCGGCCCGTGCGCCGTGGAGAGCTGGGAGCAGCTCGAGGAGGTCGCGGTCGCGGCGAAGAGCTGCGGCGTCCGGCTCTTGCGCGGCGGCGCCTTCAAGCCGCGCACGAGCCCCTACTCCTTCCAGGGGCTTGGCGAGGAGGGTTTGAAGCTTCTTGCCCGAGCCCGCGAGGCCACGGGACTTCCGGTGGTCACCGAGGTCATGACACCCGAGGCGGTGCCGCTCGTCGAGCGGTACGCCGACTGCCTCCAGATCGGCGCCCGCAACATGCAGAATTCCAACCTCCTGCAAGCTTGCGGCCGGGCGAAGAAGCCGGTGCTGTTGAAGCGCGGCCCGGCCGCGACGCTCGAGGAATTCCTGATGGCGGCCGAATACATCCTCTCCAGTGGCAACCGCAACGTGATCCTCTGCGAGCGGGGGGTGCGGACCTTCGAGAGAGCCACACGGTACACGCTGGATCTCTCGGCGGTGCCGCTTCTGAAGGAGTGGTCGCACCTGCCCGTGCTCGTGGACCCGAGCCACGGCACCGGGCACTCCTCGCTCGTCCCGCCGATGGCGCGCGCGGCGATCGCGTGCGGCGCCGATGGGCTTCTCATCGAGGTTCACCCGAATCCCGAGCGCGCCCTCTCTGATGGACAGCAGTCACTCACGCCCAAACTCTTTGCCGAGACCCTTGCCGGCGTGGCTGCCATCGCAGCCGCAGTGGGGCGAGCGTCATGAGCCGTTTCGATGCCGCTATCGGCGTGGTAGGACTCGGCCTACGCCGCCGCGATCAAGGGCGCTCGGAGGTGGCTGTTGATCAATGACTTCGCCGGTCAAGCCGTCTGAACGGGCAGGACGATACGAGCGTCCACAACCGTCAGCCCCTTCTCGTGGACGATGACCGGATTCAAGTCCATCTCCTCGATCTCCCCGTGTCTGGCGACGAGGTCGGAGACCTCGACGAGAAGGCGGCGAAGCGCCACCACGTCGGCGGGCCTGCCCCCGCGCACTCCCTCGAGCAACTTCGCTCCCCGGGTTTCATCGATCATCTCCGCCGCGTCCTTGTTGGAGAACGGAACGATCCGGAACGAAACGTCGCGGAGAACTTCGACCAAGGTGCCTCCCATGCCGAACATCACGGCATGGCCGAACTGGAGATCGCGGGTCACCCCGACGATGATCTCGTGTCCCGATCGAGCCATGGCGCTCACGAGGACTCCGCCCTGGCGCGCCCCGAGTCGTTGCACGATGCCGACAAGATCCCGGAACGCCTTCCGGACTCCCGTTTCGTCTTTCACGTTCAGGATGACTCCCCCGACGTCGCTCTTGTGCGTCACGTCCAGGGAGTTCATCTTCACGGCGACGGGATACCCGATCTCTCGGGCGGCAGCGACGGCCTCGTCCTCGGTCCGCGCCTGCCGCGAAGTGACGACGCGGATTCCCTCGCGCGCCAGGAATCCGATCGAGTCGGCCGGGGAGAGGGGCGTCCCGGCGGACGCGGGAGAGACAGTTGCCACAGAAGCCTCGGTCGCCCGTGGAAAGAGATCGCGGGCGAAATGAGCATGACAGGACAACGCCCTGACGGCGCGCTCCGGTGTGGGGAAAACCGCGATCTTCTTCTCGTGAAAGAGAAGCCGCTCGGAGCGTTCGACGTCGGCGCCGCCGAGATACGCCACGAGCTCAGGCCGGCCCGGATCCATGATCTCCGACGCGCCGGGGATCGGATCCCCGAAGATCGTCATGACGACGTCGTAGTGATCCCGTGAGGGGGCGATGACATTGCGGTAACGCTCCGCGTCGGTGTCGCCCGTCAGATCGAGCGGGTTCCCGACGATGCAATGAGACGGCAGGATCTCCCGCAATCGCGACGCCAGAGGACCGGGAAGGGGGCTCACACGAAACCCGTTCTCCTCCGCGACGTCGGTGGCGATGATCGCCGATCCTCCGGAGCTCGTGACGATGAGCATCCGCGGCCCTGCGGGAGGCGGGACATAGGCAAGCGCCTTGGAAAAATCGTACAGCTCTTCCAGCGAGTCAGCACGGTGGATCCCGAACTGCCGGAAGACGGCGTCGTAGATCTCGTCCTTACCGGCGAGCGACCGCGTGTGTGACTCGGCGGCCTTGCGTCCCTGCTCCGTCCGTCCGGCCTTGAAGATCACGATCGGCTTCCGACACTTCCTGACGGCAGCCAGGAATCTCTTGGCATCCTTTACGCCCTCGATGTACAGGGTGATCACCTTCGTGTTCGGATCGGAGGCGAAGAACTCGATCAGATCAGCCTCGTCGACGTCGACCCTGTTTCCCATGCTCACGAACGCCGAGAAGCCGAGGTTCTCCTGGGCGGCCCAGTCGGCGAGTGCGGCGCCGACGGTTCCGCTCTGCGACGCGATGGCCATCGCGCCTCTCCGCGTGATGAGGGGCCAGGACGCGCAGAGGCCGTGGTACGGGTAGTTCACGCCCTGGCAGTTCGGGCCGACGACGCGGATCCCGCATCGGGACGCGTTCTTCGCGGCCTCCTCCTGGAGACGGGCTCCGTCCGCCCCCGATTCGGCGAACCCTCCGGTGATGACGATGGCGGCCCGGACCTTCCGCTCTCCGAGCTGGAGAATGGCTCCGGGCACGGAGGATGCCGGGATGATAACGACGGCGAGATCGGTGCCGGACGGTATCTCGTCCACCGATTTGACAGAAGGGACTCCGAGGATCGCTTCTCCCTTGGGATTTACGGGGATGACCTGGCCGCCGAACCCCGCGTCCAAAATGTTCTTGAAGATCTGAAATCCTATCTTTTCCGGCTTTGCGGAGGCTCCGATGACGGCGAGGCGGTTGGGGCGAAAAAGCGCTTGGAGGGAGTCACTCATACGCACCTCGAAGGGTGTCGTAGCCTATCGCGTGAGGATGCTGGAGGCCGTGGCGGCGCTCAGGCAAGAGACGTTGTCCTGCGAGAAGCCTCCCGTCAGCTGGACCCGCTGCATCGCGGATCTCGCCGATCGTTACTTTCCAGTAGCTAGAAGGGGAAGAGCGCCGCTGCGTTGTCGAAGAGGATCTTCCGCTTGACCGCGTCCGCGAGCGGAAGAGAGAGGAAATCCTGGACGTTCTGGCGCATTGACGGGATCTCCTTCAACGGCCAGTCGGTTCCCCACAGGACGCGATCGGCCATCTCGGGAATCCTGGGGAGGACATCGAGGAGTCTTCTCGGAGGGATACCAGAGATGTCGAGCACGACGTTCGAATGCCGTCGGAGGAGGAAGAACGCCGTGTCGTACCAGAGAGGACGGCCGGCGTGGCAGAGGACGATCGTCGTCTCGGGAAAGTCGACCGCCACGTCGTCGCACGCCATCGGGTCCGCGTAGACGTTGCGAGCGCCGGGGAAGATGGACGTCCCCGTGTGAATCAAGACGGGCCGCTTCGCCTCGCCCGCCAGGCGGTAGACCTCGGCGAGAGAAGGACAATCGGTCCTGTAGGCGTTGGCGGACAGCTCCATGTGAGGCGGGTGCAACTTGATCGCGCCGAGGCGGTAGACGTCGAGAAGCCTCTTCATATCCCCGGCGACGTCGTGGGAGTAGCGCGGGTGGATCCCCCCGACCGGGACGAGCCGGTCGCGGTGGCCGTCGACGTAGCGGGCGATCCAGGGATTCACGCGGTCCGTGATCCCAGTGACTTCGGGAGCCACGGAGTTGATCAAAGCCGCCCGCGCGATCCCTTCGTCGTCCATCGCCTTGACGAGCTCGTCGGCCGAGCGGATGACCCTCCCGATGAGGTCGAGGTCGTCCCGCCCACCTATCATGACGCGGCGGGCTCTCTCGTTCATTTGGTCGTAGGGGCCGATGTGGATGTGGGCGTCGAAGACGGGAAAGGCAGAGGACACGCCCGGCATGATAGCGGGCCAGGTTCCGTGTCTCACCGGAAGGAACAGACTGCCGGTACACTACGGCGTCGCCTTCGGTTATCCGGAGCGTGGCCGACGCTTCCGCCCTGGTCGAGGCGACGATCTTCGAAGGAGCATCTCATGACCGAAACCGCTGACCACGGCTGGCTGTATCAGAGAATCGTCGAGGACAACCCGATCGCGATCCTGTTCGCAGATCGCGATGGGAAGATCCGCTTCTGGAACGCGGGAGCCGAGGCCATGTTCGGCTACACGGCGGAGGAGGCGCTTGGACAGTCGCTGGACCTGATCGTGCCCGAGCGCCAGAGAGCCCGGCACTGGGAAGGCTGGGCCAGGGTCATGGCGAGCGGGGTCACGAAGTATGGCCGTGACGCGCTGGCGGTGCCGGCCACGAGGAAGGACGGTTCGCGGATCTCCATCGAGTTCAACATCATCCTGCTCCGCGCGCCGACCGGCGAGCTCCTGGGTGCGGCCGCCATGGTCCAGGACGTGACCGTCCGGTGGCAGCAGCAAAAGGAAATGAACGCGCGCCTTGCGGCTCTCGAGGCCAAGGCAGCGGAGGGCGGCAAGACCGGCTGACGAGACTCGAAAGGACTCATCGAGCAGGACGTGGGGCATTTTCGAGGAGGGTGAGATGGACTTTCAGCGGGTGAGCGACTTGACCGCTCCCGACGGCCATGTCATCCCCGGCTTCCTCTTCTCGCCGACCTCGCCGCGCGGCGGCGCAGTCGTGTGCCACGGCTACGGCGGGTCGAAGGATCACATGCTGGGGATCGCGGCGGCCGTCGCCGAGAAAGGAACGGCCGCGCTGGCGATCGACCTTTGCGGGCATGGCGAGAACATGTCGCCGATCGGCCCGGCGATGCGGGACGAGCTGGAGGCCGCCGTCGCCTTCGTCCGGCGGTTCGGCAAGACTGCTGTCATCGGCCACAGCCTGGGAGGAAGGCTGGCTCTCATGTCGTCGGCGGACGTCATGGTCGCGATGTCGCCGTCCGTCATGGTGCAGATGTCCCCCCAGGGCAAGTGGATGTTCGAGAACCTCCCGAGCCCGGGCGTTCGCGAGCCCTACCCGACGTATGTCCTCGAGCTGCTCGAGAAGCTGGGGCCCGTTCCGTCGCACGGCCGCCCCTGCCTCCTCCTTTACTCCGAGCGTGACATCCAGACGCTTCTCGACGGCGCCACGGTCCTGCAAGCCCAGCTCCCCTCGGCTGAAAAGCGCCTCGTCTCCGAGAACATCCGTCCGGACGTGCAACACGAACACGGCCTGATCCGCTACCTTCCGCGTTGGTTCAACCACAGCGAGCTCCGCTTCAACTCCTCAGCCCGCGAGATCGTCGGCACGTGGCTGGCCGACCACCTCGCAAGAACTTGACGGCTAGGCCGTTCTCTCTTGGACCGTATACTAGGCTTGAGAGCAGTCGGGAGCGCGATCATGCAGTGGGAATACTTCGATCGAATGGTCATCTTCAGCGATGCCGAGGAGGGATTGGTGAGCGGGCTGGACGCCTGGATCAACGGCGCCGGCACCGAAGGCTGGGAGCTCGCCTCCTCTGTCCCCTTGATCGCTCCGAACAAGGACGGCGTCGCGTACGGAACGATCGGCCTGCACCTGATCTTCAAGCGGCCAGTGGTGACTCCGCAGGGAGCGTGAGCGCGCCATGGCCGGGTTGAGAGGCCCGGCATTGATCGAAAGCCTCTACGGCCCCCTTGGGAGCGGCGGACAGACCTTGACGATCAAGGATGCCAATTATTCGATTTCCGACCTGCTGATCCGCATGGGGCTCAACTTCGACGATAGCCGGGCCATCGACGCGCTGGCGCTGCCGGATGAGCGCTATGTCTTCCGTTACTACGACGGGCAGGACCAGCGCGTGGTCGCCCTCGAGTTCGACGCCGACTTTCGCTGTCTCGGCGAGGTGCGCGCTCAGTTCCCCGAGTGGATCGGAGACGAAGAATATTACCCACAGTACAGCGGGCATTAGAGCCGGCGCATCCTAGGACGCTCGACGGAACAGGCGGGAAGATGAGCTCTCGAAGGGGGGTCACCAGATGAGGTACGAGAACCTCTGCTTCGAGACGGAGGGCTCCATCGCCGTCGTGACGCTGAATCGCCCCAACCGGCGCAACGCCCTCTCGCTGGGACTCATGCGGGAGCTCCTGGAGTGCCTCGGGCGGATCGGGGAGGAGAGGCAATTCCGCGCCGTCATCCTCGCGGCCGCCGGGAAGGTCTACAGCTCGGGGCACGATTTGAGCGAACTGGTCGGCAGAGACATCAACGACTACCGTCAGATCTTCGACGTCTGTGCCGAGCTGATGACGAGGATCCAGTCGATACCGCAGCCGGTCATCGCCGAGGTCCAGGGCATCGCCACGGCGGCGGGATGCCAGCTCGTCGCGACCTGCGATCTGGCGGTGGCGGCCGAGGACGCCTGGTTCGCCACCCCGGGCGTCCGGATCGGGCTCTTCTGCACAACCCCCATGGTCGCGTTGAGCCGCGCCGTCGGCCGCAAGCGTGCCCTCCAGATGCTTCTGACCGGGGACCAGATCGACGCGAGAACGGCGGCCGAGTGGGGTCTCGTCAACAGCGTCGTGCCCGTCGGCGAGCTGCGTGACGAGACGCGGAAGCTCGCGGCACGGATCGTCGAAGCGAGCCCCGTCACGCTGGCCATCGGGAAGCAGGCTTTCTATTCGCAGATCGACCTCGACCAGCCGAAAGCGTACGCGTATGCCAAAGAGATCATGTCGATGAACTCCATGGCGGCCGACGCCCAGGAGGGGATCTCCGCGTTCCTCGGAAAGAGGGCGGCCTGCTGGACGGGCAGATAGAAAGGAGGCAGGTGGGATGATCACCTTCGAGTACCGGTTCGACGTCCTCCCCGGGAAGCTGAACGAGTACGAGAAATACGTTACGGGCGCCGGCAAGGACATCTGGCTGAAGTTCTCCGGCGTCAAGGCCGTTCGCGTGTACAAGAGCATGCTGGGCGGGTCGTCCCCGCAACGGGTGGTCCAGGTCGACCTGGAGAGCCTCGCGGCGCTCGAGAAGATTTTCTCGGATCCGGGCTTCCGGAAGACGAAGAACATCTTTCACGGCCTCGTCACCCACGTCACCGACTCCTTGCTCGTCTCTGTGAGCGACAAGAAGAAATAGAGATCGCCGGCCTAGCGGCGCGCGCGGGACCGGCGCCTGTCGGAAGAGAGCGCCTTGATGACGGCGCCCCAGTTGTCGAACCAGGTCTCGAATGCGGCGCGCAACTGGGCCCGCCCCTGCTCGTCGGCCGCCGCGCGCAGGGCCTCCGCGACCGCGGCCGTGGAGGGACGAAGGCGGCGTTCGCCCAACGGGGTCAGCTTCACGTAGACGAAGCGGCGATCTCTGGACGAGCGCGTGGTGCGGACGAGCCCTGCGCGCTCCATCCGCCGGACGAGGGCCGACGTGTTGTTCATCGTGGCGAAGGTCTGGCGCGCCAGATCGCCGATGGTCAGGGGCTCGCTCGAGGGGTTGCCCGCGAGTGTCAGGAGCGCAAACTGCTGCGCGGGGGTCAAGCCGCCCTCCGTCGGCGCAGCCGTGATAGTCCTCCGCACCGACTCGAAAAACCGCCGCAGGTGGGCCATCGTGCGGTAAGTCTCCGAGAGGCTCTGGCGCGTGGCCATCGCGCGACATTATAGGGAGGACCAGATCGACAAACCGCTTGACTCCGGGCCGGAAACGGAGCCTAGAATCACTCTACACGATGAATAGTCGATGGCGCGTAGTATTCGGCCCTCTGGGGCGTTCCGACTCCTCGTCGGCAGAGGATCCTTCGGTTGTGAGGTAATGGCTGCGCCCGTGCTCCTGGCGCCTGCCGGAAGTCCCGACGCCGTCCTGGCGGCGCTCGACGCCGGGGCGGACGCAGTGTACGTGGGTCTCAAGGGCTGGAGCCGGGGCGGGGCGCGGAGGGAGCTCGGCTGGGACGAGCTCGCGGCAACACAGCGACAAGTCGCCTCGGCGGGCCGAAAGCTCCAGGTCGCCGTCAATACCATTCCGAAGCCACAGGAGCGCGCTCAGCTCTTCGAGCGCATTCCCGCCCTCCTGGATCTGGGGATTGACGAAGTCATCGTCAACGACATCGGGATCCTGGCGGCGCTCGAACGGCGGTTCCCGGAGCTCCGGCTGACGGCCTCGATCGGCTGTGGCGCCCAGACCGTTGCGGATGTCGCTTTCTTCCGGGACCTGGGCGCTCACGCCGTCGTCCTGCCGGGGACGGTCAGCCCCGCGGAGATGCGCGAGATCCGAACCGTCCGCGGAATCCGCGTGGAGATCATGGTCCACATGGTCGAGGAGTTCGTTCTCCTCGGGAAGTGCTGGATGCCGAGCTACGTGCATCTGAAGCCGTCGCCCCTTCCGACCGTGTTCCCGTCAGAGGTCGCCGACGCGGGCGATGCGCCGGAGGGCGCGCTGCGTGGGATGCGCCAGACCGGGAGCATGAAGCGGGGGGGCGTCGGAGCCTGCTTCCGGATCTGCCAGCAACCCTGGGAGCTCTACGCCTCCGGGCGGCGGGTGGACGCGCGGCTCTTTCCTGGCCGCCAGATCAGCCGGATTGCAGAGGTCAAGGCCTACGCCGAAGCCGGCGTGGATGTCTTGAAGCTCCAGGGGCGGAGCCTTCCGGTGGAACTTCTGGCACCGCTCGTTCGGCGCTACCGGGAGGCGATCGACGCCGGCACGGTTTCGGCCGCGGATGAGATCGAGTCGGCAGCATTGCCCGCGACGTGGGCCGTAGTCGGACGATAAAGGAGATGGCGATGAGCCATGAGCCGCAGGCCATGAACGAGTTCGAGTTGAACACGACGATCGCGAACCTGCGGGACCTCCGGGAGTCGGACCTCCGCGATTACGATGCGGTCTACTTAGGCGACATTTACTGCCGGATTTACGAGGCGAACTTCCTCGAGCACCTCGCTGATCTCGAGGAGGGGCTCCAAATCCTCCAGGATCAGGGAAAGCGGGCCTACGTGACGACTTACGCGGCACCGCGGAACGACTTCCTGCCCAAGGTACGCAAGATGCTGGAAGTCTCGGCGGCGGCCGGCGCCGAGGCAGTCGAGATCCACAACCTGGGGATCCTAAAGATCGCCCACGACGAGTTCCCGCAGTTGCCAGTGCACATCGGGGGTTTTGCGAACGTGTACACCGACGCCGGCGCCGAGGCCCTGCGCGGGTTCGGGGCTGTCCGGTTCACCCCCAACTACGAGTTGAGCCTCGATGAGATCCATGAGATCACGACCACCTGCGGCGCGCCCATGGAGCTCCTGGTCCACGGCAAGATGCCCCTGGGGATCTCCGACTATTGTTTCCTCCTGGAGTACGAGGAGAAGTGGGGCATCAAGTGCCCGGACCTCTGCCAGAAGGAGCTGTTCGTCAAACAGGGGGACTGGGCGATGAAGTCGGTCGGGAAGGGAATCCTGAGCGGAAAAGACGTGTGCATGCTGGAGCACCTGCCGCGTCTCCTGGCGGAGGGCCATCGGTACTTCCGCATCGAGGCCGTTTCGGAGAGTCCCGCGTACCGTCGCGAGGTCGCGTCGGTGTACCGGGCGGCGTTGGATCGGACCATCGGCGGCGATGGCGCGGTGGACGAGGGCTGGTGGGAGACTCTCCGGCGTCATGCCCGGATCGGTCTGTGCAACGGGTTCTACTTCGGCAAGAGCGGAATGGACTACGCGGGTATTCGGCCGGACGCGATCGGATCCCTATCGACGATCTCGCGTGCGGAGTCGTAGGACGAGGAGGGGGCACATGGTTGAACTTCTGGCGCCGGCAGGCAATCTTCCGATGGTCGAGGGGGCGGTGGGAAATGGCGCGAACGCCATCTACGTGGGGCCCCGAGGGTGGAGTCGACGGCGCGACCAGTACGAGATGTCCGACGATGAGGTGCATGCCGCAATCGAAATCGCCCACGGGGGCGGCGCGAAGTTGCGCGTGGCCATCAACACCAACATGCAGTCTCGCGAGATCCCTCCTATGCTCCGGAAGATGGATAACTTCGTGTCCTGGGGGGTGGACGGGGCGATCATGACCGACATCGGCGCCATCGCGGAGGTCCACCGGCGCTTCCCCGATCTCACCATCCATGCCTCGATCGGCGCCAACATCTTGAACAACGAGGATGTGCGCTTCTACCGGTCGATCGGCGTCTCGCAGGTTGTGGCGGACACGAAGCTGACCCTCAAAGAGTTGGCTTCCCGCAAAGAGCAGATCGACGTCGGGATCGAGATCCTGATCCATGCCAACAAGTGCTACACCTACCTTGGGAAATGCTGGATGTCCCCCTATCACCGCCTCGAGCGCACCACGGACCCTTTCGGGAAGGATCTTTTCAAGGGGAGCCCGAACCGCGGCGGCCTCGATTACCGCGTCTGCCTGGAGTCGTGGGAGCTCTACTGCGGTGAGGAGCAATGGGAAAAGAGCGTGGCCTTGAAGAACGATGCCTTCTTCCTCCTGGAGGACATCCCGAAACTGATCGATCTCAAGGTCGAATGCTTGAAGGTGCAGGGGCGCGAGTATCCCGTGCCGCTCGTGGAGCGCATGGTGAGGTTCTACCGGGATCTGATCGATACCTATGTCGCCTTCCCGAAGGGCGAGGCCTTCAACTTGTCGCCCTGGCGGTCACGCCTGGCCGCGATCCAGGCACAGCGGGACACGGCCCGGTCCGACGGGACCCGCCTGCTTTTGATCGAGGCGCGACAGCCGGTGCCTGCGAACTAAGAATTAGCGGGGGACCTTGCGGTCCCCCGAAACTTCCTGGTCACCGATTTCGCGCGACTTACGTAGCGCCATTCGTGGACGCCGCATGAACTTCCGGTTCGGGATCGCGCTCCAGCGACTTTGAATTCACGCCGCCGAACAGGTAACGGGGTCCGTGAGGGTCCCGAACTCCGCCGGATCCGCCGCTCGATCGACGAGGTCGACCGGCTAATCTCCCACCTTCTCGCGCTCCGGGCCGGACTGGTCGTCTGCGCCGCGCTTACCCCAGGGCACCGCCGGGACCGGCGGAGAGAAGCCGCGATCCTCGCCGCCGCCGCGGGCCGCCCGACCGGGGGGCTCCGCCCTGCCGCGGTCCGGCGCGTGTTCAGGGCAATCATCGATGCCGGGATCGAGCTCCAAGCCGCCCTGCCGCGGCCCGACGCTCGTGGAGGACGCCGCCGCCGACGCTAGCGGGCCGGCGTTGATCTCTCGCTCCACCGAGGCGGTCAAGAATCCTCGCCTCGTAACCCGCGGAAAACATTGGCTGTGGGGGAGGGCCTCGAACCCCCAACCTTCCGGTTAACAGCCGGACGTTGTACCAATTCAACTACCCCACAGCAGGGCGTTGTCGGGTTCGATGATAACCGGAGAGGTCAGAGCTTCGCGGGTGTGCCGACGCGCGCGATGTTCCCCTCGAGGACGTAACCGAGGCCGTTGACCCGGAGAATCATTTCCAGGGCCTGATCCCACGGCACGTTCTCGAGTCGAACGGTGACCGAGCCGCGCACGTCCGGGTCGATCACCATGTTCAACCGCGCGAGCTTCGAGAACGTCAGGAGCACGTCGCGGATGTCCGCGTCCTTGAGATCGAGCGAAATCGGTCCTCCGGTCCAGCGCCGCACGGGCTCGCCCAGCACGACTGCGGGATAGCCCGATCCGCCCGGTGAGCGCGCGCGACCGGTCCCGAGAACCGGGTTCGGATTCGCGCGCTCGACTCGCGTGATCCGAACACGCGGCTTCTTCGTCGTGGGAGCTGTGAGAGCGGGTACGGCGGCAAACACCAGCAGGGCGACGAGGAGGGGAAACCGGGGCTTCACGAGAAGACGATTTTAGCTTTTCCTGCCCGGTGTCACGACTTCCTGTGGAGTTGCGTCGGTCGCTGTCGCGATCTGTCGTTCCCGTCCCGCCCACGCCCCGAGCAGGCTTCTCCACTGGTCCGCAGTGTTCCGGGCGACGACGAACTCCAGCTCCTGGCCGTCCGTGTCCATGAGCCGGAGGACCTCGAGTTTGAAAAGCAGCCTTCCGGACGCGATCCGGTCGGCGGTCACGATCTTCTGGATTCGCGACGGAGGAATGTTGACCGTGTGCCCGGAGATCCCCTGGAACGCGAGCACGTCGTCGCGCCACGAAAGGAGCCCGGGAATCCGCTTGTAGCGTCCGACCACGAGTTCGGCGCGAGTCAGAAGCTTCAAGGTGCGGCCTTCGCGCGCCATCTTGTCGCGCGCCAGCCGGTCCTGGGCCCGCGAGATGAAGACGCGGGGAAGGAGGAAGACGCCGGCGGCGAGTACCGCTGCGCCCGCCACGATCCAGAGCGCGCTCGTCAATGGACGAACTTCTTGCGGTTCCGGATGTAGTCGGTGAAAAGGAACTCGGCGAGGTTGTAGGGAGACGCGTAATAGGCGCGCCCCCGGTTGATCTTGGTCAACTTGTCGACGAACGCGACGAGGTATGAGTCGGTCGCGATCATGAATGTCGTGATGGTGATCCCGTCGCGACGGCAGGCGTCCGCCTCCTCGAGAGTGCGGTTGACGATCTTCAAATCCAGTCCGAACGGGTTCTTGTAGAGCCGCCCGCGCTCCCAGATGGCGGAGGGCTTGCCGTCCGTGATGAGGAAGATCTGCTTGTTCGGGTTCTTGCGGTGGACGAGCAGCTTCCGGGCGAGCGCGAGCCCCGCCTTGGTGTTGGTATGGAACGGCCCGACCTGCGTCTTCGAGATCTCCGAGATCGGCACGCGGCGCGCGTCGTCGCCGAAGAGAATCACCTCGATCGAGTCCTTCGGGTATTTCGACTGGATGAGCTCCACCATGGCGAGGGCGACCTTCTTCGCCGGCGTGAAGCGGTCCTCTCCGTACAGGATCATCGAATGGGAGATGTCGATCGCGAGCACGGTCGCGCACGACGTCAGGTGCTCTTCCTCGTGCACCTCGAAGTCCTCGGGTTTCAGCGCGATGTCGTTCGCGTCCCGCCGAACCGCGTTCCCGATCGTGCGGACGCCGTCGATCGAGGTCGGGCTGTCTCCGAACTCGTAGGGCCGCGTCTCGGGAAGGAGCTCGCCGCCCGCTCCGGCGCGCGGGATCGCGTGGTAGCCCGGCCCGGATTTCGTCAGCGACGTGAAGACCTCTTCGAGCGCGGAACGCCGGATCTGGCGTTCCCCCGCCGCCGACAAAGCGAGCTTGCCGTCGCGTTCTTCGACGACTTCGTTCTTCTCGAGCTCGCGCCGGAATTGGTCGAGATCGATCGACGGATCGATCATGCCGCGCTCCTGGAGATACTTCATCCACCGGAGAGCCTCCTCGACGTCGCCTCCCGTCTGGAGCACCAGCTGGAGGAAAAGCTTGGTGAGCTCCTGGAAAGTGAGCAGCTCTCGGAGAAGGTCGACGGGGTAGTCGCCGTAGCGGTAGCGCATGGGGAAAGTGATTGTACGGCGGCGACGCGGCGCGCTCTTCGGCGCCGGTTCAGCGCCGGGATTTCTGCCGCTCGAGCTCGATGCGGTGATAGTCGGCGAGCGCCCGGCGAACGATCTTCTGGAGATTCTTCAGGCGCCGCGCCGACCGCCGTCGCTCCCGCTCGTCGAGCCGGGCCTGCCGGCGCAGGACCGTCTCGCGCCACAAAAGGTCCACGGCGCGTCTCACGCGCGCGTTCAGAAGCTCGGCGGCGAGGTCCAGCGCATCGGCCACGAGGATCTATTCTCTGACAGGTCCGCGCGTCCCCGAGCGGGTTTCCCGGAGCGGCACGGCGGCCCTCCACGAACGGCCCGACTCCAGGAAGAGCGCGCGGTCACTCGTCGTGAAGAAACGGTAGCCGAGTCGGGCCAGACCGGGAATGTCCTCCCGGCGGGCCACCATGATGCCCGCCGACTTGCCCGCGCGGCCGGCCTCGGACGCGACGCGGGCGACCTCCGCGCGGAAGCGCTCCGAAGCGGTGTCTCCGGGGGATCCCAGCGCCTGCGAGAGGTCGTTCGGCCCGACGAAGAGGACGTCGACCGCGGGAAGGTCGGCGATCGACGCGAGGTCGGCGAGCGCGCCTTCGCGCTCGATCTGCACGACGACCAGCGTGTCGTCGTTGGCCTGCCGCACGAAATCCGCGAGCGGCATCGTGGCATAGCGGTTCGCCCGTACGCCGCCCAGGCCGCGCTTGCCCTCGGGGGCGAACTTCAGCGCCTCGATCGCAGCACGCGCCATCGCGACGCTTTCGACTCGGGGCAGCAGCGTTCCGGCCGCGCCCGCATCGAGGTACCGGCCGACCTGCTCGGAGAGCGCGGAGGGCGCCCGCACGATTGCGCCGATCCCTGCTCCGTCGGCCGCGAGAACGGCCGAGGCGACCGACTCGATCGAAAAGAAGCCGTGCTCGCAGTCGAGGACGACGAAGTCGAATCCGGCGATCGCGGCGAGCTCGACGACGCCGGTCGTCGGCCAGGTCAGGAAACAGCCGAGAAGAGTTTCACCCGCGCGCGATCGCGCGCGAAGCGACGTCAATTCGTCCGGCTCCGCACGAGATTGAACTTCAGCATTTCTCCGTACGACACGCGGGAGTCGAGGTCTTCGCGAGCGATCTTCAGGTGCTGGGTCAGTCCCTCGAGAACGAGCTCCATGCCGACGGCGAGCTCTTCGGGCGAAGCGGGCGCGAAGTGCTCCTCGACCGCCTTTTTCAGCCC
>Ga0070707_100001571_pt1 | contig 22129 bp, 23 predicted proteins | sample KBSK5502metaG_FD_65468 | JGI IMG/M metagenome (GOLD analysis project Ga0070707, IMG submission 65468) | Corn, switchgrass and miscanthus rhizosphere microbial communities from Kellogg Biological Station, Michigan, USA - KBS K5-50-2 metaG | ecosystem: Host-associated > Plants > Roots >...
TCTTTCGTGATCAGATCGTTGCTCTGCTCGGTGATCGGAATGATCGAAACCGCATACGGCTCAATTTTCACCTTCAATCCCGCCTGGCTCGCGATGTAACGCAATGCTTCGCCGAGCGGAATTTGATTTAGCGTAATGGTGATGCGCGCTTCAGCCGGAGAGATTGGCGCGGCTGCGACTACCGCAGGATTGACAATTGGTTTTGCCGGAACCGGCGTGGTCACGGCGCTCGGAGGCGCTGCTTCCGGCGGGACGGTTGATTGCGATGGCTCAACTGGAATTGCCGGCGGCGCGATTTGTCCGAGCGGCGCCAAACGCAAAACAATATCGACGCCCTTCTTGCCGCCTTCCGGATTCGAATCGTTGGCCGCGGCTTGTTGGCGAAGAAAATCGATCGCTTCGCGCACACTCGCGTCCCGAAACTCGACCCGCGGAATAATGATCGAGTTTAATTTCTGGCTGATGCGCGCCGTGCCCGTGACATCGCGCTGAAACGCTTCGGTCAGCGGCTCGATGTTCTTGCCGTATTGTTTGACCGGTTCTTCCCAACCCTTTTCGACCTGCCAAACCGCGCGCGCGCGCGTTTCGTTGTAGGCCTCCTGGTTGTAAAGATATTTCGTGTTGTCGATCTTCTCTTCGCCGTGGCGCGCGGCGGCGTTGTAGGGATCGATCGCGAGCACTTGTTCGTATTTCTTGAACGCGAGATCGTAGCGGCCGGAGTTGTAATAGCCGTCGGCGTCAGCCAGCAGCTTTTTCACTTCCTCAACCTTTTCGACGAACTTCGGGCCCATCGTTCGGTTGAAGTAACCGGGTTGCTGCAAGTGAGCGACCAGCTCCAACGCCGGCCGGCAATTTGGATCGTAACGATCCTGCAAAACTTCACGGACGGTCTCTTCGGCCTGCTCAAACCTCCCCTCGGCGATCTGTTGCTCGGCAACTTTGACGCCGCTCTCACAAAATCCGGCGAGCGCGTCGTCGTGCGCTTTTGCCGAAGTAACCGCGTCCGGCAAAAGATTCAGAGCGTTGCGAAATTCATCATGCGCGAGAACGTAATTTTTCGCCTGCAACGCGGCCTGCGCGCGGGCGAGAGCTTCCGCGCCACGCGGTAAGCCTGCCTGCCGGCGCTCGATTTCTTTTTTCGCAATGCGATCGACGTTCTGCGCGGCAGCACCTGAAAATAGTGTCAGTTGCAATCCGACAAACAAAACGACACAAAGAAAGCCACGGCACAATTTTGAGTTCATATGCGGCAGATCAGGGATTGAACAAACCAATTTCGATCGGCTCGTCTGCCCTTTGCGAGTTCACGATCACCGCCTTGGCCGGCCCAACGTCTACCAGCTTATATTTGATCTGCTCTAAAGGTTTCAATGAAAATTCCTGGTCTTTTCTGACCTGAAATTCCTGTCGCCCGCCCCAGGCGTAGATGAGCGTCGCGACTGATTCGGGCGAGATCGCGACCTTTTCTTTAACCAGCGTCAATTGCTCGCGCGTTTCAATCTGCTCAAGCGTCAGTTCTGAAACATCGACATTCGTTCCGTATTGGTTCTTCTGATATTTCTCCTGGAACTTTGCGATCTTGAAACGCGTTCCCTTGATTGCGTCGCCAACTTCGAGGAACTGCGTCGGCTGCTTGAGATCAATCGTGTTGATCGCGAACGTGTCTCCGACCCACGATGAGAAAACAAGACGAAATGGTTCCTCGGTCGCCGATTTGAGTTTCAATTTCGTGTAGTACTCGGGATGCGAATTCGGATCAGTCGGATTGGTGTGACCTGACCATTCGTCGAGATTATTGAAACCATCACCGTCGGCGTCCTGTTCAAGCATATCGGAGTCGGCGATCGGCAACCCGAACTGCTCGACCCACTCGTTCGGCACGGGCGGGTGCACTTCCGTGGTCTGCAACGTCGCCGGCAATCCATTCAAGCCGATAAAATGTTTTTCCGGCACAAACAATCCGGAGCGGCCACCAAACGTCCACTGCGGCGGTTGATGCAATTTCTCCGCGGCCACGGCGAGCTCCTGAGCTTTTGCCATTGGCGAAACGCTTTTGAGCGACGGCGCCGGCGGCATCACCGCGAGCTCCGAACTGAAGCGCGCGGCGTTGCGCCAAATCAGAACCGAGCAGAGAAAAAGCACGAGCGCCGCCGCAATCAGCAGCACTCGTTCAGAATGAGCACGCACCCAGTTCATATTTTTAGAACGTGAATCGCACGAGCTCGATCCGCGCGGTTGTTTCGACGTGCTCGTTGCCCACGATGAACTTGAGCGCGGCATTCGGCTGGTTTGTTGCAGCCGCAGCGGTGCTGGCGGCGGCGCCGGTTTGCTCGCGCGAAGGTCCTTTCAACTGCTCATTGCGAACATACAAGGTGCGAGCAATGAAGAATTGTCGCTCGGAGCTTGCGATCTGATTCAACACTTTGCGCAGCGCCGACGGGGCGGCGGTGAAAGTAAGATCGACAATCGCTCGTTCGATGACTGGCGGCACAGCGTTTGCGGGACCAGACGATTTCTTCGTCGGCGTTGCCGGCGCCGTTCCGCGCTTCACGGTCGCGATCGCGTCGACGCGCGCGTCGATCAAAATTCCAAGAAGCAATTCGACTTGGCCGAGTTCTTGTCCAAGCAATCCCGCCGCGGCCGCGTTCCCCGGCAGACTGGTCGCGAATTCGTCGAAGCCGAGATGGAAATTTTCGGGAAGCTTTACTCGATTCGTTCGCGCTTTCTCGGTCGTGCTCACAATTGCCCGACGCAATCGTGTTTGAAATTCGTTCGGCGCCAGTGGCGCGGCCTGCGGCACGTGCGCTCTCAGTTCGTCTTTCAATTTGCTCAGCGTGGCGCCGTAATTATCAAGCGCGGACTGCGTTTTCCGGAAATTGTCTTCATTCGGGAAAGGATTGAGATGTTCAAGACGGCTGCGCTCGGTCGCGGCGGCGTTGAATTCCGCGGATGCGTCGCCGAACCCACTCCGCGCGGAGAGCAGAAACCAAATACCGAGGAGCGCGGCCAGACCGGACGCGGTGAAAAAATTTCCGAGCCAACGATTCTCGCGATACCAGTTCATGGAGCTTTCACCGGTCTCTTGAGATCGAGCCGCAACTCATAGGGAAAGGCCCACTCATTGTTGTTCGGGATTGTCGATTTGATTACGCGCGCCTGATTGTTTGGATCGACATTGAAGAACGGCGAAGCCACCAAATTTTTGAAATAATCGACGACAACTTCCTGCTGTTTCGGGTTGAACAAATAAAGTCCGCGCAACAAAACGCTGTCGATCACGGCCGCTTGTCCTTTCGTTGTCGATCTTGCCGCCCCAGGCGCCGGCGTAATTTCGGCAGCGGGTTTTTCGTCCACGCCAATCGGTTTGCCGGCTGACATCGGAATCAGTTCGGTGATCCAAATATCTTCCTTCGGCAGCCGCGCGTTCAAGTCCTCGAGGATCTCGATCCAGAAAGATCGGTCGTTGATTACCGAGGCAAGCGGCGCGGCGACAGCATCGAGCGACACGGCTTGTTCGCGCAGCTTCTCGATCTTTGCTTCGGCAGTCTGCATGGGCGCGTTGACCTTTCGAATTTTCTCAGCGCCCGCCCGCGCAACTTGGGCGGCGCGAGTGAAATAAAATCCCCAGCCGAAAATCGCCAGAATCACCGCGGCAGCGGCCATTACGAAAAACGGACGGCGTTTTTCCAATTCCTGGCGCCGAACGACGACCGCCGGCCGAAGATTCAACTCCATCGGGCACGCACTCACCGAGCGCAGTGCCAGACCGACGAGTTCGCCGAGCAAATGCGCCGCGCGCGTTACTTCGTTCACCGGCGCCGATTGCGCGACAGCCACATTACGAAGCGGATTGAAGAACTCGATGGGCACCTGCAATTTTTCCCGGAAAAATTCCCGCATGTACGGCGTGCTCGCCGTTCCGCCGCAAAGAAAGAGGCGCTCGGGCGCATTTCCCTGTTGTTGCGCGCGATAATGACTGATCGAACGCATCACTTCGGCGTGAAGCCGGGTCATCGTGGTGCGCATGAGTTTTGAAACGCGGGCAACTTCGGGATCGGTCGGTTCAGCGTAAGCGCCGCCGAGACTAACGAAGCCGTCGCGTTTCTTGCGAACCTCCGCGGCGGCAAAGGACTCGTTGAATTCTTTGGCGATCGCCGACGTAATCGAGCTGCCACCAACCGGAATGCTGCGCGAGAAAATTTTTTGCGGTTCGACGAAAAGCAGATTGGCCGTGCGCGCGCCGAGATCGATCAGCAGCGAACAGCCGCTCAAGTCGGCGTAGTTGTAACGAAACGCGTTATAGAGCGCCATTGTCGCAACACCAACAATCGCTGTGCGCAAACCGGTTTCCTCAACCGCAGCGTTGAGCTCATCGAGCAGGTCCGACTTGACCGCGACGAGAACAACCTGGACCTGATCGTCGCCACCACCGCCGATGAGTTGGTAATCCCAAACCACTTCGTCGATCGGGAACGGCACGTTTTGCTGCGCTTCGAAAGCGATGATGCGCTGGATTTTTTCTTCTTCGACCGCGGGCAATTTCACGAAACGGGCGAATATAGACTGGGCCGAGACTGCGTAATTGACCGGTTCGTGATGCAATTGCAGATCGGCCATCATTTCGCGCAACGCCGCGGAAATTTGCGCGCTACGGATTTCTTCGCCGGCCGCATCGACGAGCAGTTCACGCAAGCGATAGTTTTGCAGAATGAGCCCGCCCTGGGGTTGGCCTTGGAATTCGGCGAGACCGATCGTCTGCGATCCGAGATTCAAACTGATGATGCGGGTCGGTTTGGCCATACGATCGACAATCACCGCGTTTTGATTTGCGCGTAATGATCCCAGGAGAGCGGCGCGAACGGCGTTTCGTTTTTGTTTAGCACGAATCCGGCGATCGGCGGCAATGTTGCGAACCATTGCGCCGGCGCGCGGGCAAGACTCGATTCATCTTTCAACGCGCCGCCTTGCACGATTTGCACCGCGATATTTTGAAAAGCATTCGGCAGCAACGGGCGATTTCCGCCGAATCGTGCAAGCGCCAGCGGCAAAACGTACATGACTGATCGATTCAAACCCGCCGGAATATTTACGTGCGTTACTTCGCCGGTCAGCAATCGCCCGTTGAAAAGAACGTAATATTTTAGTGTCAGCTCATCCGTCCAATCGGGTGCGGCGTTAAATTCCGCTTCCACTTCGAGCCAGCGTTCATTCGCTGCTGAACGATATTGCCCGATTCCGAAATCCGGGGTCGCGACCAGGTTCTTAGTGATCTTCGTAATTTGAAATTCACGACCGGCCGGCGCGCGAACTTGCGCGTACCCGGACAACGGCCACAGCACCGCGGCCAACAACACCAACCAAGCACGGCCTCTCATTACAAGATGTCGATCTTGCCGTAAGAGCTAATCCGACAGCCAGCCGAAAAATTTCTACGCCCGATTATTAAACTGCACGCTCGAGAAAAGCTTCTCGAGATCTGGAAGCCGCACGTGATTAGCAGATCACGGGACAGGGATTGGAATAGGGATAAATGTCGGTGGCGGAATTTTCGGCGCAAAATACCTGGGACTCTGCCACGACCGCACGCCGTGTTGGCGCAAAATCTCCGCGGCACGCTCAGTCAGTCCGCGATCGATCAACGCTTTGTTCTTCGTGATCACCATCACGGTAATAATGTCACCCCGAAGCACCTGAAGTTGATAGGCGCGAATCATGTGTCGCACATCGACTCCGTTGAGCTCGCGATATCTGATTCGGCGTTTCACGGTGGCAGTCGGAAGGTCGCCCTGCAGCAAATAAATGGAGTCGTTCGTCAAGACGATGAGTCCGTTACCGCCGTTCTCTCCGGGATGTTTCTCACCTGGCGGGACATCTCCAAAATCGCAATAGGCAACGAATTCCACTTGCGGTGGTGGCACACCGACCAACGCGGCAGCAGGCGCAATGGTTTTGGGAATATCCAATTGCGCGGCACAAGCGCCAAGCGTGAACGCGATTCCCACCGCGAACAAAGCTCTCATTAACGCGTTCAAAATTGCGAAAGCGTCTCGTTCAATCGAGCAAAGTGATCGTGCCGGTAACGCTTCGCGTGAGTTGGGGTACGCCGTACATCCCGCCGTAATCGGATTCGTTGTTATGCATGACCGGCGGTTTGGTGATTTTGAATTTGTGACCGCCGGCCACCATCACGGCTTTCTTTTGCCATGCCCCTCTGAGTTCGTGCTCGTCACGTAAACGCGAACCGCCGGCGGTGATTTCAAAACTGTGCGGGTAAAGCGGTGTCACCGCGAAGGAGATGCCGCGCCCCACTCCTTCCGGCCGAGGCTCGGCCGTTTGACAACTAGTGAGAAAACTCAGCGCGATGATCGCCGCCCCCGCAGTTAACGAAAATTGGAAGCGCTTCACGATCACATGAAAGGTTCGGCGACTGTTCGTCCAGTTTTAGTCGTCACCAGCACCAGCTTTTTGGCCAACGCTTCCGCAGCTTCGTTGGCCATTTTTGGCCAAAGAGACGGATTCGCTTCGATCTTTTCCAGCAATGCAGTCGTTTCGCTGTTGGCCCACTCGTCTTTGTTCCAGATTTCTTTCCCATCACGGCCGGTCAAGGTGGCATGCGCGGCAATGATCCCGCCAAGCTCCCGACCATTCACCGGACCGACGCCGTATGCCTGAACTTCGACTTTCAAAGTGGTATCGGCGTTGGCCGTAACGACCTTCAGTAATTGCGAGCTGCGCAATGCGTTGTCGGTTTGCTTTCGGACGACCGCACGAATGTCCACCGGATTTTTTCTGGCCGCGGCATCGAATCGGTGAAAGCCAGGTCCCTCGGAGGCAGCACCGGCGAGCAGCCCGATGAGACCGCCGCCCAAACCGCGCCAGCGTTTTCCAGTGATGTCACGGTAAATGTAATGTTCCGGGACTTTGATATCCGGATCGAGGGCGACAGTTTTGTACTTGCTACGGTCGATGGAACTCAACGGCTGTTGGGCACAGCTCGCGAAGAGGAACAACGCGACTGCTGTGATCGCGCGGGCGAAGGTAATTTTCATTTTGTTGTGGGTATTGGGTCTAACGGTTTCGATGGCGGCCGAGTCGGCGCTCGTCTCGTCTATCGGTTGCGAGGGGAAAGCGCGCTCCAGCACGTGACGGCGCGCACGGTGCACTAACGAGTGCCCGTAATCAACAAAAATATCGGCTATCGATCGCGCCGCTATCGCAGTCGTTGATACCGCGTGTTCGGGCGCCCAATCGTTGCTGATTTGGAACACCTTGCGCGGGAAAAGATCGACAGCCTTATTTTTGGCGCGTCGGTGGGCCGAAAAGATCATCCGGGCAAAAGAGCGGCGTAAGTCAAATGCCTGGCCGGGGAAATCAGGCGGCATCCGACATGACTCAAAATCCGTCTTTGTGATAAGATCCGCTTGCCTGAGATGAAGTGCGGGAGTGAGAGACGCGCTTCTTCTGCGGCCTACATCCTTACTCCAACGAAAACAGACTCTCGCATCGCGCGGATATTAGCGGAACGCCCACGCACAAGGAGGCTGGCGTTAATGGCGTTCCTTTTATTGGCGATTTGGGCGGCCATGTTTTCATCGACCTATCGAAATCCATTTTTTTGGGACGATTATCACTGCATCCGGCCTTATTCGGCGCACGAACTTCTGTCGACATTTCACGGATGGGACGATCCGGACAAAGTGGAAACTCCGGCTCTGCGTCCAGTGGCCGCTTTGTTGTTCGCGTTTCAGGGAGTTGCTTTCGGTGAAAACGTAATTCTCCACAACATCTTCGAGACAGCGTTGACGTGGCTCCTGCTTTTGCTGCTTGGTCTCTTGCTGGCGGAACTTGAATTCAGCACATTTCAAATCGGTCTCGTTTTCGCGTTGTTTGTTTTTTCCCGGGTCTTTGCCACGCTCAACATGTGGCTAATCCAGACAAGCCTGATCCTTTCTTACACGTTGATGGTTTTCACCATCTTACTCTTCGTCCATTGGATAAAGCGCGGCAGTTTGCTCGACTTCTTTCTGATGACGATGGGCGCGCTCGTTGCCGTCTTTACTCGCGAGGAAGCTTACAGCCTGTGCGTCGTGGTCCTTCTCGTTTGGGCGCTTTTGCCCGAGCTGCGAAAATTTTGGGGGCGCGCTCTGACCGCGGCGGCCAGCCTTCTCGTAATCGCACTGTTTCATCTCTGGTTGCGCACGGTGTTCGTTCCCGAAGCGCCATTGCCGAAATTCACGAGCGACGCGTTCCAGAACTTTTGGCTCTCGATTAAATCGTCCTGGTTCCCGTGCGGTTACACCACAATCGGTCTTACCGACGACCTGCTCGCCAGTTTGTGGATGGGATTTTTGTTTCTCGTTTTCATTTTGTTTATTCGAATCGGGCGTCCTCTGCGAGTTTGGCAAACCATCGGGACCTGTTGCATTGGCGTGGTGCTGGCTTCTCCGACGATTGCCGTTGCCCATTCCTATAGTCTCGCGATGCCGGCGCTCGCCTTTCGGGCTGCCATCACGATGGCCATCGCCGAAATCTTGATCCAAACGGAGATTGTCAGCTGGTTTAACAAACAACGGCGCTACGCGCTCGTCGCCTTTCTTGCTCTAGGTTTGGTGATCGGACTCACCGGTGGAGTGCTTCGCTCCATGTATGTCGCCGAATCTCTGCACCAGAACTGCGCCCTGAGAATGTTATACGATGCGAATTTTGTTTACGACTTGTATCAACGACCGACCACTGTTCCCGAACAGAGAAGAGAGGCTGCTCGTTCCCGATTTGCCGCGGCAGGAATTTTCACAATCGAAGATCTTCAGCGCCTCTACCAAAAGTGCGCCGATTACGATCCCGAATACGTGAAGAATCGCGACACTCGAAAGGCGCCGTTCCTGCCAAAGTATTCTTTTACCTCCTATTGATTAACGAGCGCGATAGCGCCGCGACCGATAGCCGTATCTTTGGCGTGGTAAGCCGTAAAGAATTACCGGAACAAGCGCAACGGCCAAAGCGCTGACGAAAATTCCAACTTGAAACATCGGTTCCAGGCCGAGCTTTTGTAACGGTTCGGACGTTGCGCCGGCGAGGGTAATAACCAGAAAGACCAACGCGACAGTTTCGAGTTTGATGAAGCGACCCAATTTACGGCGACGGCGTTCTTTTTCTGATGAACGCTTCGGAACCGAGACCGGAAAACCGCCTGGCGGCTCGTAGACAATTATCTTCGGGACATCCAGTTTCTGAACCGGCGGAGCCGATTCGACAAAATCCGGCGCCTCTTTGATGTCGAAGTTGAGCGCGCTCTTTTTCATCCCTGTGTCCCAGAACAGCGACCGAGCTTCTGCCGCTGCTTTCAGATTAAGTGATTTCTATGCTGTTTTCCGGCGACGGAAAAATCTGTCGACGCCGATCGCGGCCGCGAGACTGAGGATCGGAAACAATGAAGATGGTTCCGGCACCGGCACCGCGACAGTCCCGATGTTGCTGACTTTCGTTCCGGCATTCGGTCCGCTATTGCGAGTCGCTTGCGCGGTGAATTGGCCGTCTTTGAGTTGGTCGGTGCTCGTGACCACTGTAAACATTCCAAGCGCGGACGAGCCGACGATCGGAGCTGTACCGTTGTAAGTCCAAGTCAGGTTCCAAAGATTTGGATCGTCGGTTGGACTCGTGAGCGGGGCAGTTGGCCCGACCAGAGCTGTAGAAAATGTCCACCCGCTCGGCTGCGTCGTGGTGGTCGGCATGATCGAACTGAAATCGTAAATGGTGAAGAAATCGCCGGCGTTAACGGTTTGATCGACGGTCACGTTGGCCGAATAATTCCAGGTAAAATTCGGCGACGAGCCGGTGACCGACGACAACGTCGGAATGATGTCGGCGCGCGCGGTGATTGAGAATGCAGTGATTGCTGCAAGAACAAGAAAACATTTGCGATTCACAGACCCCTTTTTTTCCATGCACCATTTTGCGCACAATTGACTGCTAAGCGCCATCAGCTGTTTCCTGAAAAACACGTAGGGGAATGCCTGATACCGATCCGGTTTCGTTGCTAAGATCGACAATCAGAACTCCGAGCAGTTCATCACCACGCGGCCGCGACAAGTTTCGCTTCGGCAAATCACTTTGCACTTTTCCTGCACCGCGACCGCGCCGCAGACGGGACAGCGGATTTCAGCGCTGACTTCGCTTAAAGCGATAGGACGGCTCTCTGTTTCTGGATCGGACTTCGCGAATTTCGCCGGTTCGGCCAAGATGTCGATCTTACGGGCGCGAGCGTGAGAAATGCCCGTTAAATTCCTGATAGGATGCGCCGACATTAATCTGCAAATGCTCGTTACCGACGCCGCCCATGATGTAACTGCCGACTTCGTCGCCGCCAAATTTGCCAGTCGAATGTCCGTAGAAGAATCCAAGTTCACCGCCGGTCCAAGTGAGCGACGCTTTCTCGGCCGCGAACGATTCAGCCGATGAGTAATCTTTCCCGTCTTTCGGATCTCTCACCGCTCCTGACGCGCTTGCTTTTTGGCGAACGTCAGTGTTCGCGACGGTCATCGGAAAATTAGCGACCGGCGCACTTCCCATTCGCCCTAATGGCGTGGAACCAGGTACGCGTCCGTCTAAAAGTTGCCGCATCGGAAGATCTCCCACCAAATCAGAGCCATCGGCCGTCGCGAGAAGTTCGGGCCGATAAAACCCGAAGATGGGATCGAAACCGTCCGCACGAGCCGTTTGCTGCGGGCATAATCCAAAACCGGTCAAAGCCAAGACCGCAAAGAGTGCCCGCTTCATCATCCGATAGTTCACAACCGAAATGGTATCACCGCCAGCGAAATTTTGCATGTCCACATTTTAACCCCTTTGTTTCATAACAGTTGCGCATTTACTTCACTTCGCTTCGATGTGAAACCGGTGAAGCAAACGGTGGACAAAAGGCGCGATCATCACCGAAGCAATGCCGATAAAAGCCAGCCCCGAAAAGAGGGCGTAAAACGATGCGAATAGTTTCGCGGCATCGGACTTGAGCGGATCGACCGGGCCCATTCCGCCCAAAATCATCGATGCGTTCAAAAGCGAATCGATCCAGCCCAAGCCACCGAGCGAATGATAACCCATCACTCCAATTCCCAAGGCAATCGCAATAACGACGAGCGCGATTAAAGCGTGACGCGCGACGCGGCGAGCAAATTTCGCGCGACTCAGCAGCGGATGGTTCCTCCGTTCGTACATCGGAGCGCTATTCAATCGCCGATATTAATTCCAGTTCGGTGTTTGACGCTAGTGTTCCTTTTCGAGCGCCTTGATCGTGTCTGCGATAATACGATTTGGATAGATCCGATAAATTTCCTGGTATTCGTGGAGCGCTTCGCTTTTCTTCCCCGCCGCCTCGAGCGAGCGCGCTTGTTTCAGACGCGCTTCGGCCTCGTCCTTGGCTCGATTGCCAACCGCCAAAGCGGAATTGAGGTAGCTCCACAAAGCTCTTTCAGTGTCCGCGCTCGGTCGGGAATAGCGCTGGAGAAAATTCGACAGCTTCTTTCGCGCAGCCGGCGCATCCTTTGCCGCCAGATCACGCGTGAATTGATCGACAATGATGAGGGCCTCGACCGTTTCGATTTGAGCGAGGCATTCGTAGATCGCCGTTTCGTATCCAACCTTCGCGCGAAATTCGCTCGCCTGATTGGCAATCAACGTGACTTTGGCGGAAACGGCGGCGGGCAAAGCTTGAACCTTTGCGAAATCATCGATCTCGCGAAAATTTCCAGTCGCACCCGCGACCGAAGCCAGCGCAGAGTCCGTCTGCTGTTTGAACTCCGCGATAACGCGACGCTTGGCATCCACTCCCTTGGGAATCGGTGTTGGCGAGACGCGAGCGGAAACACGCGGTGACGCCGAGGCGGCCGGCGAAATTTGCGCTACCGCTGACGGCGAGCGCTCAGTCCATGGAACTTCTTCGAGTTTATCCCGTGATGGCGATGGCGAAATCGCGAAGTGCAAAGAATCATTCGGAGCGCCTTCAACAATTTCTTCCAGACGAAATTTTTTCTCCGCTGATGGTTCTGGCACAGGCGATGGCGAGAAAGATCGCAACAATGGCGGCGTTAGTGTTGGAGTCGGCGTCGATGTTGGCGTCGGCATTGGTGTAAATGTCGATGTTGGTCGCGGTGTCGGCCTTGGCGTTGGTGTCGCGGTTAGCAATGGCGTTTGAGATGGCAGCGGCGAAGGACTTGAGGCGGGTGATTCAACTGGCGCTTCTTCGGTGGGCTCTGCTTCCGGCGTTTCCGTCGGTTTTTTCTTCGGCGCTGGCGCCGGCGTTTGGTTTGCCTTCGAACCCGGTTCGATCCAGCTGCTGACTTTCTCTCCGTTCGCGAAGTTGGCTTGCAACCGGGTTTGTCCTTGTTCGCGGATGACCGGGCCCTCAAATTTTCCGCGAACCATTTTGCCGGTGTAACTGTTGATGAAGGAACCGAGCCGATACCACGTCAGCGTTCCTTCGCCGGTCGCGTACCCGTTTAAGTCCCGAAGCCCCGACCAGGTTACTTCCTGAGCGACGCCGCGTAGACTATTCCAAACAATCGTTTTTCCGTCTTTGGTGCGTTGATACCTCGCCGCGCTCGCGCCATTGGCGAACAGCAAGATAAGAATGGCGCAAACAAAAAAGCGTCGGGCGGTCACAGCGGTGGCTTGGTTCAGTTCGAGCCAGCACCCTTTAATGCATTCCGGAAATATTCAATCGTCTTCTTGATTCCCTCCTCGAACTGGACTTTCGGTTCCCAGCCGAGAATTTTTTTCGCGCGCGAAATGTCCGGCTGACGCACTTTCGGGTCGTCCACCGGCAGCGGTTTGTAGTCGATTGTCGATCTTGCGCCAGTGATGCGAATGATTTCTTCGGCGAATTGCTTGATCGTCATCTCGCGCGGATTGCCGATGTTGACCGGGTCGTGAAAATCGCTCATTGCGAGCCGGAAAATTCCATCAATCAAATCGGAGACGTAACAAAAAGATCGCGTCTGCGAGCCGTCACCGAAAACGGTCAGCGGTTTTCCGTTTAACGCCTGGCCGATGAATGCCGGGACGACTCGGCCATCGCGCAATCGCATTCGCGGGCCGTAAGTGTTAAAAATCCTCACGATCCGCGTATCGACTTTGTGATAGCGGTGATAGGCCATCGTCATCGCTTCGGCGAAACGCTTTGCCTCATCGTAAACTCCGCGCGGTCCGATCGGATTGACGTTGCCCCAGTAATCTTCCTTTTGCGGATGCACCAGCGGGTCGCCGTAGCACTCCGATGTCGATGCAAGAACAAACGTCGCCTTCTTGTCTTTCGCGAGGCCGAGCGTGTTGTGCGTCCCGAGCGCGCCGACTTTCAAAGTTGGAATCGGCAATTCGAGGTAATCGATCGGACTCGCCGGCGAGGCGAAATGAAATACGTAATCGATTTTGTCGTCCGGCAGAAAAATGAAATTGGAAACGTTGTGCTTGATGAAATGAAAATCCGGATTGCCGGCCAGGTGCCCGATGTTCGCCATGTTGCCGGTGATCAAATTGTCGACCGCGATGACGCGGTGTCCCTCGGCAAGAAGGCGATCGATCAAATGCGATCCTAAAAATCCCGCGCCGCCGGTGACAACGGAGACGGGTTTGGATTTTTTGGCAGCCATTCGACGGGTTATCTAAATCCTAAGCAATAAGTTGGCCAGAGCGATTTTGGATTTTAACGTTGAACGTTGAACGCGGAGCGTTAACCGTTGAGCCGCATGCGCATTTTATCCGGCATTCAACCCAGCGGCGTCCTCCACATCGGAAATTATTTCGGGATGATGCGGCCGGCGATCGAGCTCCAGAAAGAGGGCGAGACCTTTTATTTCATCGCCGACTATCACGCGCTCACCAGCCTGCGCGATCCGAAAACGCTGCGCGAAAACTCTCGACTGGTGGCGCTCGACTTTCTCGCCTGCGGTCTCGATCCGGAAAAAGGCGCGCTTTTTCGGCAATCCGACGTGCCGCAAACAACCGAGCTGGCCTGGATTTTATCGACTGTCGCGCCGATGGGACTTTTGGAGCGCGCTCATTCTTACAAAGACAAACTCGCGCGCGGTTTGCCCGCAACGGCCGGCTTGTTCGGTTACCCAGTCCTCATGGCGGCCGACATTTTGATTTACGACAGCGACGCCGTGCCGGTCGGCAAAGATCAAAAGCAGCACATCGAGATCACGCGCGATCTCGCGGTGAAGATCAACGAAAGCTACGGGGACGTGTTCAAACTGCCGGAGCCGCGAATTAATCCTGACACGCAAGTTGTTCCCGGTCTCGACGGCCAGAAGATGAGCAAGAGTTACGGCAACAACATCGACATCTTCGGCGACGAAAAAGAAACGCGAAAGCGGGTCATGAGTATCGTGACCGATTCCACACCAGTCGAAGCGCCAAAAGATCCGGAAAGATCGACAATCGTCCAACTCTACTCGCTCTTCGCGTCAAAGGATGAACTTGCGAACATGCGAGAAAGATTCAAAAAAGGCGGCACCGGTTACGGCGATTTCAAAAAAGAGCTGTTCGAAAGACTTTGGGAATATTTCGCCCCGATGCGGAAACGTCGCGAAGAAATTCAGCGCGACAAAGGTTACATCGACAACGTGCTGGCCAAAGGAGCCAAGCGCGCCAACGAAATCGCCGACCAAGTGATGGCGCGCGTACGGAAAGCGGTTGGTCTGCGCTAACTTTCAGACGCTCAACGACGCAACCGCAGGATAGCTAGCGCGGTTTGAAGCCAATTCGCTTTGTGCGGCCGGCTGTTCCTGACGTTTTTGCATAACGCGATGAAAGAGGGGCGACGTAATCGCCGTCGTGAAGATCGCCATAATGAACATGATCGTGAAAAGCTGCGGGGTGATAATCCCGAGCTGGAGACCGATCGTCAGGAGCACCAGCTCCATCAAACCGCGAGCATTCATCAATACTCCCAGGCCAGTCGCAGTTCGCAATGGCATCCCGGTCGAGCGACCAGCAATCACGCAGCTCCCGATCTTACTTATTACCGCGACGGCGATGATCATGCCGCAGACCATCCAATCTTGAAGTGAATTGAGCGCGCCGACATTTGTTCGCAGTCCGGCATAGGCAAAAAACAATGGCAGCAGCAAAATCGAGAGCAGGTCATCCAGGCGACTGCTGACCGATTCGGACACTGACTTATTGCGTGGCATCATTACGCCGGCTACGAACGCACCGAAGATGGCGTGAATCTTCAACAGTTCCGTCGCTGCCGCCGAAGCAAGCATGATGAGTAGCACCGCGCCAAGTTGATCGGGTGATAGCGATTGTTCGTTACTCTTCTGGTCGCGCCACCGGGCACAAATCTTGTGCAAAACAGGTCGAACCACGGCCACCATCACAAAAAGATAGACCGCTAACGCGGCAATGGAGCGCCAGAGCGGCGTCTGGGTATTGGTTGAATCATCGCGCGCAATAGAAATTGTGATTGCGAAAATAATCCATGCCGAAACGTCGGCGATCGCGGCGCACCCCAGCGCGGTCGAGCCGAATGTTGAGCGGCCTAGATTGGATTCGCGCAAAATCCGAGCGAGCACCGGAAGCGCGGTAATGCTCATGGCACAGCCAAGAAACAAGGCAAAGGTTGTAAACTCAGTTCCAACGACCGCGAATTTGCGATATAACGCGAGCGCGAGCGCTGTCCCGGCAAGCATGGGAACCATAATACTTGCCTGACTGACAACGAATGTTTCGCGATGCCGGCCACGCAATTCGTTAACGTCGAGCTCCATTCCAACAATGAACATGAAGAGGACGAGACCAGTTTGTGCGAGCGCACTGAGAAAACGGACGGTCCCGAACGGAAACAACCATTCATAAACGTTCGGTGCAAGAAGCCCGAGCAATGATGGCCCGAGAATTAGACCGGCCAACATTTCCCCGATCACACGCGGTTGCCCAAGTTTTCGCAGCACGGCGCCGAGGATCCGCGAGGCCGCAATGATTACGATTATTTGGACAAGAAAAATCGCCGGCCGCAAGACGATGCTCGAGGCTGGAAACGAATTACTCGTCCGAGCAACCGCTGCCGTAACTGGCGGAGCAAGTCTGGCCCCGGCGTGAAGAATCCAAAGCACGCCTACGAGAGGTAACAGGACGCAGAGCACGTAGAGGACGCCCACGCGCATTTTCGAGGTCGCGCCGGGATTCGTAACGCAGCCATTCAGATTCGCGCCCGTGAAAATCATTTTCCGGGGCTTCACCGCAGTCGACATGCCACGGGGCGCGAAAACTCTGGTCGGACCAAGAAAGCGGGGCTTTCTACAACGATTTTATGAACTGGACCAGATCGCGACGGAAATTTGTCTCGGCGGGATTATATCCTTCATGAGTGAAACGGACGCGCCCAGACCGATCGAGAACAACTAGAGCCGGGACGCCTTTTAATCCAAAACTGTCATGCGCTTTTCCACTAACATCGAAGGCCAGTGGTAATGCCAGGCCCCGCCGTTGCGCGAAGGCGCGAAAGCCTTCCGGCGTGTCTCGGCCGAGATCGCTTGCCACCAGAACAAAATCGACATCGTTGTTGCCGGCCAAATCTCGGCGCGCGGCCACGATCTCTGGCAGTTCGGCCATACATGGAGCGCAAGTCGTGGAAAAGAAATCGACCAGCAGAATTTTTCCAGTCTTGGAGGAAGTCGGAACGGTACCCGCGCTGACCGGTTGAAACTCGAAGCTTGGCGCAGAAGCATCCTTCACTTTGCTGAACGCGGAGGCCAATTGCTCCGGCGCATACCAATTGCAGAACCAAAGCGCGGCGATCAAGAATGTTACAATCAGTGCGACTGCAAAACCGATTCGTTGCCGAAGGATCCGGACAAATACCGAACCGATCGCGACCGCAGCAGCCCAGAGAACAACGTTCGGCCATAACGCGGGAATCTTATTCAAGACTTCATAGGCGAATACTGTGACCACGGGCGCGATCAGCAGGACTTCCGAAACCCAGTCCTGTTTCTTCCGGCCGAGGCAAACTGCAGCGAAAAATAGAAAAACGATTCCGCTCACGGAGATTAGGCGCAGGTCATTGGAGATTTTGAGCGCGATCAGGTAAACAAACGGCACGCCGAGTATGCCGAGGCTGAGGGCTGCGAGTCGCACTTTCCAAGAAGATGCCGATGTCGGTTCCATATCTGTCGTTGGGATGCGCCTCGAGGCCGGCTCGGATTCAAGAAATTTCAAATAAGTGCGACGGTCATAGACCGCCGCTACAGTTTCAGCGATGACGACACTTCGCGTCCGCGTTGTTCCGAATGGAAAGATCGACAAAGTGGTGGGCGAGGTTGGCGGCGCGATCAGAATAAAATTGCGCGCGCCGGCGGTTGAAGGAAAAGCGAACCGCGCGTTGCTCAATTTTCTCGCCGGGAAACTCGGGGTTGCGGAACGAGAGATCTCAATCCAAGCCGGCGAAAAATCGCGGAACAAAATCGTTCGAATCGAACGGCTTGACGAGCAAACGATCAAAGATCGTTTGCTCGCGGATGTCTAAAACGCAAAAAGGGCAGCGTTTCCGCTGCCCTTTTTGAATCAAGGAGTCCGCAACTATTTTTTGCCGATGCTCGATTGAGCGGCGCCGGTCTTCATTTCGGTCGCCTGGGCCTTCGTAATTGTCTTCGCTTTCGCGAGGTTGTTGGCCAGATGCGCGATGCAGCTCACGTATTGCCCGTGGTTTTTCACGCCGTTGGCGCACTGATTCACCAAATCCTGGATCGAACAACCCTGGGCGTTGACCGTGTTGTTGATTGAAGTCACGCCTGGGTCGGTGCCGTTTACGTCAACTTTCGGACGAAGATCGGAGTCGCAACATTGATCGATATTGTCCGGCACTCCGTCGTTATCGGCATCGAGTTCGAAGTCGAACGTCGTGGTATCGCCACCGCTCACTCCGATGGTGAAGCAGTCGGCGTTGCCAACAAAATTTCCCCAATCTCCCGCGCCGCCATTGCCGGCGATCAATTGAACGCCCCCAACACCAGTGGAAAGATTAACGATGCGCGCGTTTGGGTGGGCCGCGAGATAATCAGCCAGCGATTTCGGGGCCGCCTGAGTCGCGCCGGCGATGGAATTCTGCGACCACCAAAGACCAGTGAGGGCGTTCCAGCTTTGCCATGTGTTGAGCGTGACCGTAGTTCCTTGCAAGCGCGGTTCGAAATAAATCGTGTCGTCGACCGAACCATTGCCGTCGAGATCGAGGCTCAAAGCAATGAACACGGCCTGGCCACCGCTGCTGGGGGCGCTCGAGACGAACGTGTTGTAGCTGAGCGCCGTTAGGTCGCTCAACATTGTGTTGTTGTAATTCACATTGGCCAGAGTGGCATTGCTCGCGCCAGTGGAATCGATCCGAAACTCAGCGCTGCCGGTGCCGCATGGAGGCGTGGCCGGACCATTTACGAAATTCAAACTGGAACTGCCCGTCGCTGACGGAGTCCAGCCGTCCAAATTGCACGGCGACACATCCACTTCCACCGTGGCCGCACGCACGACTGCTGCCGAGCAGATGAGCGTGAGAACCAAATTAATGACGAACTTTTTCATGACGATAATCCCCCCCTGTTTAACTTGTGACTTCCAATACGTAGTTATAACACCTTTTGGACGTAATCGTCTCGCAAAAAATTCAGGAGAATCTCTACGCCCTGTGGCCGGGAGCGGCGAACACGAGCAAGATAAACTGCGCCATTGCCAAAAGGAGAAAGACGGCGATGGCGGTGAAAAAAGCCCAAAACGTTTTTAGCCAGATAAAATTCGCGAGCTGGAGGAGCGTCGCGCCCACCCCGAAGAGACTCGCGCCGTAAAAGAGGACGGTTCTGCCGCCAGAGAGATTGAATTCTTCGCGCGAAAAATCTCCAAAGCCCCGCACCATCGACTGGCTCAGTAATACCATCAGGACAAAACTGGAAAGACTGCACAGCCGCCAGATTATGATGGTATCAAGGTTGGTCGTCGCCAGAAGTAACCCAACGATCGACATCGCAAACGGCATCGCCGAATTGAACAGCAAGATTCGAAGACGAAATCTGTCGAGCTTCGACCATTCGTGGACCGAACCACTTCGAAACGCGACCACCACGCCGGCAAATCCAGCAAGTGTCACCGCCACTTGGGCGCTTGTGCTTAAAGCTTCACTCGGTTGCATATCAAACAAAATCCGGTTTCACCCATTCCTGAACCAAATTCGGATTCACGTAAAGCCCATCCACCATTGAGGCGCGGCCGTTGAGCACCTGCGGCGCGGAAGCGTTCGCGAGGAAGAATCCGAAATCGCGCGTCAGGATTTCGTGGATCTCGCCGAGCCACGAGCCGCCGGCGTATTGCGGCATGAAGTTTAATTCGATGAGAAGAAATTTGGTTTTTGCGAGAGTTTGCTTCGCGCCCGCGAGGACCGGTTTCTCGTAACCTTGGACGTCGATCTTCAAGAGCGAAACTTCCGCAAGATCGACAAGTAATCGGTCGAGCGTTGTCATTTGCACCTGAATTTCAGATGTGATCGTCCAATTGCTGCCGATCACGGCGCGCATTTCCTCGCGCGGTTGAAGAAGCGACGCGCCGGTCGTGTCGCGCGTGATCTTCAATGTCTCAACGCTTTCGCGTTCGCCAATCGCCACATTGCGCAGCTCGACTCGCGGATTTCTCCCAAATTTTTTTTGCAAAACCGCAAACGCGTCCGGCATCGGTTCGACGATGATCAATTTGTCCGGCGTTACGCAATTGAGGAGCATGCTCGACCATTGCCCGATGTTTGCGCCAACATCGATAATCGTTCCCAATTCGCCGGCGTGACCGGGAGCAAAAAGTGAAAGTCCGCTTTGCTCAGCGTCGAGCGCGATTCGGTCGCTCCGGAAAATTTCCGCGGGTGAGAGTCTTCGTCCAATGTCGCGCAGCTTTCGCCGATTTTTAACAAGATCGACAACGCCGCAGGGCAAAATGAATTTGAGGAACCGCTTCAAGCCGATTCGCGCGACGCCGGCGCGTGCGCGCCATCCTTGAGCTCGGCGAATATGAGACGGCCGGCGGCAGTTTGCAGCGCGCTCGCGACGACGACAGTGCGCGTCTTGCCCACATGCGCGCGCGCGTGATTCACCACGATCATCGTTCCGTCCGGCAAATAACCGACGGCCTGATGCGGCTCGCGCCCTTCCTTCACAAGGTGGAGATCGATTTCATCGCCGGCAACAACGGTCGGGCGCAGAGCGCGCGAAAGATCCGCCAAATTCAAAACCGTCACCCGTTGCAATCGCGCGACTTGCATTAACGCGTGATCGTTCGTGAGCAAACGCGCTTTCAATACTTTCGCGATCCGCACCAAACGCGCGTCGGTTCCAAGATCGACATCGTCGCTCGCCGTTTCATGAATTGTCAGCTCAATTTCGCGCGAACGCTGGAGCTGATTCAAAATTTCCAGGCCACGCCGGCCGCGCTCGCGTTTCGTCGGGTCATGCGAATCCGCCAGTGTTTGCAGCTCGTCCAAAATAAATCGCGGAACAATTAGCGAACTACTGAGAAAGCCGGTCGCGCAAAGGTCGGCGATGCGGCCGTCGATGATGACGTTTGTGTCGACCACGAGCGGCTCGTGTTGAGTGGTCTCGCGCGCGAAGCGCACATACGGAATGATTAACGAGAACTCGTCGCGGCTGCTCCGCATTGCCAGCATCATCCCGAGATAACCAAAGATCGCGTAAACAATGAGGCGCACGGCCCATTGCGTGGTCTCGGATTGATAACGCAGAACCTGGGACGCCATCAGCAGGTTCGCGAATACCAGACCCAGCAAGAGTCCGAACGTCGCCGAAGAAAAAAGCCGAAGCGAGACGCCTTTGAGAAGTCGATCGATCAAAACAACGACGAGCCCGAGCAGCAAACCAAGAATCAGACCGGGCCAAAGATTATCCATCAGCGCGCCCGAAATATTCGCGCCGATCACCGCGCAAAAAGTCACGAACAGAACGCGAAGCAGATTGATGGTGAGTAAGGGGGTCATTTAACGTGAGCCGCTTGGCGACCGCGGTTTCTGCGGCGCGGGGCTCGGCTCGGTTTTAGACACCGTATCGCGATAAAACAAGACCCCATGTGCGCGCAAATTACTGACGAGCGCGCGCAAATTGTCGGCCAATTCCTGATTGGTAAGCAACGCGGCGAGCAAACCTTTTCCCTGTGTCGCCGAGCTCAGCACTTTTTGCAAATCATCGGCCGCCTTTTTCGTCGAATCCATCACCGAGTCGGCTTTGTCGACAACGCCGCCAAGCTTCTTCGAGGATTCGGCAAACGCACTCGTCGCTTCGTTCAAATGCGCGATGCTCGATTTCAAATTTTCTGCCGATTCTTTCGAAAGCACATCTTCATTTAATCGCGTCACCGTTGTGTCGATTTTCTGGACAACGCCGCGCAGATCGCCAACCAGCGCGCCGCCTTCGCGCGCGAGATCGTCGATCCCCCCTTCACGCGCGCCGCTGATTGTGGAATTTGGCGGAATGAATTTTGTCGGCACGCCTGGCGGCATAGCGACATTAACAAAGCGATCGCCGAGCAGACCAGAACTGCCCACGGTAAATTTGCTCCCTTCGGGAATTTTAATGTAATCGTAAATCTTCAGCGGCACCGCCACGCCGTTTCCTTCTCGAACAAGGTGCGGACCGTCTGAGACTTTGCCGATCCGCGCGCCGGCTAGCAAAACGTCAGAGCCTTTCAACAAACCACTCGCGTCGCCGAAACGGATGGTCAGGGGATAATAAGTTTTAAAACCCTCGCCCAACCTGCCGAATTGCACGACCAGCGCGCCGAGCATGGCAAGTCCGGCAAAAACAAAAATGCCGACTTTGAATTCCAAACCTCGCTCGTGCCGATTCATGTCATTGAACTCTCGACCCCGAACTCTTTCGAGGTCAACTGCTCGTCGGATCGCCCGAGCAGAAAATCCTGAATCAATTGGTCGCTCGAGTCCCGTAACTCATCCGGCGCTCCCTGAAAATAAATTCGGCCTTCGTGCAAATAAGCGATCCGGTCGGCAACATGAAACGCATTCTTCATGTCGTGCGTCACTACGATGCTGGTCACACCGAGCCGTTCCTGCAAACGCCGAATCAGTTTGTTGATCGAA
>Ga0070707_100001574_pt1 | contig 22107 bp, 27 predicted proteins | sample KBSK5502metaG_FD_65468 | JGI IMG/M metagenome (GOLD analysis project Ga0070707, IMG submission 65468) | Corn, switchgrass and miscanthus rhizosphere microbial communities from Kellogg Biological Station, Michigan, USA - KBS K5-50-2 metaG | ecosystem: Host-associated > Plants > Roots >...
TCAGTCCGCTTCGGCATTCAATCGTTCCCCAGGTGCTCGCGGTACCAGCGATACGTATCGACGATCCCCTCCCGGAGCCCGATGCTCGAGCGCCATCCGAGTGCCCCGAGCCGGGAAACGTCGAGCAGCTTGCGAGGTGTTCCGTCGGGCTTCGAGGCATCGAACACGAACTCGCCGTCGTACCCGACGACCTCCGCGACCAGCGCGGCGGCTTCGCGAATCGTCAAGTCCACGCCGGTGCCCACGTTCAGGAACCCCTCGCCGTCGTAGCGGTCCATCGCGAAGCAACAGGCGCCCGCCAGATCGTCGACGTGCAGGAACTCCCGCCGGGGGGTCCCGGAGCCCCACAGCGTGACGCTGCGTGCGCCCCGGACCTTGGCCTCGTGACAGCGCCGGATCAGCGCCGGGAGCACGTGCGACGTCTCCAGATCGAAATTGTCGTGCGGCCCGTACAGATTGGTCGGCATCAGCGAGATGAAGTTCGCACCCGATTGGCGCCGATAGCCGTCGCAGAGCTTGATCGCGGCGATCTTGGCGATCGCGTAGGCCTCGTTGGTCGGCTCAAGCGGCCCGCTCAGCAGGTACTCCTCGCGGAGCGGCTGGGGGGCGAGCCGGGGATAGATGCACGAGCTGCCCAGATTCAGGAGCTTGTCCACCTGAAACTCGTGGGCCGCCTGGATGACGTTCAGCGCGATCGCGAGGTTGTCGGCCAGAAAGCTCGCCGGCTCCCGGCTGTTGGCGAGAATGCCACCCACCCGGGCCGCCGCGAGGAAGACGTACGCCGGGCGCTCCGCGGCGAAGAACCGGCGCACCGCCGTCTGGTCCCGCAGATCGAGCTCGGCCCGGGAGCGGACCACGAGGTTGGCGTGGCCCCGCACCGTGAGGGCCTGGACCAGCGCGCGCCCCACCATCCCCTGGTGACCGGCTACGTAGATCGGCGCCGCCTGGTTCACCGCTGTGCGGCTCCTTCGCGTCGCCCGAGCTGGCCGACCTCCGCCTCCACCATCATGCGCACCAGCGCCTCGAAGTCCACCTTCGGACGCCAGCCCAACTTCGTGCGGGCCTTGGACGCGTCGCCTTGGAGCACATCGACTTCGGTCGGCCGGAAGTAGCGGGGATCCACCCGGACGACCACCCGCCCGTCGCGGGCGTCCACCCCGACCTCCTGCAGGCCGCGACCCCGCCACTCGAGCGTGATGCCCGCCTCCGCGAAGGCCCGCGTGACGAATTCGCGGACCGAGTGAGTCTCGCCGGTGGCGATGACGTAGTCGTCGGGCGCGGGTTGCTGGAGCATCAGCCACATGGCCTCAACGTAGTCGCCGGCGTACCCCCAGTCACGCTGCGCGTCGAGGTTGCCGAGGTAGAGCGAGTCCTGAAGACCGGCGGCGATCCGGGCGGCCGCGATCGCGGTCTTCCGGGTCACGAAGGTCTCTCCCCGAACCGGCGACTCATGGTTGAAGAGGATGCCGGAGCAGGCGTACAAGGCGTAGGCCTCGCGGTAATTGACCGTGATCCAGTGCGCGTACAGCTTGGCGACGCCGTAAGGGCTCCGGGGATAGAACGGCGTGCGCTCGGTCTGGGGCACCTCCTGCGCCAGCCCGAACATCTCGCTGGTCGAGGCCTGGTAGAAGCGTACGCGATCCGCCAACCCGAGAATCCGGATCGCTTCGAGCAGGCGAAGCACGCCGACGGCGTCGGCGTTGGCCGTGTATTCCGGTGTCTCGAACGAGACCTGGACATGGCTCTGCGCGGCCAGATTGTAGATCTCCGCGGGCTGCGTCTCCTGGACGATGCGGATCAGGTTGGTCGAGTCGGTCATGTCGCCGTAGTGGAGCACGAAGTTCCGGTGCTCCACGTGCGGGTCCACGTACAGATGATCGACCCGGGTCGTGTTGAACAGCGACGCCCGCCGCTTGATGCCGTGGACCGTGTAGCCCTTGCGTAGCAGCAACTCGGCGAGCAGCGCACCGTCCTGCCCGGTCACGCCCGTGATCAGCGCTACCCTGTTTGCCATTCGCTCCCCTATCCCTCGGCGCGACCAGCCGCGGCACCGACCACCTGCTCGCCACGTAACGACGCGACCAACGCCGCCAGCGTTTGATCCAGCTCGAAGGCCGGCCGCCAGCCGAGGCCGGCGAGGCGGCCGCCGTCGCCCACGAGGTACGGGATGTCGGCCGCCCGGTGCAGCGCGGGATCGGACCGGGGCACGACGGGCCACCCGATGATCCGGCTCAGCCGCTCCACCAGCTCCGCCAACCGTATCCCCCGGCCGGCCGCGACGTTGTACGTCGTGCCCGCCTCGCCGCGCTCGAGCAGCAGGCGCAGCGCCGTCGCGACGTCGCGCACGTCGAGGAATTCCCGAACGGGGTCGAGATTGCCGACCGCGATCTCGCGCTCACCCCGGCGCGCGACCTCGAGGATCCGCCCGGCGAGCGCCGGGGCCACGAAGCTCGATCGCTGCTCCGGCCCGGTCTGCGCGAACGGCCGCGCGATTAGCACCTCGAGTCCGGTTCGCCGACCGACCTCCGCCACCGCATCCTCGGCGGCCGCCTTGGACGCCGCATACGGTGAGCAAGGGGCGACCGGGTCGGTCTCGAGCGACGGGCGGCTTGCCGTCCGCCCGTACACCTCTCCGGTGGATGCGAGAACGAAGCGACACCGGCGCCGGGCCCGCTCGACGGCATAAACTAACTCACAAGTGCCGAGGCAGTTGGTCGCCCAGGCCGCGATCGGGTTGGCCCGCGCCTCGGCGCCCGACGCGACTGCTGCGAGATGCAGCACGGCGTCGGGCTCGGCATGAAGGGCCGCGTCGAGGGTCGGACGATCCGCGAGCTCCAAGGTGATCCAGTGCACTCGCGCGAGCCGCCCCTCCCATCCGGGAGGAGCCCCGGGCCCGCCCGGAACCGCCCGAACGGCCCCGATCACTTCATGGCCGGCGTCGAGCAGCGCGGCACATGCCCACCGGCCGACGAACCCGTCGGCGCCTGTGACCAGAACCCTCACAACCCTTGCCTCAACCGGCACATGCGGGCGATATTGCGCGGCTCAGTGCTGTACACGGACACCCTTACCTTCGCTTGCTATGGCCAGAGTCTGCGCCACGTGTGGCAAGGGGCCGGTCACCGGCCACAACGTGAGCCACGCCAAGAACCGCACGAACCGTCGCTGGTATCCGAACCTCCAGACCGTACGCGTTCTGGTGGACGGCGCCCCGCGGCGAGTCCGCGTCTGCGGACAGTGCATCAAGAGTAATCGGGTTACCAAGGCCACCTGAGGCCCGCACACGAGCGCGTCGATCCGGCAGCAAGCTCATGAAAAAGGGGACCCGAGGGTCCCCTTCGTCTTTTGGGAGGAGCGCTCGGCTCACGCGTCGAGCAGCTCGATGCGGGCTACGTCAGCCCCATCACCGGGCCGGTGGCCGAGCTTCAGGATCCGGGTGTAGCCGCCGGGGCGCGCGGCGAACCGGGGCCCGATCTCCGCGAACAGCTTGGCGAGCGCTTCGCGGTCCTTGATCTTCCGGCCGGCCAGCCGCCGCGCGTGGAGGTCCCCCCGGCGCGCCAGCGTCACCAGGCGCTCGGCGAACGGGCGCAGCTCCTTGGCCTTGGCCTCGGTGGTGATCACCCGGCCGTGCACGAACAGGCTGGTCGCCATGTTGTTCAGCAAGGCCCGCTTGTGACTGGCGGTGCGGGAGAGCTGGCGACCCTTGGCGCGATGCCGCATCTCACTGCCCCTCGATCGGCGTCACGTGCGGCGCCGGCGGCGTGCCGGGGTTCGCGATCCGCAGATCGCCGTCGGCGTCCTCGAACCGCATCCCGAAGTTGAGACCTTCCCGCTGGAGCAGGTCGGCGATCTCCTGGATGGCCTTCTCCCCGACGTTCTTCACCTTGAGCAGGTCGTCCTCGCTGAACTCGACCAGGTCCCGGAGCGTTCGGATGTTCGAGTTCTTGAGCGAGTTGAGCGACCGCACCGACAGCCCGAAGTCGTCGATCAGCTTGCTGAGCCGGTGACGGAGATTGCCTGGGGTCGGCGCGCCGGCCGCGGCGCCCGTGTCCCGGGCCATCGGCACCTTGCCAAACTCGACGAAATACCGGAAGTGCTCCTGCGCCAGCGCCGCCGCGTACGCGATCGCGTCCTCGGGAGTGATCGTGCCGTTGGTTTCGAGCGTGACCGTGAGCCGGTCGTAGTCGGTGCGCTGGCCAACGCGGGTCTCGGCCACCGTGAAGTTCGCGCGGCGCACGGGGTTGTAGATCGCGTCGATCCGCACCAGGTCCACGGGGAGGGAGCGATCGGCCGGGTGCAGCTCCGCCTCGACGTACCCCCGGCCCTTGTTCACGTACAGCTCGCCGCCGATGTCCCGGTCGTCCTGGAGCGTGAACAGCAGGTGGTCCGGATTCACGACGCGCACGGAGCCGTGCTCCTGAATGTCTCGCGCGTACACCGCGCCGGCGCCCTCCCGCTTGATGTGCAGGACCGCTTCGTCCACGTCCTCGGCGAGCACGAGTGTCAGCGCCTTGAGACGCTGGATGATCTGGTGCACGTCCTCGAGGACGCCCGGCACGGTCTGATGCTCGTGCACGACGCCGTCGAGCCGGAAGCCCCAAACGGCGCTCCCGCGCAGGGAGGAGAGCAGGAGGCGCCGGAGCGAGTTGCCCAGCGTGTAGCCGAAGCCGCGCTCGAGCGGCTGGAGCCGGAACTCCGCGGCGTTCGGGTTGTCGTCCCGCTTCGTCATCTCGACGAGGTGGGGACGGACGAGTCCGGTGAGATCGATCGTCATGGTCACTTCGAGTACAGCTCCACGATGAGCTGCTCCTGGGCGTTGATCGGGATCGTTTCGCGCGTCGGGCGCTCCACCAGGCGGCCGGCGGCCTTCTCCTGGTCCACGGACAACCAGGACACGGGAGCGCCGCGCGACGCGCTCTCCTGGGCCAGCTTGACGGCCACCATCTCACGGCTGGCCGGCGCCACCCGGACTTCCTCACCGGGCGCGACCCGATAGGACGCGATGTCCACCCGGCGGCCGTTCACGTCGACGTGGCCGTGGCCGATGAGCTGCCGGGCCGCCTTGCGGCTGGCGGCGAAGCCCATTCGATACACGATGTTGTCGAGCCGGGTCTCGAGTGCGACCAGCAGGTTCGTGCCCTTGACCCCCGGCTCGCGCGTCACGGCATCGAAGGTGTTGCGGAACTGACTCTCCGAGAGCCCGTACATCCGCTTCACCTTCTGTTTCTCACGCATCTGCTTGGAGTATTCCGACGCCTTCCGCTGGCGCCCCTGGTTCTGGCCGTGCTGGCCGGGCGGGTACGCGCGGCGCTCGACGGGGCACTTCTCGGTGAGGCACTTGGTGCCCTTGAGGAACAGCTTGGTGCCCTCGCGGCGGCACAGACGGCAGCTGGGACCGACGTAACGTGACATGGCTCAGACCCGCCGCTTCTTGGGCGGGCGGCACCCGTTGTGGGGAATCGGGGTGACGTCGCGAATGGAGACCACTCTGAGGCCCACCGACGCCAGCGCCTGGATGGCCGACTCGCGGCCGCTGCCCGGCCCCTGGACCCGGACGTGCACCCGGCGGAGCCCCAGGTTCATTGCCTCGCGCCCGCAGTTCTCCGCGGCCACCGTGGCGGCGAACGGGGTGGACTTCTTCGAGCCCTTGAACCCGGCCTTGCCGGCCGAGCCCCAAGCGAGCGTATTGCCCTTGAGGTCGGTGATCGTGATCAGCAGGTTGTTGAACGTCGCCGCGATGTGCGCGATGCCCTCGGACTCGACCACCTTCTTGCCGCGCTTCGCGGCCGACTTGGCCGGCGCCGTGGTGGGCGCGCCAGCAGGCGCCGGAGCCACGGGGGCGGCAGGCGCCGCGGGCGCCGGTGTCTGAGCGGGTGTCGGATTCGTCATCTTACTTCTTCGTCACCTTCTTCTTGCCTGCGATGGCCCGGCGCGGCCCCTTCTTGGTCCGCGCGTTGGTGTGCGTCCGCTGACCGCGCACGGGCAATCCGCGCCGATGGCGGATGCCCCGGTAGCTCCCGATGTCCATCAGGCGCTTGATGTTCATCGCGATCTCGGTCCGGAGAGCCCCCTCGACCTTCACCGACCGCTCGATCATCTGGCGGAGGCGCGCCACCTCGGCGTCCGACAGGTCGCGCACCCGGGTATCGGGGCTTACCCCCGTCTCGGAGAGGATCCGATCACTGGTCGGCCGCCCGATCCCGAAGATGTAGGTGAGCGCGATCTCCACGCGCTTCTCGCGTGGCAGATCCACGCCGGCGATACGCGCCATGGGTCAACCTTGCCGTTGTTTGTGCTTGGGATTGCGCTTGCAGATGATGCGAACGACGCCCTGTCGCTTGACGACTTTGCAGTGCTCGCAGATCGGCTTGACGCTGGAACGAACCTTCACGACCACTCTCCCGGAACCGGTTGCGAAATAGCTTGCAAATTTACCGGGTGACGGTCTCAAACGCAAGCAGCACAGTGAGAAGGCCTACTCAGAGCGCACCCCAACCGGGGTCCGGACTCAGGCGCTGACCCGAAGCTCCACCAGGGTCCACCCGGCAGCCCCCCAGCGATAGGCCAACAGGAGCGTCTGGCTTCGGACCTCCTGGGTGCCGGCGACCCGGTACCGGCGCTGCAGCTCGACGTAGCCCTGCCCCGGCTCGACCTCCCGAGCCGACCGGATCGATGTCTCCACTTCCTGTGTCGAGGAAAGGAAGTCGCGCAGGAGCGCTGCCGCCTGGGCCTGGCCCAGCGCGCCCGAGGGGTCCGCGCCGGGCAGGCGAAGAACCAGGCGAGGCGAGTTGGCTACCAGCCTGGCGGCGTCATGGCTGTACCACGCCCGCCGAGCCCGGTCCGCCTCCCGATCTAGGCCGCCCGTTTGCGCCTGGACAACCGCCGGGAGGAGGCCGAGAAGGACGATCAGATAGGCGCGCAACCCGCCTCCTCGGTCAGCTCCCGAAGCACCGCTGCGGGGTCGGCGGCTTCAAGGACCGGCCGTCCCACCACGAGATGCGTGGCCCCGGCCTGCGCGGCGTCACCGGCGGTGGACACGCGAACCTGATCGTCGGCAGAGTCGGTGCGGCGCCGGATCCCCGGCGCCACGATGAGCGGCGACCCGGGCCAAATCCCTCGCACCAAGGCGACCTCGCGCGGCGAGCAGACCACGCCGCTCAAACCGGAGGCACGCGCGGCCTCAGCCAGGCGGCCGACCTCGGCCTCGACGCTGACCTCCGTCCGCCCGATTGCTCGAGCGTAAGACATTGCGTCGTGGGAAGTTAGAACCGTAACTCCCACCAGGGCCAGCGCCTCGCCAGCTGCCTGGGCGGCCGCCTCGAGCATGCCCGATCCTCCCAACGTGTGTACTGTCGCCATCGACACCCCCAGCACGCGCGCAGCGCTTACCGCGCCCGCAACGGTGTTGGGGATGTCGTGCCATTTGAGATCCAGAAAGACCCGTAGACCTCGGCCGGTGACCTGCTGCACGAATGGGGCCCCCGCCCGGGTCATCAGCACCGAGCCCAGCTTGACCCAGCGGAGCTCCGGGAGCCGATCCAGAGTGTGTAGCGCGGCATTGGCGTCGGGCAGGTCGAGCGCGAGTACGATCTCAGCCATGGCGGGCCTCCAAATCCCGGACGACGCGCTCGGGCAATCGAGGATCCGCGAGAGCCGCCGTTCCGATCGCCACAAGCGACGCCCCGACCCGGAGATATTGTCGCGCGTCGGCCGCGCTGCGGATCCCGCCGACTCCGATGACCGGCATCCCGCCAGTTCGCTCCAGCACCCGGGCAACCGCGAGGACGCCGACCGGCAGCAGGGCGGGACCGCTGACACCGCCGAAGCCGTTGCCGAGCCGAGGGACACCGCCGTCCTCGAACAGCTCGCCTGGGAAGGTGTTCACCACGCTCACCGCGTCCGCGCCGGCGTCGCGAGCAACCAGGGCCATGGCGCCGACGTCCGGCAGCACAGGCGACAACTTCGCTACCAGCGGCAGTCGCGTGCGCGACCGGCACAGGTCGACTATCCCGGTGACCGAGCCGGCCTCCGCCCCGAACTCGATCCCGCCGGCGCTGGTGTTGGGGCAGGACAGATTGAGCTCAAACGCCGCGATCCCCGGGGTGCCGTCAAGACCCCCCACGACCTCGGCATACTCCTCCATCGTGAAGCCGACCACGTTCACGATGACGCGGGCCCGGTGCACATGGGCCGCGAGCCAGGGTAGCTCGTCCGCCCGCACGCGATCGAGGCCGGGATTGGCCAGGCCCACGGAGTTGAGCATGCCGCCTCGAAACTCGGCGACCCGGGGCGGGCGGTTCCCCTCCCGCGGCGCGAGGGAGACGGCCTTGGTGACGAGACCACCCAGCCGGTCGAGCTCGATCACGCCGTCGAGCTCGCGCCCGAACCCGGCAGTGCCGGAGGCGAGAAGGACCGGATTCTGGAACCGTTGGCCGAGGAGGTCGAGGGAGAGGTCGGGGGCCACTAGCGCGCGGTATCGGAGTCGGCGACTTCCGTTTTCCGCTCGTACTCGAGCAGATACTGCACTATCGCTTCGGCGATTGCGCTCGCCATGGTGCGCTGGCCCGTGCTGGACACCATGAAACGGCCGTCCTGCGGGTTCGTGCTGTATCCCATCTCCACCAGGATGGCGGGCCGGCGTGCGGTCGTGAGCACCATGAATCCCGCTTGTTTCACGCCGAGGTCCGGGCCGGTGTGTACCTGCCCGAGGCCGGCCTGGACCAGCTCGGCGATGCGGGCGGACTCGCGGAGGTGCTCGTTGAGCTGAAGATCCTTCACGATGAAGTCGATGCCACCGAGGGGGGCGGCGTCCTCCGAGACGCTCTCGAAGCGCACCGCTTCGTTCTCCATCCTGGCGACACGGGCCGCGTCTTCGGTCTTCGCCTCGGCGAGGAAGTAGGTCTCGAAGCCCCGCGTCTCCGTAAATCCTCGTCTCCGGGGCAGCGAGTTGACGTGCAAGCTCACGAACAGGTCGCACTTCTCGGTGCAATAGGCGCCGCGGTCGCCCAGCGCGATGAGCGTGTCCGTCGTGCGGGTCATGTGCACCGCGACGCCCCGCCGGCGCAGCTCGTCCCTCAGGAGCAGGGCCATTTGCAGGGTGACGTCCTTTTCCCTGATCCCCCGCGGGAAGAACATTCCCGGGTTCCCGGGATCGACGCCGCCGTGCCCTGCGTCCACCGTCACCAGGTGGCCCGGCTTGAGCCCATTCGCGAGGCGGCCCCTGCCGGATCCGGACGCGAGGAAGCGGCCCCGTTCCTCGACGAGCCGGGCCGAGCCCCGGTCGTAATGGTACCGCTCGGAGAGGAAGGTCGGCAGCACCTCGGAGATGAACTGGAGCGGCAGGTACATCGTGTCGCGAACCACGACGACCGGCGCCGCGAGCGCCTGGAGCCGGTCGTTGAAGACATAGAGCGGCGCGCCGAGGAGGAACCGGAATCCCTGCTGCGCAACGGTGACGTCGGCCCAGACCTCTCCGAGCTTCACGGTGCCGCCGAGGGCGGTGAGCAGCTCGGGCGCGGAAACGAGCGGTGCCCCGGTCCGGTCCGGCCGCACCGAGATCCGCTGATCGCCGCGGGGGGTGCTCACCATGACGGTTCGCGGAGCCACGTCCCCGCCGGCGAGGACCGCCAGCAGCGCGAGGGCCGGGATCACCGGCGCCCCCGGACCGAGACGGCGCGCGCCGTCTCCCGCGCCGCAATGCGGCGCTTGAGATCCTCCCGCTTGTCGTGCTGCTTCTTGCCCTTCCCCAGCGCCAGCGCCACCTTCGCGTGTCCCTTCTTGAAGTAGAGCTCGAGCGGGATGAGCGTCAGGCCCTGCCGCTCGACCGCGCCGACCATGCGGTCGATCTCCCGGCGGTGCAGCAGAAGCTTGCGGGACCGCACCGGCTCGTGGTTGTAGCGATTTCCCTGCTCGTAGGGAGTGATGTTCATCCCCTCGAGAAAGACCTCACCGCGCGACGCCCGGCCATAGGCTTCCTTGATGGACGCCTTGCCGTTCCTGAGCGACTTCACTTCCGTCCCCGTGAGCACGATACCCGCTTCCCACGTCTCCAGGATGTGGTAGTCGTGGGTAGCCTTGGGATTGCGCGCGACCGACTGGCGGTCGAGGGTTTCAGGAGGTCTGGGCCGCACGGTCCGGGATTTTTCGCAAATGATAGGCCAACTGCGCGCGGCTGGTCAACCGGGCGCCTTGACGCCAACGTGGCGCGGGAGCTAGGTTTGCGCCCTCGCCGAAGTGGTGGAACTGGTAGACGCGCTGCGTTCAGGGCGCAGTGGGCGCAAGCCCGTGGGGGTTCGAGTCCCCCCTTCGGCATAACAACGGTGAACAGTGAACAGTGAACGGGGGCTCCGAGCGACGCCGGCTCCCGTTCACTGTTCACTGTTCACTGTTCACTGTTTAGTACCTCGCCATCTCGGGCTCAACCTCTTGGGCCCATTGGTCAATGCCCCCTGCAAGACTCCGCACCCGGGAAAAGCCGGCTGCACGCAGAAGCTCACGGGCCTGCACCGACCGGAGGCCGTGATGACAAACGGTGACAATGTCCACCCGCGGGTCCACTTCGGCCAGGCGGCCCGGAAGCTCGCCAAGTGGGAGCAGCGCGGCGCCTTCGATCCGGGCAATTTCCCATTCCCAGGGTTCGCGGACATCGACCACTTGTACCGAACCGGTCCGTTCCCGCAGTACGGCAGCAAGATCTCGAGGTGACATCTCGATGTCCTCCGCCGCGTCATGCCCGGCCGTTCCGCAGAACGCCTCGTAGTCGATGGGCTCAAAGATCGAGGGCTTGACGCCGCAGACCGGACAGTCCGGATCCTTCCGCAGCTTAAGCTCGCGGAGGGAGAACCGCAGCGCGTCCAACACGATGAGCCGACCGATGAGCGTATCACCGGCGCCCAGCACCAGCTTGATCGCCTCGAGCGCCTGCATGCTGCCGATGATCCCGGGAAGGACGCCCAGGACGCCCGCCTCCGCGCAGCTCGGCGCCAGCCCCGGCGGCGGCGGCTCCGCGTAGAGGCATCGATAGCAGGGGCCTTCGGCCGCGTGGAACACCGAGGCCTGGCCCTCAAAGCGGAAAATGCTCCCGTACACCAACGGTTTCCCCAGCCAGACGCAGACGTCGTTCACCAGGTAGCGGGTCGGGAAGTTGTCGCTGCCGTCCACCACGACGTCGAAGTCGGCGAGGATCCCGCGGGTGTTCGCCGCCGTCAGGCGCTCGTCGATTGGGACGACGCGGACGTGCGGGTTGAGGTCCGCCACCCGCTCGGCGGCGGACAACACCTTGGGTCGCCCGACCCCGGCGGTGCCATGCAGGACTTGTCGCTGGAGGTTGCTCAGCTCCACCCGATCCGAGTCCACCAACCCGAGCGTCCCGACGCCGGCGGCAGCGAGGTACAACGCCGCGGGCGAGCCGAGGCCGCCGGCGCCGATCACAACGACGCGGGCGGCCTTGAGGCGCGCCTGGCCTTCCCGGCCCACACCAGGCAACGAGAGGTGGCGGGCGTAGCGGAGCAGCTCGGCGGGCGAGAGGGAAGCGGAGGGCATGGGGGGAAAGATAGCGGGAAGTGAGAGGCGCGAAGTAAAAAGTGAGAAGGAACGAGGGGCCCGGCGATTCGTCAGGCCCCCCTTCTCACTTCTCACTTCCTAGTCTTCTCACTCCCCGCTCTCCCTCTTCTCACTGCTGTATCGTCACCAGCTCCTGGACCGGCTCCTGCTTCATCAGGTCCGCCAGCGAGATGCCGCCGAGGAGCTCGTCCACTCGCTGCTGAAGAGCCAGCCAAACAGGGCGAATGCTGCAGGAGGTGCCCGGATGGCAGCGCTCGGCGTCCACGGGATGCGACTCGCAGTTCACCTCGAAGGTCTGGTGCTCCGACGCCGTCATCACGTCCCGCACGGAGATCGCCGAGGGATCCCGGGCGAGATAGTAGCCTCCCTTAGCCCCCCGCACGCTCTCGACCAGCCCCGCTCGGCGCAGCCGCAGGAGGATCTGCTCGACGTAATCGGCCGGGAGGCGCTCCGCATCCGCTAGCTCGCGCGCCGCCACGGGCTCGCCCGCGCCACGCCCGTGCCGCGCCAGATGCAGGGAGATGATGAGGCTGTACTCCGTCCAGGTGGTGACCCGCATGGCGGGAATATCGCTGGATCACCCGCCGGCGGGAATCCCCTTGCCGCCCGGGACGCCTAGCTCGGTCATGGCCTTGAGGTCGAGCACGGCATCCCGCTTCGGTCCCTCGAGGATATTCCTCTTGACCACCAGCTCCCGGACTGTGAGACCCGTGGCTATCGCTTCCTTGGCCAGCTTGGCCGCCTCGGCATACCCGATCTCCGGCGCGAGAGCGGTGACGAGCGCCGGGCTCCGCTCGAGCCAATAGGCGCACTGGGCCTCGTCGGCCTCGATCCCTGTCACGCACTTCTCGGCGAGCACGCGGCTCGCGTTGCCCACGATGATCATGGCGAACACGATATTGTGCGCCATGACGGGCATCATCACGTTGAGCTCCAGCTGCCCCGCCTCCGCCGCCAGCGCCACTGTCAGATCGAGGCCGAGGGCCTGGTAACAGACCTGATTGACCATCTCCGCGATGGACGGATTCACCTTCCCGGGCATGATGCTCGACCCGGGCTGGACCGCCGGGAGCAAGATCTCCGCGAGCCCGGTGCGGGGTCCCGACGCGAGCAGCCGGATGTCGTTGGCGATCTTCTGTAGATCGAGCACGTAGGCCCGGAGGGCGCCGCTGAACGTGGCCGCGTCCCCCATCGATTGCATCAGCTGGACCCGGTCCTTCCCCTCCTCCAGGTGCAGCCCCGTCGCCTCGCGGAGATAGCCGACCATGAGCCGCGGATACTCCGGCTCCGCGTTGATCCCGGTGCCCACCGCGGTGCCGCCGATGTTGAGCTCCCGCAGCCACTCCGCCGCCTGCTCCAGCTTGACCCGGTGCCGGGCGACCGTCCGTCCGTAGGCGCGGAACTCCTGGCCCAGCCGGATGGGCGTGGCGTCCTGAAGGTGGGTGCGGCCGGACTTGACGATGTGATCGAACGCGTCCCCCTTCGCGAGCAGGGCGTTGGCCAGCCGGTCGAGCGCAGCCAGCAGCGAGGGCAGCGTCGCCAGGGTCGCGAGCCGCATCGCGGTGGGGATCACGTCGTTCGTGCTCTGGGCCATGTTGACGTGATCGTTGGGATGGACCGGCGTGTAGGTCCCGCGCTCGCCGCCGAGCAGCTCGTTGGCGCGGTTGGCCAGGACCTCGTTGCAGTTCATGTTGTGGCTGGTGCCGGCGCCGGCCTGGTAGACGTCCACGATGAACTGGTCACGGTGCTGGCCGCTCAGGACCTCGTCGGCCGCGCGGACGATGGCGTCGGCCAGCCGGGCGTCCAGGCGGCCGGTCTGCTTGTGCGTCAGCGCAGCCGCGCGCTTGATCCAGACGACGGCGTCCACGAACGCCGGCAGCGGCCGCAGCCCCGAGATGGGGAAGTTCTCCGCCGCGCGGACCGTCTGAATGCCGTACAGGGCGTCCGCGGGCACGGGCTTCTCGCCCAGGGGATCGCGCTCGATGCGGAAGGTCATTGGATAGCTATGGACCGTTGGCTGTTGGCTATGGGATGTCGCCGGGGTCGGTCGCCGTTGGCAAGGAACCGCTTCGCGATTAGCTACCAGCAAATCGCCAAGACAGACCATGACCTACTTTCTCAGTCCTGCCGCGACCGCCGCCTTCCGGCCCGACAAGTTCGCGAAGGCGGACCTGGCCCGCGGCACCCAGCTGCTGCTCGGGCTCAACTGCTTCGAGCCGGGCCAGCGCCAGACGGCGCACGCGCACGCCGGCGCGGACAAATTCTATCTCGTCGTCTCGGGAAAGGCGAGAATGACGGTGGGCGTGGAGACGCAGGTCGCGGGACCGGGAACGCTGGTGTGGGCCCCCGCGGATCTTCCCCACGGCGTGGACGAAGCGCTGGAGCGCACCGTCTTGCTGGTGGGGATCGCGCCGCCTCCGGAGCGCCGGTGAGCTAGCGCTTCGCGCCGCCCCGTTTGGTCCAGACGACGATGACGCCGCAGCCGCCGTTCTGCCCCCGCTGGAACTCGATCGGGACGCCGGCCGTCCCCGCGTAGACCTCGATCCCCATGATCTCGGTCGGCGCGACCGGGAACGGGTCGCCGTTCGAGGCGTCCACATAGAAGGGGGAGCCGTCCACGAAGTAGCTCGGCTGGCAGTCGCCCAACAGATCCGACTGCCCCCGGGACGAGGTGATGCGGTACCCCTGCCCCACCGGTACGACCTGCATGCCGGGGACGCCCCGGATGATGTCCTCGAAAATGACCGGGTTTCGCTTCTGGATGTCGTCCTCGGTGAGGAAGTAGCCAAAGCCCCGCTTGGCGCGCTCCAAGAACGACGACTCCTCACTGCCCATCTTGCCCACGACCTCGAGCGGCTGGAGCCGCTGGATACTCTTGCCGAGGACGACTTCGGTGCGCCGCCCGTCGCCCGGCTTGAGATTCACGTTCTGCCGCCCCGGCTGATAGCCGACAGCGGTCACCTCGACCACTTGAGTCCCGCCCGGGAGCCCGCTCAGCACGAATGCTCCGGAAGCCGTCGTCTTGCCGATGGCGCGGCTGCCCTTCACGTAGACCCGCGCGTCCGGAATGGGCTCGCCATCGATGTTCTTCACGACCCCTTCGAGTCTCGCCGCGAGCGCGGCGCTGTCGGCGGCGGTGGCCGTCGCGGGCAGCGGCTTGGTGGCTACGAGAAACTCCCGCGCCGCGAGGGCACGCCGGTTGAGCGACACGGACACCAGACCGGTGGAGGCGGCGCCGAAGGTCGCCCAGGCGGTCACCTCGCCGTCGTTGGGCACACCGCACAGCACGAACTGGCCGCGAGCGTCGGTCTCGGCCCGCGCGTTCTTCCTCAGCGTCTGGACGCCGGCGGCGCGACTCACGGAGATCTGGGCCCACATCGCGTTTACCACAGCGCCGGCAAGGCCGGTGTCGGCAGCTGCATCCCGCACGGCCCCGACCACGTAGCCCTGGGCCTCGCCCCGGCCGCCGGGACAGGCCTTGCCGTACCGGCTGTCCGGGGAGGGGGTCGCGAGCAGGACCCCCTGCAGGCCTTGCGCGGGGAGATCGACACGCCAGCGAGGCGAGCCGACGCCGGCCTCGTCGAAGGCGGGATGGGTGAAGCTGAGCCGGTAGGTGCCGGGCGGCAGACTGTCGAAGCGGAAGCGCCCCAGCAGATCCGTGCGCGTCTGCCGGTGGAGTCCCTCGATCCAGATCGTGGCGTTGGGCAGTGGCCCGTCGTAGAGCAGGCTGTCCCGGAGCACGCCCGACAGCGACTGGGCCCGGGCGGGGCCGGCGAGCAGGAGCGCGAAAGCGGCGAGCGCGCGCGCCGCGCGGTTGAGCAGCATGCGGGATCCCGGAGACGAAGCAGGTTGCATATAGGACGCGCAAGACGACGTGATCGTCACCGCGCCGCCTCAGTCGGAGCAGTCGCCAAGGGGATAGACCGTCCCGCAGTTGGCGCAGGGGTGCTTGCAGCCGTAGGCCCGGTCGGGAACCGGAAAGCCGCACCGCTGGCAGGCGAGGCGCGGCACCGAGCCCGACGAATCCCAGGAGGCGCGGCGGTCAACCGGGGAGCGCTCCGTCGCGCGCGCGTCAGGATCCCGTCGGGCATCACTACTCAAGCCGGTACGCCCCTGTGAGGAACGGATTCGTGAGTCGCTCGACCCCGATCGTGGTCTCCGGGCCGTGGCCGCTCCGGACCACCACCGAATCGGGAAGCGACAGAAACTCGCGCTGGATCGAGCGCATCAGGGTGGCGAACTCGCCGCCGGGAAGGTCGGTCCGGCCAACCGAGCCGTTGAACAGGACGTCGCCGCCGAAGATCGTCCCCTGCCCGACAAAGCTCACGCTCCCGGGCGAGTGGCCGGGTGTATGCCGGACCTCGAACGCGAACCCACCCACCGCGACGCGCTCGCCCGCCGCGAGATCGTGGTCGGGCGGCGGCGGCGGCTCCGGCCGCAGCCCGAACCACGCCCCCTGCTCGGACAAGGCGTCATAGAGGGCCCGATCCGCCGGGTGCAGGAACACCGGGACCCCGGTGGCCCGCTTCACAGCGCCGACGCCAAGGATGTGATCGATGTGCGCGTGGGTGAGCCAGATGGCCCGGAGCATCCAACGGCGGGTGTCGAGCTCGGCGAGGAACATGGCCGGCTCCTCGCCCGGATCGATCATGACCGCCTCGCCGGTCCGCGGGTCGGCGACGAGCCAGCAGTTCTCGACGAACTGGCCGTTGGGGAGCTGAACGATCTCCGGCTCAAACACCGACTTCGGTCTTCCGCTCGGCGCGCGCCTTCCGCTCGGTGAGGAACTTCTCGACCGCGATCGCCGCGGTCGTGGCATCGCCCACGGCCGTCGTCACCTGCCGGGTGAGCTGCACCCGCAGATCGCCGGCGGCGAAGAGACCGGGGATCGAGGTCATCATCCGGTCGTCGGTGATCACGTAGCCGCCCTCGTCGTGCCTCATGTGTTCCTTGACCAGCCAGGAGTTCGGCTTGAACCCGATGAACACGAAGCACCCCGTCGCGGCCAGCGACGAGCGGGCCCCGGTGACCGTGTCTTCCAGCTCGATCGTGGTGAGGCCCACGGGTCCGCCGACCAGCTCCAGAACCCGCCGATTCCAGATGACCTCGATCTTCGGATTGGCGAGCAGCCGCTCCTGCAGCAGCTTCGACGCCCGGAACTCGTCCCGCCGGTGGATGACGTACACCTTGTCGGCGTAGCGCGTCAGGTAGTCGGCCTCCTCGACGGCGGCGTCACCGCCACCGACGACCGCGATGGTCTCACCCTTGAAGAACGCGCCATCACACACGGCGCAGTAAGACACACCGCGCCCCGCATACTCCAGCTCGCCCGGCACGCCCAGCTTGCTCGGCGTGCCGCCGGCCGTGAGGATGACCGCCGGCGCCTCGAACACGATGCCGCGGGACGTAGTGACCTCGAAGATGCCGTCGTCCCGGCGGGCGATCGTCTCGACGTTCTCCTGCCGCAGCTCCGCGCCGAACTGCCGCGCGTGCTCGGCCATGAGCTCGGCGAGCTCCCAGCCCTTGACCTTCTTGAAGCCGGGGTAGTCCTCGATCCACTCGGTGTTGAGCAGCTCGCCGCCCGGCACGCCACGCTCCAGCAGCACCGTGCGCAGCATCCCGCGTCCCGCGTACATGGCGGCGCACAGCCCCGCGGGCCCACCGCCCACGATGACGACATCGAACACGTGACGCTCGATCATGATCTCCCGACCCGAAGCAGTCCTGAATATTAAACCGGCCCGGGTTCCCCCAGGACCGGAAACGACGCTGCCCGGCCTACTTGGCCCCCCCCAGGTGCAGCACGCTCACCGCCCCGTGACAGGCGGATACCGTGCCCACGACCACGTCCACGGCCTCGCCGGTCGCCCCCGCGTCCGCCACGGTCCGTCCCCCCTCGAGCACGCTCCGGACGTCGAACATCCCGACGCCGTAAACCCGGTGGCGGCACACGAACAGGACGGGCCCGGCGACCTTGCGGGTCCGCCCGAGGTGCGCCGTTGCCGCCCCGACGGCGTCGCTCATCTCCCACGTCCGCGGCGCCCGGATCACGGGACACGTCGCGGGCTCGACGCAGTGCACCGGGCAGAGCCAGTCGGCGAACGAGACGTACCGCGTGCCGCCCGGGGCCGCCATTTCGTACGGGGTGCCCACCGGGACGTCGAGCGGGCGCGACTCGACCACGCGGCCGGGCCAGCGGGCGCGGGCGCCGCGGACCAGCCACTCGTACATGAGGTGCGGCATCAACGGGGAAGGCACGATCGCGTCGCGCGGCCCGGACGTCGGTGCGGCGTCGGCGAGGAATCGATCGAAGAAGTCGCCCCACTCGGCGACCACCAGCTCACGCGCCGGATCGGGCGCCAGCTCTGCCGCCACCCGGCAGCGGGGGTCCCGATCGACCACCAGGATCCGGTCGTAGGTGGCGGCCCCGCGTGCCCGCGCCCGCGCCAGCTGACCGGCGTAGAAGCTGCCGTAGCAGCCGCCGCCGACGATGACGACGGTGCTAAGGAAGACGGTCGGCTCGGTCGGTCCGGACGAGTCTGCCACCATCCACCGCCAGCGTAGTGCCGGTCACGTAGTCGCCGCCCTCGAGCAGATAGAGCACAGCGGCGACGACGTCGGCCGGGCTCCCCAGCCGCTCGAGCGGCGTCGAGCGTGCGAGCCAGTCTCTCGCCGCCTGGTCGTACGTCTCGGGCACCAGCACCGCGCCGGGGGCGATGGCGTTCACCGTCACCTCGGGTGCCAGGCTCAGCGCGAGGACCTTGGTGAGCATCACGATCCCCGCCTTGCTCACCGAGTGGGCCGCGTATGCGGGCCACGGCTCGAGGCCGGCGAGATCGGCCAGGTTGACCACCTTCCCGCGCGCCTCGCGAAGCGCCGCGGCCGCCCCCTGAGTGCAGAAGAAGGCGGCCCGCAAGTTGAGGTCCAGGATCCGGTTCCACTGCTCCGGCGTCGTCTCCTCGAACCTGAGCCGCTCCATGACCGCCGCGGAATTTACCAGGACGTCGAGCCCACCGAACGCCGCCGCCACGCGACCCGGCAGGTCCCGCGCCGCCTGCGCGTCGGTCAGGTCCGCCGGGAAGCACTCGGCGCGGCCGCCCCCGGCGAGGATCTCCTCCCGCAGGGCCCGCGCCCCCTCGCCCGAAGCGTGATGGTGGAGCCCCAAGGCCATGCCGCGATCGGCCAGCGCCCGGGCCAGCGCCCGTCCCAGCCGGCGGCCGGCCCCGGTCACGAGCGCGACTCGGCCGCGGAGCTCCACGCTCAGCTCCGCGCGGGCGTGATAGGGAGGATCGCGCCGGTGGTGGTCGCGGCCGGATCGGCGAGTGACAGGATGCCCTCGGCGATGGCGGTGAGCTCGACGTATGCCGCCCCTGCCCCGGCGGCCGCGACGTTGTCGCCGGTCCGCACCATGCCGGGCGCGACGGCGTTCACCCGGATGCCTCGGTCGCGCAGCTCGAGGGCCAGACTGCGAGTGAATCCGGCGATCCCCGCCTTCGCCGCCACGTATGCGGCCATCGGGGCCTGCGGATCCACCACGGCGATCGAGGCCACGTTGACGATGGCCCCCCGCGTGGCCGCGAGCGCCTCCACCGCGGCCTGGGACACCAGAAACGTCGTCTTGAGGTTGATGGCGATCTCGCGATCGAAGTCGCGGACGCCGATCCGCTCGATCGGTCCGTACGTCGTGAGCCCGCCCGCCAAGTTCACCACCGCGTCGAGCCGGCCGAATCCGCGGACGGCGGTCTCGATCGCGAGCGCCGCGATATCCGGCAGGGTGAGATCCCCGGCGCACGGGCGCGCCTCCATTCCGGCCGCGGCGAACTCCCGCGCCCGCTCGGCGACGCCCACCGCGTTGAGGTCGGCGAGCACGAGCCTGGCGCCTGACCGACCGAAGGCCTGGGCCACGGCATTGCCGATCTGCCCGGCCCGGCCCACGCCGGTCACGAGCACGACACGATCGCGGAAATCGGGAGCGGCCACGGGGAAGCTACGAGGGCGTCGGCGTGGGGACTGCCCGCGGGCGCGCGGACTCGAGCGCCTCGAGCCACGCCAGCGGCACGTTTTGCGAGCCAAGCGCGCCGTGGGTCTCGTCGCCGACGGGGTCGCCGTGCCAGTCGCTGCCGCCGGTGCGGCGGAGCCCCAGGTCGAGCGCGAACTCGGTGAGTCGGGCGCGGATGTCGGGATCGTGGCTGGGATGGCGGGTTTCCACTGCGTCCAGCCCCGCTTCCCGGAAATGCACGAGGAGGCTGCGGGTCCCGCGGTCCTTGAGGTGCGCCGCGGATACAACGCCGCCCACCCGGTGCACGAGGTCGGCGACGTCGGCGAACGAAGGAAGGGATTTCTCGACGAACGCGGGCCGGCCGCGCCCGAGATACCGATCGAACGCTTCGCCCACGTTGGCCACTTGCCCCCGACGCACCAGCGCCCGCGCAACGTGCGGCCGGCCCACCGCGCCGCCTTCCGCCTCCGCGAGGACGTCCTCGTGGCTCACCGGGACGCCGAGCCGATGCAACCGATCCACCATGGCCCGGCCCCGCCGCGACCGGTCCGCACGGCATTCCACGAGGAAGTCCTCCAGGATCTTTGTGCCCGGTGGCAGGAAGTAACCGAGGAGATGCATCTCGCCCCAGGGCGCCGCGACCGAGAACTCGCAGCCGCCGATCACTCGCACGCCCAGCCGCTCGCCGGCCGCGATCGCCGCCGGGATGCCGCCGAGCGTATCGTGGTCGGTGAGCGCGATAGCGGCGAGACCGGCCGCGGCCGCCCGCCCCACGACTGCCTCGGGCGTGAGCTCGCCGTCCGACGCGGTCGAGTGGACGTGAAGGTCGATGATCGGCCCCCGGAGGTTGTTCCCCTCCGTCACGCGCGGTACTCCGTTTCGGGCGCGGTCCAGGCCGGTTGCGAGTGGGCGAGCAGGGACCGGAGCTGCGCATCGGTCAGCTCCGACAGGGCCAGCTCCGAGCTCTTGGCGCCCAGCGGCGAGTAGCGGGTGACGCGGCGCTCCCGGCCCGCGCCGGCTCCCCGGGTGAAGACGAGCCCCAGCTCGTCCTTCACATACTGGGTGACCCGCCCGCTCACCGCCACCTCCCATTGATCGCCGTTCACCTCGATGAACCGACGCGGCATATCAGAGCGCGACCTCCTCCCAGAGCTCCCAGGCCTCCGGTGCGTACGTGGCGAGATCGCGGAGGCGCTGCTCGAGCCGGCGCTCGTCCTCCCGGGGCTCCGCGACCGCGCGATGGGCTTCGCGGGTTCGGCTCTCGCTGCATTCGAGAAACGCCCCGCCCCGGTCCCGCGCCCGGAAGAGCCAGAGATGCCTCCCGCGGGCCCCGGACAGGCCGGCGAGCTCGGCCACCGTGGCGAGGTACTCCGACTCCGCCCCCGCCGGCACAGTCACGCGCGACACCGTGAGCGTCCGCGCCATCTCAGCCGGCGTCCTCGGGGAAGCTCTCCAGGCTACGCTTCACGTCGGCCATGAAGCGGTCGGCGTCGGCGCCGTCCACGATGCGGTGATCGAACGCGAGCGACAGCATCCCCATCAGGCGGATCGCGATCGAGTCGGTACCGTCCACCGTGAGGACGGCCGGCTGCTTCGTGATCGAGCCCACGCACAGGATCGCCGCCTGGGGCTGGTTGATGATCGGCGTGCCGATGAGCGAGCCGAACACGCCGGGATTGGTGATGGTGAAGGTGCCCTTCTGGACCTCATCCGGGCTCAGCTTCTTGGCGCGCGCGCGGTCGCCGAGATCGTTGATGGCCCGGGCGATCCCGGCGAGGGACAGCTCGTCCGCGTGGCGGACGACGGGAACGATGAGCCCCCAGTCCAGGGCGACCGCGATGCCGAGGTTGATGTCGCGGCGGAACACCGTCGCGTCGGCGCCGACAGCCGCGTTCACCACGGGGTGGCGGCGCAGGTTGTCGGCGATCGCCTTGGCGATGAAGGCGAGGTAGGTCAGGTTGACGCCGCGCGCGGCGAACTCCTCCTTCTTCTTCGATCGGATCTGCGAGACCCGGGTGAAGTCGATCTCGAAAATCGTGTTCACGTGCGGGGAGACGCGCCGCGACATCACCATGTGGTCCGCCGTGAGCTTCCGGATCCGGGACCACGGCTCGACCCGGTCGCCCGGCCAAGGCTCGACGCCCGGCGCAGCTGGGGCGGCGACCGTCGCGGGCGCCGGGGCCGCACGCGCGGGAGTCGGCGCAGGCGGGGACGGTGCGGCAGGCGCCTCCAGATAGCCGAGCACGTCGTGCTTGGTCACCCGGCCGGCGAGCCCGGTGCCGGGAATCGTGGACAGATCGAGGTTATGCTCGGCCGCCATCTTCCGGACCAGCGGCGTGGACTTGCGCCGGAGGCGGTCCTCGGCCGTCTCCGACGCTCCGTTCCCCACTGGGGCCGGCGGCACTGGAGCGGCGGGGGCCGGGGCCGGCGCGGCCGGCTTGGCCGGTGCTGTCGCGACGGCGGCCGGGGCCGCGGCGGGCGCCGGGGCGGCCGGGGCGGGCTTCGGGGCCACCGCCGGAGCCGGCGTGGAAGCTCGCGCCGGGGCC
>Ga0070707_100001575_pt1 | contig 22102 bp, 22 predicted proteins | sample KBSK5502metaG_FD_65468 | JGI IMG/M metagenome (GOLD analysis project Ga0070707, IMG submission 65468) | Corn, switchgrass and miscanthus rhizosphere microbial communities from Kellogg Biological Station, Michigan, USA - KBS K5-50-2 metaG | ecosystem: Host-associated > Plants > Roots >...
ACCATTTCTTCGGAGGCGAATTCCCCTGGCTGCAGGAGATCACGCTCGTGCGTTAATCTGTACCCCGGCCCAAATAGCTTCTCGAGGTCTTCCTGGCAGAGGTGGAGGTGTCGTGCCGAGACACCGATAGGAATCATCGCCTTTTCAGACTGTGCCTTCAAGCCGTTGATGCCGTACATCTCGACATCGCGCAGCACGCTTGTCACAACACTCCGCACCCTCGCCTCTACCTGCGCTCTTTCATCCCCGGCAGTTGGTAAGATGTCCCGCCGCTGCGCACACAGTCCACATGTGTCACAAAGCCCCACGCGACTATTGGTTGTATTAGTAGTAAGCGTAATCATTGCCATTCACATCCGCCCAAATGCCGTTGTTTTCACGTACATGCCTCGTTTCGTTACAATCTATTACGGCCTCACCAGAACCTCTAGTCCCCCAGGCACGTGCAACAGCATCTCATTCATTTGTGTATCCCTAGAAAATCTCCAGGTACTCGTCGCGCTCCCAGTCGGTAACGTGAGCCTTTAGGCGCGCGAGTTCGCTGCGTTTCATGGTAGTGAAAACCTGCACAAACTCATCTCCCAGGATGGCTCCGAACGCCTCGTCTTGTTCCAACGCATTCAGAGCATCGTCCAGGGTGGGAGGCAGAGGCGCGAAGCGATCAGAACTTTCTGCCAGGCCCTCTTCCAGGTTCGGCGGCATCTCTGCATCCTTGAGTCCCAGTGCCCCGGCGGTAATTACAGCAGCGATTGACAGGTACGGGTTACTCAGAGCCGTAGGTAGACGATTCTCCAGGTGCGTCCGGTGGTCGCGGCTGTTCTTGGCGCGAATCATGGCCGAGCGATCCTCCAGGCCCCAGCTGACGTTCGATGGCGCGAAATGATGCGGCACGAAACGATGGTAACAGTTGGGCGTTGGGGCCATCAAGGCCATCGCTGCGTTCGCGTGTTTCAGCATGCCATTCGTGAAGTGATACGCCACCTGCGACAATCCATGCGGATCGTTGGTGTCCAGGAAGGCGTTCTCGCCGCTCTCCTTGGATACAAGGCTGATGTGCGTATGCGCTCCAGAAGCAGACTGGTCGGTGAACGGCTTGGTCATAAAAGTGGCGTGGTAGCCCAGTTGACGAGCAATATATTTCACGCCATTTTTGAACGTGAAGCCCAGGTCACCGGCTCGTAGCCCGTTGTGTGGCCCATAATTGATCTCGAATTGACCGGGGCCGTATTCGGCGTTAGCTGTGATGATGTCGATACCGATCTCCGGCATGAGTTCGATGATACGCTCGGTAACCGGCGCGGCAACGTTGCGCATTGTGTTGAAGATGTGCAGGCCGTCGAAGATTGGCTGCAGAGTCGTTGGGTCGAGCAAATAATACTCATATTCCAGTCCAACCACTGCCTGGTATCCGAGCTTGTCGAGTTCAGCTACTGCCCTGCGTAGCACATGACGCGGCGCGGCATGCAGCGGCTTGCCATCCACCCAGTAGGTGTCGCAGATCAGGCGTGCCGTCCTGTTCATCCAGGGCACGACGGCCGCAGTCGAGAGGTCTGGAATCAATACCTGGTCGGCGTAGTTTACTTCTTCGTTATACCTGGTACCGGAAACTACAAATGAGCGGCTGTCGAGCGAGACCGTTCCACCGTACATGTTCAAGCCTTTCTCTGCGAAGCCTCGGACTTTGTTGAGTGGAATGATCTTCGTGCGGGCAGTGCCGTGCATGTCGGGTAGTTCGAAAAGGACACTGCGAATGCCTTTCCCCTCCCAATCTGCAAGTAGTTCGTCAAGCGAGAAAGCTGTGGTCACCTGCGTTGTCATTACAAAACCTCCATCAAATTACAGAAATAGGACGACGAAGCGCCAGTCGTGCGTCGAGTTCATTCCAGGGGAGTAGACCATCGATCCAACTCTGCACGCGATCCAGAGCAATCATAGCATGTTCAACTACTGCCAGGAATTCTTCGGTGCTAGCACGGCCTTTCCCCCTGAAATACTGTGCAAGCATACGCTCTAGCGCCACCGTCTCGGTCATTGACCATTTTTCTAGACGTGCAGCATGGCGCTCCAATAACCCACTAGCGATTTGGCCTACGGCTTGTACTGGCAGCACGTCATCTTTGACTAACTGGCGGCACACCTGCAAATTTTCGCCCGCCCAGAACAGGTTGAAGTTTGCATAAAAACAGCAGGGTAGATTACCCATCGGTGGACGCGAGATGGTGCGTAACTGCGCGATGTCGGCGGGTTCATGTAGCCAGCTGCGTGCAATGAACGCACGCAGTTCACCCAGTACACGCGCGGTAGTGTGTTCCATTTCGGAGAGCGCGCGTTCATAAAATGCAGGTTCCAGGCAGGAGCTACAACGCAGGCAGGTCAGCGCGGTTTGCCCCGCATAAGTCTCTTGCGTCATTACCGGTTCTGCCGGGTGAGTGCTCGCATATCCATTTGCGCCACTTGTCTCCGTAGCCCATACCAACTCTATCCCGTGTTCCGTAGCCAGGTCCCGTGCTAGTGGCGTTATCAGCCCTCCATGTTGAACAACCAGGCGTTTTTTACCCGCCCTGGCAAAGTCAGCAATATCGTTGCGCGTTATTACGGTGGAAACGGTGACTGTATCTCCTTCTCCCGGATTGCTGGAACGCGAGGTATCCTGCCCGTTGAATGCGGTTGCGGTGGTAGTGAGTTGCCCTCCAGTTTTCCCATTGTTGGAGCCTGAACCGGGGCCGTTTTCGGCGAACATGCGGCGCATGACTTCTTGCACAATCGTTTGGATATCTGCTTCTGTCATGATTTTACCCTCTCCAACCTTGCAGGCAGAATGCCCGCACGCAGCAAGCGATCACCCGTTGCGCGCAGATCATCCAGTCGTTCAACGATGCGCGCGAAGACACTGACATAGCCAAAGGGCTGGGTATCACCGTAGAAAATACAAATTGTTTGCCGCCCCGGGTAATAACCTATATCGCCTGGCTGTACATGTAGTATCTCATTCTCTGCCTCCGCGTAGAATGGCACCATGACGATCATTTCACGCCCGGCGAACTTGGCGTGGACGCTAAAGCTATCTACGGGAAGATTCTCCCAGATGCAATTGGAGAGCACCGGGGCTTCTCGCTCCAATAGTTCCGCGATGGCCCGTGTGCCTCCCACATTTATCATAAATCGTTTGGACATAGAACATATCCTCATCTCTCTTGTCCGCCTGGCAAGAGGATATGGTGATCCTACTGCGGCGGCTCTGTATGTTCTTGTGGCCTATCCGAATAGCCATAAGTGTCGTGAATAGCTGCCTGTTCAAAATAACGTGCTGGACGCAGACTTGTAATCGGAATCTCTGGTTCGCCTCCGCCTACGATCTCTTCCGCCAGTGCCTTACCGACCGCAGGCGCAGTCTTAAAGCCCGTGCCGTTGCAGCCAAATATTGCAAAGAGATTCTCATAGCCTGGCACAGGACCAAGTAGAGGATGCAAATCCGCGCTCACGGCGAAAATCCCCGACCATCCCCGTACATAAGTAGCATTCTCCAGCGTAGGCATACGGCGCGAAACCTTCTCTGCTATCTCCTCGACAAAACTATCATCAGCGTTCTGGTTAAAGCGATCGGGGTCAACGCCCGGCTGCATTGCTCCACCCCCAACTAGCGTCAAGCCAGGGCTGTCAGGTCGATAGTAAACGTCGAGCACGCCATCGATGTAGGTCATATGGTCGGCTTGAGCTTCCCGGGGTCGTTGCAGGATAGCTACCTGGTGACGAACGTTCCACACCGGGAACCGCAAACCCAGCTTTGCCAGTAATGCCATCGTCCACCCGCCTGCGGCACAGGCAACCGTTCCCGCCTCTATCTCTCCCGCGGAGGTCTTCACTCCAACTATGCGTTCCCCCTGTGTCACAAATCCCTGCACTTCGGCCTGCTGGCGCAATTGTACACCATGTCGTCGAGCAGCATCCAGCAGCGATAGCGTAGTTGCCGCGGGATCAGCGTAGCCGGAGTGGGGTTCGTATGCGGCCAGGAGAATATCCTCCGCCCAGATGTTGGGGGCAAGATCGTGCAGTTCACCGGGCGTAATCAGGTAGGTCTCCACACCGATGCGCTGGAGCATGGCTACGTTGGCACGCAATTTCTCGGTATTCTTGGGCGCGACCGTACGAATGAAACCGGTCTCCCTAAAACCGCACTCGCCGCCAATCATTTCGTCCCAATTGCGGAAATAGGTATAACTATTCAGTGCTAATCGTGCTTCAATTTCATTGACGTAATGCATGCGCACCAGGCCACTCGAGAGGCCAGTGGCCCCACTTGCAGCCACCTGTTTTTCTAGCACAAGCACCTTGCGTACCCCGGACATTGCCAGGTGATATGCAAGGCTCGCTCCGTTAACCCCCGCTCCAATAACAACCACGTCAGCAGTTTCACGCATGTGGCGGAAACCCTTCCACTGAGGCCGCGTCACGCAGCACACATTAATGCAAATAAAAAATGACCGTAAATCAACATGTGACCCGTAAAACGGCCCACCATGCTTCTTGTAACGGTGTTGGATATGAAAAGCGCTCAAAATAGTAGTGCTATAAAGCACCGTGGATGCAATCGTAACATTTTAGCCGGTGTAAATGCAAGGTGTTAGGTAACCATTCGGGAGGGGGGCATATAGATGAAATGTACACTTGACGTATCCTCACCTGCCATGTAAACTCAAGCACATATAGTATAATTAACCATAAAAGCAGCCCCGGCAAGAGGTGTCTATGCTCCATATCCTGGTCGCCAATGTCGGCAGCACATCACTGAAATATAAACTTGTAGAGGTCCATTTCCCCGTGTCACCATCTCCGTCCATGCAAGCCCGCTACACTACCCTGGCAGCCGGTGCCATCGAGCGCATTGGCCTGCCCGGTGCAAAAGCCATAGTTGAACATATTCGTCCCGGCGCGCAGGGACTGATGCAGGCATTTACCAGCGAGGTTGAAGAGCCAGGCTATGCCTCCGCCATCGATCTCATGCTGTGCAGCCTCACTGAACCTCCCCTGGGTGTGCTAAAGGACCTCTCCGCGCTCGATGCCGTAGGGTTTAAAGCTGTTCACGGTGGCATCTACCGTCAGCCCATCATCGTCACACCTGAAGTGCTGGCAGAAATGGAGCGCATGACACCTGCTGCTCCCGCCCACAATCCGCCCTATATCCGCGCCATGCGCCTTTTTCAGGAGCTTGTTCCACAAACTCCGCTCGTTGCTGTATGGGAAACAACCTTTCACTCAACAATGCCCGAGTACGCGCGTACCTACTCCGTTCCTTACGCCTGGAAACAAGAGTACGGCATCGAGCATTACGGCTTTCACGGAGCATCGCATTGCTATATCAGCCGCCGCATTGCAGAGCTGGCGCCCGGCCCATCACCATTTCGCGTTATCTCCTGCCACCTCGGTGGCAGTTCCTCCGCCTGTGCCATACGCGATGGCCAGTCTATCGATACCTCGATGGGCTTTTCCCCGCAGAGTGGACTCCCACAGACCAAGCGCACAGGCGATCTTGATCCATTCGTCTTACTCTGGCTGCTCGAGCAGGGCAAGTCCACCCCGCAGGAACTGAACGCCATCCTCAATACCCAGAGCGGCCTGGCCGGAATCTCCAGCACCAGCGGCGATATGCGCGACCTGCTTGCAGCAGAGGCAGCAGGCAACGAGGGCGCACGCCTTGCCATTGAAACCTTTTGTTATGCCCTCGTCAAAACCATCGGAGCCTATTACGTCGCCCTCGGCGGCCTGGACCGCCTGGTCTTTACAGGCGGCATCGGTGAGAAAGGTGCAGCAATTCGCAGTCGTGTCATCCAGTCGCTAGCCTGCCTCGGCCTCGTGTTGGACGAAGAGCGCAATGCCTCGGCGCTACAGCAAGAAGCCCTCATTTCATCACCGCTGTCCAGCGCTCAGGTATGGGTACTGCCCACCGATGAGAGCCTTGTTGTCGCTGAGGAAACCGTGAAGGTCTTGAACTCCAGAACCTGAGAAAGCACTTTCCCTGTAGATTTCCGCTTTTCATCACTCCCCTCGTATATCACAACTGTAGCCTGATTTCAGGTTCCTCACTTCACATCAGACGAATGCTTCTTCCCCTTCTTCTTCTCATGCTTCCCATTGTTGCGTTTGCTATTAGAGTTCGCGTGGTCTGCCCCATCATACTGCTCACCTGCCACATAAGTCCCTGCCCCATGTTGATTTTGCGGCCACAGATCGGGGCGACCGAAAACCAGGTTCGTACCCACAACAGGAATACCGGAAATAAACGAAGCCTCCAATGTCAATGCACGCAGGTCCTCCGGCTCGAGATCATGTATATTACTCTTGCCGCATGCCCTCGCCAGCATCTGCATCTCCATCGTCATAGAGTTGATGAAGTTGGTGACGCGATCGGCAGCTTCATCGATATCCAGCCGCTTCATCAATTCAGGGTCCTGTGTTGTAATCCCCACCGGGCAGCGTCCCGTGTGACAGTGATGGCAGGCGTACGGTTCAGTTCCCAGCGCATGGTAATCCTCAATATAGATAGGGCGGTTGCAGTTGAGCGCGATTAAAGCACCTGTGCCGATGGAAACGGCATCCGCGCCTAACGCCAGGGCTTTCGCAGCATCCACGCCTCCACGGATACCGCCGGATACTACAAGCTGTACCACGCCGTCCATGCCTATTTCGCGCAGGGCTGCCTTTGCTTCCACCACTGCTGCCAACGTCGGAATGCCCGTGTGATCCATCAAGATATCCGGCGAGGCCGCGGTGCCACCCTCAGCACCATCCAGCACGATCACGTCCACACCGGCCTTGACGGCCAGTTTTATATCGTCGGCAACCCTTGAGGCTCCAATCTTAACATAAATAGGAATTTCCCAGTCGGTCGCCTCGCGCAGTTCCTCGACTTTCGCCACCATGTCGTCCGGTCCTGTCCAGTCGGGATGCCGCACCGGGCTGCGCTGATCGACCCCCGGCGGCAATTCCCTCATTTCCGCTATCTCTTCTGAAACTTTCTGGCCCAGCAAGACACCGCCCGTCCCTGGTTTAGCGCCCTGCCCAATCACAATTTCGATTGCATTTGCCATGCGCAGGTGATGCGGATTGAAGCCGTAACGGCTGGGTAAGACCTGGTACACCAACTGCTCCGATGCCTCGCGCTCAGCCATCAACATCCCGCCATCACCTGTAGTGGTCGTGGTGCCAATGCGGGTAGCCGCTCGTCCCAGCGCCACTTTCGCATTGCGCGACAGTGCGCCAAAGCTCATGCCCGCGATAGTAATCGGCGTTTTCAGGACGATGGGCTTTTTGGCAAAACGTGTCCCCAGGACTGTCTCCGTGGTACATTGCTCACGATAGCCCTCAAGCGGTACGCGACTGAGCGTACAGGGAATGAAAGTCAGGTCGTCGAATGAGACGAACTTACGCAGTGTGCTAAAACCGCGAATACGGTACCGTCCAAGCTCTGCCTTGACGTGTACGTCTTCCATAACTTCCTGTGACCAGAGTTGTCCATAACGAACAAGTGGCTTTTCCATTTTTATGCCCCTCTATACTCTACATGGCAACACGCCACAACTCAAAATCGGCCTTCGAGAAATTGTGCAGGCGTCCACCTGAACCGATTTTCTTGAAATCGGCAATCTTGCGCTTATCGCTCAGGCCGTAACGCTCCAATGTCTCGCTGAGGAAGTGCACATCTTCGCCGGTCATCTCTTTCAGTACTGCATCGTTCCCTAATTGCTTGATCTCTCCCCCGGCATAGATGGTACCCGCATACATAGAGTCGCCCAGTCCTTCAGCGGCGTCGCCACAAATAATCATTGTGCCCCTTTGCATCATGAAGCCTGTCATATAGCCGGTGTTCCCGCCAACCACGATCAAGCCGCCCTTCTGACTAATCCCCGTGCGAGCGCCAACATGCCCTTTGACAACCACGGTTCCGCCGCGGATCGATGCCCCGCTGCTGCTGGCTGCATTGCGCTCCACGACGATTTCACCGGAAAGCATGCACTCCCCCACGGACCAACCGCAATTGCCCTGTACGTGGAACGTTGCGCCGTCGTTCATCCCCCCGCAGAAATACCCCGCCGTCCCCTCTATTACGATCTTGACCTGGTAAAAGATAGCAACACCCAGGCTGTGCCGCGCTTCTGGATTGACAAGATGTATCTCGATCTCTCCTTCAGTCGCCAGTCTTTTGATGGTTGTGTTAATTTCGCGCGTTGTTAGCTTCGCGCAATCCAGAGTTGCTGGCATACAAGCTATCTCCTTTGAACGGCATCTACGTCAACGATGCAGAGACCTCAAGGGCACTTGCCTTGCCTTCGCGGTTGAGATGCCATGTGCGTACTTCGCGTGCATCTGCCTCGCGCGTGTCGAGTTCATAGAGGAAAGCCTTGCGCAACGCAGCTTCTTCTGAGGCGACTGCAACAAACTCGTCGGTTTCAGTTACTACCAGCGGTTTCGTGCCAAACTGGTCGCGGGCGTAACCAATACTATCGGCCGTAGCGACAAGATAGGTAAAGGTACCATCAAGTGCGGTAATAGTGCTGCGTACGGCATCTTCAAGCGTTCCACCCTGCTCCATTATATCCGCAATATAAATGGCGATGACCTCAGAGTCATTCTCCGTATTGAACCGGTGCCCTTTCATTTCAAAGTAGCGGCGCAGCTTATGATAATTGGTGATGTGCCCGTTGTGGACAACAGCGATATCCGGGAACGGACGTGCCCAGAAAGGGTGTGAGTGGCTGATATCGACGCGGCTTTCGGTCGCCAGACGTGTATGAGAGATGCCGTGTGTGCCGTAGAACGCGGAGATGTTATGTGTGGCCTCCAGTCTTTGAGCGCTGCCCATCTGTTTGATGATTTCGAGGTGCTGTCCCATACTAAATACTTCAACGCCCTGACCACTCGCCTCGATAGCGCTGGTCAACTCTTCGTACGGGCCATCAAAGTCCATCACCAGTCGAATGTACTGTCCTGCACGGCTGCTTTGCTTCACAGAACCAGATTCGCGAGCCGTTTCAACAATCATTTCTTCCCAATCGATTGTTTCCTCCTGCACATCTTCATCCACCTTGATGCGCACCACGAGATTACCCTTTGGAAGATTGCCATACAAAGCCACACCCGTCGAATCGGGTCCTCGTCGATTCAGGTCGGCAAGCATTTTGATCAGGATGTCACCAATCGGGCCTGCTTGTTGCTTGAAGAGGATGCCTGCAATGCCACACATAGATGCGATACCTCCTTGTATTCAAGGTCTTACGTAGTCAAACGATCTCAGTTGGTCCTGGAACATTCGTCGCTTGAGGAATAGAACTGCTTTACCCATTTCGTATTGCTTACACACTGCTGGATGATAGCTCCGGCCAGCCCGTGGATGGCTAGCCCGTAAAGGTACTATAGTGTAAAAAATGCACATATTCAAGGGGTATTCTGACCAAATTGCTGTATGACCCCATAGACAGTCTATCTATCAGGGTGGTACGTGTAGCCCATTGCAGATTATGATACTCTATGAGAGAGATTGAGAAGGTAGAAGCATCATGAAACGAACATTCCTATCAAAACTGCATAGAAACGGCCTTTACTGCATCATCGGCTCACTAGTATTGTTGCTGGGAGTACCGCTCTATCAACTCCTCGTCCTCATACCTTCGAGCTATGCAAATGCGCTCGCCACCCAGAGCCAGGCCTTACGCTGGATCAACACCCATAGCCTCCACTTTCTTGGCTATCGTGTGCTGCTCATTCTAGGTTTTGCCCTCATCATCAGCCTTCCTTTCACACTTTTCCGCATTATCGTCGCCCAGGAAGTGCTGGAACGAGGAGAAGAGCAAGCACAGGATGATGAAGAGGAAGAAGAGGAAGATCAGGCCGCCAAAAGCGAGCCTGGTGGTATGCCCTCTTTCGCCTGGCGTGGCCAAGGGTACGCAGTACTGGCAGCATGGGCCGGTCTTTTCGGCCTGCTGCTCTTTGCGGCAGGAACCTTAGCAAGCACACTTTACCTGCTTGGCAGCGCAGCTTCCATTAACCCTCAAGCATCCATCCCTGCTAGCGCTGCACCGCTGACTGGCCTCTTTGCCATCCTCACCTTTACCGTCGGTGGCGGCCTGTTAGCCATGTCATGTTTGTTTTTCGGAGCAGTAATAGCCAGGAGTGGACTGAATCTCTGGCCCGGCGTATGGGTAGCATATGGCTACATGGCCCTCGCCCTTGCCGCACTCTTCAGCGCAAGCGCAGTCGAAGTTGCCTCCGCCCCCGGCTCCGGTCAAGGATTACTCTCTACCCCGGCCATTCTCCTCTTTGCCCTCTGGGTACTCTGGTTCGGCGTAATGCTTGTACGGCTAAAACCGGAGTAAACAAGACGTGTTATAGGGATTTGCGACACGTCATCGAAGAGCCGCGTAGGGGCGGGAGCGGTGTGGATGGGTGGTGGGGATGCTTGCATCGCCCCTCGCCAGTCTGCATCTTCGTGTTATAGGTTCCTCATCAAGGTAATCAAAGTTCCGTTGCGACCCTGATAGATCCCTCTCCTTCCCGAGCTTGACGCAGCGTGATATCCGCAGTCAATTGCAGAGCAGAGAGAAGTTCTATGAGTGTATCCAGTGTGGGGTTGACCTCGTCGTCAGAGAGCAGGCGGGTTACCGCTTCCCGTTTCTTCCCATGCGTTTCGCAAGCTGTTCCTGGCTCAAGTTTAGCTGTTTGCACACCTCATCAAGAGCACGCATGAGTTCAAGCTCAGCAGCCATCTCTCGATAGCCAGCCGCAACCTCTTCGTTCTGTAGTTGCTTTTGTCGGCGTTGTTCATGTCTATTCACTCATTCGGAGTTTTTGCCAGTGCACGCAGCAAAACTCCGTCAATTGCAGGAGGAATGCTGGGATTCACGGCACTAGGTGGCAGAGGCTGTTTATAGCGGTGCTGGTGCCACAAATGCTCAAAACTCGATCCATTGAATGGAGCCTGACCTGTCAAAAGCCAGTAGACTATGATTGCCAGTGCATACTGGTCAGTAGCAAAAACAGGATTGCCTTCCCACTGTTCGGGAGCCATGTATTCCAGGCTCCCCCGCACGGTCTGGCTCATACCGCTCGTTGCTGTAACTTTAGCAACGCCGAAGTCCATCAGTTGCGGGTATAGCCTGCTGACGTCATCTGTATGGTAACGGACCAGAAAGTTTGAAGGCTTCACATCCAGGTGGATGATTCCTTGCTCGTGAGCGTGTTGAAGGGCTTCAGCAGCTTGCCGAAGGATAGAATCGACTTCCTGTGGAGAGAAGATTTTCTTACCATGCGTATACATCCAATCCGGTAATGATTTCTCCTGGCAATACGGCATTACCATTGCGCCCATCCGCGCTATCGGGATACCTGATAGCTTCAGGGCGAATCACCTTGATTGCTACTTGCCGACCCAGAGATACCTCTTCCGCTAGGTAGATTTCCCCCATGCCGCCACCCGCAAAGAAATTGACAATCCGATAATCATCGAGACGCTGTCCAGATTGAAGCATCGCTTATCCCCCTTTACCCTAAACAAAAATCTGCACTACTGACAGCATAAGCTCAACAGCATTATAGTAGTATATCAACGGAGAATCAACTGCGAAAAAAGAAAAGCTAAGGCCAATCCCCCCTTCTGGGTAATTACAAATCTACCCAAGCGACCTTTTCAACACGCTGGTTATTTTGCGATGCTCTTCTCTCCTGTCAAAGCTACCAACCCTGCGCTTTTCATAAGAAACTTTTTTCGCACCTGTACCGAGACCCCTGGAGGCGATTGATCGAAAGTCAGAAAGCACGCCCCAGGGAGTATGTACAGGGAGACGCTAATCGAGGGCCCCAGCCAGAGTGGCCAAAGTCCAGCGTAAGCCTTGCTGATGGATATATGTGTAAAGAAGCCAAAGCAGGGGTGCCCCCACAAAAGAGCAGGAGTAAACGCAAGAAACAGTCCCCCAAAAAGCTAAAGCGTGGTTGCACCCACCAGTGAGTGGGAGAGCGATCGTAACCTCCCCCAAAGCCAGGACAGGCACAGAGTACATCGCCATTTGAATATCGGATTGCCAGGGCGAGAAGCGATTCTTGCCCTGGTATGCAGAAAGGAGCTTTATATGACCACAGCACATCAACTTTTGCAACAACTCTGCCTAAACCTCGAAGCCGCTTGGCCCTCGCTGCTGTCCCTTGTCCTATCAGTTATGGTGCAAACTCTGACAACCCGCTTCTGCCTATGGTTAGATTCCCTGCTGAGACGGAAGTGGAAGGCCTGGCGGGTGCGGAGGAAACATTACTCGTTACGTAACCAAGAAGAAGGGTGGTGCTGGTCCATAATTGGCGCCAATGGCAACTAAAAACGCTACGACTTGCCACCAATCGCCAGATCGCGCAACTTCTAACAACCTCCCCTGCGCGTTATACGCCAGAATAGTATACCATTGCGGACGAGTGAGTTGTCCTAGCAGCACCGCCCCTCGTTCTTCCTCTTGTGCGAGTTCGACATCGGTTTTCTCTGCCTCGTTGCCTAAAAGCAAGGAGTATAGCCCAGCAGACCAAACGAGTTGATGCTTTCCCTTAAACCACTGGGCATATTCTCTGAAAACAGGTTTTAGCTCTTCGCACCCTTGCGAGATGAGCCACAGCATGGCAAATGGCGTCAAATGTTCCTCGCTGTGACCGTGTTTCAAATGCCCCTTGGTCATTTCAGTAGCGGCTCCCCAGGGAGCATGTGAGGGTGCTCTTCCGAATTTGGCAACGTAATCAGCCACTGAGCCATAGGTTCGACTGATGCTGAACCCATGTTCATTGATACTGAGACCCTCATGCTCTACACTGCGCTGCCAGTGCTCACGAGCAACCGCATCGTACTCATCAACATCAATCTCAGCCGAGCAGAACACTAACTCATGACAGTGTGGATGCCATCCATTGAGTTGCGACCACGTTACCTCTCGTACACTGATGGTTCCCAGAATGCCAAAGCGCTTCCGCAGTTGCTGAGCGGCACGTCCTTGTCGCATTCTTCTTCTTGCGGCCAGAAAGGCCTGAAGGAGCGTGGCAAGGTTATCATAACGTTTGTGTGAGATGGTGTAGGTGACAAGGTACACTGTCCCACCGTCGGCGATACAACGTGCTATGGCTTCTTCTACTTCAATTCGTCGACGCTCAGAAATTTTAGCTGCACACAGTGGGCAAACCCAGATTGAGCCACACACCATGAGTCCACCATAATGGGCTGACTGGTGATGTGGAGAATAAAGCACATCTACAGTAGTCGCTTGAACCCGACGCATACAAAACGCGACTCGCTCATGGGGAAGCAGGGCTTGTGCGGTACGCAGTAGTTGCCACTTGACTAAGCGAAAATCAGCGTCCGACGGTGTCAGCTCGCCTGTGGAAAGGGCAGAATCTGTTTCGGTCGAAGCGTTTGTTTTGCCAGTAGCTGTTTCTGTCGTCATTACACACCCCCTAACACGAACCACAGCGAAAAATCAGAAGCTAGAGAAAAAGGCGTAGAGTTGTTTCGCTTAAAAATGGGCAGCAGAAAGATAACACATCTATAAGAGGCTTCGATCGTTTCAAGCAGAAGCTTACCCCGCGTAATGCTTCATCCTGGATGGGTTGGCGTTTGCGAGAATGTTCCCCTCTAAGCATTTTCAAGCCATGCATGCAACCTCATACATACAGACGAGATGTTACATTTTCAGTAACACAGTGAGGTATTTCTCTGGCCCAAATTCTAGAGCGCAAAAAAACCAGTGCGTTCAAAAACGCTTTTGCAGAACTTATCAGGGAGGGAGATATACCACTTCCTGTCTATATAGCAGATGCGGCTAAATGGGTAGCGCATCCTATGGAGATCGCGAAAAACTTGCTTATCTGGCAGAGCTACTTCCTCGTTGTCCTGGAACAGGCATTATCTACACCGCAACAAGGAAGAGCTATGAATATATCTTGTCCCTACTGTGCCCCGTGCCACAGGGGCTGTACACAATCTATCGTAGAGAACATTCTGATCGATCTGAAAGAACAGAGCTTGATTTAGCACAATCGCAAGGCTCGTAAATACATGGCTGTGCAGAGTTTATGGCAGGGGGGAGCAGTTAGATTTCGATACCTCCGCCTATAATGCTGTAGGGAATAGAAGCAATGCGAATTATCCAACATGCAGGACTATGCTCTCCTACGTCTATTGTAGGGGCGACCCTTGCGGTCGCCCTGGAAGCGGCACGCCGCACTATTGCTGGATAAAGCAGGCCCAAATAGAATAGCTATGTTAGCAGGCATCAAGGGAAGCCTGTTGCCACATTTTGGCATCACTTGCATCGCCCCTTGCTGCAAATTCGTATAAATTTCGGAGTATGAATCATGAGCAAACCATCGTTGGTCGCTAAAGAGCGTCAGCCAGGCTCCCCGTTTGGTTTAAGGCAGAAGCAAGTCAAAGAAGCCCAAAAAATAAAAAAATACGGAGCAAATGCGCCACAGTTGCACCCTATTCGATACTCTATCGAGTTTTATGTAATGCATTGCAACAAGCAAGCCAAAAGCCCAAAAAAATACGGAGCAAATGCGTCACAGTTGCACCATATCTCCTGTGCGCCCGCCTGGGGAGCCGTCCCCGACCAGGGGAGCAGGAGAAAGCCCAAAAAAAATACGGTGCAAACGCGCCACAGTTGCACCATATTTTTCCTGCGTGACGAGAGAGCTACAGGGCTTCTTTTGAGTAGCCCTGAGTACAAGCAAAAAAACTATACAAGATTACATATCAGGCATTATAATAGTGCTGTTGTGATAATCAACTGCTGGAATCACCGCCGGTACCACGTTGATTGGTTAGAACGTCTGAGGACTTCATTCGTAGAATGGTTACATGCAATATTATACAGATTTATTAGGCCTTATCATTGCGCAAAAATGGATTAATCTATGGACGTAAAAGAACTGATAGGTGTAACATTCGGCAACTGTACTATCGAACGCATTATCGGACGCGGTGGCATGGGTGCAGTTTTTCTGGCCCAGCAATCTCGCCCGGTACGTACCGTTGCACTAAAGGTACTCATACCCACTCCCGGTTTCGATGCCGAGCAGCAGCGCACGTTTTTTGAGCGTTTTCGGCGCGAAGCAGATACCCTGGCTAAGCTAGAACACAAAAACATTCTACCTATCTACGAATATGACGAAGCGCTGGTTGATGGGCAGCGGCTGGCTTACCTGGTCATGCCGTTTATTCGCGGTGGCACTCTGCGCGAACGTATAGATGAGATGAAGCGCACAGGACGGCAGTTTGATCTCAATACAGTTGACAGCTATATAAGCCAGGTGGCCGACGCACTCAGTTACGCCCATAGTTTCGGAGTCATCCACCGTGATATCAAACCTGGTAATTTGCTCTTTCACCAGGACGGGCGGCTGCTCTTGAGTGATTTTGGTATTGTACGTTTGATCGCCATGCCTTCCCTGACCACCGTTGGTAGTTTTCTTGGCACCGCTGAATATGCTTCGCCAGAACAGGTGAGCTCGCGTGAGCTAGACCCGCGCTCAGATATCTACTCACTGGGTATCATTCTCTATGAGCTGCTCACAGGCAATGTTCCTTTCACTGGACCAAACCACTTCGCCGTCATGTCGAAGCAACTCAATGATCCCGTACCCTCGATCAGAAATAGTCGCCCTGACCTTTCGCCTGCTCTCGAATTTGTCGTCAAGAAGGCGCTCGCAAAGAATCCCGTAGACCGCTACCAGAGCGCGACTGAAATGGCGGCTGATCTGCATGCCGCGATCTCTCCCGTGTTGGCTGTACCCGCTGGCCTGCGTCTGCAAGGCGATGCCAGGAATGATGATCCAACAATGGCTGATCGTTCCTGGCAGCCACCGCCGCCTCTCGCAGCAGCGGTACCTGTAGGACATGCAGAGCGAGCCATACCACCCACCAGTCCTGCGATCCCTGCCGCCGGTGTTCCCTGGCCAAATATGGCTGCGCAATTCGTTGCACCCGCCGAACCTATCGCACCACCATCTCCAACGTATCGCCAGGGGCGCCGGCTTTTCTACTACGGTGTAATGTTGCTTGCTCTCCTGTTACAATTCCCTGTACTTATCCTACTCGACCCTACCCGTAAAGCAACGCTTGCATTCCCTGATACTTTGGGAGTGCTCCTCGGCACTGGCATCAATCTGCTTGCGCTGGCTGCAGTCGGCTTTGTCGGGGTAGCGCGTGGCCGCAACATCCGCAGAATATTCTCTCGCTCCCTGCTCGTTGCTCTGATTGCTCCGCTGTTAAGTGGCTTTTTTATCAGCTATGGCGTAATAGTACATAGCAGCGATTTATACCTTCCACTTGTTAGCTATGTTGTACTTGTGCTCAGCAACATCTATATCATCCGCCAGTTGGGTCGGGTTGATGTTCGTGAGCAGTTCGAAGCTGCACCGGTTTTGTGGCGTTCGGCCCTGGTAGGTGCCTTAACCGGGCTGCTGCCGTTGACAATCATCCTCATCATCGCTCTTACAACCCCCGCGCTTCCACAAGGCAGTTCGTTGCTGCTGCGCATGTTCTTCGTCCTATCCATCATCTTGATTGGAGCGCCCACCCCGGGAGCAATGATGGCCGTCTGGCTCTCAGAGAAGATGACCTTTCCCGTGCTCTTGCGCAGTAGCGCCATTGCAGGCATGCTAATGTTCTTTGGCGCCTGCCTGCTTGTTGCACTGTGGGGATTCCTGACATCAAGCTATGCGCTGTTTTACTATCATTTTAACCAGCCTGTATTTGCATTCCTGGTGACCGTGGGCCTGCTGGGCACAATTGGCTTCCTCCGTGGTATGCTTGATGCATGGGTATATCGCAGGATACTCGCCAGGAAAGTGAAGAAGCAGACTTCATAATCCATTTGCGTTATCAACAGAAAAGTTGTACTCTAACAAATTGGTAACGCAGAGAGAGTATTTTATCAAAAAGGAGAAAGTCAAAAATGAGCATAGACCAGCAGACCGAACTCGATCGCTCGACTGGTAGTGGCACCTTCCTCGAGCGCCTTGCGAATAGAGTTGGCATTAATTCAAAAGTCTCTACTGTATTCGGCGACCCCGTTGAAAGAGATGGCATCACCGTTATTCCTGTTGCTAAGGTTAGCTGGGGATTCGGCGGTGGCGCTGGCTCGGGCAGCAATCCCGGTCAAAGCCAGGTGGGCGAAGGCTCTGGCGGTGGTGGCGGCACGATGGTTAACCCCGTTGGTTACATCGAACTAAAAAATGGCAGAGCCACCTTTTACCCCATTTACGATTTTGGAACGATCTTGCGCCTGGTCATCGGAGGAGGCATTGTAACAATGCTTGTCCTGCGCAGCATTCGGAAACTCATCCGCGGCTAACCTCGGCCCTTCACAAAGCGGCACCTATCCATTATACTATGTAGTAGAGTAAATCGTACATTAACCCATCTGAATAAGAGCATCGTCTCGCTGCTAGGGGAGCTATTTAGCTGAGAGGTAACCCTGGTTACCGACCCTATGAACCTGATCTGGATAATACCAGCGGAGGGAAGCGGCAACAGCGCCGGTAAGCACTCGATTCAGGCCGCACCCTCCACATCAGGGGCGCGGCCTTTTGCATGCTCAATTGGGAGAAGAGCATGGACGCACCCAAATTACTGGTGCAGGGTGTCACAAAAACATTTCAGACGGGGCGGCAGCGCCTGGACGTGCTTGCATCGATTGACCTGGCCGTTGCCGAAGGCGAGTTCGTCTCGCTCATCGGGCCGAGCGGTTGTGGTAAGAGCACGCTTTTTAACATCATCGCAGGCGTGCAACAGCTAACTTCAGGTACGATTGCTATTGATGGGGATGCTGGCACCGAACGTGCTGGGAAGTCTGGCTACATGCCTCAACAGCCACTGCTTCTGCCCTGGAGGACGGTCGAAAAAAATGTCATATTGGGCCTGGATGTGCGCCGTGTCCCGCGCAAAAAAGCCAGCTATGCAGCCTACGAACTGCTCAAGCGCTTTGGATTAGCGGAATTTGCCCGTCATTACCCTGCTACTCTCTCAGGGGGCATGCGCCAGCGCGTAGCCCTGCTGCGCACCGTGCTCTTCAACCGCTCCTTTCTCCTCTTGGATGAGCCTTTCGGCGCCCTGGATGCCCTCACCCGGCTTTCGTGCCAGATGTGGCTGCTGGACCTCTGGCACGAGTTTCACTCGAGTGTGCTCTTTATCACCCATGACGTGCGCGAGGCCATCCTGCTATCCGACCGCGTCTACGTCTTGAGTGCCCGCCCGGCGCGTGTCTTACGCGTTGTGGATATTGATCTTCCTCGCCCACGCCAACCGGAGCATCTCGCTTTACCCCAGGCGGTGCAATTGGAACAAGAGTTAATGTCCCTCTTGCTGAAGGAGCAAAGCATATGAAACTACGCCGATTGGCTGGCTATGGCCCGGCCTTTGTACTCGCGATCACCCTGCTGGCCCTCTGGGAGCTGTATGTACGTGCCACTCAGGTAAGCCCCTTGATCTTGCCAGCGCCGACGGCTATCATACAGGCCTTAGTTAATAACTGGGGTGTTATTTACGACAACACCGTGCAGACCCTGCTGGAGACCGTGCTGGGCATGGGGGCAGCAATCCTGCTCGGCCTTTTGCTGGCCATCCTGCTCGACACCTCAAGCTGGATGCGCAGAGCAATCTATCCTTGGCTGGTCGTATCACAGACCATTCCAATCATCACGCTTGCCCTGCTGTTGCTGCTCTGGCTTGGCTATACTATTATCCCAAAGATTATCGTCGTCACGCTGTACTGCTTCTTTCCTATAGCCATAGCCTGTGCCGATGGCCTGGCCTCAGCCGAACCAGACTTGCTCAATCTGCTGCGCAGCATGCGCGCCTCGCGCTGGCAGACCCTCTGGTTGGTACGTTTGCCGGGTGCCATGCCCGCGTTTTTCTCTGGCCTGCGCATCGCGGCGACCTATAGCGTAACCGGGGCGATCTTCGGTGAGTACGTGGGCGGGTCCAAAGGATTGGGTATCTACATGGAGAACGCGACGAACTCCTTTGCGATTGTCCTGGTCTTCGCTGCCATCCTGGTAACGGCTGTACTCAGTATCATGCTTTTTGGCCTTGTATCAATCATCGAACGTCTTGCTTTGCCGTGGTATCACGGCGCGGCGGCACGCAAGTAATGCATGCGCCTGTGCACTGGGAGGAATCACATGAGTTCTCGCACACGTCTTCTTTTGAGTATTGGCATCCCTGTACTGCTGATTATTGTCGTTGTGGCAGCTTTTCTGTGGCAGCAGCGGGCCATTGGCTCTGGTACGCAACATCCTGTCCCATCTACGTTCAGCACAGAATGTGCCGCTTTAAGTAAAGCGACACCGCCTCAACAGTTGACGAGCATGAGCCTGGCCCTGGACTGGACGCCCAACACAAACCATACAGGTATTTATGTCGCCCTGGACCAGAAATGGTATCGCGATGAAGGCATCGACCTGAATCTGTTGCCGTATTCTGCCAGCGTATCGCCGGATGTACTGGTCAGCAGCGGTAAGGCTGATATTGGCATAAGTGCCACCGAGGGCATTGTCTCGGATGCCGCTGCGGGCCAGCCCGTGGTTTCCATCGCCGCTATCATTCAGCACAACACCTCGGCCCTCGTCACGCTTGTCAGTTCCAGGCTGACACGCCCGCGTGACCTTGATGGCAAAGTCTATGGCGGGTTTGGTGCCCCCTACGAATCGGCGGTCGTAGGCGAGATTATCCAGAAAGACGGCGGCAAAGGCCAATTTAAGAATGTGACGCTGAGCGTTGACGCAATGCAGGCGCTAGAAACCCATCGCATCGACTTCGTGTGGGTCTTTGAAGGCTGGGAAGTCATCCAGGCGCAGCGCCAGGGCGTGAAGCTGAATGTCTTCCCCATCACAAACTACGGTGTGGCCGACTACTACACGCCCAATATCATCACCAGCCCGTCAGAGATCAAGCAGAAGCCGGCGCTGCTCCGCAAGTTTATGCTGGCGACCTCGTGCGGCTATGAGTACGCCCGTATCCACTCGCACGAAGCAGCGCAAATGCTCATTGGTGGAGCGTCCGCAGGCACCTTCCCCGATACAGGGTTAGTCTTTGCCAGCCAGAACTTTCTCAGCTCCCACTACGCCGACCCCGGCCGCAAGTGGGGCATGCAAGATGCGGCTGCCTGGCATGGCTACCCACAATTCATCCTTGCTTCAAACGGTATCCTGGATGCCTCCGGCAAGCCCGTTCACAGCATGAACTTCGATGCGTTGTATACCAACCAGTTCTTGCCGTAACGCTCGCTTCGCTACCAATACACTTCGACGAGCGACCCATCATGAATTCCGGCGATTGCATGCTGGGTGCCCTCACCGGGGTTGAAGTAGCCGCCGACGTCGGCAATACCATTGGAGAAAGTTGTCAGTGTATCCTGCTGAACGCTCTGACCCGAGCGCCAGTACACCTCGGTCAGCACTCCATTACTGTCTCCGACAATCACATGTTGTGTGCCTTCAGTCGTGACGTAGTAACCAGCTATTCCGACGATAGAACTGGTGAAGCGGGTCAGGGTGTTTTGGTGGATGCCCTGACCGGAGAGCCAGTACACCTCGGTCAATGTGCCATCGCTGGTCCCCACGATGGCGTGCTGGCTACCTTCAGCGGGGTTGAAGTAGCCGCCGACGTCGGCAATACCAGTGGGGATGGCTGCCAGCACATCCTGCTGAACGCCCTGACCGGAGCGCCAGTACACCTCGTTGAGTGCGTCATTACTGGTTCCGACAATCACGTGTTGCGTGCCTTCAGTCGTGACGTAGTAACCAGCTACCCCGACGATATTATTGCTAAAGCTGGTCAAGACGTTTTGATGGATGCCCTGGCCAGATTGCCAGTATAGCTCGATCAGCTCATTGTTACGGGTTCCAACGATGGCGTGCTGGCTACCTTCATCGGAGTTGAAGTAGCCGCCGACATCAACAATACCAGTGGGGAAGGTTGCCAGCGTATTCTGGTGAACGCCCTGACCCGAACGCCAGTACACCTCGGTCAACGTCCCGTCACGGAGCCCGACAATGACGTGCTGCGTCCCTTCGTTGCTGACATAATAGCCCGCGACGCCGATAATTGCATTATCGCGGGGGAACTGCACAAGGGTATCCTGTGAAACTGTGGCCATGAGATTCCTTCCTTCCTTTCTTCTGCTGCTCTGTAGAGGATACGCCGGGATAGAATCGTAAGCGAAACTAGATGAACTTTTCACTCAAAAGCCATCGATATGCTCGGACGAAAGGAAACGCTCTCCAGGTTCACCAACTACGATAACGCAAGGACATGACAGGGAGCCGAAACGAGGGACAGTCATCCAAAGAGAGTGTACATGGTAGAGAAGAGAAATGCAACAAACAGGCTGAGATTAGAGCTTTTTGAAATAATGGCAGGGGTTTGTGGTGTTCTTATACTTATCAGGGCTGTTCTCTTCGGAGAACTAACAACAAAAGTACATCAAGCTTGCAGCTAAGCTAGCAAAGGCAAAAATTTTATGACCGTGGATAGCAAACGGGCGAAGTCGGTCCAGGTAGGCGACCATGCGCCGGACTTTACCCTCCCAAACCAATCAGGCGAAGTGGTGCGCCTGGGCGATTACCTTGGAAAGTCGAATATTGTACTCTATTTCTACCCCAAGGATGAAACTTCCGGCTGTACCGCTGAAGCGTGTGCTTTCCGCGACAGCTACGAGGTGTTCAAAGATGCCGGGGCGGAGGTGATCGGTGTAAGTTCCGATTCAGCGGCGTCTCACCATAGCTTTGCCACGAGGCACCGCCTTCCTTTCATCCTCTTGAGCGATGCTGGTGGAGCGGTTAGGAAACGCTATGGCGTGCCCACAACGTTTGGCCTGCTGCCGGGACGTGTAACCTATATCATAGATAAGCAGGGGATTGTTCGCCACATTTTCTCAGCGCAATTCACCCCTGAGCAGCATATTACTGAAGCGCTCAAGACGTTGCAGACATTGAGCAAGCCGTAGGGGCTTGGGAGCGTCAGCACCCAATCTTGGTTACTACGAGCGCTGTTGCCACTCATCTACCAGAGCTGCTGTGATGCAAT
>Ga0070707_100001576_pt1 | contig 22100 bp, 14 predicted proteins | sample KBSK5502metaG_FD_65468 | JGI IMG/M metagenome (GOLD analysis project Ga0070707, IMG submission 65468) | Corn, switchgrass and miscanthus rhizosphere microbial communities from Kellogg Biological Station, Michigan, USA - KBS K5-50-2 metaG | ecosystem: Host-associated > Plants > Roots >...
TGGCCGTCGGGTTGTTGACCGGGCTGTTCGCCGTCCTCCACCGATACACGACCGGGGCGGACCTCACCGTCGGCATCTCCGTCGACGGGCGCAACCAGCCCGAGCTCGAGCACATGGTGGGCATGTTCGAGAACGTCGCGGTGGTCCGGGTGTCCCTCGACGGCGCGCCGACGTTCGCGGAGCTGCTCGGCCGGGTTCGCGAGGCCGGGCTCGCCGCCCTGGGCCACGCCGTGCCGCCGTACGAGGACATCGTCGCGGCTGTGGTCGACACGATCGCCCCGCCGCAGCCTGGTCGCAATTCGCTGTTCGACGTCTCCTTCGCATTGCGTCCGGTCACCGAGCCGAGCGGCGTGCGTTTGCCGGACGCGCCGGGCGTGAGCCTCGACCTGCACTGCGAGCTCACCGAGCGGGGCGACGGCGGCGTGGACGGCCGACTCGAGTACGCCGCCGAGCTGTTCGACGAGCCGACCATCGACAGGCTCGCCGACGACTATGTCCGGCTGCTTGATCACGCCGGCGCTGACGCGACGCGTGCGCTTGCGGGATCACCGCCCGACGGTGACCAGCCCCAGCGCGTCCGCGCGCCGTCGCCAGGAAGGACGAGCTGACACCGTGTCCGCGTCGCTGTCCGCCCCGCAGTCCGCCTCGCTGTACCGCCCTGTCGGCGACGCGGTCACCGTCGACCTACTGCCGCATGTCGTGCAGCTCGGGCCGAACCTCTGGGGCGCCGCGTTCCGGCTGATGAAGATGCTGCCGGCCCACCACGTGATCGCCCATGCGATCCGCACGGGCGAGATCGGGCCGCAGACCGTGATCGTGGAGTCGACGAGCGGTACCTTCGGCCTGGCACTGGCCATGAACGCCGCGCTCGTCCGCCGTCGGCTGACGATCGTCACCGACCCGGTGATGGACCAGCGGCTGTGCCGGCGGCTGACAGATCTCGGGGCGACCGTCGAGATGTGCCCGACGCCGTCGCCCTGCGGCGAGTACCAGACCGTTCGGCTGGCACGGCTCGCCGCGGTCCGCGAGCAGAACCCGGACAATTACTGGCCGCGCCAGTACGACAACCCGCTGATGCCCGCCGCGTACACGGCTGTCGCCGACCACCTCGTCGCGCAGCTCGGCACGGTGGACGCGCTGATCGGCCCGGTCGGCTCTGGGGGGTCGATGTGCGGCACGGCGGCTGGGCTCCGCAGGTACGGCGACCTTGAAGCCGTCGCCGTCGACACGCCAGGCAGCGTGCTGTTCGGCCAGCAGGACCAGGTCCGCGAGCTGCGCGGCCTCGGCAACAGCGTGCTGCCGGGCAACCTGGACCACACAGCCTTCGACGAGGTCCACTGGTGTCCGCCCGCCACGGCCTACGCGGAAACCCGTCGGCTGCACCGGCGGCACGCGCTGTTCCACGGCCCGACCTCGGGGGCGGCGATGGCGGTGGCGCGGTGCTGGTCCGCCCGCCATCCCGACGCGCGGACCGTCGTGATGCTGCCTGACCAAGGCGACCGCTATCTCGACACCGTCTACAACGACGTGTGGCTCGACGCCGAGCCGCACCGCCGTCCCGGAGCCGCGCTCGCCCCGCGCGAGGTGACACGCCCGGCCGACGAGTTGGGCTGGACCTGGATGCGCTGGGGACGACGGCGGCTCGCCGACGCCGGCGCCGATCCGGCCGCCGGTCGATGACCTCGCTCGCCGACTCGGCCGGGACCGGACGGATCGTCGGCGCGCTGGCAGGAAAGGCGCAGCGGCTCTATTACGGCCGGCCTGACGACGCCGCCGACCGGGAGGTGCTGCGCCTGATCAGCCGAGTCGACCGCGCCCACGTGGTGATGCTGGCGGAGCAGAAGATCATCGCGCCGGACAAGGCCGCGGCGCTGTTGCGGACGGTGGCCGACGTGGAGGCGAGCCGATTCGGCGCGGTCTTGTCCAGGCCGCGCCCGCGCGGCCTGTACTTGGCGTACGAGCAGACGATCAGCGAGCTGTGCGGCCCGGACGTCGGCGGGCTGCTGAACACCGGCCGCTCCCGCAACGACCTCAACGCGACCACGACGCTGATCTCGCTGCGCGAACTCGTCGCCGATCTGCTCGGCGAGGGATGCCGGCTACTCACCGCGCTGCTGCGCCGCGCCGATCGCCACCTCGACGTGGTGATGGCCGTTCACACGCACTATCAGCCGGCGATGCCGGTTACCTACGGCTACTACCTCACCGGCGTTGCGCTCGCGCTGCACCGTGACCTGGACCGGCTTGTCCGGGCGCTGCGGTCGGCGCGCCGCAGCCCGCTCGGCGCCCACGCGGTGGCCGGCACCGATCTCGAGCTCGACACCGCGCGCACCGCCGACCTGCTGGGCTTCGATGACGGCCCGCTGCACGCGATCGATGCGATCGCCTCACGCGACGTCGCGCTGGACGTGCTGGGCATCGCCAGCGGCCTGGTGGTCACCGTGTCGCGGCTCGCGACCGACCTGCAGCTGTGGAGCACGGCGGAGCTGGGGTACGTGCAGTTTCCCGACTGGCTCGTTGGCAGTTCCTCGGCGATGCCGCAGAAGCGCAACGCATTCTTGCTTGAGTATCTGAAGGCGCGGCCCGGCCGGGTCGTCGGGGCATGGGTCAACTCGATCTCGGCCACCAAGTCCGCGCCGTTCACGAACTCGATCGAGGTCGGGACCGAGGCCATGGCTCCCGTCGGCCCGGCGCTGCGGACGGCCGCGGAGGTCCTGGCGCTCGCCGCGCTGGTCGTCGCCGGCGCCCGGCCGCTGCCGGAAGTCGCGCGGATGGCCGCCGAGGCATCGTTCGTCGACGCCACCGCGCTGGCGAACGAGCTGGTCCGGCGGGGCGTGCCGTTCCGCGAGGCACACGAACGCGTCGGCGCGGCGGTGCTGCATGCCATCGACCACGGCGGGCCCTGGCCGCCGCCCGGTCTCCCCGCGCTCGACCCGGCCGCCGCCGCCGACAGGGCCCGCTACGGCGGCGGGCCGGGCAGCCGGGCCGAGGCGCTGGCCGCCGCATGGCGGCTGAGGCGGGCGCTGCGACGTGACCACGAGAATCTCCGCGACGCGGAGCGCCAAGCAGCAGAACGCCTCGACCAGGCCGTCAAGAGCATCTGCTGTGGCTGAGGCCCTGGTGCTCGTGGAGAGCAACACCACAGGAACCGGCCGGCTGTTCGCCGAGCGGGCCTGCGACCTCGGTCTCGTGCCGCACCTGCTCAGCGTGGACGCCACGCGCTACGGTTATCCGGCCGAGCTCGGCCTGCCGAGCCACGGCTGCGACACCGGCTCACCGGCGGCGGTGCTCGAGGCCTGTCGGCGGCTGGTCGGCGCGCAGCGGGTCGTGGGCGTGACCACCAGCTCGGAGTACTTCGTCGACGTGGCGGCCCGGGTCGCGCGGTCGCTGGGCCTGCCCGGCGAGGATCCGGACGTGCTGACCGCGGCGCGCAGCAAGAGCGTCCAGCGGGAGCGCTTCGCCGCACACGGGGTCGACTCCCCAGTGCACAGGACCGTCATGTCGGCGGCCGACGCCGTGGCCGCCGCCCTGGCGATCGGCTTGCCCGTCGTCGTCAAGCCGATCAGCGGCTCGGGCTCGCTCGGCGTGCGCCGGTGCGACACTAGGGAGGAGGTGGCCGGGCAAGCCCGGCTGCTGCTTGGCGCGACGGCCGACGAACGGGCCCGCCCTGCGCCGACCGGCGTGCTCGTCGAGTCATACCTCGCTGGTCCTGAGTATTCCGTGGAGGTACTTGCCGGAAAGGTCCGCGCCGTAGTCGCCAAGCATCTCGACGAGTCCCTGGGCTTCCTTGAGGTCGGTCACGACGTCCCCGCCCCTGTGGACACCGAGACCGACGCAGCACTGCGCCGCAGCGCCCGTTTCGCGCTCGCGGCGCTGGGGCTGACGCGGGGCGCGGCTCACGTCGAGTTGCGCGTGATGCACGGTCGCGCCTACGTCATCGAGGTAAACCCGCGGCTGGCCGGGGGCATGATCCCCGTGGCCGTCCAAGCCGCCACCGGGCAGGACCTGATCGCAGAACTGGTGGCGTGGACGGCTGGGCGGCAGCGGCCGAGCGTGCCGGACACGAACCGTTGCGCCAGCATCCGGTTCCTCGTCCCGGACCGCGACGGCACCGTGCGGGCCGTTCCCGACCCGACGGCAGTCAGGGCGCTCGACGGCGTGATCGACGCGGCCGTGACGGCCCGGCCCGGTCAGCAAGTCGTCCGGCAGGGCGCGTACCTGGACCGGCTCGGCTACGTGATCGCGGCGGGTGACGACCGCGAGCAGGCTGCCGCACGGGCCGACCGGGCCGTCGCGGCCCTCGAGGTGGACATCGTCCCGGTCGCAGAGGCGGTCTGGGGGCTGTGAACGGGACGAGCGTACGTGCAGTTGCCGAGGTGTCGCGGGCCGATGCCGTCTCGGCGGACTGTGCCCCGATGGCGGCGGCGTCGCTGCTCGAGCCAGCGGGCGCGGTGCTCATCCGCGGTGCGGCGGTCACCGGCCCAGCCGAACTGGCCGAGCTCGCGGCCAGCCTCGGCCTGACGCCCGTGGCCCAGCTCGAACCGTTCGCGCCGCGTCGCCTGCTGGGTCCTGGCGTCTGGTCCGCGCCCGCGTGGCCGCGCAACGCACCGATGTGCATGCACCACGAGCTCGGCTGGCAGCGCGACCCGCCGCCGTACCTGCTGATCGCCTGCCTCCGCCCGGCTGACTCGGGCGGGCGGACCGGGCTGGCCGACGGGCGGGCGGTGCTGCCCCTGCTGCCGAGCGCGCTGGTCAAGCGGGCGCGCGCGCACGGGTGGACGCTGGTGCGCCGTTATGCTGTCGGCCTGATCTCGATGCCGTGGCGGGACGCCTTCGCGGGCATGGACGTGGCGGCGGTCGAGGCGTACGCCGCAGCCGAGGGGATCGAGCTGGAGTGGGGTCCGGACCGGCTCGTCACCCGCCGGACCCGGTCGGCAGTCCGCGCCACCGGGGCCGATGGCGTCCCGGCCTGGTCCAACCTGCTGCCGTTCTGCAGCGAGTGGACGATGGATCGATCCGTGCGCGATTTCCTGGTCTCGACGCTGGGTCGGGACGGGCTGCCGTTCGAGACCTCACTCGGGGACGGGTCGCCGTTCACTGCGCTGGACGTCGAGACCGTGAACGCGGCGTACGACGAGGTCACGGTGTACGTGGGCTGGCGGCCCGGCGACGTCGTGCTGCTGGACAACGTCCGCGCCGCGCACAGCACAGAGCCGTTCACCGGCGAGCGGGAGATGGCGGTGTTGCACGCCGCTCCCGTGCGCGCCGACGCGGCGGGCTGACCGTCAGGCCAGCGTCCGGTACAGGTGGCTACGGCCGGATAGCTCGCCGGCGAGCCGCACCGCTTCGGCCAGCTTTGCCCGGTAGCGGTGACCCCGCGGGTCAAGCAGGACGCCTACCATGGTGCCGCTGTGGCAGGCCACCAAGCCCAGCCCGCCGACCGCGCGGCAGACCTCCCGCAGCGCCTCGAAGTTCCGGTTGGGCAACCGGATCTGGTTGAGCGCCGCGCTCTCAGTCGCGATCGCTCCGACCGCGGCGAGGTCGCCGCGGCCGACGGCTACCGTGAGCTCGTCCAGGAGCCGGGCGTACCGACGCCGCTCGTCGGGCCCGTACCCACGCGCGGTCCTGTTGAACGCCACGGTGTCCACGCGCCCGCCCTGATCCACGGCCACCACCTCGAGCGCTGGCAGCCGGCCGAGGGTACGCAGGTGCACCCCGCGGCGGTGGTCGAAGGCCACGACCCCCGAGTGCATGACGCCGTCGGTGGGCTCGATGCCGGCGAGCAGCGCGCCCAGCCGTTCCGCCGGGACGCAGCGGTTCACGGCGGCCGCCACGGCGCGCGCGGTCGCGACCAGGTCGGCCGATGAACTCGCCAGCCCCTTGCCCTCCGGAATGCTGCTGTGCAGGACAAGCGATCCGTCGGCCGGCTGCCCGAGCTCGGCGAGCAGGATCGCCGCCAGCGCAGCGGCCTTGGTCTTGGTCGCGGGACTCACCGTGAGCCCGTCGCCCGGCGGGCCGAGCACGAACCCGGCACGGGACCAGCGCGCAACCGGCAGGGTGACCAGGAACCGGCCCTCGCCTTCGGCCTCCTCCGATCCCGGCAGCGCGCCCTGCAGCAGCTCGCCGAACGTGCCGTTGGCGGTGCCAAGCCCGACCCGGCCGGCGCGCGTGCGAGGGCGATCGCGCGCCGCGGTGGTGACCGCGGTCATGCGGGCGCACCGACCAGGGCACGCCACGAGTCGAGCGCGTCAAGCACGTCTTCGGGCCGCGGCCATGCGACGTCGTCGGCCGCACCCGCGAGATGCCGGACCGACACACCGCGGGCATCGGCGCCAAGCAGCGTCGACGCCGAGCCGAGGGTGAGCTCGACGACACGGCAGACCCGGCCAGCGTCGCCGACCAGCTCGTCGAGCACCCGCAGCGCCTCGGCCCAGTCATGCCGGTACGCGCGGGCCACCAGCGGCAGCCGACCCGGCGCCGCCCCGTCCACCGCGACGTAGGCATGGCGCCGGCTGAGCCGGTCGGCCACGTCCTCGTCGGTCAGCCGGTCGGGCCAGTCGCGCGCGGCGTGGCGGGGCACGGCGTCGTCCCAGGCGATCACCACGCCGGCGACCGCGGTGCCGACGCGGTCGAGCGCGCTGGCCACCGCCAGGGCCGCCACGGCACCGGCGCCCTGACCCCAGAGGTACGGCGCCCAGGTGGCCGGCACCTCCTCGGCCAGCCGTCGCGCGAGGGTCGACAGCGCGGCCAGCTCCTCGTCCGGCCGGGCGAGGTCGTGCCCGGGCAGTTCGACCGCCAGCACCTGCACGCGATCTCCGGCGACCTCGGCGAGCGGCCGCAAGTTGATGGCGTTGCCGCCGGCGTCGGGCAGGCAGATCAGCGTCGGCCGGCCGGCCGCCGGCCCATTGAGCTGGTGCAGCAGCGGCCGCACCGTGGCCGGGTCCGCCGTCTCGAGCAGTGCGGCTTGCTCCTTGAGTACGGGGCACGTCAAGACGTCGGTGAGCGAGAGCCGGTGGTCCAGGCGCATCAGCAGATGGATCGCCGACAGCGACGTGCCGCCGAGTTCGAAGAAGCTGTCGTGTCGGCTCGCCCTTCCGGCCGGCAGGCCAAGAACCTCGGCCCAGAGCGTGGCCAGCTCGTGCTCTTGCGGCGTGCTCGGCGGCTCGAACGCGTCGCCGGTGGTGACGAGGTCTTCGGCCAGCCGGGTCAGCTGCTGCTTGTCGGTCTTGCCGTTCTCGTTGAGCGGCAGCTCGGCCAGGCGGAGGTAGTGAGCGGGCACCATATACTCCGGCAGCCAGGCGGAGAGCAGATCGTGCAGGTCGACCGAGGCCAGCTCGTACTCGGAAACGTAGCAGCCGACCAGTCGCGCGGAGTTGCCCTCGCCGACCGGCACGACGGCGGCGGCGGAGATGTCCGGCGCGCGCAGCAGCGCGGTCTGCACCTCGCCGATCTCGACGCGCAGGCCACGGATCTTGACCTGGTCGTCGAGCCGGCCGAGGAACTCCAGGCGCCGTTCGGGCAACCAGCGGCCCAGGTCGCCGGACCGGTACAAGCGTTCGCCTGGGAAGTAAGGATCGGGCAGGAACGCCTCGGCCGTCCGTTCCGGGTCGTTGAGGTATCCGGCCCCCACGCAGACGCCGGCGAACACGATCTCGCCGCGCGCTCCCTCGGGCATCAGCCGCTGCTGCTCGTCGACAACGTAGACGCGCATGTTCCGCAACGGCCGTCCGACGTTCACCACCGTCAGCTCCCGCCGCGGCGGGGTGTCCAGCACCTCGTGCATCGTGTCGTCGGAGACCTCGGTGGCGCCGTAGGCGTTGATCAGCCGGACCCCCGGCGCGACCGCGAACCAGCGCCGCACCAGGCTGGCCTTCAGCGCCTCGCCGGTGACCGACACCGACGTCAGCTCGGGCAGCCGCACCGCGCCGGTCTCGAGGTGGGCGAGCAGCACCTCGAGGTAGGACGGGACGATCTGGACCGTCGTCACCCGGTGCGATGCGAGCAGCTCGGCGAAGGCGGGGACGTCGAGCTGTGTGCCGGTGTCGACGATCACCGTCGCCCCGCCCACCAGCAGCGGCGCGCACACCTGCCACAGCGAGATGTCGAAGCACTGAGAAGCGGTCTGCGCCACAACGCTGTCCGGCCCGAGGCCGTGGTCGTCGGCCTTGGCCCACAAGTGGTTGATCATGCCGTCGTGGGCGCAGACGGCGCCCTTCGGCCGACCCGTCGAGCCGGATGTGAAGTACACGTACGCGGGCGTGTCGAGCGTCGGCGGAGCGAGGTAACGGCCGCCGGCGGGCTCCTCCGTGTCGCACAGGTCGGCGGGCACCCGCGTGTGGTGCAGGCCGGCGATGTCCAGCACGGCGCCTGACCAGCTACCCAGCCCGGCCACCGCGGTCATCAGCTCGGCCCCGCTGCCGTCGGTAAGCGCCACCCGGCACTCGGCGCGGGTCAACTGGTCCTCGACACGCGACGGCGGAAAGTCGGGGCGCACCGGCAGGTAGACCGCTCCGGCCTTCAGAACACCGAGCAACGCGACAATCCAGTCCGGGTGCCGGTCGCTGATCACGGCGACCCGGTCCCCGGCTGCGACGCCGCGAGCGTGCAGGTGGCGGGCAATTCGATCGGAGGCCCGGTCGAGCTCGGCATAGCTCAGCCTCCGGCCGCGGTGGTGCAGCGCCGGCCGGTGGGGCTGGGCCGCCGCCCGTGCGCGGAAGGCCGGGACGAAACCGTCGCGCCCATTGTTCACTCGCGGGCCGCACAGGCCGTGCAACTGGTGGTGCCGCTCGTCCGGCCCGATCATGCCCGCGAGGTCCACCTGCTCGTCCGGAGCGTTCACCGCATGAGCCATGGCGTATTCCACGTAGCCGAGCACACGGGACGCGGCAATGGGCGAGACCCGGGCCGAATCGTAGTCGACGCGCAGGTGCCCGGCCGCCGCGTCGAGGCCGATCATGAGGTCGGCCGCTGCGGCCTGTGCGAGGCCGTGGACGTCCACCAGACTGTGCGGGCGGCCGCTCAGCGCCGCGTCGGACAACCCGTCGGCTAGGACGGCCCACGTGCTGCCGGCGGCGCGGCCGGTGGCGCAGCGCAGCTGGCCGCCGGCGTCGACGACAGCGGTGCCGACCTCAGGTTCCCCGGTACAGCGCGACAGGACGGCGACCCACGTTGCCGTCATCAGCGCCTGCGCCGCGGCCGCATCGTCTGGCAGCGCGGCACGCAGGGCCGATGATAGCTCCCGCTGCTGGCGACCCTCGCCGGGTGCGGCGTCCGGAAGCGTCCAAGGCGGCAGCGGGGTCGTCGACGCGGGTTCGGCATCATGCGGTCGGTGCGCGGGGTTTTGGCGGCTCACGGCAGCGTTCGGGCCAGGATCGCCCGGACGGTGCCCGTGCCGTCCGTCAGCGTGCGGATCTCGCCGTAGGTGCCGTGCGCGGCCAAGCGCTTCTCGACGACGCGGCCCATGCCCGCGCCGAGCTCAAAGCACACCCAGCCGCCCGGGACGACGTGCTTCGGTGCCTCGGCGATGAACCGGTAGATGACCGACAGCCCGACGGCGCCGCCGTCGAAGGCTGCGACCGGCTCGGATCCGCCGATTTCGGCCGGCAGGTTGTTCGCCTTCTCCGACGGCATGTACGGCGGGTTGCACACGACGAGGTCGAACGGTCGCGGTGACGGCGAAATCTGATCGAGGGCGCCGAACAGATCGCCTTGCACGACCGTCACCCGCCCGGCGACGCCGTGGAGGGCGACGTTGCGCTCGGCAACCGCCACGGCATCCGCCTCGAGGTCGGCGGCCCAGACCCGCGCCCGCCGCTCCAAAACCGCGAGCGAGACCGCGAGATTGCCCGCACCGGTGCACATGTCCAGGACGTGGACCATGGAGCCGGCATCGGTCAGCCCGCCTGCCAGCTCCGTGACCAGTCCGAGGACGGCCCGGCCGAGTAGCTCGGTCTCCTTGCGCGGGATGAGCGCGCCGGGCTCGGTGAGCAACTCCAATCCCAGGAAGCTGCCGAGGCCGGTGAGGTAGGCCAGCGGTTCACCGGCGATGCGCCGGGCAAGCATGACGTCGAGCGTGGCTTCCTGCTCGCTCGTCAGCTCGGGCGGCGCCTCATCCGCGCTCGCGGCCGACCTCGGTGCCCCGGCCGCGGCCCAGCACAGCGCCCGCGCTGAACTCTCCGGTGTCTCGTCGGGCTTGTCGGGCCCGAATGCAGCCGACTCGCGCAAGCTCGCGACGGCGCGTTCGTACGCCCCCGGCCGACTCAGGTCGCCGGCGGACGGACCGAGCGTGTCGGCGGGCTCCGTCTGTTCGATCTCTGCGAGTAGCGCCTCGAGGTCGTCGAGGCCTGACAGCTCGCCCTGCGCGCGGACGACGAGCTGCGCCAGCTCGTCGACCGTCGGCGACTCGAACACGTCCCGGATTGCGAGCTGGACGCCGAAAATCTCGCGCACGCGCGTGACCAGCTGCGTCGCGAGCATCGAGAAACCGCCGAGTTCGAAGAAGCTGTCGTAGATCCCCACCCGCTCGATGTCGAGCAGCTCCTCGAGGATCTCGGTGAGCTGGCGTTCCATCGGCGTCCGCGGGGAGACGTACTCGTCGCGGCCTGCGGCGTCCGCGTCGGGACGCGGCAGCGACCGCAGGTCGTAGCCGCCCCACGGCGTCCGCGGCAGCGCGTCGAGCACGAACAGCTGCCGCGGCACCAGGTATTCGGGCAAACGCGCTACCAGGTGGTTGTGGATCGCGATGGTGCCGAGCTTCGGGTCTGGGCCCGCCAGGTATCCCAGCAGTGTTGTGGAGCCGTCGGCGGCAACATGCCCGGTAACGACCGCGTCGCGGACGTCGGCGACGTCGCGCAGCGTGGCGACCGTCTCGATCGGGTCGAAGCCCGGGTTGGCGCCCACCTTGCACACATACTCGAGGGATCCGTCCGACCACCGGCGCGCGAGGTCGCCCGTGCGGTCCGTGCCGTCCCAGATCTCGGCCAACTCGCCGATCGCGGCGGCCTGCCCAGACGGACGCCGCAGCGCGGCCGCGACGCCCGGGAGCGGCGTGCCGAGCGGGACGCGCAGCGGCGAGGTCCGGACGTCCCACTCGGCGGGCACCTCGTAAGCGGCGAGCGGCAGGCCGGTCTCCGAGACGCGGTACACGCCGACGCACCGGCAGCCCGGCGCCATCGCCCGTACCCCCTCGACGTCGTGCGGCAGCAACTCACCGGAGTTGTCGACGAACACGCACCGCAACGTCGGCATCCGCGGCGTCGGCGTTTGCGCGGACATCGCACGCAGGATCGGCGGGTCGACGTACGCGACCGTGATCGAGTTGTCGCGCAGCCAGGCGGAGAGCGCGCCGACGTCGCCGGCGAACGAGCGGTCCGGTATCACGAGCGTCGCCCCCGCGCCGAACGCGCTGCACACGGCCGAGGTCAGGTGACCGGGGAGGCTGGACAACACCGCGAAACGGTCGTCGTGGCCGAGACCGAACCGCTCGACCGCCCAGTCGTCGTGCGCCGAGCCGGCCGCGACGGGATTCGCCGGAGCGCCCGCCGCCTCCGCAGCGTCCGGCAGGAGCACTCTCAGGTCGATCGTGCCGACGGCAGGCTCGCCAGAGGGGCTCACGTCCAGCACTGTCGAGAGCCCGAGCGGCCCGGTCAGGGACGGGTCGTCGGTCTCGACCACGGTGCAGGTCGCCGCCGCCTTCGCGCATCCCACCAGCGCCGCCACGAAGGCGGCGCTCGCTCGCCGCACCACGCCGACCCGGTCCGCGGACGTGACGCCGCTGCGGGCCAGGATCTCGGCGACGCGGTCGGCGGCGAGGCGCAACCACCGGTAGCTCCACTCGCCGCCGCCGTCGACGAGGGCGACAAGGTCGTGCTCGGCGGCGTAGCGCTCGGCCGCGAGATGCGGCGCCGGGTGGTAGACCTCGACGATGCTCGCGGAGGCGGTGGCGGGCTCCTCGACGGGTTCGTCGAGCAGGCGGACCGTGGGGTCGGCTGCCGCGGCGCGCAGCATGGTCCGCAACTGCTCGAGCAGCACCTGCCCCATCGTCGCGTCACAGCGATCCGCGGCGAAATCGAGTTTGAGCCGCAGCGCGCCCTGGGACTCCTGCGCGGTCAGGGACATGTCGAAGCGGCTGAACAGCGACGGAGTGTCCATTGGCTCGACGGCGAGCCCGGTGACCTCTTCGGCCTCCGGGCTGGCGACCACGTTCAGCACTACCTCGAACAGCGGCGTGCGGCGCGGATCGCGGGCGATCTTCAGATCCCGCACGAGCACATCAATGGGTGCCTCGGCATGCGCGTAACCGTCGAGGGCCACGCGCCGCACGCGTTCGAGCAGGTCGGCGAAGGCCGGGTTGCCGGACAGGTCGATGCGCAGCGGCAGTACGTTGACGAAGAACCCGATGAGCTTGTCGGTCGCGCTGTCGGTGCGGCCCGCGATGGGAACCCCGATGACGATGTCCGTCTGGCCGGACCACCGGCTGAAGATCGTCGCCAACACCGCGTACAGCACCATGAACGAGGTGACGCCGTGCGCGCGGCACAGTTCGTGCAGCGCCGCGGTCTCCTCCATCGACAGTTCGGCCAGGATTCGGTCGGCCGCGGCGCCCTGCGAGGTCGAGCGTCGGTGCGCGGTCGGCAGCGCGAGAACCGGCGGCGCACCGGCCAGGTGCCTGCGCCAGTGACTCACCTGGTACTCGAGCGTGTCGCCGACCAGCCAGCCCCGCTGCCACACCGCGTAGTCGCGGTACTGCACCGACAGCGGGGACAGGCCGGCGCGCTGCGGGTCCCCTCCCGCCCGGTACAGCGCGGACAGTTCGCGCACGAACAACCCGATCGACCACGCGTCGGACACGATGTGGTGCATTGTGACGCCCAGGACGTGCTCGGCATCGCTAAGCCTGATCAGCAGGCAGCGGATGAGCGGTCCCGTCGCCAGGTCGAACGGCGTCGTGGCCTCCTCGTCGAGCAAGCGCCGGGCCACTTGCTCGAGGTGATCATCCGCGCCGTCCGCGCCGAAGGCGCTGAGGTCGTCGATCCTGATCCGCCAGTTATCGTCCGGGTCGTGGACGACCTGCACCGGGTCACCGTCCACGGTGGGGAAGGTGGTGCGCAGCGTCTCGTGGCGGGCGATGATCGCGCGGATGCTCGCCTCGAATGTCGCCACGTCCAAAGTGCCGACGATGCGTCGCCGGCCGTGCACGTTGTAGATCACGCCGGGCAGCAACTGGTTCTCCATCCACAGCCGCTGCTGGTCGAACGACAGGACGGGGGCCGCGTCCGCCGGCCGGAGTCCGAGAGCTCGGGGACGGGAGGCCGAGCGCGCGGTGAACGACTTCGCGGCCACGGCGGCCGCGAGCCCGGCGACGGTCCGGGATTCGATGTAGTCCGCGACGGGGATGTCGACGCCCATTGTTCTGCGGATCTGCGCGACCACGCGCGGGACGAGCGACACGTCGCCGAGAGCGAGCAGGCCGTCGCGGACGTCGATGTCAGAGCACCCGAGGACGTCGCCCAAGATTCCGACGATCGCGTCCTCGTACGGCGTGCGCGGCGGCATCGGCCGCTCGGCGCGCACGTCCGGTGCGTCCTGCGGGGCGCCGTCGTCGGGTCTAGCGGGGGAGGTCACCGGGGAGGGCCGCGCCATGCCCGAACGCTACGTTCGCGCCACCGCCGGGCGGTTGTCACCTAAAGGGGGGAGGACCTCCGCACGGTGGCGCGGCTCGCCATCGACGACCGCCATATGCCAGTCATCGTCCGCGCCGACCGTTCATCCTCATCGGTTGATCCTTCCCAATGGTTCGGCTTTCATTGGCTCTTCGTTGCGCCGTCGGCGGGGACGGTGCCGCGGTCGTGTCGCGCACGCCAATCACTGCCTCACCATTCCAGCGATTTGCCGTCGCGGAAGAACCCGCCGGTTGGTCCGTCGCCTTGCAGCGTTGCCAGCCACACCGCCGTGTCCGCGAACGGCGTGAATTCGACCGCGTCGCGGCCACCGGTGATGTTCACCTCGGGCGGACCAGGACAGCAGGCGTTGACCAGGACGCCGGCGTCGGCGAGATCCTCGGCGAGCATGCGGGTCAGCGCGTTGATCGCCGCCTGGGAAATGCGGTAGGCGGGCAAGCCAGGACCCATGGAGTGGAGGCTGCCGAGCTCGCTTGAGATGTTCACGATGCGTCCGTAGTGCTGCCGGCGCATGAGCGGCGCGATGGCCTGGGCGAGCCGCCAGGTGCCGAGCAGATTGGTCTCGAGCGTCCGCCGGACGACGTCCAGGTCCACGTCCAGCGAACCGCGCTCGTCGTCGAGCAACACAGCCGCGTTGTTAATCAAGGCGTCGCAGCGTCCGAGCTGGTGGTCTAGCCACGACGCGAGCCGCGCCACGCTGTCTTCATCGGTGACGTCGAGCTGACGTGCCGCGATCCTGTCGGTGAGGTCGCCGAGCAGGTCCAGCGCGGCCCGGCCACGGTCCAGCGACCGGGTCGCCATGACCACCCGCATGCCACGCTGGGCGAGCGCCCGGACGAGGGCGAGACCGAGACCGCGATTGCCACCGGTCACGACCGCGACGCGGGTCTCGCTAGCTGTTGCGGTCGCCCCTTGTGCCGCGCTTGGAACGAGGTCGGAGTCGCCCACTACGCCGCGGATCGCACCGTTGTGGTGCGCCGGGACTCGACAGAAGCACTGGCCCACCGCAGCGGGGCCTCGTCTGTCGGGAGCGGGCGCGAGGCAACCATCGTCTCCGTCGATCTCAACGCCCCGTCCGCAATCGCAGGGGAATATCAGGGGCGATCATGATCGGAGTGGGGGCTGGGGACATGTCCCCGATTGCGGCCACGGCGCCGCCACAGAACGGCCAGCGGAACCGGCGTCCCGGGCCCTGACCGGGCGACACAGGCTATCGGCAGGACCGTCCCCGAAACGGGGGACCGGTTTGGATACCAGGCCCGGCGTTAGCGTCATCGCCAGGATTAAGGAGGAACCAGAAACTTTCAGGAATTGAGATGGTGTCCGGCTATTATCTCGAGTGCCCAGTCCATGGAAGGCACGTCCCGGCGGTTGGCCGCGGGCCATGCCAGCGCACGAGCCGACGCCCGGGCCACGCGAGTTCAGCTGTGATTCGATCGGCCGAGCGTGGGGACGGCCCAGCCAGGATTGTGGGGTCCCCATGATTCGGACAGATCTACTGGTCAGCTCACCACTATTCCTGATTGGTCTCTCCCAGACCTTGACCGCGGCCGGGATCAAGGTCGTCGCCGTGAGAACCTCGCCCGACGAGGATCCGTCCTGGCTGGCCGATGCCGCGCTCATTGATGCTGCAGTCATCGGTTACGTCGGCGACCTGACCCCCATCACCGAGGCCGCGAAGTGCATGTCGGTGCTCGTGCTCAACAACGAAGCCGCGACCGACAGCGACGTGTATCTGCGCGCGGGAGCGATGGGCGTGGTCAGCAAGGCAGAGTCCGGCGAGAGCATCGTCCGTGCTGTGCAGATGATCACCTCGGGAACGCGCGTCTGCACGAGTGAGTCGGAACCGGCGCCCATCACCGGGCGGCCGCAGGCGATCGGCTGTCAGCTCTCCGAGCGGGAGGAGCAAGTCCTGCGTCAGATCGCGCATGGCCTCACGCACGGACAGATCGCGACCCGGCTCGGCATCAGTCCGCACACCGTTGACACCTACGTGAAGCGGATCCGCTCGAAGCTCGGCGTAGGAAACAAGGCCGAGCTCACGCGCGCCGCGCTGCTCGGGCGGCTCGTCTGGCGGACGACCGCCGCCGCCGGCTCCCCGTCAGGCGCGGCCGCCGCCGTCGGGGACGCTCAGTCCGACAACGGGATGTTCGCGGGCGCGGCCGACGGATCGTCGTCGCTCGGATCGTCGGCGCTCGCGGCGCTGCGGCCGGCCGCGACCTGGCCAGCGCGCTAGCCGCACGTCGGGTGTGCCGGCCGGGCCAGGGAAAGGAAGCACCAGGTGCGGCTCAGCGAGCGGGTCCGGGGGCAAATCGACTCTCCGATGGCTCTCACGTACGAGCTCCTCGAGCACCGCCGCAACGGCCGCGAGCTTCTCGACCTCGCGCAAGCCGCGCCACGGTATCCGCCGGCGCCAGAGGTCGTCGAGCACATCGCCGCGGTCGGCCGCAGCGCGAGCGGCGCGACCTACGTCGAGATCGCAGGCTTGCCGAGCCTGCGCGAGGCGTTCGCCGCCGAACTGTCCGGCGCGTACCAGGGTCGCGTGCACGCCGACCACGTCGTGATCACCGCGGGGTGCAACCAGGCGTTCTGCCTGGTGATATCGGCGCTCGCGGAGCCTGGTGACGAGATCGTGCTGGCGCTGCCTTACTACTTCAACCACGACATGTGGCTGCGCATGAACGGGATGGTGCCGCGCTACCTGGAGCCGGGCCCGGACCTTGCGCCGAACGCGGAGGCCGCCGAGTCGCTGATCACCGCGCGGACGCGAGCCATCGCGCTCGTGTCTCCCGGCAATCCCACGGGCGTCACGCTCACCCCGCGGCAGCTGGCGGAACTCCTCGCGGTGGCCAGGCGGCACGACATCGCGCTGGTGCTCGACGAGACCTACCGCTCGTTCCGCGCTACCGACGAACCGGCGCACGACTTGTTCTCCGACCCGCAGTGGCCGGACACGCTCATCAGCCTGCACAGCTTCTCGAAGGACCTCGCCATTCCCGGCTACCGCGTCGGGGCCGTCGTGGCGTCGACGCCGCTCGGCCGCGAGATCATGAAGCTGCTCGACTGCGTCGCGATCTGCGCACCGCGGATCGGGCAGGAGGCCGCCTGGGCTGGCCTGGTCACCGCGGCCGAGTGGCGTGCGTCGCGCGCGGCGGAACTGGCCGGCCTGCGGGCAGGGCTGGCCGCGGCGATGGCAGGACGACCGGGCGGCTTCGAGCTGGTCAGCGTCGGCGGCTTCTTCGGCTGGGTCCGCCATCCGTTCGCCGGCCGTAGCACCTGCGACGTCGCCCGCGAGCTCGCCATCGTCCACGACATCCTGGTGGTCCCAGGGACGGCGTTCCTGCCCGACGATCGGGGCACATTCCGGATCAGCGTCAGCAATGTCGACCTGGCAGGCATCCGTGACTTCGCGCAGCGGCTCGGCGCGGCCGGGCGAGACTCGCGGACCCTCAGTAGATGATGCGGTTGTCGGCGGCCGGCCGCCACGCTCGTGACCCGCGCAGGTTGCGGGTGATGTTGAGTCGCTTGAGCCAGCGGTCGGTGCCGTCGTAACGCGCACGGAACGACTTGCGCCCGTGGACGGCCCGGTAGTTGTCGACGAAGGCGATGTCGCCCGGCTGCAGCCGGACGTCCTTCATGTTGGCCTCGATCTGGCCGCACAGCCCCTGAAATGCCCGCAGCGATCGAGGCGGCCAGCCGTCGGTCTTCATGTGGTACGGGTCCAGCGCCATGTAGGGGTCGCGCCGGTCGCCGAACAGCACAGGACGCTTCACCGGGTGCTCGTTCCAGGACTGTATGAGCCGGAAGCTGCGCGCCCGGAGCCGGTCGATGGTCGGGTCCCCGGTGGACTCGGCGGCGATATCCGGCTGGTGGGAGTTGTCAGGCATCTGCGTGAACTCGGCTTCGAACAGCCCCTCGACGTCGACCGCTGACCAGTCGATGTCGGCGCCATCGCATATCACCGTCGCGACCGCATCGGGGTTCTTGAGACACATCAGGGCGACGTAATCGCCGCGGCATGGATGGAACGCGTCCTCGGTGTGCCACGACAGATGCTGCAGGCTATTAGACCCGATCTCCACGAACTCGTGCCCCTGAATCGGAAGGACGTCGTGCATGATCCGGCCGTCCTGCTGCGTGGCCCAGCCGAATACGTCGCCGAGGACAGACGCGATGAGCAGGAAGAAGATCTCCCGCGGGAACGCCGGTGACCCGTACTGGCTGTCGCGCCAGTGCTCGGGTGTCGGGCCGAGCCGCTCCTCGCTGATCTCAAGACCGGACACCAGGCAGAGCGCAGCGGGCTCGCGAAGGCGGAAGTCCTCGAGGAACTGCACCAGGTGCGGCGGCAGGGATCCCGCGAGCCGCGGCGCCCGGCGCATCAGCTCCGGGTTCTCGATCGTGTCGAACTCGTTCGCGAGCTCAGTGAGCAGCGGCGCGAGCGCCCGATTGTCGTCGGCCGAGAGCCCCAGGCGGTACGTCGATCGCGCGTCCGATGGCGGATGCGTCGAGGGAGGCGGCGAGGCGGTGTCGACGACGTCGGTCACGTTCCCGAGCCTAGGGGCACCGCCGGCCGCCGCATCGGTCCCCGGTTGATGGGACAGGTGGCATGGCGGCGCGCCGACCTATCGTCACCATGCAAGCCGCTAGCTGTCCCTGCGCGCGGACGCTCGGAGGACGAAGAGTGAAGACGCCGACGCAAGTTTCCAACCTGACCACCATGGAAATCGACGCGTTGACCGACGTCGACGGCGGCCTGAACCTGACCGACGGGCACGCGCGCCTTCGTCTGACTGCCGAGCAGGCGGCCATTGTCGAGAAGTTCGCCGACATGTTCGTCGAGGCGTCGTCTCGCGGGTTCCCCGCGATCGAGGGCGAGGCCCACTCGGCGTTCCTGCGGGCTATCGGACAGCACAGCGCGCCGATCGGCACCGGCCGGATCCTGAGCTGCTACTCGTCCACTCTCGCGACCGACATCGTGGCGCGGGCGCTGCCGATCGGGACACCGGTCGCGGTGCTCCACCCGACCTTCGACAACATCGCCGACCTGCTGGTCACCCGCGGCCTCCCGCTCGTCCCGTTCCCTGAGGCGGCGCTGCTGGCGATGAGCTGGCCCGTCCCGCCAGTGCGCGCGATCGTCGTGACACACCCGAACAACCCGACGGGGCTGGTCACGCCGAGGGAGCATCTGCGTTCCCTGGCTCAGCACGGCGCACGGCACGGCCAGACGATCATCGTCGACGCCAGCTTCCGCGGCCAGGTCCGCGACGCCCAGTACGACACCTACGAGGTGCTCGAGGCGGCAGGCGCAGACTGGATCATCATCGAGGACACGGGCAAGTTGTGGCCGACCCACGAACTCAAGATCGGCCTGCTGGCGTTCAGCGAGCGGATGAGGTTGCCGATCGAGCGCGCGTTCTCCGAATCGCTGCTCGCCGCCTCCCCGGTTGTCCTGCAACTGGTCAAGCGCTTCGCCGAGGACTGGGCGAACGGCGGCTACGAACGCTCACGCGCCCTGATCGACCGCAACCGCGATGCGGTACGCCAGGAAATCGAATCGGTCGGCCTGACGCTCGCCGACCCGGATTCGCAGATCAGCGTCGCCCGCATCGACCTGGGCTGCAGCGGTCCCGACTCGGCGGTCCTGCAGAAGGAACTGCTTGCGCGCGGCGTCCACGTGCTGCCGTGCGCGCCGTTTTACTGGGCCGACCCGGACAGCGGCCTGCGCTACATCCGGGTCTCGCTCGCGCGCCCGTACGAGATTGTCTCGGCCGCCGCCCGCACGCTCGCCGCGGCCTACCGCCATCTGTGCGTCGGCGCCACGACGTGATCCCGCACAGCCATCCTCGCCATGACAATCACCGGCGAGGTCCCGGACGTCCAGCGGGCGGCCGACGATCGGGCTAGGGGTGATGCGGTGGTTTCGTCCCCAGCGCTGCGCGCCGTGAGCGACCTGCACGTGAACCACGACAGGAACCTGAAGCTCCTCGAGCTGATCTGCCCAGGTCACCCGGACGACTGGCTGCTGGTCGCCGGGGACGTGGGCGAGGCGATCAGCGACATCGAGCAGGCGCTGGCGATGCTGTGCGATCGCTTCGCCCGCGTCGTGTGGGTGCCGGGCAACCACGAGCTGTGGACGGTGCGTCGTGACCGGACGGCGCTGCGGGGAACGGCGCGCTACCAGCAGCTGATCGCGATGTGCCGCAGGCTCGGCGTGCTCACGCCGGAGGACTCGTACCCGGTGTGGGACGGTCCCGGCGGGCCGGCGCGCGTCGCGCCGCTATTCCTGCTCTACGATTACAGCTTCCTCCCGCCGCATGCCACGACGAGCGCAGGGGCACTGGCCGCGGCTCGGGACGCCGGCGTGGTCTGCACCGACGAGTTCCTGTTGTCTCCTGACCCGTACCGCAGCCTGGCCGAATGGTGCGCCGACCGCGTGGCGGCGACGGAGCAACGGCTGACCGAGCACGATGACGGCGTGCCTCTTGTCCTCGTCAACCACTGGCCGTTGATCCGCGAGCCGACCAGGGCCCTGCGGCACCAGGAGTTCGCCCTGTGGTGTGGGACCACGCGCACCGCCGACTGGCACACGCGCTTCGACGTCGCAGCGGTCGTCTACGGGCACCTGCACATCCCGCGACGCGCCACCTACGACGCCGTGCGCTTCGAGGAGGTTTCCATCGGTTACCCCGCCGAATGGCAACGCGCCGGACTGCGCGGCGACCTCGCTCGTCAGATCCTGCCGGCCCGTCCGTGATCCACCGGATCTGCCCGCCAGCAGTTCGGATCGTCGAGACGATCACCGACGTTCCCGGGGTCGTCCTGTTCCCCGAGGAGGAGGCGGCGATCGCCTCCAGCGTGGACAAGCGCCGCCGGGAGTTCACCACCGTGCGCTGGTGCGCCCGCGCCGCGCTGGCCGAACTTGGCGTCCGTCCCGCCCCGCTCGTGCCCGGCGTGCGCGGCGCGCCGAGCTGGCCAGACGGCATCGTCGGCAGCATGACCCACTGCGACGGCCTGCGAGCCGCCGCCGTCGCGAGCAGGCGGGACGTGCTGACGCTCGGCATCGACGCCGAGCCCGACGCGGCACTCCCCGACGGCGTGCTGGGTGTCGTCGCGCTCCCGTGCGAAGTTGAGGTGCTGCCACGTCGCGGACCGGTCTCGTGGGACCGGCTGCTGTTTTGCGCGAAGGAGGCGGTCTACAAGGCGTGGTTCCCGCTGGCCCGACGGTTCCTCGGCTTCGACGAGGCGACGGTGACCATTGACGAGTCTGGGACGTTCACCGCGCAGCTGCTTGTTGCCGGGCCGAGGGTCGGCGAAGCTGAATTGACCGGATTCACCGGGCAGTGGATCGCCGCGGACGGCCTGCTCGCCGCGGCCGTCGTCGTGCCCGCGTCGCGATGTCCCCCGAAGCAGGGAGGTGATCGCCACCGCGAGCAGCCGAATGATTGACGTCATGAGCTTGCGGGCGCCTGCCTGCCCTTTGGCAACGGCAGACCGCCGAGACCTCCCGACGGTGCCTGGATGACTGCCGTGAGCGCCGCACGCAGCCGCGCCGACCCGATCCCCGGCATCGACCTGGCGGATCCGGATCCGATGCGCACGCCCGCCCTCGACCGTGTGTTCACCGAGCTGCGCCGCGAGCACCCGGTCTTCTGGCATGGCCAGAAGAGTCGTCGCGGCTTCTGGTCTGTCATCCGGTACGCCGAAACCGTGCGGGTCTACCGGGACACCGGCACCTTCACCGCCACGCACGGCATGACGATCGACAGCCTGCGGCCTGACCAGGATCCGGCCACCGGGATGATGGTCGAGGTCACCGACCCGCCGGAGCACCGGCGCCTGCGCCGCGGCATCGGCGCCTTCTTCGCCGACGGCGTGGTAGGCGACTTGGCGCCAGCGATCGACGACTACGTTCGGGCGCTGCTGATCGATATCCGCGACCGCGGCGGCGAGGTCGACTTCGTCGACGCGGTCGCCGGCCGGGTACCGACGCATGCCGCAGGACTGCTGCTCGGACTGCCTTCTGATGACCTTGAATGGATCACGACCCGCACGTCGCAGGTGTTCCTGTCCGGGCCGAAGGTCGACTCGGGTAGCGACTTCCGCGCAGAGGCGGAGCAAGCGAACAGCGAGCTGCTCGGCTACTTCGCGAAGCTTGTGCGCGCGGCCAAGCGCGGATCAGGCACCGGCGGGCTCGTGCAGCGGCTGGCGGCGGGCACCGCCACGCGGGACGGCCTCACCACCGGCGAGGTCATCCTCAACGCGCTCAACCTCGCCATCGGCGGGACCCAGACCACGCGCAACCTGCTGACCAACCTGATGCACGCGCTGCTGCAGTTCCCCGAGGCCTTCCAGGCGCTCCGCGACGACCCGTCCGCGGTGCCAACGGCGGTCGAGGAGGCCGTGCGGTTTGCGAATCCGGTG
>Ga0070707_100001577_pt1 | contig 22079 bp, 15 predicted proteins | sample KBSK5502metaG_FD_65468 | JGI IMG/M metagenome (GOLD analysis project Ga0070707, IMG submission 65468) | Corn, switchgrass and miscanthus rhizosphere microbial communities from Kellogg Biological Station, Michigan, USA - KBS K5-50-2 metaG | ecosystem: Host-associated > Plants > Roots >...
TTCCCCAGTCGCCGGTGAACTTGCTGAAGATCATCGTCCACTGCGACGCCGTCGGAATCGCGAAGAGGCCGTACGTGCCGGCCGGCAGCGGCTGCCCTTCGATCTTCACCGGTGTGGAGAACGAGATCGTCGTGTTCTCGTTCGCGCCAGTGCGCCACGGCGTGTCGTATGACACCAGGCCGCCCCAGATCTTTCGCTTGTTCACGGCCGGGCGGTGGTAGGTGATGGTGACGTCGGTGATGCCGATCGTCTGCCCGACGCTGGCGGCGGGACTCGCCTCCGGCAGCTTGATCGCGGACTGCGCGAACGCGTAGGACGCGGCGAGAACGAGGAGGGCGGCGAAAGCAATCTTCTTCATGACGCGGAATCGTAAAACAATGGAGCGATGAAAATCGTCTTCGGGGCGATCCTCGCCGTCGCCGGGCTGGTGGTTCTCGCGGTAGGCGCGAAGCGAAGCCGCGTCGCGCTCGTGATCGGCACGCTTCTCCTGGCCCTCGGCGGCTACAACCTCTATTTCGGCGTGAAGGCCTCTCGAAAAGAGAAAGAGATGATCGCCTTCATCGCCGCCGCGGAACGGGGCGACGTCGCCACGGTCCGGCGGATGGCTGACGCCGATCCGCTGTTCGTCAACTCCATCCAACGCAACGAAGGCGCGATCGTGAACCGGCCGCTGCACGCGGCGGCGCTGGGGCTGCACGCGGACGTCGTCGATTTTCTCCTCTCGCGCGGCGCAATCGTCGACGCGGAGAACAACGACGGCAGCACGGCGCTCCACGCGGCCGGCGACACGGTGTCGTACGGCGACGCGGCGGTGCCGGTCAAGCGGGCCGCGACGATCCGGGCGCTCCTCGCGCACGGAGCGACGGTCAACGCGAAGGACGATCGCGATCGCACGCCGCTGATGGCGAGCGCGCACGATGCGACGGCGGTGGCGCTGCTGATCGAGCACAAGGCCGACGTGAAGGCGCGCGACAGTTCGGGACGGACGGCGTTGCATTACGCGGTGATCGCGAGCGGGGAGCATGCGGACGCGGTGGCGGCGCTGCTCGATCATGGCGCCGAGGTCGATCCGCGCGACCGAAACGGAGAGACGCCGTTCCTGCTCGCGGCGACGAATTCCGCGGAGCTGGAGACGCTCGTCGCCCGCGGCGCCGATACGAAAACGCGCGACGAGAAAGGACAGACGGCACTGCACCGCGCCGCCTACATGCCGCGCAATCTTTTCAGCGACCTCGATGCGCTGGCGGTCCTCTGCTCGTGCGGCCTGCGCCCCGAGACGCGCGATCACGCCGGCGCGACGCCGCTCAGCATCGCCCGCGAGCGATTGTCGTCGGAAACGAGCCACGGTTGGATGCAGGGGCGGCAGCGCATCGTGAATTTCCTCTCGCCCGACGGAGCATGCGGGCGTCTCATCGGCGCGTCGAAGGATCAGCGGGCGTTCGCCGTCGCGGAGATCCGGTGCGCCGAGGACGACAGGGGTGGCTGCGAGGCGCTGGCGTGGGACTACGACAGCGGCAGGGGAACGGCGATCGACAAGTCGCGCGCCGCCGAGGTGTACGACAAGACCTGCCGCCTCGGGTCGCAGTGGGCGTGCGCCAATCTCGCCTACAACTACGATCACGGTGAAGGGGTGGCCGAGGATCTGGCGCGGGCGGCGGCGCTCTACGGACCGGCGTGCGATGCGGGTGAGATGCGCGCCTGCTACAACGTTGCGCTTCTCTACGCGAATGGGCGCGGCGTCGCGAAAGACCACGCTCGCGCCGTCGCGTTATTTCGCCGGGCCTGCGATGCCGGAGACCGCGATGCGTGCGAGCACGCTGCGCGGTGACGGTTTGGAGTGCGGCGGCCGTAGCCGCCGCTTTTGGAACAGGTGCAAGAGGGGCGATGTGCCGCTTTGGAACTGGTGCGAAAGCGGTGGCTGGCGCCACCGCACTCCAAACTGCCAGCTACAATCGGCGGCACGTGACGGTCGGGCTGACTCTTGGCAAGTTCGCGCCGCTCCATCGCGGGCATCAACTCCTCATCGAGACTGCGCTCCGCGAGACCGATCACGTCATCGTCCTCATCTATCCCGCCGTGGAGACGGACGTGCCGCTGACGACGCGCGCCAACTGGATTCGCGCTCTCTATCCCGCCGTCGAAGTCATCGAAGCGTGGGACGGACCGGACGTCGTCGGACTGACCCCGGAGATCACGCGCGCTCACGACGACTACATCGGATCGCTGTTGAAGGGTCGCGGCGTTACGCATTTCTTCTCGAGCGAGCCGTATGGCGAGCACGTCTCCCGCGGCCTCGGCGCGGAAGATCGTCGCATCGATCCCGCGCGCACGGCGGTGCCGATCTCCTCGACGATGATTCGCGCCGATCCGTTCGCGCATCGCCGCTTCATCGATCCGCTCGTCTACGCCGACCTCATCACGCGCGTCGTCTTCGCCGGCGCGCCGTCGACCGGCAAGACGACGCTCGCGGAACGGCTCGCGGCGCGCTACGGGACGGTGTGGATGCCGGAGTACGGCCGCGAGTATTGGGAGAAGTACCACACCGAGCGGCGGCTGACGCCCGAGGAGCTCGTCGTCATCGGCGAAGAGCACCGGAGGATCGAAGACGAGATGATCGTCGATGCGAACCGGTTCCTCTTCGTCGACACCGAGGCGATCATCACGGCGCTCTTCGCGCGCTACTACCACGGCCGGCCGGCGCCGCGCCTCGCACAGCTCGCGGATGAGTCGCCGCGGCGCTACGACCTCTTCTTTTTCTGCGAAAACGATTTCCCGTACGCCGACACACCCGATCGCTCCGGCGAAGCGAATCAGCGGCTCTTTCAACTCTGGATTCGCGACGAGCTGGCGTGGCGGAAGATCCCGCACGTGACGCTGCGGGGATCGATCGACGAGCGCCTCGAGACCGCGTCGCGCGTGCTCGAGCGCTTTCAGAAATTCAACAGGTCGGTGGTGTAGGGAATCCGCTTCGCACCGTCGTCGGGGAGCGACTCGATCGTAATCCGTTGCTCCGCGCCGAAGAGCCCCCGCAGCGCGGCGTCGATGCCGCCGATCGGATGCGGCAGCGTGCGCACGATGAGCGATCCGTCGGCATTCTGGTGAACCGTGAACTGCGTCAGCAGGAAGGCGCGGAAGGCGATGGTGACGTCGATGTTGTTGATGGCATGCCCGTCCGTGGCGCGAAAGACGACCGGCATCCGTCCTTCGAAGTCGACGAGCGCCGGCACGTCGCCATCGAACGACAGCGCGGCCCAGTCGCCCATCCGGTAGCGCAGCAGCGGCAGAAACGGATTGCGGCCGCCGGTGAAGGCGATCTCGCCGCGCTCGCCGGGAGCGGCCACCGAGCCGTCGGGGCGGAGGATCTCGATGTAGACGTCGTGCAGAAAGAGGTCGAAGCCGCGCGGCGACGAGACGCCGATCGGTCCCGTCTCGCAGGTCGAGTAGATGTCGACGACGGGACAGCCGAAGCGCTGCTCGAGTCGCTCGCGCATCGCCGGCAGCAGCAGCATCGCCGTCGAGATCAACGCCTTCGGCCGGATGCGCAGCGGCAGCGCGGCGAGGTCGAGGAACGACAGCGGATCGCCGGTGAGGATCTCCGGATCGAGCGCGTCGATGAAGTGCACCCGGTCGCCGGGATCGCGCCACTCGCTCGGATTGAGGTTGATCTTCACGTGCGCCGCGCCGTCGAGATACGCGGAGAGGCTGGCGTAAGTCATTGTCCGCGACTGCGAGCAGATGAAGGCGATGGCGGTGCGACGCGGGCCGCCGTCGAGGGTGAGTCCGTAGCGCGCCAGCGCCTTGCGGAAGATCGGCAGGCGCATCGAGGCGACCTCGGGATGACTGAGCACGTCCATCGTGTGCCCCGAGGCGCCCGACGACCAGTAGTTGATCATCTCGTCGAGCGGCTGATCGTCGGGGACGAACGACCACGGCTCGCGCTGCAGGTCGGCGCGCGCGATCGCCGGGAGCTGCGCGAAGTCCCTTCCGCCGCGGCGGCGATAGAACGGGACGTCGTGCAGGCAGACCTCCGTGAAGATCTCCACCCAACCGGGGACCTCGCCCGCTTTCCATCGCGGCGAGGTCTCGAAGATTTCCCGCTCGAAGGTGCGCACCCGCTCGCGCCCCGCAGCGGTGAGGCGATCGCCGCAGGTCATGTTGTAGCGCGGCGCGAATTCGTGCTGGCGCAGCGCGTCGAGCCATGCCCGGCCCGCGGCATCGATCAGCGGAAAGCGCTCGTCGTCGGTCAGGGGGCGGTCTTCGATCATTGCTCAGTGTCTTGTGTTATGCGGGGTACATCGCGGTATGCCATGGGGGGCGCGGGTTGAAACCCGCGCCACATACGATGCTGCATCGCCACGAGTTGCATCATCTGCCTGCCGCTAACTTCCCTATGAATGTGGGGCGGGTTTCAACCCGCCGCGCGGACGGGAGTCCGCGCTCCATCGTTTCACTCCCGCCCGTACGCCGCGGCCGCTTCCTCGGCCGCTTTCTTGCGCATCGCTTCGCGCACCTGACGGACGCGCTCCTGCGCGGCGCGGGTCTCCTGAATCACTTTCGCTCGCTCCACGCTGCTCAAGGTCGTCAGGCGGTCGGCGGCCTGCGCTTCGCTCTCACCTTCCGGCCGCAGGGCGAGGGCGTGCAGCGTGAGACGGACCAGCTCTTCGCGGCGGTCGGGGTCGGTGACGAAGGCCTTCGCATCGACGAGCGCCGCGACTTTGTGGAGAGCGTGTTCGAGGAACCGCAGCGCATCGGCGGCGAATCGCTTCTGCTCGCGGAACCAGGGGTCGTAGAGCAGCCATGCGGCGATGAGGACGACGGTGGGCGCTTTGCGGAAGACATCATCTTTCAGAAGGCCGCCGCCGAGGGCTAGCGACAGGTCGGAGACGACGGCGGTGCGGTCGATGTCGTCCGCGAAAAAATCATCGGGGCACTCCGACAACCGGTGCATGAGCGCCTGCAGCGGCGGACCCTCGCGCAGAGGCGTCACGTGGCGTAGCTCCTGTGGCTGAATTCGCGGGCAAACGCGACGACTTCTTCCCACTGCGTCACGGACGCGATCACCCATCCGTCATCGCGCATCCGCTTCGTTCCCGACGGCTGCCATTCGGCCGGCATGTTCAGGACGTACGTGCCGCCGCCGCGCGCCTTCGCCAGCGCGTCGCGCGCGACCTCCCACCCAGTCCGGCCCGACGACTTCTCGCCGAGCATGGTGAAGATGTCGTGATCGGTAACGATGAGGATCTGCGCCGGCCGCTCCGTCCCGTTGCGCGCGTCGAACGTTTCGGCGAGGCGGTGGATGCCGAACGAGTAGCCCGTGCCGAGGTAGCTGGTGAGCGTCTTCAGGATCTCGCTCTCGTTCCGGCTGAAATCGGGCATCGCGACATATTGCCCCGGTTCGCCCGACAGGACGACCTTCACGCGCGAGCCGGCGCGCAGTGCGGAGAGGGCGATGATCGTGCCGGCGAGGACGGGAAACGAAGTGATCACGCGCGGGTTGGCCATCGAGCCGGAACAGTCGATGCCGACGTAGAGGTCGACCGGCTCGCGTCGCGGGAGAGTGCCCTCCATCGTCCCGTAGACGCGCTTCATCGTGGTGTAGCCGGGGATGACGCGCGGGCTGACCATCACGCTGCCGCTGACGTCGATCTCGTCGAGCGCCTCGCCGGCGTCCCACGGCTCGAGGCTTTCCGGCAGCGGCTCGGACGACTGCGGGATCTCGCGCACCGGAAAGGGCACGAGGTGCGGCGCGGCGCGCTCGCGGTAGTAGCGCGCCACGATCTCGTCGTCGGAGAGGGTGACGCCGACGCTGCGCAGGATGTCGGCGTAATTCGACGGCTCGCGATAGCGCTTGCGCGGCACGCCGTCGCCGATGTCCGTCCTCCCCGCGCGCTCTTTCTCCGACACCGGCACGCCGCTGATCGCCTCGTCGAGCGATGGATGGATGGCGCCGTCGATCTCGTCGGGATCGATCTCGGTCAATCCGTCCGGCAGCCCGCCCTCGGCCCGGCCGTGCGTGTCGAGCCAGCGCTTCAGCGCCTCCATCTCCTTCGCTTCGTTCTCGATGTAGTCGAAGCAGAGCACGGCGAAGCGGCCGGCGCCGCGCAGCCACTCTCTCGCGTACGCGCGGATGACGCGCGCGCCGAGCATGGCGTCGGAATTCGTCTTCCTGTCGAGCTCCCCGCGCGCCAGCGTGCCGCGCTCGAGGCTCCAGAGGATCTCGCAGATGCGCATGTAGAACGTCCACAACTTGCTTGCCGAGGCGCTGGCCATCTTTCGATAGATGTCGCCCATGCGCAGCTCGGAGAAGCGCGTGAGGCGGTCGTTGATCAGCAGATCGCTGTAGAGGTTCGAGACCAGCCCCGCGTATCGCTCCAGCGACGGCAGGCCGGCGCGGATGCGCGCCATCAGCCGCGCTTCGTCGGTAAGGTCGGCGGGGCAGAAGACGTGATGTCCGATCTCGTGGCCCATGACTTCGAGCGGATACTCCTCGAGCCCGAGCTCGACGACCTGCGCGAGGCTGATGACGATGGTCTGGTCGGTCAGCCGGATCATGGCGAAGCTTCCGCTCAGCTGCTCGGCCTGTTCTTCGTCCGCGTCGAAGCACCAATGCGGCTCGCGCAGTTTCGTGAAGCGGCTCCAGAGCTCCAGCGCCGCGGGCCAGGCGCGCCGCCATTTCTCGGCGAGGTCGCGGCGCTCGCGTTGGTTCATTGCAGGGCGACCAGGAAGATGTGGTGCGTGCGGTCGATCGTCACGGCGAGCGTGGTGTCGTCGCAGGCGACGCTGGTGGCGTTCGCGAGAGTATCGAACTTCGCGCGGCGGTCGCCGAGGGCGACCTCGCCATCGCGCGACAGCGAAAACTTCGATTTCGTCTTGTCGGGACGCGGCGCCGACGGCAGCGGCAGCAGAGCGGAGCCGAAGGCGTCGGCGACGAGCGTCCAGTGGCTCTCGCCGTCGCCGGCGATCATCGCGCCGCCGGAGAGGAACACTTTCGGCGGTTTGCGAAAGCGTCCGCCGAAGCCGCGGAAGGCGCCGACGATCGAGACGATGCGCAGCTCGGCCGGCGATTGATCGAATGCTTTTTTCGGCGTGAGCCACGGGTCGGCGCGCAGGCGGTCGAGCGCGTCATTCAGCGTCGACGGGTCGCGGTCGGTCACGCCGAGGCTGCGCAAGGCGAGCTTCGCATCGAGAGTGCGGCACGACGGCAGCGCGCCTTCGCGATGCTCCGCCATTCCGCAGCGCCAGGCGAGGACGTGGCCCGCTGCGCGGAAGGAGGCGAGGTCGGGGAGTGCGCCGGCGATCGCGGTCATTTCCTCGACCCATGCGTCCGGACGCGCGTCGTCGTGGAGCGAGAGGTTGTAGAGCGCGTTGGTGATGCTGCCGAGGAGCGCGCCGGGATCCTCGGCGAGCAGCCACGGCGCACGCGGCGCGATCGACTTCCACCCGGCGACGATGGCAGGATGCCGCGGCTCCGCGCCGAACAAGCCGGCGGCCATCAGCTCGAGCGAGAGGTCGTACGCGGCGGTGACGACGGCGTCGGTCCGCTCGGCGCGCACGCGATCGACCGCCTCCGCGATCGGCGCGACGACCTCGAGCAGGTGGCGCTTGAACTCTTCGCCGTCGACGCGGCCGGCCTGCGCGAAGCGGGTGTTGTAGCGATCGCGGCCGCGCTCCAGCGCGCGGGCGAGCGCCGTCACTGTTTCCACTGCAGCCATTTCAGGTAGTTCGTGTAGCGCTGGTGGAGGTACTTCAGTTTCAGGAGGTCGTCGTACATGTGCGCGTACAACTTCCGGCCGCGGCTCCAGTCGGCGAGGAGGCGCTCGATCTCCACCATCCGCTTCTTCGCCTCGCCCGCGGAGAGCCCTTCGAGCCCGGCGGCAAACTGCTCGTCGAGCGCGCGCACGGGATCGTCTTTGTCGAGCCCGAGGCGGTCGTACTCGCGGCAGGAGAGATCGAAGAGCATCCGGATCCAGCCGATTTTGTCGGTGCGGAATTGCGTGTTCTCCGGCGTCTCGAAAAACGGCGAGCCGGGGTTCTGGGTGAGCTTGTCGTGCAGCACGAACGGGATGATTTGCCGCACGTCCTCGAACGCCACCTCGGCATGCCCGCGGAAGTAGGCCACCGCTTTGACGAGCTTGAGCATCGTCATGAGCGAGCGGACCGAGAGGCCGTTCGTCGTCTGCGCGCCGAGGTCGCGGAGCTTGTCCTTCCCCGTCTCCTGCGCGGTCACCGCACCGAATTCGATGCCGGAGAGCTTGATGGTGTCCTTCGTCTTGTACTCGAACTGGTCGGCGGCCGCTTCTTCGAACTCGAACTGGCCGGCGAAGAACTCGATGCGACGCCGCAGCGCCGCCGGCACCGAGACGGCCATGACGTCGCGGTGCATCTGGTCGATCTCCAGCTCGTCGAAGACGACCTGCGGCGGGACAATCGTCTCCGGCTGCACGCCGCTCTCGACGCGCAGCAGCAGCTCGCCGAGGAAGCGGGTGTTGAAGTGCAGCGCCTTGACGACGATGTCGATGCGGTCGCGCAGCGCCTCGATGACCGGGTACGTCCCGCCGCCGGCGTCGTCGTTCGCGGTGAGGTACCAGGCGGAGTCGGGACACTCGTACACGTGGTCGAGGATCTCCGCGTAGTTGTCGGCGAGGACGGTGAGCAGCGCCGACTGCGTGCGCGTCGGGATGCGGTTGTACTCGTCGATGATCTTCACGCGCATCGACAGCCACTTGCGCCAGGAGATCTGGATCTCGTCCATGCTCTTTGCGCTGACCAGCGCCGACGGCAGCGGGTTGCCGAGGAGGTCGGAGATGGTCATCTGCGGCTGGCCGTGCTGGATGGCGCGGCGGATGTCGTGCAGCGAGTAGCCGGCGACGATGCCCATCAGGATCGCGCTGGCGGTCTTGCCGCGCCCCGGCCCGCCGACGAGCAGACAGCGCCCGCGCACGATCAAGTTCAGCAGCGGGAGGAGGACGAAGCTGCAGTAGCTCTGGTCCGACGGCAGCGTGAGCTTGCTCTTGCGGTCGCCGAAGGTGAAGGTCTGCGGCGGCGCGTCGTCGTATTCGATGTCGTAGAAGGGACTGATGATCGCCGAGTTCACGATCCAGAAGTAGGCTTGCCGCAAGCGCTCATCGAACCGCGGTCTCGCTTCGCTTGCCGCGACTTCGGCGACGGGACCGCGATAGAGATCGGCGACGTCGAACTTGCGCACCCCCTCCGCCGGCTGCGGATTCGTCGGCGCTTCCGACACCTTGCGGAAGGGGTTGAGGGAGATGGGCATGGGTGGGGGTATCGTAACGCTTCAAACAGTGTCATCCCGAGCGTAGCGAGGGACCTGGGCGGGCGGGTGGCACGATCCGCTCGCCACCCGCCCACCCAGGTCCCTCGCTACGCTCGGGATGACAACGTAGAGACCCCCAAGACCGAGGAGGCCTAATGCGAACGCTGATCTCCCTCTTACTCCTCCTGAGCGCTTCCCTATCCGCGCAAACGCTCCGCGGCCGCGTGACGTTGCCGGACGGCTCTCCGCTGCCCGGTGTGACCATCTCCGCGGAGGGGAACAACACCACAACCGATGCCGAGGGTCGATACGCCCTCGCGGCGCACGGGACCGTGAAAGTCACCGCGTCCCTGCAGGGTTTCCGGACGACCAGCGCGCTCGTTGACGTCCTAGACGGCAACGTCACGCACGACTTCGTCCTCCGCGTCGCCTTTGGTCAGGAGATCACGGTCGGGTCGCGCGCGGTCAATGCGGCGGCGGAGAAGGCGGTTCCGGTGGACGTGATCCCGCGCGAGCAGATCGAGAGATCGCCGTCGAGCGAGACCAGCCAGATCATCGAGAAGGTGGCGCCGTCGTTCAATTTTCCGCGGCCGTCGATCGCCGACGGGACCGATTCCGTTCGCCCCGCCACTCTCCGCGGCCTTGGGCCCGACCAGGTGCTGGTGATGCTGAACGGCAAGCGGATTCACGCGAGCGCGCTGGTCAACGTCAACAACACCGTCGGCCGCGGCTCGGCCGGCGCCGATCTCAACACCATTCCCGCCTCGGCGATCGACAACGTCGAGATCCTGCGCGACGGCGCCGCCGCACAATACGGCTCCGATGCCATCGCCGGCGTGCTCAATCTCGTGCTGAAGTCGGACGCGCAGCCATTGAAGGTGGAGGTGAAAGGGGGCTCGACGACGCACGCCGACGGCCAGATGATCGACGCGAACGTCAGCGGCGGGCGGACGGTCGGGCGCGGAACTCTCTTCGCCACGCTCGAATATCGCGATCGTTACGACACGAATCGCGCCCTCGCCGACCCGCGCGATCAGATCGCAACCGGCGACGCCAATCACAACGCCGTCCCGCAGCCGAACACGCATTGGGGCGATTCGTACGAGCGCGATCTGCTGTCGTTGGTCAATCTCAATCTCCCCATCACCGGCGACGAAAAGCGGATCGTCTACGGCTTCGGCTCGTTCGATCTGCGCCACGGCTCGCACGGCGGCAATTACCGCCGCGCCCTCGACACGACCGACTGGCCGCAGATTTATCCCCTCGGGTTTCTCCCCCTGATCGAGCCGCGCATTCTCGATTACGCGCTTCACGGCGGCGTCCGCGGCGAAGCGGCGAAATGGTTCTATGACGCCAGCGCCGGTTACGGCCACAATCGATTCGATTTCTATGTCCGCCACTCGCTGAACGTCTCGCTCGGCCCGAATATCCCTCCCAATCAGACCTCGTTCTATGCCGGCTCGCTCGCGGACCGGCAATCGACCGCGAATCTCGATCTCTCGCGGCGCTTCGGAGCGGTCAATGTGGCGGCCGGCGTCGAATATCGCCGCGAGGGTTACGAAGTGATTGCCGGCGAACCGGCGTCGTACATCGACGGCGGCTCGCTCAATCAATTCCGCACGAATCCCGGCACGCCCGGCTCGCAGGTGTTTCCCGGATTTCGTCCCGACAACGCCGTCAATGTGTCGCGCGACAACAAAGCGGTCTATGTCGACACGGAAGGCGACCTCCTGCCGCAATTGCGAGTCGGCGTGGCGGGGCGATTCGAGGATTACAGCGATTTCGGGAACACGACCAACGGCAAGCTGACGATCCGCTACACGCCGGCGAAGCCGCTCGTCTTTCGCGCCGCAGTCAGTCGTGGTTTTCGCGCGCCGTCACTCGGCCAGTCGTATTTCTCCGCGGTAAGCACGAATTTCCTGCGCGACGCCACCGGGAACGTCGTGCCCTTCCAGGTGTGGACCGCCCCCGTCAACAGCCCGATCGCCAAAGCCCTCGGCGCGGAGCCGCTGCGCCCCGAAACGTCGCGCAATTACAGCGCGGGCGCGGTCTGGCAGCCGCTGTCGAACCTCGAAATGACGGCCGATTTTTTCCGCATCGATATCGCGCACCGCATCGTCCTGTCGGGCAATTTCACGCAGCCGCAAGTGCAGCCTCTCCTGGCCCCGTTCGGCGCCAACAGCGCCCGCTTCTTCACGAACGCGATCGATACGCGGACGAACGGCTACGATCTCGTCGTCAATCACCAGCGCGGCCGCCTCGACCTGTCGGCCGCCTACAGCCGCAACGAGACGGAGATCGTCCGCATCGCCCCCACTCCGCCGCAGCTCGCCGGACTCGGCGCCGTCCTCTTCGATCATCTCCAAACGCGAACCGTGACCTGCGGCCAGCCCCGCGACAATGCCCGCCTGATGGAGAGCTACAGCCGCGGACCGGTGAGCGTCACCGCCCGCCAGAGCCGCTACGGCGAGTACTGCAGCATCAACAACGCCGTCAAAGACGACCAAACCTACCCCGCCGCCTGGCTGGCCGACCTCGAATTCTCGTATCGCTGGAACAAATACCTCTTCGCACTCGGCGCCGAGAACCTCTTCGACACATTCCCGGCGCGAAACCTCAATGCCGGTATCGCCAACGGCTCGGAGCAGGTCGGCAGCGCGGGCGTTTTTCTCTATCCGCGCAATGCGCCGTTCGGGATGAATGGAAGGTTTGTGTATACGAGGGTGGGGTACACGTTTTGATTTGGAGTGCGGTGGCGCAGCCACCGCTTTTGCCGCGCGTCCCGAAAGCGGCGGCCGTGCCGCCGCACTCCAAACGCATCGCCAGCAAATCGTCGAGCGCCAACGCCTCGATCGTCCCCGGGAGCCAAGCCTTTCTTTATCAGCCTGCTTAGAGGCAACCTCTGAACAAGTCTGTCATCCCGAGCGTAGCGAGGGACCTGGGCGGGTGGGCGGCGCGAAGAATCGGCCACTTACGCCCCTCCCACACACCCAGGTCCCTCGCTACGCTCGGGATGACAATGCACAGCGGATTTGTGCAAAGCCACCCGACAGAAATGCCGGCTGAGGCTGGGCGGCCTACGCAGCCGACTGTGGCCGGCCCGTGAAGCCCACTTACAATCCGCCGCGTGCGATGGTCCGCGATTCTCCGCCCTCCCCCCCTCGTCTGGACCCGTGGCGCCGGCCGGCCGCGCGTGGAACGGCCGGAGTCGGTCGACGTCATCATTCCGATCTACGGGGCTCCGGCGGAGCTTCGGCGTTGTCTCGACAGCGTCGCGGCGTCGACCGACCTGACGCGTCATCGCGTGGTGCTCGTTCTCGATGGTCCGCAAGACGACGACGTCGAATCGATCGTCAGCGACTTTGCGGCGAAGAGCACCCCTTTGCTCCTGCGCAACGAGCGGCGCCTCGGCTTTGCCGCGAGCGTCAATCGCGGCATGAGCGCGACGAGCGGCGACGTGGTGCTGCTCAACAGCGACACGATCGTCACCGCGCGCTGGTTGGAGAAGTTGATCGATGCGGCCAACGCGCGCGGCGACGTCGGAACCGTCACGCCGCTGTCGAATCACGCCACGCTCTGCTCCGTGCCGCGTGCGTGGGAGGAGAACCTGATTCCGTCGGGGCTCGACGTCGCCTCGTTCGCCAGCCTCGTCGAGCGCGTGTCGGCGCGAAGCGCTCCGCTGATCCCCACCGGCGTCGGCTTCTGTCTCTACATCCGCCGCGCGCTTCTCGACGACGTCGGGCTCTTCGACGCCGATCTCCTCGGCCTCGGATACGGAGAGGAAAACGACTTCTGCATGCGCGCGCTCGCCCGCGGCTGGCTGCACGCCGCCGCCGACGCCACGTTCGTCTTTCACGCCGGCCATCGAAGCTTCGGCGCGTCGCGCACGCGGCAACTACGTCGCGCGCAGGCGACGCTCTCGAAGATCCATCCGCGCTACATGGCCACGATCGCCGAATGCATGCGCGTCGATCCGCTCGCGACGGTGCGAGCGCGGATCGCGTCGGCCCTGAGCCCGCCGCGCGGCGGTCTGCGCGTCGCGCATCTCGTCCACGGCTGGCCTCCCTTTCAGCACGCCGGGACGGAGCTGTATGCGTATTGGCTCGTCTGCCGGCAACGCGCGAAGCACGAAGTCGCCGTCTATGCGCGCGCCGCCGATCCCTCCCGAGGCGAAGGAGAGGCGATGGAGCTGCTCGACGGCGGCGTGCGCGTCCGCCTGGTCACGAACAACTTCACCGCGCGCAATCCGCTGCGCCGCAACGCCATTCGCGACCGCGCGCTGGAGCGCGACTTCGAGCGCTTTCTTCGCGACGAACGTCCGCAGCTGCTTCACGTGCATCATCTCGCCGGCCACACGTTCTCGCTCCCCGCCGTGGCGCGCCGCCTCGGCATTCCGATCGTGATGCAGATTCAGGACTGGTGGTTCGCCTGCGCGCGCGTGAACCGCTTCCATCGCGACGGGAAGCGCTGCAGCGGACCGCAGCCGGGAAAGTGCGAGCGCTGCGCGACGCTGACGAAGCTCCCGCCGGCGGCTTCGTCGAATCGAGCGCTGCACGCCGTGCGGAGGGCTGCCGCTCGCGCCGCGCTGCGCACCGCCGGCGCCTTCGTCGCCGGGTCGGATGCCATTCGCGCCGACTACGCCGATCTCGTTCCGTGCTCGACGCCGTTCCACGTCATCCCGTATGGCGTGGCGATCGACGCGGCACGCGCGCCCCGCGCTCCCGCACAACGTCCCATTCGCTTCGGCTACGTCGGGTCGGTCGCGCCGCACAAAGGAGTCGGCGTCGCCGTCGAGGCGATGCGCGAGCTCGAGGACGCGACGCTGCACGTGTGGGGCGACGCCAACGCCTTCCCCGGCTACGTCGCCTCGATGGAGCACGGCCCGAACGTCGTGTTCGAGGGTAAGTTCCGCGAAGAAGAAAAGCCGCGCGTCTTTGCGGCGATGGACGTGCTGCTCGTTCCCTCGATCGGATTGGAGTCGTTCGGCCTCGCCGCTCACGAAGCGATGGCGTGCGGCGTTCCGGTGATCGCCTCGGCGGGCGGCGCGCTCTCGGAAATGTTCGAGCCCGGCGTGTGCGGCGACTTTTTCCCCGCCGGCGACGCGACCGCGCTGCGGACGATCCTCCGCCGCATCATCGACGATCCGGCGATCGTCGATCGTTGGTCGCAACGCCTTCCGCAGCCGAAACGCGACGACGTGCACGCCGAGGAGATCGAGGGCGTGTACCGGTCGGTCCTGGCGGGGCAATGATCGGGACGATTGCCAACATCATTCGGGGTGAAGGGACGTTGTCCGCGGTTCGGCGGACCAGCGAGCGCGCCGGCGAAGCCGTGGAGTATGCCGCCTCGCGTGCGGCCAGTTTATTTGCCGGGCGGAGCGATGCGGAGATCGTGAACGTCTCGTGGCAAGGGATCTCGCCGCGGACCGGCGGCGGTGCGGTGCTTCTCGCCGCGCGTCTCCGCGCCGAGAGTGCGCTGCGCAACGTCGCGCTCTTGCACCCCGGCGGGCTGCGGCTTTCCGTACCGTTCTCGCACACGCGGTGGATCGACATTTCGAGATTCGCGGCTGCCGTGCGCGAAGCGGTTTCGATCACCGGCGCGAAGGCGGTGCACATCGACGGAACGAGCGGCATTCCGTTCGATGCCGTCGTTCAGTTGATCGAGTCAAGCCTCGCTGTTGTCATCAGCGTGCACGATTTTTCACTCTTCTGCGCGCGCCCTCATCTGCTCGAGCAGCCGGCGGACCTCTTCTGCGGCTATTCGCACGACCTCGATCGCTGTGAGCGTTGCCTGCGCCAGACGTGGGACGTGCGGAAGGACGAGCAGGCGAAGCGCCGCGAGCTCGCGCGCCAGATCCTGGCCTCCGCGACGGGAGTGATTTTCCCTTCGCAATTCCTGCTCGAGCAGCACCGCCAGCTTTTCTCGCTGCCGCAGTTTCGTGCCGCGGTCATCGAGCCGGCGGGACCCGCCACGGCTCCCGACCGAAGGGCCGGCGTGCCGGCGACCGGCGTCGCATTCGCCGGCAGCGTGAAGCGTCACAAGGGCGGACACCTGCTGCCCGAAATCGCCGCCATGCTCGGCTCGCGCGGGCTGGCGCTGCACGTATTCGGTGGCGGTGACGTCGATCTGCTGCAGGCACTGCGGCGGCAGTCGAACGCGATCATCCACGGCTACTACCGCAGCGGCGAGCTCCCCTCGCTGCTCGCGCGTCACGGCATCGGACTGGTGATGATTCCGTCGATCTGGCCCGAGACGTATTGCATGGCACTGTCCGAGGCATGGCTCGCCGGCGCCGCCGTCGCCGCCTTCGACCTCGGCGCCCCCGCCGATCGGATCAGGACCGGCGGCGGAGGATGGCTCACCCCGCTGGAGTCGGGAGCGGCGGGACTCGTCGCGATCGTTGACCGCTGGCGATCGGGAGACGCCGTGCACATGCCGTCTTCCATGCCATCAGCGACCAACGCGGCGCGTGCGCACTTGGAGCTGTATCAGAGGTGGGGGCTGATGCGTACGTAAAGGGAACCCGTCACGGGAGAGCGGACCTCCGGGTCCGCAGTTGCCGGACGCCCACGTCCGGCAACGGTCATCCTGCTGCGCATAGTCGTCGGACGTGGACGTCCGACGACTGCGGATCGGGAGATCCGCTCTCCGTTCGATGACACGATCTCTTGAGCGTATGATCGCTCAATGCGTCGTCGTCTTTTTCTCTTGTGCATTTTCGCCGCGTGCGCCCGTAGTGAAAACACGAGCGTCACGCAGACGGCCGAGACGGCGAGGATGGGGGGCGTTTTCCCGGCGGTGCTCGTCTATAAGACAAAGGCGAACTTCAATGACCTCGTTCCGCTTGAGCTCTCGCGGGACAAGAAGACGATCGTGTCGTATCCCGATCCGATTGATGTCATTGGGCACAAGCCTGTCTTCTTGCACAAAGGCTATCTGCTCGATAGGCGAGGGATTGGCGAAAACGTGGCATTTCTGCGGTTTACGTATGAGGAGTATGCAAGCCTTCGAGCGGTGCCGCCGATGAAAACTCTTTACGATGCGATCATTGAGAACGATCCGCTCACGGAGTTGTATGACTGCGGGCCGTCGATCAATTTCAAGCATTCGGCGACGCAGATCAACCAGATCATCGACGCAAACCATTTGCAGACCACATGCAGGAGATTGAAGTAATTGGGCAGCTTGTCAGTGCGCCTCTACCGAAGGCCCCGTGCGCGCGGACGAGGTTCTGAAGTCAGCGGCTACGGCTTCTCCGTAACCCGGCTCCCATCGGTCGAGCGGCCGTACGGACTCACGTAATCGCGTTCGACGACTGGCGCATTCTTGTCGTCGCCCGCCTCGCGCACGGCCGGCAAGATGATGCGCGGAATCGGCACGGTCGACGCCGCCATCATCCCGCTCCGGCTGGAGTAGCTGCCGCCGAACGTGGCGATGACGAGGTCGAGGTCGGGAACAGCCGTCACCGACTGACCGCCGGAGCCGCGCGCGGAGACGACGCGAACCGTGCGGCTTTTGTAGGGATAGTCTTCGATCCACCAGAGATAGCCGTAATAGAGCTTGCGCAGGTGGTACTGCGGCGACGACGCGGCCTTGACGAACTCCTGGCTCACGATCCTCTGGCCGTTCCACGTTCCGCCGTTGAGCATCAGTTGTCCGATCTTCGCGAAGTCGCGCAAAACCAGGCCCATTCCTCCGCCGCCGTATGGATTCCCCGCGTGATCGAGACCCCAGATGTAGCGGCGGAACTTCATCGGTTTGGCCATGAGGCGATCGAAGAGCAGCATCGGATTCTCGTGCGCCGCGCGGCCAACCATACCGAGTGCGAGATTGGGCATCGCGCTGCAGTAGACGGAATTCTCGCCCGGCGGCGTCGCCATCGGAACGGCCATCGTGTAGCGGTAGAAGTCGGGCTCCGTTTCCTGATCCCACATCTTGTCTTCGTTGCCGGGCGCGTCGTCGTTCGCGTCGTCGCAGAAGAAGCCGCCCGACATCGTCAGCAGATTCTCGAGCGTCATCGCGCGCTTCTGCGGGTCGAGGTCCGCCGGAAACTTGCCGTCGTTCATCACCTCGTAGACGGGGCTGGAGAGTCTCAGCGGAACGCCGGCGTGCATCGCCGCTCCGATGAGGAGAGAGCTGAGACTCTTCGACGCGGAACGAACGTTGTGAAGCTTGTCGCGATTCTGATCGTGAAAATACTCCTCGAGGACCAGCTTTCCATGGCGCGCGATGAGGACGCCGTGAAATTGCGGCGTGTCCTTTGAATCCATCGGCATGTCTAGGATGCCCTGGACATACTTCTCGATCGTTGCGCGATCGATGTTCTCCGCATCGAGCGTGCTCACCGGCCAACCGTCGTCGAACGCGGGAGGCGGGTGATACAGGTAGCGGCCCGGATGTTTGCCGCGCGGATAAAACGCGCTGTCGTCGTTGTCGCGCGCGAAGTCGTAGCTCCCGCCGCGACCGGGAAAGATGAGCGTGATGACTTTTGCCTCGGCGTCGTAGGTTCCGGTGGCGACATCCTGCTCTTTTCCGCCGCCGTTCTTGCCGGCGAGCGTCAGCTTCTCGCCGTCGCGCGCGAGCCGTTCGACACCTTGCTGAGTGCCGAGGTCGAATTCGGGATTGCCTAGCAGGGCGTGGTACGAGCCGTCTGCTTGCGCTTGAAGGAGCAGGTAGAGAGTGAACGCGTCTTCGCCAGGATCGACGGTGCCGCGCCAGAGATTCGTACCGTCCGGCTTCAACACCACGGGAGAAGTGGCAACCGCAGTCGTCGTTTTGTTTTTGCCGAATCGCCACCACAAGCCACGGATCGTGCCCTGGTCGTCGAGCTTTCCGCGAAAGATCCCGCCGTTCGCCAGCGTGAACGAAATCTCGCCGTTCGTGTTGGTGGCCGGTAGAGTCCGGCCGGCCATGTCCGCGATCCACGTGCCGCCGTTTCGCTGCAGCACGAGCGTGCCGCGCGCCTCGGGACCGAACCATTTCTTCGCTTTCCAGAGCCCAGCCAGATCGTCAGCGGCGGTGGCGACGTCTGCGAGCACCAGAGCAAGGAGCAGTGCGGCAAGGCGGACATTTCTCATGCCTCGCAATGTAACCCCCGCGCCAGCCGCGATGCTTGGCTGCGCGAAACCGGCTTGTCTTGCGTTAGCGGTAGCGGGCGCGAAAAGCGGTCGGAGTCTGTCCCGTGATGCGCTTGAAAGTTTTCGTCAGCTGGCTGTGGTCGCAGAAGCCCGCGTCAAACGCGATGTCGGTAATCGCCTTGTCGGTCATCGCCAGCTCGCGGCGCGCAAAGCCAACTCGAACACGGCGAATGTACTCGCCCACCGTGCATCCTTGCGACGCGCGGAACTGGCGCGCGAGATGGACGGGATGGACGCCGACCGCTGCCGCAATTCCGCTGAGTGAGAGCGGCGATGCGAGCTCTTCCTCGATCAGCCGGCGCGCACGATCCGCGCAGGCCTTGCTGCCGCCGCTCTTCTTCGACAGCCGCGACGCAAACACGACCACGTCCGTCACGAGCGACTCGATGATCATCTCGGACATGCTGTCAGGCGCGACCAGCTCGGCCTCGAGGCGGTCGCCGAACTGGTCGACCAGCGGCGAGCGGAATTGAAAGCGTTCGCCGGCGAATCCCGCTTCGCGCAAGCGCGCGAGCCACGCCGGGCTGACGTCGATCGCCGTCAGCACGGCGCCCTCGTCGTCGAATTCGTTCGAGTGCTCGTCGTAGGCGGGGCGATAGATGCACGTGAAGCGCTCGCAGTAGTCGCTCCGCTGCCCGTGCCGCTCGATGAATCCGCCGTTGCGCACGAACAACAGAAACGCCGCCGTGTGCGCGTGCGGCGTCAGACGGAGTCGCGGCGGATACGTGGTGGCGGTCACCATGGAGGTGGGAAAATCGACACGCCGCAGGAGCGTGCCGGCGAGCGGCGCGATGGTCGGTCCTGAGATTGCGGGTGTCATCTCACTGGAATGGTAGACGTGTGCAACAGGTGGGCGTTAGCCAGGACACCGGCGATTCCGTGATCGGCGATCGGGTCGGCGATCGCGATCGCGTGATCCGATCGCGTGATCCGCGGGCGATGGGGTCACGCGTGATCGTGATCCGTGATCGTGATCGTGATCGGGGTCAGAGCTTCTGGGTCAGGGTCAGGCGATCGGGTCAGAGCTTCTGGCGATCGGGTCAGAGCTTCTGCTTTCCGGGCGAGGGCGATGGATCCGGCGATCCGATCCGATCCGATCGATCCGATCGATCCGCGATCCGCGACGATCCGATCCGATCGATCCGATCGATCCGCGATCCGCGACGATCCGCGACGATCCGATCGGGGTCGATCGGGGTCAGGGGTCGGGGTCAGGGGGTCAGAGCTTCTGCTTTCCGGTAGGGCGGGGGAACAACCTCAGTTTTCAGTAGATCGTTTCGGTGATTTGGAGTTCGGAATCGGCCAAAGAGTTGTCTGAACCGATGCCTCGGGCAGGTGAACGAGGTGAGCGTCGCGGTCGCCTTGCGCGGGGACGAGGTTCTGAAGTCAACGGCGTGTTCTGCTGATGAAGTTCCGAGGAGCGAAGGGCAGGCGATGATGCGTTGATGAGGATCGAGCTACGCGGCGAGCGTGGCGTACGCGCGATCGACGATGGTCTGCAGCTCGGGATTGCGTCGCAGGCTTCGCTCACAGGCGCGGATGAGGTCACACACCCGGCCGCAACTGTCGAGGCGCAAGGCTGCGGCGATCGATCGCAAGCGGGCCAGCCCTTCCCATCGGCCCAGCCATGCCGTCACCATGCGGGCCAGCCCTCCGTGTCCGTGGCGGATTACGCCAGCCGTAGTGGAGAAGGCCTTGGCAACGGCATCGACGATCGTCGCCATCGCCGGACGGCCGACGGCTCGCTGGTTGGCGGGGTATTCATCGCTGCGCGGCTTGGATTCCACCTTCTTCCGGATCATTTTGAGCCAGGTGGTGGTGCCGAGGAAGATGCCGTTCACCACCTTGCCCCAGAGCGGTTCGTTCGAATCGCTCTTCTCGGCCACCCAGGCGCGGTAGTTCGTCTGCCACGAATCGGCCTCGCCGAAGCGTGGCGCGAGAGCGTCGAGGGCGAGCCAATCAGGCGCAGCTTCAAGTCCCGCGGTGGCGCGGTAGCTCGACCAGCGGTAGTCCTCGGGACGCTCGACCATCCTTGCGCGGACGGGGTTGAGTACGACGTAGCGGAGGACCTCGTGCAAGTAGGCCTCCTTCTCGACAAGGAAGCTCTTGAAGCGCCCCTGGAAGAGGTGCCCGACCCGTCCGTACTTTTTGTTGAACCACTCGGCGTACGAGCTGTTGAGCCACTGAATGCCGTCCGAGAGGGTGAGCCGCAAGGGAGTCTCGATGACGAGATGGACGTGGTTCGACATGAGGACCCAGGCCGGGAGGAGCCAACCGAAGCGGAGGGTGGCCTGGCCGAGTAGCTCGAGGAACTTGCGGCGGTCGGCGTCGCAGCGAAAGATCCGCTTGCGCTCGTTGCCGCGTGCAGTGACGTGATGGACGGCTCCGGGATATTGGATCCTGAGTGCTCTTGCCATGCACCGAGGTTCCCTCGGGTCACCAGAAGATCCGAGGACTGCACCCTGTGTAGAGAGCGGAACCGGGATCGGAGCGCAAAATGTCCTCGGAATGGAAACAAACGGTCAGAACGCACTACGACCGGTAGAGTCGTTTTTCGACCCGACGGAAGGCGGAAGCTCTGCCCCCATCGACCCCATCGGCCCCCATCGGCCTCCCAATCGGCCTTCGGCCCCGAAGACGGAAGCTCTGACCCCGTCGGCCCCGTCGGCCTTCCCCCTGACCCCGTCGGCCTTCCCGGAATGACCCGGTCGGCCTTCCCGGAAGGCGGAAGCTCTGACCCCGTCGGGCTTCGAGACCGAAGGCGGAAGCTCTGACCCCATCGGCCTGCCATCGGCCTGACCCCATATGACCCCATCGGCCTTCCATCGGCCTTTACCGTCCGTCGGGACCCCGTCGGGCTTCGACGCCCCTACCGTGCCGCCCTGTCCTGATCGATGTTCTGGCCGATCCGCCACATGACCCCGGAGGGATCGATGATGACGAAATCGCGCATGCGCCAGGGCCGGGGTTCGATGTCCGTGACTTTCACCCCATACCTGGCGGCGATGTCGGCGTCTTTGATCCGGGCCCACCAGGCGTCGACGTCTTCCACGAGCAGGTGCATCATCAGGTTGTTGGCAAGTGCCTCGACGTAGAAGTCCTGAAGCAGAAAACTGGCGTCGCCGTGGTGAAAGTAGGCGACGCCGTTCGAGTCGGACGGCATCGTGAACCCGAGGTCCTGATAAAACTGTTTCGAGAGCGCGAAGTCTTTCGATGGAACGAAGGCTTTGATCTCGACTGCGCGAAGATTTGACATGGCGGTCCTTCCTGTCTGGTCACTTGATTTGTTGTGGGAAAAGTCGCGCAGTCTGCCGCTGCTAAATCGTCAGTCTGCGACGACCGGTTAGGCTCGTGAGTCGCGTGCATCCTGTTCGTGGCTGATGTCGATCAGGATGGAAAGGACGCGACGCGCCCGCTCGACATCCTTTGGCCCCGCGCGGGAGACCAGCTCGGCGTCGACGGCCTTGCGTGCAGAGGCCAGCGCGCTCGCGGCGGCCCTCCCGCGCCGGGTGAGGGCGACCGTCAGCTTGCGGCGATCCTCGTTGTCCACTTCCCGCTCCAGGTAACCGCGTCTCACCAGCGTATCGACAAGCTGTCCGGCCGCCTGCTTCGAGATCCGCAGGTCTTCAATGAGCTCGCTCAGCGGGCGACCCCCTTTTTGGCGAGCC
>Ga0070707_100001578_pt1 | contig 22072 bp, 21 predicted proteins | sample KBSK5502metaG_FD_65468 | JGI IMG/M metagenome (GOLD analysis project Ga0070707, IMG submission 65468) | Corn, switchgrass and miscanthus rhizosphere microbial communities from Kellogg Biological Station, Michigan, USA - KBS K5-50-2 metaG | ecosystem: Host-associated > Plants > Roots >...
GCTCACGGCACCGGCACGCCGCAGAACGACCGCATCGAGGCGCTCGCGCTGAGCCGCGTCTTCGGCGACGGCGCCGCGCTCGTGAGCTCCACGAAGTCGCTGATCGGCCATACCATGGCGGCGGCCGGCAGCGTGGAAGCCGTCGCCACCGTCCTCGCGCTGGTCCATGGCCTGGTCCCGCCCACGGCCAATCTCCGCAACGTGGATCCCGAGGTTCCCTTCGACTGCGTCCCGATGACCGCCCGCCCGGCGGAGCTCGGCGCGGCCCTGTCCAATTCGTTCGGCTTCGGCGGCCAGAACGTCAGCCTGATCTTCCGCGCATGACTGACCGGCGGCGCGTTGTCATTACGGGCATGGGCACGGTGAACGCCTCCACCGTCGGAGGGACCGAGGCGGTCGCGGGCGCGCTGGCGCTCGGGCGCTCGCCCATCGGCCCCGTGCGGCACTTCGAGCTGGCCGGCGCCGGCGGCAGCCGGCTCGCCGCCGAGGTGGACGACGGCGCGCTGACCTCGCTGCTCGACCGCGATCAGGCCCGCAGGCTCTCGCGCATCTGCCGGCTCACGCTCGCCGCCTGTCTGCTCGCGATGCGGGACGCGGGCCTCGAGGGCGGTCCCGGTCTCGGCCTCGTCGTCGGCACCGAGCACGGCGACTTCCGCTCGAGCGAGGAATTCGCATCGGGATTCCTGCGGCGCGGGCCGGCGGGCCTGTCGCCAATGCTTTTCCCCAATACGGTCATGAACACCATGGCCTCGGTCACGGCCATCGCCATCGGGGCCAAGGCCCCGTCGGTGACGGTGAACCAGCCGACGATCGCCGGTGACCTGGCGGTGGCGCGGGGCGCGGGCCTGATCGTCTCGGGCCGGGCCCGGGCCGTCATGGCGGGCGGCGTGGACGAGATTTGCGAGCCCGTCTACCGTCGGCTCGCCGAGATGTCGGCGCTGTCGCCGATGCGGCGTGGCCCATCGGCGGGCGCGCCCGAAGGCTGCCGTCCCTTCGCCAGTGACCACAATGGCCCCGTGCTGGGCGAGGGGGCGACCTTCGTGGCTTTGGAGGAGCTGGACGCGGCGCGGGCGCGTGGCGCGCAAATCCTGGCGGAGCTGGTGGGGGCGGCCTGGGGCAACGTGCCGGCCGCGCCTCATACCGCGCCGGTCGCGCGCCCTGATCGCGGCTCGCCGGTTCGCCGCCTCCTGACCTCGCCCGGCGCGCCGACGGCGCGGCTCGGGCGGTGTTACGGCGCCGGAAACGGCGATCCGGGGGTGGACGATTGGGAGCGCGCGCTGCTGGAGCGCGATCTCCGCGACGCGGGCGCCCCGGCCGGGCTCAACCCGCCCATTTCACTGGCGCCGCTGTTCGGCCAGCATGGCGGACTCGGCGCGCTGCGGGCGGCCGCGGCCGCGCTCGACGCCGGGCGGCTGCCCGGAATCGTCCTTGTCCACGGCGTCGCGCGCGGCGGCTGCCGCTCGGCGCTCATGGCCGGCCCGCCCGCATGAGCGACCCGCTGATCCTCATCCCCGCCTTCAACGAGGCCGCGACCATCGCGGACATCGTCCGCCGCGCGCGCCGCCACGGCGAGATCCTGGTCATCGACGACGGCTCGACCGACGGCACCGGCGCTCTCGCCGTCGATGCCGGCGCGCGTGTGCTCAGACGCGAGCGGCGGCGGGGAAAGGGCGAGGCCCTGCGTCACGGCCTTCGCGAGGCGCTTGCGCGCGGGGTCGAGCGCGTGGTCACGCTGGACGGCGACGGCCAGCACGATCCCGATGAGATTTCCCGCCTTCTCGCGGCCTCGGCGCAGGCGCCCGATGCCCTCGTGGTCGGCGGCCGGCTCTTCGGGCTCGGCCCGGGCCTGATGCCGTCCGGGCGGCTGGCGGCGCTGCGCGTGGCGGGATTCTTCATCGACTGGCTGACGGGCGCCGCCGTCACCGACACCCAGTCCGGATTCCGTGTCTATCCGGTTTCGCTGATCGCCGCGCTGCCGCCGCGGCGCGGCGGGTTCGTGCTCGAGACCGAGATGCTCATCCGCGCCGCCGCAGCCGGCTGGCGAATCGTCGAGGTTCCCGTGCGGGCCATTCACTTCGAAGAGCGGCGCAGCCGCTTCCGGCCGCTTCGCGACGGCATCGCCGTCGGCGCCTACCTCGCCGCCCACATCGTCCGCGGGTGGGCGCGGGAGGGCGCCGCGGCCGCTCGCGCGCTCGCCGCGCCGTTCACCACGGCATATCGCATCCCGCGGCACCGCGAGATGCTCGAGTTCACCGCGCCGTATCGTTATAACCCCGGCGCCTGGGCCGCGGCCCTGGGAGCCTTCGTAATGCACCGAACGGCGGAGACGTGGCGCGGCTGGTGGGGCCATCCGCGGCTGCGCGGCGCACGGCTGGCGGCCGCGGCAACCGCCGCCACTCCCGCGCTTCTCGCCGCCGCATTGCTCGCGCGGCCCCTGGCATGGCTCGGGCTCGACCCGCTCATGCCGCTGGTCCGGCGGCTCTATCCCCAGCAGCGTCTCGCCGAAGTGCTGCCGCGGCCGGCTGGAGCGCCGCGAGCCGAGCCGGGCCGGCCGGCGGACTACGACGTGCTCGTGGTGGGCGGCGGTCCGGGCGGCTCCACCGCCGCCACCTTCCTCGCGCGCGGCGGGCTGTCGGTGGCGGTGGCGGAGCGCGAGCGCTTCCCACGCTTCCACATCGGCGAGTCGCTGCTGCCCGCTAACCTGCCGGTGTTCGAGCGCCTGGGCGTGCTGGACCGCGTCCGCGCCCATGGCTTCATCGACAAGTACGGGGCATCGTTCCACGATCAGGAAACGGGGCTCGAGTACACGTTCTACTTCCGCGAGGGCAAGCCCTGGCCCCCCCAGACCTTCGAGGTCCCACGGGCCGAGTTCGACAACCTGCTCCTCGAGCATGCCGCGGCCGAGCCGCGGGTGACACTCCTCCAGCCGGCCACCGTCGAGAACGTCGCCTTCGACGCCGACGGGGTCACCGCCCGCGTGACCCAGGACGGCGCATCGCGGGAGGTTCGGGCCAGGTTCCTCGTGGATGCCAGCGGCCGGGACACTTTCCTGGCCAGCCGATACGGCCGCCGCACGCCGATGCCCGGGCTTGGTAAGGTGGCGGTTTTCGCCCACTTCCGCGGCGCGCGGCGCTGGCCGGGGAAGGAAGAGGGCAATATCCGCATCTTCATCTTCGAGGACGGCTGGTTCTGGTACATCCCGTTCGCCGGCAATGTGACCAGCGTGGGCTGCGTGCTCCACGCCCGCACCGTGCGGGGGCGCGAGGGCTCGCTCGAGGAGCTGCTCGAGGCCATGATCGCCCGCTGCGAGCGCGTGCGAGAGACGCTGAGCGGGGCCGAGCGCGTCACGCCCGTCTACTCCGCGGCCAACTTCTCCTATCGAACCGACCCCGTGGTAGGCGATCGCTTCGCCTGTGTCGGCGACACGGTGGCCTTCGTGGACCCGATCTTCTCGACTGGCGTGTTCATCGCGATGCAGTCGGCCGAGCTAGCGGCGGCGGAGATCGTGCGCGCCTTCCGCGACGGCCGCTTCGAGGCGGCGCGGTTCAAGGGCTACGAGCGCACGTTCCGCCGGGGGGTCAGCCCGTTTTTCAAGTTCATCCGCCACTACTACGAGCCCTCCTTTCTCCAGGTGTTCCTCCAGCCGCGCGAGACGGCCGGCATGCTCGACACCGTGACCGGCGTCCTGGCCGGGGGCGCGTTTCCCACAATGCGGTGGCGCATGCGACTGAAGCTTGCCGCCTTCTTCATCGTCGTGCGCATCAATCGGTGGAGGCGGCGCCGCCACGGGCACTCCGTCGAGTCCCGCCTCGAATGGTGATCGAAGCCCGATGATCCTTCGGACGCTGCGCGGCTATCTCTTCACGGTCGTGGGAATCGCGGTGGGCATGGCCGGGCTCGTGTCCCTGGGCGCCATGGCCGAGCGGATCACGCGCTTCATCGAGGGCGGCGACCGGTTCGTGCTGGGGCAGATCTCCGTGGCCGGCGAAGGTATGGGCATGGGCACGGGCTTCACCGGGGGCGGGCTGCTGCGCGCGGCCAAGATCGCCGAGATCGCCCGCGTGCCGGGGGTCGCGGCCGTGCAGGCCCAGGTCATGCTACCGCTCAATACCACGACGTCCCAGTTCCTGACGATGACGCAGGAGCTCGTGCTCGGGCTCGACCTCGCGGCGCCGACGCCGAATCGTCACTATCGCTCGCTGCCCGTCCGGGCCGGCCGCTCCCTCACGCTCGGTGACCGAAGGGTCGCGGTGGTGGGCGCCGACTTCGCCGCCTCGCGGGGCCTCCGGCCGGGCGATCGGCTGCCGATCGGCGGGCTCGAGTTCACGGTGGTCGGCGTGCTGGACAAGACGCTCACGGCGCCAGACCGCTTCGCCATGGTGGCCATCGAGGACGCGCGCGAGCTCTGGCTGCGGCGCGATCCGCTGCTCGTGCAGGCCATCGGCGGCGGCCCGGGCGGGCTCGCGCGCGCCGACCTCAATACCGGCGCCGCCGTCGGCTGGGCGGCGGGCGAGGACCCCGACGCGCTCGCCCGCCGCATCCAGCATAGCGTCGGCGGGATCAACGTGACGATCCCGGGCGAGGTGAGCCGGCTGCTGCGCAACTCCACCGCCTTCTTCTCGGCGCTACTTTTCGGCATCGGCGCGCTGGGCCTGGTCATCGGCGGGCTGTCCCTCTCCAATACCGTGACGGCGGCGGTGTTCGAGCGGATCCGCGACTTCGGCATCAAGCGCGCGCTCGGTGCCTCCGACGCCCAGCTGCTCCGCGAAGTGCTGGGCGAGGCGCTCGGCGTGAGTCTCTCAGGCGGCGCGGCGGGCGTGGGGCTGGCCCTGCTGATCGGCGGGCTCGTCGACGCGCGCGTTTTGCGCCAGGGGCAGCAGCTCTTCCTGTTCTCCCCCCGGCTCCTGCTGTTCGCGCTCGGCTTCGCGCTGATCCTGGGCGCGCTGGCGGCCACCTACGCCACCCTGCGCATCGTCCGGCTGTCGCCGGCCGAGGCCATTCGCCGGGGCACCTGATGTTCGAGCCGAGACGGGGCCGTGGCGGTTCGGGCCCGGCGAGGCGAGGGCTGGGACAGACGGGATGATGGTACGCGCGACGGGGCTGAGCAAGGTGTACCGCGATCCGTCCGGCCAGCCGGTGCCGGTGCTGGGCGCCGTCGAGCTCGAGGTCAAGGGCGGCGAGTTCGTCGCGGTGATGGGAGCCTCGGGCTCCGGCAAGTCGACGCTGCTCAACCTGCTCGGACTCCTCGAGGCGCCGGACGGCGGCGAGATCTGGTTCGACGACCGCCGCGTGAGCCATCTCGGGCGTCGCGCCCAGTGCCGGGTGCGCGGCGCATCCATCGGCTACGTCTTTCAGTCCTTCCTCCTGATCGCCGGCCTGACGGCGCTCGAGAACGTGCTGCTGGCTGCGCGGTACATCGGGCGGGACCGGCGGGAAGCCGAGCGGGGGGCTCTGGCGCTCATGGCGCGCCTGGGCGTCGCCCATCGGACGGGCCATTATCCGGCCCAGCTCTCGGGCGGCGAGCAGCAGCGGGTGGCGTACTGCCGGGCCGTCCTCAACGGGCCGCCGCTCGTGCTGGCCGACGAGCCCACCGGCAATGTGGATGACGAGCACGCGCGCGTCATCCTGGCGGAGCTGCGCGCGCTTGCGCACGAGCGGAGAGCGGCGGTTATCCTCGTCACACACCGGGCGGACGCCGCCGCGCTGGCCGACCGAATTCTTCGATTGGGCCAGGGGCGGCTCGAGCCCGCCTAACCCGGATCATTCATGAACGAGGAAGTTGAGACGGGCGGGTGACGCAGCCGGCCGCGCGGGGCGGTCCGTGCGACAGGACCCGCTCGTCTCAGGCGTGGTGCCCTCATGAATAATGTTGGTTAAGGAGCCTGCGATGATCAAGCGCTGGGGGAGATGCGTGACGCTGGCCCTGCTCGTGGCCGGGCTGGCGAGTGGAGCGGCTGCTCAAGCAGACGAGCGGACGCGGGTGTTCAATGCGCCCGTGGACCGTGTGTGGACGGTGACCCGCTCGACGCTCAAGGGATTGGGCTGGGACATCGACAAGGAAGATCGGGACGTCGGCTGGATCCGTACCGACTCGCGCCGCCTCGAGGGCGACAATTACGGCGTCTACGCCAAGGGCACCAAGCATCGGCTGCGGGTCGTGATCCACGGCCAGCCGGACGGCAAGAGCACCGCCGTCACCATCGAGCGGACGGTGTACAAGCAAGAGCGCATCCTCTTCGTGGACAAGGAGGAGAACATCCCGACCACTGACCGGACGGTGGAGCTTCAGATCCTGGACGCGATTGGCAAGAGCCTGTAGGCGGCCGGTTCTGACGTGACGGCCTCGCGCGCCGGCTGGGCCGCCGCGCTCCTCGCGGCCGTGCTCGCCGCGGCGCTGCTCGCCCCCGGCCTGGGCCATGCGCCCTTCGACGATCCCGGTGAGGGCCAGCATGCCGAGATCGCGCGCGAGGCCTGGAGCACGGGCGACTGGCTGACGCTCCGGCTCAACGGGATCCGCTACTTCGACAAGCCGCCGGGGCTGTACTGGCTGGCCGCCGGCGCCTTCTCCCTCTTCGGCCCCGGCGAATGGGCCACGCGGCTCATCCCGCTGTTGGGCGCTCTGCTGGCCGTGGCCGCCACGGCGCTGCTCGGCGCCCGGCTCCTCGGCCCCGCGGCGGGCTTCATCGCCGGCGCCGCCCTGCTGTCATGCCCGCTCTTCGCCGCCTTCGCGCGCTATGTCAGACCGGAGACGCTGTTCGTCGCGGCTATCCAATGGGGCTTGACCGGCCTGCTCCTGGCTCGGCAGGAGCCGGGCGCGCAGAGCCGCCACTGGGCGCTCGTTGGCTGCATTGCGCTCGGCGCGGCGTCGCTGGTCAAGGATCCTCTCGGGCTCTTCGGTCCACTGCTGGCCATCGGCCTGGCGCTCGCGCTGGCCGGGCGCTTGAGGCCGATCGGAGAGTGGCTGCCCTCGGCCGGGATGGCGCTCCTCGCCGTGCTCGGGCTGGGCTGGTACGCGCTGGCCGCGATACGCGAGCCGGGCTTTCTCTGGTACACGGTGGTGGACAACCACGTGCTCAATGTGGCCCGGCTCCGCCTTTTTCCCGACGAGGACGTCCCGCTCTCGGCGCTCGAGTTCGCCGCCGCGGCCGGCTTCGGCGCTTTTCCATGGATCTTGGCCGCCGTCTGGCCCGCGGCCTCGCTGCTCCGGCGCCGCGCCTGGCGCGATCCCGCTGAGACGCCGTGGATCGCCCTCCTGCTCTGGGCATGCGGTCTGCTCGCGGTCGTCGTCATTTCGCCCTTCAGGCTCCCTCACTACGGGCTGGCGGCGTATCCGGCCCTCGCGCTTCTGGCCGCGCGCGCCTGGCAGGACCGCGCGCGGCGCTCCCGCGGGCTGATCGCCTGGCATCTGGCCGCCTTCGTGGCTCTGGCCGCGGCTTGCGCGGCGGCGGCCGCGAGTGACGGCCGCGCGTTCACTGAAATCGTGTTCGGCGTCTCTGACGTCTACGCGCGCAAGGAAGCAGCCCTCGGCCAGGCCGCGCCCTATCCGCCGTGGAGTGAGCTCCGGCCTGTGGTGGCCGCGGCCGCGGCCGTCTTCGTCGCCGGGAGCGCGGCGCTCGGCTGGGCGCTGGTTCGCGGCGCCGCCCGGCTCGCGCTCGTCTCCGTCCTGGCGGCATCGCTTGCCCTCACGCCCGTCGTGACGATCGCGCTGGCCCTGGTGGCCTCGGCCCGATCGGTGAAGGGGATGGCGGCCGAGGTGCGGCAGCGCCTGGCGCCCGGCGATTTCCTGGTGCACGAGGGCCCCATCGAGAACTCGGGAGCGCTCGAATTCTATTCGGGCCGGCGCCCCATCCTGCTCGATGCCACGCGGAGCGTGCTGGGTTTCGGCGCCACCTTTCCCGAGTCGCGGGAGATGTTCTGGGAGGCCGAGCGTTTGAGACGGGAATGGAGCGGGCCGATTCGGTTGATGCTCCTGACCCCGCGCGCGCCCGAGAAGAGCCTGGTCGCGTTCCTGCCGCCGGAGCGCGTGCGGCTACTCCGAGCCGAGGGCGGCCGCTGGCTTTACGACAACGGCCTGCCTGGGCGCTGAGCCGCGGCCTTGTAGTATCCTGAACCCGAGACGCCATGGCGCCCGACTACCTGCGCACGCTCTTTCTCCACCCGCCGTCCTTCGACGGCTTCGACGGCGGCGCGGGCTCGCGGTATCAGGCACGGCGCGAGATCCGGTCCTTCTGGTATCCCACGTGGCTGGCCCAGCCGGCCGCGCTCGTCCCGGGCTCGCGCCTCGTCGACGCGCCCCCCGACGGGCTCACGCTGGACGACGTGAGGCCGCTGGCGCGCGAGTATGAGCTGTGCGTGATCCACACCAGCACGCCGTCGTTCCGCTCCGATTGCCGCGTCGCCGAGGCGCTCAAGGCCGAGAACTCCGGGCTCACGGTGGGCATGGTGGGCGCGGCCGTGGCCGTGGCGCCGGAGGCTTCGCTCAGGGCGAGCCCGGCGCTCAGCTTCGTGGCGCGGAACGAGTTCGACTTCACGATCCAGGAAGTCGCGCTGGGGCGGCCTCTCTCGCGCATCCCCGGACTCTCCTATCGCGTCAACGGGCATGTCGAGCACACGCCTGAGCGGCCCGTGCTCGAGAACATGGATGCGCTGCCGTTCGTCACCCCGGTCTACAAGCGCGACCTCACCGTGGAGCACTATGCCATCGGCTACCTGCGCCATCCCTACGTATCGCTCTACACGGGGCGCGGCTGCCGCTCGCGCTGCACGTTCTGTCTCTGGCCCCAGACCGTGGGCGGCCAGCGCTACCGCACACGCAGCCCCGAGCACGTGGCGGAGGAGATGGCGCTCGCCAAGAGGCTCTTTCCCCAGGTGAGCGAGTTCTTCTTCGACGACGACACGTTCACCGATGACCTGCCGCGCGCGGAAGCCATCGCGCGGCGCCTGGGACCGCTCGGCATCACCTGGTCGGTCAACGCCAAGGCCAACGTGCCGTACGCGAGCCTCAAGGTGATGAAGGACAATGGCCTCCGGCTCTTGCTCGTGGGCTACGAGACGGGCAACCAACAGATCCTGAACAATATCAAGAAGGGCATCCGGATCGACACGGCCCGGCGCTTCACCCGCGAGGCCAAATCGCTCGGCATCACCATCCACGGCACCTTCATCCTGGGGCTGCCCGGCGAGACGCGCGAGACCATAGGCGAGACCATCGAGTTTGCCCGCGCAATCGACCCGGACACGATTCAGGTGTCCCTCGCGGCCCCCTATCCGGGCACGGTGCTGTACGACGAGGCGCAGCGCAATGGCTGGCTCGAGGACGAGGGGCTGGTGGATTCCGCCGGCGTGCAGCAGCCGGCCCTGGGCTATCCCCATCTGTCGCGGACCGAGATCTTCCGCTCGGTCGATCTCTTTTATCGCCGCTTCTACTTCCGCCCGCGCAAGATGATCTCCCTCGCCTCCGAGATGGTGCGCGACCGCCAGGTCCTCCGCCGCCGTCTGGCCGAAGGCCGCGACTTCCTCCGCTTCCTCCGCCAGCACCGGTAGCGGGCGCTTTCATTCGGGGCGCAGCGGCGGCCTTGGTGCCCATGAGCGCCGGCTTCGGGTCTGATAAGGGCCCTTTATGTCGACTGCGCGCTTGAGGATTCCTCGCGCCCGGCTTTTATGTTGCCTGTACGCTTGGCCCTGCGATAATGCCCTTCGCCGGTAAGCCGGACCGGGAAATATGAGCACGGGGAGGCGCTCATGGCAGAGGAGCGTGCGGGGAAGGTCCGTGAGTACGAGGCGGCGGGTATCAGCGTGTCCTTCGACTCGGCGAGCTGTATCCACGTCGGGAACTGTGTAAGCGGCTTGCCCGAGGTCTTCGATCCGAAGGCGCGCCCGTGGGTCCGGCCGGATCGCGCGGCGGCCGACCGCATCGCTGAGGTGGTGATGCGCTGCCCGACCGGAGCGCTTCACTTCCGTCGCCTCGACGGCGGGGCGGACGAGGCTGTTCCGAAAGCGACGACCATGCGTCAAATCACGAACGGCCCGCTGTACGTACGCGGAGACGTCGAAGTGCAGAATGAGACCGGCGAGGTAATACGTCGCGACACCCGCCTGGCGCTGTGTCGGTGTGGGCACTCCGCAAACAAGCCATTCTGTGACGGATCCCATCGCACCGCAGGCTTCCAGGGCTGACTCGAGGGAACGAGCCCCAATTCGAATTCGTGGCGACGCCATCGAACTTAGCGGCAATGGAACTCGCATGACTGAGGAGCAGTGGATCCTGTCGAGATCGTCGCCTACGACAGCGTGGCGACCATGGTTGACGCCGCGAAGACGGGCGCATGGGACATCGCGTTCCTCGGGGCTGATCCCGCGCGCGCGGGTGAGATCAGCTTCACCGCAGCCTACCTGGAGATCGAAGCGACGTATCTGGTCCCCGCCGGCTCTCCGCTCCGCTCCATCGAGGATGTGGACCGTGAAGGCGTGCGCGTCGCCGCCCCGGCCAGGGCTGCGTATGAGCTCTTCCTGAGCCGAAGCTTGCAGCGCGCCCAGCTCGTGCGGGCGCCAAGTGGTGACGCGGCCGTCGACCTGTTCGCGACGGGAAAGGTCGAGGCGCTCGCCGGCTTGAGACAGGCGCTCCTGCCGCTCGCCGAGAAGTTTCCCAGGTCACGTGTGCTTGGCGGTCAGTTCTTCGGAGTCCAGCAGGCCATCGGTGTGCCCAGGGGTCGTGAGGCCGGGGTGCAGTACCTTCGCGGATTTGTAGAGGAAGCCAAAGCCTCGGGGCTGGTCGGCCAGGCCATCGAGAAGACCGGCGCTCGCGGCGTGTCGGTGGCACCCAGGGTGCCCATTCAATAGCGCAGTTCGATCAGGGCTTTTGTGTCAGGCCGAGGCGGACGGAGGGCCGAGCCGGCGACGTCACCCGCCGCCGGCTCAGTCCTTGGGACTTGATGTCCTGATGCGGGGGCGTTGAGGATTCCGCCTCGAGGACAGCGGCTGGCCATCGCCGGCCGTCGCGTGTGCTAGCATATCTGCATGAAAGTGCTGGTCATCGACGCCATCTCCCCCGAAGGCATCGCGTATCTGACGGAGCGCGGCTTCCAGGTGGACCAGGTCCCGGGCAAGCTGCCCAAGGACGAGCTGCACGCCAGGATCGGGGAGTACGAGGCCATCATCACGCGCTCGTCGACAACGGTGACGGCCGAGTTCCTCACCCGCGCCCGCCGGCTCCGCATCCTGGGCCGCGCCGGCGTGGGCGTGGACAATATCGACGTCGAGGCCTGCTCGCGGCAGGGCGTGGTCGTGGTCAACGCCCCCTACGGCAATGTGGTCTCCGCCGCCGAGCACACGGTGGGGATGCTCCTGGCCCTCGTGCGCAAGATCCCGCTGGCCCACGAGTCGCTCAAGCGGCTTGAGTGGGACCGCGGCATCTACGGCGCCGAGCTCTACCGCAAAACGGCCGGCGTGCTCGGGCTCGGCAAGGTGGGTTCGCGCGTAGCCGCGCGCCTCCGGGGGTTCGACATGGAGGTGTTGGTCTACGATCCGTACATTCCGGAGAGCCGCGCGAGGGACCTGGGCGTGAGGCTCACCGATCTTCAGACCGTGTTGTCCCGGTCGGATGTCATCACCGTTCACGTCCCGCTGACCGATGAGACCGAGAACATGATCGCGGCCCGGGAGATCGCCGCCATGAAGCCCGGCGTGCGGATCGTCAACTGCGCCCGCGGCGGCATCGTCCACGAGGGCGATCTGCTTTCCGCGCTGGAATCGGGCCATGTGGCCGGCGCCGCCGTGGACGTGTGGAGCGAGGAGCCGCCGGTCTCGGCGATCGTCAAGCGACTGGTCCAGCACCCGCGCGTGGTGGTGACGCCGCACCTGGGCGCCAATACCCAGGAGGCACAGGTCAACGTGGCCGTGGACGTGGCGCGCCAGCTGGTGGCCTTCCGCGACGGTGAGCTGGTTGAGCATGCCGTTAACATCCCGGTGGGGGATCGCGAGACCATGGCCGAGCAGCGGCCGTTCATCGCGCTCGCCGAAATGCTCGGCCGCTTCTGCGTGCAGCTCGAAAAGGACAATGTCGAGCGCGTCGAGGTCGTGGTGACGGGGCAGGTGGCCCGGCGCGACCCGGAGCTCATCAGCCGCGCCGTGCTCAAGGGCCTGCTGGGCGGAGTCACGGCCCAGGCTGTCAACCTGGTGAACGCGCACCTCGTGGCCCGCGACCGCGGGCTCGAGGTGTCCGTTCAGACCGACGAGGAGGCCGCCTCGGGATACACCAACCTCATCACCGTTACCACCCACGCCGGAGACGGCCGCAAGATCATCGCCGGCACGGTCTTCGATGGCGTGCCGCGCATCGTCAAGCTGCGCGACCTCAATATCGAGTTCATCCCCGAAGGGCACATCCTCGTGCTGTCCTACGAGGACCGTCCCGGCATGGTGGGCAAGATCGGCTCGATCCTCGGCCGCCACAACGTCAATATCGCCTCCATGCACGTCGGCCGCCGCACCCAGCGCGGCCGCGCCATCGTGGTGCTGCTGCTCGACGAGGACGTGCCGCCGGAGGTGATGGAGGAAGTGGTCAAGGCCGTGGACGCCGACTTCGCCCGCATCATCAATCTCGACTCATGAAGTCCGCCAGAGCCGAGCCGGGCCGCCGCGCGGTCGCCCGTGACGGGGTGGGCCTCTTCGAGGCGCGCCCGTGGGGCGGGTTTCAAACGCTCGAGGAGGGCGCCGGCTACAAGGTCAAGCGCCTCGTGGTCGAGCCGGGGCACCGCTTGAGCCTGCAGCGCCACCGCCTTCGGGCGGAGCACTGGGTGGTGATCGCGGGCTCGCCGCGCGTGATCGTCGGCGCGCGGGCGCGCCGCCTCAAGCCGAAGGGAACCGTGGATGTGCCCCGCGGCGCTTGGCACCGGATCGAGAACACGGGGCGGACGCGCGTTGTCATCATCGAAGTTCAGCACGGGCCCTATCTGGGCGAGGACGACATCATCCGTCGCCAGGACGACTACGGCCGTTCCCTCACCCCGGCCCTCTCCCCAAAGGGGAGAGGGGGTCGGAAACCCCCGCCTCCGAAGGGGGAGAGGGCAGGGTGAGGGGGCTTCGGCCGGAAGGAGAAAAGCGCATGGCTATCCAGACCCGCTATCTCTTCAGCGCCGCCATGGACGTGGAGCCGGGCCAAGAGGCCCTATTCAACGAGGTCTACGACACCGAGCACGTGCCCAATCTGCTGACCGTGCCCGGCGTGATCTCGGTGGCGCGCTTCAAGACGCAGCCGCTCACCATGAGCATCGGCGGGCAGCTCAAGACCATCGTCGTGGAGAACGCGCCCTCGTACGGGGCGCTGTACGAGATCGAGGGCCCCGAGGTGCTGGCCAGTCCGGCCTGGGCCAAGGCCGTCGAAGCCGGACGCTGGCCCGCCCAGGTGCGGCCTCACACGCGCAACCGCCAGCATCTGCTCTACCGGCGCATTTTTCCCTAACCCACATTAGCGGGGAACGCACCAGGGCTAGGATCCGGCGTGATTGAGGATTGCTAAGGCCGGCGGGTGGCGCCCGCGGCGACAGGACCCGCCCGTCTCAGCCCGTCTTAACAGGCCGTGCCGTCAGCTGAAACGGCTGGAGATGCCGAGGTAAATCGCCAGCAGTCCCAGGTACTCGTGGAGCACGGCCTCAGCCGTCCGGCGCCGGCGCCACCAGTCGTCGACCGGAAAGGGGTCGCCGCGGGCACTGACCACGAGGCCTTCCACGTCGCCTCGAGCCTCGCGCGACCAGATGAGCCGCACGCGCCGGGTGTGATGGGGCGAGGTGAGCAGGATCAGTCGCCGGTAGCCCTGGGCGACCGCGGCCTGGTGGACGACGCGCAGCTCCGCCTCGGTGATCCGGACCGGCTCGTCGAGGGCAATAATGGCAGCGGCCGGGACGCCGTATGCCTCCAGCGCGCGGCGCGACTCGCCCTGCAAATCGAAGCGGCGGACGCCGAGCGCGACGAGCTCGCGGACCCGGGGGGGCGTGAAATCATTGGACACGATCACGCGGGGCGCCCAGCCTTCGCGGAAGAGCGCCGCGGCCGCGGCCTCGCGGCTGGGCGTGCCTCCCGCCACGACCACGATGGCGTCGGCCCGCTGAAGGGCATCCTCGACCACCAGCGCGCCGCCGACCATCCGGAGCAGGGGCTGGTGGGCCAGGACGGCGCCGGTGGCCAGGACGACCAGCCCGATGAAGACGACCGCCAGGGCGCGCCGTGGGCGGCCCATCAGTGGTCCAGCGCATCCAGGTACTCCCTGACCCGCCGGGCATCCGGCGCGTCCGGCTTCAGCGCCAGATACTTCCGGAAGGCGTCCTTTGCCTTCTCGGTATCCCTGCCCTGGTAGTAGAGGAGGCCGAGCTGCCTGAGGGGATCGGGATAAGCGGAATCCAGCGCCGCGGCGCGGTCGTACGCCTGGCGTGCCTGCTCGAGGAGCGGCGCCCGGTCCTCGGGCCGCCCCGCGTGCTGGGCCTGCAGTCGGTAGAGCTCGCCATTATAGAGATGAGCCACCGGATCATTCGGCGTGGCGGCCAGCACGCGTTCCAGCTCTTCCTTGGCGATGCCGAATCGCCAGGCGCGGATGTCGAGTGCCGCATGCTCGCGCGCGACGGCCGGGTCGAGGAGGGGGCCCGTGGAGGCCTCCGGACGGCCGGTGGGCGGGATGACGGCGCTGGCGCAGCCGGAGAAGGCGAAAATGACCAGTGCCCACGCCAAAAACTTGGTGCCGGCTCCCCCACGGCTGTAGGATGACGCGCAGGAGGTATCAACAATGCGGCGTTTGCTTGTTCTGTCGATCGCCATGCTGATCGTGACGGCCTGCGCGTCCTCCCCGCCGCGGGCGCAGCGCAGTGAGTTCGAAGACATCCCCGTGCCCAAGGGCCTCACGGTGGATCTCGGCAAGTCTACGATCATCGAGTCTCCGACCGTGAAGGCGGCGCGCCTCTTCTACAAGGGCCGCATCGAAGTCGAGAGCCTGGGCTTGGCGTTCCGGACCACGCTCGAGGCCAATGGCTGGCGTCACCTCTCATCGACGACCGCCTCGAGCAAAGGTACCACGCAGGTGTACGAGAAGCCGGGCTCCTCGCTCCAGGTGAACATCTATGAAGGGATCTACTACACCTGGGTGGAGCTGTCGGCGACGCGGGTCGTGAACGGGAGCAAGTAACCGGCCTCGCGCGGGGCGCGCGGCCGAGCCTACGGGCGCCGCCAGCTGCGTCCCGCCCGTTCGATCAGGCTGTCGGCTTCGGCCGGACCCCAGCCGCCGGCCTCGTAATTCGGGAACTTCTGCGGGTCGCCGACGGCCCAGGTGTCGAGCACCGGGGTCAGGAGCTCCCACGCCAGATCCACCCATTCGCCGCGCGCGTAGAGCGTCGCGTCGCCCTTCATCGCGTCGAGCAGCAGCCGCTCATAGGCCTCTGGCGGCTCTCCGCCAAAGGCCCGGCCGTAGTCGAAGTCCATCTCCACGGGCCGGATCCGGAGGTCTGGCCCCGGCAGCTTGGCCCCGAAGGTCAGTGACATGCCCTCGTCCGGCTGGATGCGCAGGATCAGGAGATTGGGCTCGGCGAGGATCTCCGGGTTGCGGCGGAAGACCAGGTGCGGGGTGCGCTTGAACTGCACCGCGATCTCGCTGGCGCGCTTGGCCAGCCGCTTGCCGGTGCGCAGGTAGAATGGCACCCCCGCCCAGCGCCAGTTGTCCACCTCGAGCCTGAGGGCCGCGTAGGTTTCCGTGATGGATTGGGCCGAGACGCCCTTCTCCTCGCGGTAGCCGACCACGCGCTGGCCGCCCACGAAGCCCGGGCCGTACTGGCCGCGCACGGCCAGCCGATCGACCTCGTCGGCCGGGATCGGCCGGATGGCATGCATGACCTTGGTCTTCTCGTCGCGCACGGGGCCGGCGTCGAAGGTGACGGGCGGCTCCATGGCGACCAGGCAGAGGAGCTGGAGGATGTGGTTCTGGATCATGTCCCGCAGCGCGCCCGCTTCCTCGTAGTAGGCCCCGCGGTTCTCGACGCCGATGCTCTCGCCCACCGTGATCTGCACGTGGTCCACGTGGTTGCGGTTCCAGAGCGGCTCGAAGATGCCGTTGGCCCAGCGGAAGACCAGGATGTTCTGGACCGTCTCCTTCCCCAGGTAGTGATCGATGCGGTAGACCTGCTCCTCGGCGAAGACCGAGGTCACGACCTGGTTGAGCGCGCGAGAGGAGGCCAGGTCCCGTCCGAAGGGCTTCTCGATGATGATGCGTACCCAGCCCGAGCTGCCGTCCGGCGGCCGGCTCAGGTTCGCCGCGCCGAGGCGCGTCACGATGGTCGAGTAGATGGAGGGCGGCGTGGCCAGGTAGAAGAGCCGGTTGGTGCCGGTGCCGCGGTCCTGCTCGATCTTGGCGATGTAGCGCCCCAGTCCATCGTAGAGCGCCGCGTCGTCCGTGTCCCCCGCATGATAGAACAGCGCCTGGGCGAAGCGGTCCCAGACCTTCTGGGACGGCGGCTGCAAGCGCGCGAAGTCGGCGATGGCCTCGCGCATCCGCGCGCGGAACTGCTCGTTGCTCATCTCGGAGCGCCCGACGCCGACCACGGCGAAGGGCTCGGGAAGCACGCGGCTCTGGAACATGGACCAGAGCGCGGGGACGAGCTTGCGCCGCGTCAGGTCCCCCGAGGCGCCGAAGATGACGAGCGTGCAGGAGTCGTCCGCCGCTTGTGTCATCGCGCGAATGCCTTCCTCTTCACACCTTTCGGGTTACCGCCTGGATCATCTGCAGGAATTGCTGCAGTCCGGTCGCCGGCCGGCCCGTGAGGTGCAGACGGATCACGCGGCGGCCGGCGTCGCGCAGGGCCTGGAGATCGCCGAGCGCCTGGGCGGCCTTGAGCGTGCTGAACCCGTAGCTCGAGCCCGGGATCGGCAGGTCGTCCTTGTCTTCGCAGGTGATCTGGATGAAGAGGCCGTTCGGCCGCCCGCCTTTGTGCAGCTGGCCGGTGGAATGCAGGTAGCGCGGCCCGAAGCCCACCGTCGTCGCCACGCGGAGCCGGTCGCGCAGAAGCGTGCGCGCCTCCTGCAGCCGGTTCCCGATCTCCGCGTTGGGCGTGAGGTAGGCCTGGATTGCCAGGTAATCGCCGGCCTCGGCCTGGGCCAGGTGGGCCGACAGCCCCTTGGCCACGGACGGGATCTTCTTGTTCGACTTGGCCATCAGCACGATGCCGTCGTCTTCGGCGTCGGGCGGCCACTCGGGCAGCCGGTGACTCTTCCTCCAGCTGGCCAGCAGGGCCGAGGTGTTTTCCTTGGCGCGCGCCACGTCGGGCTCGTCGAAGGGATTCACGCCCATGACCGCGCCGGCGGTCGCGGTGGCCATCTCCCAGCGGAAGAACTCGGCGCCCAGATCGAGCGGGTCCTTGAGCCCGAGCCGGATAACCGGATGGCCGGCCTCGGCCAGCTTGCCGAGCGCGGTGTCGTAGCTGTCGTCGTCCTCGAGTGTGAGCGCCACGAAGACGCGGTCGTCGCCGTAGACGGCCGGCGGGCCGAGCGGCTCGTCCACCACCGGCACCACGCCCTTGCCGTCCTTGCCGAGAGACTCGGCGAGCAGCTGCTCGATCCACGCGCCCAGCGCGCGGATCTTCTGGGACAGAACCAGCGTGACCTTGTCGCGCCCGATCTTCGCCAGTCCCGCGAGCGCCGCGCCCAACTGAACGGCCGGATTATCCCTGGCGCCCACCTCGTTGCCGCATATCTCCACCATGGCGTGGGCGCGCTCGAGCAGCGCCTTGATGTCCACGCCGATCAGCGCAGCGGGCACGAGGCCGAAGAAGGATACGGCCGAGTACCGGCCGCCGATGGACGCGGGGTTGAGGAAGGTGCGGCGGAACCCGGATTCGGTGGCCAGCTTGTCGAGCGGTCGACCGGGATCGGTGATGGCGACGAACTGCATGCCGGGCTTGGGGGGCGAGGCGGCCTCGACCTGGGCACGGAAGAACGAGTAGAAGGCCAGGGTCTCGGTCGTCGTGCCGGACTTGGTCGACACCACGAAGAGCGTCCGGCCGAGGCTCACGCTCTCCAGCACATGACGGATCGCGCCGGGATCGGTGGAGTCGAGGATCAGGAGATCCGGGAAGCCCATCTTCGACCCGAACGTGGCGTTGAAGGTGTCGCTGGCCAGCGAGGAGCCGCCCATCCCCAGCAGAACCACTTGGGAGAACTGCAGCCGCCGGACCTCGTCGGCGAAGGCCTTGATGTCCTCGGCATGGCCGCGCATGATGGTCGGCGACGTGAGCCAGCCCAGGCGGTTGCGGATCGCCGCCGTGTCCCCCTTCCAGAGGTTGGCATCCTTGACCCAGAGGCGGTCGAGGAAGTCCTTGGACTCGAGGTACTGCAGCGTTTCCTCGATGACGGGCAGCTTCAATACGTCGGGCATAGGCTGCGTCCGGCGCGTCGGCGCGGCGTCGGCCTTCCGGGGATTTCCGGCGGCGCGTCCCACGAGCGCGGTCTCCAATTCGGTGGAAAGCGGATCGCTCTGGCTGCCCGTCACCTGCCGGAGCAGCTCTGATGCGTCCTCTGACAATGTGTTCCTGGCGACCTGGGCGACCGCCGGCGCCGGCTCGGGCGGCCGCTCGCGCGGCGCGGGCGCAGGCGGCACCAGCGTGTCGGGAGCGCCCGGCTTGCCCGGGACTTTTTCCGGACCGAGCAGACCGGCCTCCAGCTGTCCGATCTTGGCCACGCGACGGGCAAAGGGCTCCGCGCCCGAGAAGCGCGTCGCGATCCAGGCCTTCGTCACCTCGATGGCCGCTCTGGCGTCGAGGGCGTTGGCGGAGAGACAGAGGACATTGGCGTGTTCCTCTTCGCGGCTCCGGCGCGCCTGCGCGGCGTCGTAACACAAGGCGGCGCGGACGCCCTTCATCTTGTTCGCCGCGATGGCGCCGCCGATCCCGCTCCCGGAGATCAGCACGCTCACGTCCACAAACCCACGTAGGACGGCTTGCCCCACCGCGCGCGCGTAGTCCGGGTAGTCCACCGGCTCGGTGGAGAAGGTGCCGAGGTCCAGGACATCGTGCCCCTCCGATTCGAGGGCCCCGGTAATCGGCTCCTTCAGAGGGAAGCCGGCATCGTCACAGCCGATCGCGATTCGCATGGCTCAGGGTTACCGACAACTTCCTATTCTCTCAGGAGAGAGGGGGCCCGACAATGTTGTCGTACAGCCGTCGCTGGCGCTCGCGCGCCGCGCGGTAGACCCCATGGCGGCCGGGATCGGGGATGATGGTCGGGCCGGCGGGCCGCGGCGGTGGCGGCGGCGCGCCCAGGGCCTCGAGCGCCAGCAGCGCCGCGCCGCGAATCGAGGCTTCGGGGTCGCCGCAGAGGGTGAGCGGCACCCCCAGAACATCCGCCATGATTGAAGCCCAGATGCGGGACCGGTGGAGCGCCCCTCCTGAGGCGATGACCCGATGGCCGTCCGCGGCCAGCGGGGCAAGGCGGTCGTACACCATGCCGAGACGATAGGCGACGGCCTCCATGAAGGCCCGCAAGACGGCGATCCCTTCGGTGCCGAGCGAGATGCCCGCGAGCGCTCCGCGCGCGTCCGCGCGCCAGCCCGGGCTTCGCTCGCCGGCCAGAAACGGGAGCGCGGTGAGCCCGTGGCCGTCCGGTGGCACGGCCTCGAGGGCGAGCTCCAGCGCGGCGTCGTTAGCGGGCAGCGCCAGCGCGCGCCGGCACCAGGACACGACATTGCCGCCCTCGGACGTCGCGCCGCCCACGATGCTGCGGGCGGCATCCACGCGGTAGCGCCAGAGGCCCGCAGGCGTTACCGCAGGGGCGTTCTTCGTATTGCTCGCCTCGGACGGCGGGGCCCCAGCCCCGCGACGTCCTGCGGCTCGCCCAGCGTCGTGTGCGACCATGCGCAGGGCGGACGAGGTGCCCACATTGAGCGCCAGGCGAGAAGGGTCCGCGCAGTCCGAGCCCAAATTGGAGCAGGCGCCGTCGCCCCAGCCAGGGTACCAGGGCGCGCGGGCAAGCTCGGGCCAGCGCCCGGTGAACGGGGACGTGAGACCATGGGCGGGCGCATCGGAGATCGGCGGCAGGCGGTCAACCGTGATCCCGCAGTGGGCGAGGAGCTCAGGGTCCCAGTCTTGTGCCGCCTGATCCAGCAGGCCCGTGCCCGACGCCATCGACACGCTCACACTGAGGCGGCCCGTCAGGCGCAGCGCGAGGTATTCGGCGAAGCCGCACCAGTGCGCGGCGCGCCCGAAGACCGCGGGCCGGGCGCGGCGGAGCCAGCGGAGGCGGGCGGGGTAGAAGGTCGAGTGAATCGGCGCGCCGGTGCGCGTATGCACCGCGTGGTCGTCCAACCGTGTGCGGAGCTCGTCAGCGTCGGCCACGCTTCGCGTGTCGGCCCAGGTCATGACGGCAGTGACTGGCGTCCCGTCGGCCCCGAGGCCGAGCAGGCTGTGCCAGAAGACCGACGCCCCGACGGCGTCGACGTCGCGGCGCCGCGGTCCGAGCCGGGTCAGGCAACCGTCGATCGCCTGCCCGACCCACCCCAGCAGCCTCTCGGTGTCGAGCTCGACGCCACCGTCGGGGGTGACGGCGGCTTCGTAGGCGACGCGCGCGCCGGCCTCGGGCAAGGCGCGCCCGCCTTCGTCGAAGCATTCAGCGCGCGTCGAGCTCGTGCCCACATCGATCGCCAGAACCAGCATGTGCGCTATATTCAACTACGGCGCCCGGCGGGGCGACCGAAAATTTCCGGCGAGGAGGGCACGATGGCGGCAGGGCCGCAGGCGGGCGGGCCGGGCGCGGAGTGGGAGCTGCTCACTCTGCGAGGGCTGTCCATGACGGACGAGCGCGCGGCCGAGTTCATCGGCACGCTGGTGATCCACCGCGCGGGCAGCGCCGAGCCGGTCGAGCAGGTCACGGTGCGCGTCAAGCGCAGCGCACTCGAAGAGCTGTCCGCCACACTCCAACGCGTTCTCAAGCGATCGACCGAGTTCAAACGCTAACCCGCAGAAGCGGTTCGGATGAGCGCTTGCGCGAAGGAGCCCAACCGTCATACTGAGCGATGTCGCATTAAGGCAAGATGAAAGGACCATATGGCAATCATCACGGTGCTGAACCCCGTGGGTGAGCGACGCGAGGCGGCAATGACGCTGCCTGCGCTGCCGCGAAACCTGGACGGGCTCACGGTGGGATTCTTGGACAATACCAAGCATAACTTCGATCGGCTGGTGGAGGGGATGGGCGCGGCGCTGACGGCTCGCTTGGGCGTCAAGCGGGTCGTGCACGTGCGAAAGGCGAATGCTTCGTCCCCGGCCGGCCGCGAGCTCATCGAGGCGCTGGCGAAAGACTGCGACGTGGTCTTCGCCGGCTCGGCGGACTGAGGCTCCTGCACGTCGTGGAGTCTCCACGACTCGCTGGAGCTGGCCCGGGGCGGCACTCCCGCCGGGCTGATCTCGACCACGGTGTTCCAGGTGCTCGCGCTGGGCGAGATGGCGGCCCTCGGCGCCACCGGGCTGCCCCTGCTGGTCATCCAGCATCCGCTCGGCGGCGAGCCGCCCGAAGCGGTGCAGCGCCGCGCGCTGCAGGCCGTCGAGCAGCTGCAGAGCCTGCTCGGAACCAGGTAGGCGTGGCGTGAGCGACGCGCAGGCCCGCGAGCTCCAGATCGACGAGGAGGAGGTCTACGCGGAGTTCGTCCGGCGGGAGTGGTGCGACGGGCTGCCGATCGTGCCGCCTACGCTGGAGCGCGTCGCCTCCATGCTGGCCAGGGCGGGCGCCGAGCCGGGCGAATCGCTCGGCCTCATGCCGCCGCTCTGGCGTGAGTGCACGCTGGAAAAGCTCGCGGTGAATTCGGTCATGGCGGGCTGCGAGCCCGCGTGCTTCCCCATCGTCGTCGCCGCGGTCCAGGCGCTGCTGGACCCCGCCTTCAACCTCTACGGCGTCCAGGCGACGACGCATCCCGTCGCGCCGCTGCTCGTTGTGAACGGACCCTCTGCGCGGGCCGTCGGGCTGCACGCCGGTGCCGGCTGTTTCGGCCCCGGCTTTCGCGCCAATGCCACCATCGGCCGAGCGATCCGGCTCATCCTGATGAACGTGGGCGGGG
>Ga0070707_100001580_pt1 | contig 22059 bp, 17 predicted proteins | sample KBSK5502metaG_FD_65468 | JGI IMG/M metagenome (GOLD analysis project Ga0070707, IMG submission 65468) | Corn, switchgrass and miscanthus rhizosphere microbial communities from Kellogg Biological Station, Michigan, USA - KBS K5-50-2 metaG | ecosystem: Host-associated > Plants > Roots >...
CAATTGGCTGATAAGATAAAAGGCCCCTCCGACCCGATTGGTCTCGCCGATAATCGTATTGATGAGATCCCCCGATCGGCTTCTGACGAAGAACGGCCAGCCGGCATTCATGTATGTGGAAAAGAGGGTTTCCCTCCAGGTCGCGGTATAGGCGTGCTGAAGGCGTGCGGCCAGCCAGCTCTGGGTGATAAGGACCAGCATCTGCATGGCCGCGACTCCGACAATCAGCAGAAGCAAACTCATCGGTGTCAACGGCAGCGACAAGGCCGTGACTACCTTGCGAAGAAGCAGCACGAGCGTACCGTTCTCACTCCCGCCCACGCCGATCAAAATCAACAGCGGAAGCAGCAATGCAAAAGCCAGGCCCTCCATGAGGCTGCTCGCCATCATCAAAGCGACCAGGATGACAATTCTTCCTCTGAAAGTTGCCCAAATATCCTTGATGAGCAACAGTAAATATTGGGTCATACGTGACGCATTAGACTTGGATACGACGTACCGTTTGTTCCGGACCGTCTTGTTCCACAATGCAATAATCCCCGCTGTCCCAGTAGGACCCCGCGAATCGTCCGGAGCAAATAGACTCGAAGGTCTCTTTTAGCTGGAGAGCTCGCGCTGCGACTGTATGCTTCCGCCATACCAACTCACGACCTGCATCGGCGATGGCCTGAGCCTTTTCCGGGTCATTCTCCAGAGACTGATGAACCTCGCCGATCTCCGAAGGCTGGCATACCACGGTATTCACCAAATGCTCGAAGCCCAACGCTCGGAATCCATTGCAGGGCATACAAACCAAGACCGCGCCAACTGCCGGAATCTCAAAAAACTTACGAACCGGATACCCCACTCCCGAGCCACAGGTGAAAGAGTATTTGGATGATTCAATGATTTTTCGGAATTGTTCCCTGAACGCTTGACAAACCAATGGACGCGCAAGAGGTCGGAATCCTAATCTCTCCAACACGCTCAGAGCGAGAGACAGGCGTCTTCCGGTCCAGGGAATTCCCAGACGCGTTAACGCCACTGCCACTTCATTCCGCGCCCAATATCTCGCCCCTGCCACAGACCATGCGAACCGCCTCCCGTCAAGCGGAGACCATCCGAACTCCGTCTCGCTCACGAACCCTGGCAATGATATGAGGCGGGCCCGCTTATTCTGAATAAAATTCCACCAATTATTATTCGCGCTCCCGGCGAAAGCCTCTTTCACCAATACAGACAGTTCTTCGATAGGTCGAACAAACTGTTCACCCAAACCCAAGACGAAGGCTCCGCTATCCTCCAGTCGTTGAATCTGAGAGAGTGGAAAGTTGTGCGGATCGCTTTCTAGGAGAAAGACACACTTCGCGATGTCTAGCTTAAGAAATTCTTCGTAAATGTCAAACGTATGGAACAGCTCAGAATCATTAAATGAACGCACGTAATTCTTTAGGTACCCACGTGGAACACAGCCATCTCGCCAAGGCTGAGCAAAGGCAATATGCTCCGTCGCAACTACAACATCGAAAGGACCGTGTAAATCAACGAAACGCTTGAGGCCTTTTTGGAGGGTATTTCTCTCAACATACCCAGGCCCGAAAAAACACGTGTCAAAAGAGCGTTTGAGGACCGCCCCAACTAGATTCCTAGTTGGATTGATATAGGACAGGTTTAAGTCGAGAGCAAGAATGCGCAGGCGGGTGCTCAATTAATCCTTCTCGTATTCAAATTGAATGGCCTGTTCTGCCTTATCGGCGAGAGTGATTGCTTCTTCTCGTGTTTCTCCGCCCGCGATAATAAATCCTGCTCTATCTCCGCCAGTCCTGACAGGCCTAATCCAGTCTCCATCTTTTACCAAAACATCGCTATCGAGTATTCCTTTCCAACTTCTTATCTCATCCAAACCGACAACTGCCTTTATCCGGCCTGGGCGGGGTGTAAGAAATCTGTAAACACATCCCCGATTGTAAAGAGGCTTCAAATTCTTTGGCTCCTCTCCCAATGCAACTCTTATCGCTTCCTTAGTCATTTCTATGCCCGTGACAAAGGGCACAATCGGATCAGGCGTCCCTCCGCCACCGCACCGTGCTCCCACCTCGAACAGTTTCGGGCCATCTTTTGTTGTGCAAAGTTCAACATGGGCAGCACCCACATCGATTCCGATAGCCCGTACGGCAGCACGCGATGTTTCGTTGATCGCCATCAACTCTGCTTCACTAGAAATAGTGGGGTAAACAACGCTCTTGTCGACACGGTAAGGCGGCAACGTCTTAACCTTGTCTGATATCGCCAAGATATGCGTGTTACCACCGTACGTAACTGTTTCGACACTGTGCTCAATCCCTTCTACAAATTCCTCGATCACTACCGACTTATCCGGGTAAAACCTCTGCGCGAATTCCATAGCGCCAGGGAGTTCACTGAGCGAGTCAATACGAGTTACCCCACGACTTCCTCCCCCACGACTATCAGTCGGCTTCAGGATCAGTGGCCAGCTACCGAGTTGCCCTATAGCTTGGTAAGCCTCAGCTAAGTTTTGCACCACACGGAAGCGTACCGAAGGAATGCCATACTGATCGAAGGCGTGCCTCATTTTCGCTTTGTTAGTGGCCTTTTCCGCCACGTTGATCGGCAATCCAATGAGGTTCAGAGATTGCGCGACTGCAGCAGCGGTGGGTACACCGAAATCGTTGAGGGGAAGAACTGCATCAACGCGATATTTTCGTGCGATCTCGACACAACGATCACTTTCCGTAATATCCGTGGCCTCAAAGACATCTGCGTACTTGCGGCCCTCCGCCGCGGAATCACGATCGACGGCAAGTACCCAACACCCCATGTCCTTCGCGGCCAAAATCGAGCGTATGTAATAGCGAGACGCCCCTAAGATCATCACCTTCTTCATGTTAGGTATCCAACCCTGATAATGCTCACAAGGCCTATCTAGCCCAATATATTTTTTACCAATTTGGCTTCAACACGCTGCATTCTGAGCCTGTCATCTCCGCTCCAGTCATAGAGGACATAGCCGCTTCCGTCAGCGATACCAATCACTTGTGTCGGTTGATCAATTGAATCGACGATGATATCTCCCCGAATTCCAATCATCCCACCAGCCACAACTGGAACACCTGAAATTTCGCCTCTCCCCATCATCCGATGCGCAACATCTTGAACTCCGAGAATATGAACAACTTCGCTTGCTATGGCGGCTCTCATGTCAACACGAATCATCCGGATGCCAAGCTTATTCCCGCGCTCGATTGCAGCGGAACTGAGCGAGCCGACGCCCATATCCACGACCAATCCCAACCGGTCCATAGCATCTATCATCTCCGGCATAATGGTCGGAATCTTCGGTGCACAGCCCACCATGATAAAGGCACCTGCCGCCGCATCTCTGCCTAAAGCGGAATAAGCGATTTCCCCTGCACCCTGGTTTGCCAGAGGCAAGTTCCTTAAGCTCACAGCTACTTGTTGCAGAATCTCAGGGGAACCGCCCGTAAGAACAACCTCTGCGCCTCGCTCAAGCAGGTAGCACGCGAGCTTCAGCGCTAATGAGTTCACACCGACAAGCGTCACCTTCTTGCCTGAAAGGCTAACGCATAGTTCCTCAATTTCAGCACATGTGCCTCTTACCCGCAGATCCGTATCCTTGTAGCGCATGACCTTGCTTTTAAGCACGTGTGCCTTAGCCAGCACATAGAATTCATCAGAATGATTCGTACCAGACTCGTCATCTAGTAGTATGTAGTCAACCTCACCATCTAACTGTCCTAGAAGGCGCTTCAATTCCTCTACTGTGGCTATCTCGGCACTACCGATGACATAAGAGAATCGCTCCTGAATGAATCGCGCTACATAGCTCCCTATTCCAGGCTCGAGAGATCTGATAATACTAAACACACTGCGCTTTCCGTATTTAGCAGTCGCCTTTTTCATCTCGTGAAGAACGTGTTCGACGATCGGCTTCGATTCGCTGGGATCAACCAGGGCTGCTTTATAAAAAGGAACCTGAATGACGCGGGTTCTCCCTCGCTGAGGTGTTTCATCAGCTAGTTCCTTGGCTATTTGCTGAACTAACTCGTCTGGCGCTTCTAGTTGGTCACGCTCACATACTCTAATGATCAGATCACGAGGATCCAGTCGGTATCGTTCAGCATAGGAGAGAATTGTGCCGAGATAACTTGAGTGAAATTGAGCATACCCCGACGTCATGCTAATGGGATCATGCTTATGCCGTTGCATCATTGGCTTGATGACCCGCTCGCTCAAGTCCATAAGTTTCTTGGCGTCAATGTTCAAATCGAGGCCTTTCTTTTTGAGCAAAAGTACCATGATTTCGGTCATGGCATTGCCAGCGCTGCGCCCGATGCCAAGCAACGAGCTGTCTATCACAGCCGCGCCACATTCAATGGCCTTAAGGGTGTTGGCAATCGCTAGTCCCAAGTTATCGTGTCCATGGAATCCTATTGCAATATCAGTCTCTCTCCGTATGGCATTCATATACCTGGCTACATCCTCTGGTAGCATTCCACCTGCAGAATCCACGACAACGGCTATATCAGCACCTGCTCGATGTACTAATGCTGCATGCTTTGCAACTTCAGCTTCTGGTAACGCATAGGTTTTCATGAAGTTGCAAGAGACCCAAAAACCGAGACTTTTCGCTAATTCGATTGATGGCAGTGCGCTTTCCACTTCAGTCACGTTAGTGCCAATCCGAACAAACTTCATTCCATATCGTGCGGACATTTTCAGGTCTTCTGGGCGACCTATGCCCGGAATAAAAAATGTCCCCCAGTCGGACACTTTCAAGACCGAGGCAGCAGCCTCTAGATAGGCTTCATCGCTCTCAGCAGCACGTCCTTTACCGCAATTCGAAGCGTGCAACCCCAGTCCATGTCCCACTTCGATCAGAGGCACACCCGCGTCCTCAAGCGCTCCAGCAATAAGCGCCGTATCTTGAGCCGTGAACTGGAAGTCAACCACATAGCTTCCGTCACGCAACGTCGTGTCAAGCAGCCTAACCCTTGAGTCCATCTTCATCCTCCCTTTCCGAGCTCAACAAGACTATCTCTACGGCTCGCGCATGAGGGCGGAACGGTTCATAGTGCTTGCCGTGTTCACAGGACCACCTTGCTACGTTTTCACTCATCTTTGCTTCGAAACAATCACTGGCGATCAATACAATGTCCGCTTCGCTCTCGGATAAACGCTTAGGCGACTCGATCTTTACCCCTTGATTGGTAGGCTTTCCCCATTTTTCTTTGTTGTCATCTATGACAATGGTCACATCTCCTGCCTTCAGGTTCGTGTGAGCATATAGGAGGTCATAAAACACTCCTGTTCCGTAGACAGCTAGTTTGCGTCGCTCAGCATGTACTCGCTTGAGCAGTCGATCGACTTCCTGCCTGAGTGCCGCTCGGTATCTCTCTAACTGTTCAAAGTGGGCCTTGAAGCATTGGACCGCTAGCTGGTGGGCGGCTGGGTCTGGTAAGCACCATGCCGCCTGATCAATCCATGCTCTATCTTTCTTCTGAGCAAAGATGGCCATGCCAAACTGATAGCTTGGCCCTGGGGAGTGAATGTCGGTTACCATGAATCCGGTCTTGGCTAATAGTTTACGGATAGCTGCGCGCGTAAAGTGATAAGCGTGCTCGTGCCAAATCATATCATTCAGTTGGCTGGGGTAAAGCTCGACATCGGGGATCTCAAGATAGAGCCATCCATCTTCCGCAAGAAGGCGGTAACATTTATTTAGAAACTCTGTCGCATCCAGCATATGCTCCAAGACGAAGAAGCTGCATATCGCATTCGATCGCTCTTTACTCTCATAGTACTCAAAGTAAGTGCGATGTACCTTGGCCTGAGATACAAGGCATCGACTAACCTCAGCGTAGGAATTTGACGGTTCAATTCCGATTGCTTCAAAGCCCTCGTCGATCGCTTTCTGCAGAAAGAAGCCTTCCCCCGAGCCAATTTCGAGCACCCGACCACGAGGTATATGCTGCCTAAGCAATCGCATCCGCGACTGGATTGTGCTACGCCGACCATCATCGATACTGTCAGGAAGTACTGGAGCGCGGTATACGCCCGCGTAATATCGGCGTAATTCCGTAGCCGTCATCCGCGGATTCCAGTAGACAAGACCGCATCTGCTACAGCACACTAAGCGCACGTGAAACGTGAAAGGTTTGTTCGCTGTCTGAATGCATCGCGATGTCTCTGTGACAACCGTGTATTGATCAGCTTCACAAAGATTGCAGGGCACGTACTCTTTTTCTACTGTCGATATCGCCTGCATACACCCTCGAAGTTTCTCGCTTAAGTAAGACCTGGCATCTTTGTGAAATCAGAGATCCTGATGTACGAGAGTTCCATACCAGCACTGTAAACAAACTCTTCGACCTGCCGACAGTTGTCTTTTAACGCCTGCACGCTAAAGACAAAAAGAGGATGCACGCTATCTCTAGGCATAAGCTCATAGGGATGCGTGATTGTTACAAGATGCGTGTGCGCATGGATCCAGCTTTGGAGAGGCGCTCGAAGCAAGTTTGGGTAATAAGCAAGGTTGCAGTACCGTAGAACCGGTCCGTTGTCGTATGGTGCCGGGATCGTCATGACCGAAATAGGTACCTCAAGGATTGGCAGGGTCGGTTCCCCAGGTATCCGATAATCTGCAGTAGACGGACGGTAGGGCTGAATCGGAGTGTTTGTCCAATCCCTAACTGTCTCTTCCCATTGGTAGTGCGGCCGCGGGATCGCACTGCTATCGACGACGAAGCCAGCCTCAGTAAGAAAATGCATGATTTCATTTGCCTGAAAGCCCCAGCCCATACGAACAACATTCAGGCCGTAATCACGAATCAATGGCAGGTACCGATCGAGCTCCTCGAGGATCAATTGCACATTTGTGTTCTGTACCCATTTGTCGTTCAGCTCTGAAAAGCAGTGAGGGTGCCATCCGATCTCATGACCAATTTGTTTAAGGTGCTCAAGTTCCCTCTTGTAACGGTGAAAGATATGGTCTGGCCGTCCGAAAAGCTTTTCCATATGGCTATCGAGACGAACGAACCAGGTAGCGCGCCAATCTGGACGGTGGTCGAATGCAGATAGAATCGGTGATACGCTTTCAAACTCCTGGATGAGTTGCCTGCCTGAACTGTAGTCCTGAAAATCTAGGTCAAAAGTAATGCAGACATCAAAACGGGTCTTTCTCACAACGTACACCGGCCCGGAAAGTCCTTATATAGATAAATGCAAAATTCGAATAGGGGATAATCATGTCGCACGCACACGCGCTTGGTAATTCTTTTGGCTATTCCGAACAGCCGTTCGGGACTGTAATGCAAAGCTCCTTGCGTTTGGTAATCGACGTACGATGAGAGAAAATCTATCGCTACACCGATCCGAGCGTGTGCGTAGCAGGTCCGAAAGATGTCTTCAATGAATTGATAATTATCGACGCTACCTAATCGGAGATTGAATGCTGAAGTTGACACAATGAAATCGAATTCGGGAAAGGGCTCGGTTTGGACATCTTTGAGTTCAAAGCGTGCACCTGGATATTTTCTCTGGGCAATAGCTATTAATTCAGGGTTAATGTCATAGCCCGTGTAATCTACCCTCATCCCTTGTTCCTGAAGGTAGTCGTACAGGTCACCGAATCCACATCCCAAATCTAGGACACTCTTGCCTTCCTCAAGCCCTATACCACAAAGCACACCAAAGCGAATGTGTCGACGCTCCTCGGTTCCAGAAGCTAAGGTGCGAATGTCGTCACCATATAGCGCTAAACGTTGGTTGTAGCGCTCAATAATCCGCTGTTTGTCACGCTCATCCATTTACGGCTTACTTAAAATCCGTTGGCATACGACAGTGATATGATCGGCTCCTTCATCGCTTAACGAAGGGTAAAGAGGGATCGATAGAGTCTCGGCATAACAACGCTCCGCATCAGGAAAGTCTCTTGGATCAATTTTCAAGCTTCGGTGGAGAAGCGAATCTACGCCGCGCCGAATGTGCACTCCCTCCTTCTCGAAAGCTTCACGAACCGCCTCAAACTCGAACTTGCCCCGAATGGGAAATCTGAAGAAGATGCTGCGATTGAGCACATTGTTAGGAAGTTGAACTGGGAGATTCCTGAACTCGGCAAAATACCTATACGCGATCTTACGACGACGCTCTAAGAAAGTCTCATAGCGTCTAAGTTGACTCAAGCCTAAACCAGCCTGAATATCTGACATGGGGAACCGATAAGCCACCTTGTTTTCACTACCCTGCCGATCCACGGCTTTCTTCAATGAGTTAATAAAATCTCTGTCGTGGGACAGTACCATTCCACCCTCTCCTGTGCACAATAGCTTTGTCGCGTGAAAGGAACAGATGCAGAACACCCCAAAACTACCAAGCCTCCTGCTATTAATAATTCCCCCAAATGCCTGGGCACAGTCCTCAATTACAGGAATTCCAAGAGCAACAATAGGTTCAATGTCAGCAGAAATGCCAAAGGTGTGAACGACTACAATAGCCCTCGTACGCTTGGTAATTCGAGGACGAACGGTGTCTATGTTAATACACCAATCATCGGAGCTGTCGCACAGCACAGGGATTGCTCCGGTCCATTCAACTGCCTTGTACACAGATGGACAGACATACGTTGGAATGATGACTTCATCCCCCGGACCAACCTTCAGAGCCTTAAAAGATAAAAACAAGGCGATTGTGCCACTACTCGTTGCCACACCGCCTGCAAGGCCAAGGTAGCTCGCAACAGCTTGTTCGAACTCGGCGACTTTCTGACCTTGAGCGACCATACCAGAGGAAAGCACATCAGTCACAGCACGTATATCCTCTTCCTTAATCCAGGGCTTAGAGTGTGCGATCGATCGGTCTACCGCGTTCTTCATATCATTCTACAGTCAGCAGAAGAGGAATTAGGTTGCAGTCCACGACAAAGTCAGTTGTGACCGAGTTGCCATCACAAGCGGTTTACAGCCCTAGGATTTTCTCAAATGCAGATACTACGTAGTCCATATCTTCCTCAGTCATCTGCGGATAGAGCAGGAGGGGCCAGATTCCGCATCACGCACTAGTAACTGCCAGATGCTGCATCACTGTCCGTGAATCATAGCGTCACGTTCTGACAGGCTCCTCAAAGGTAACTCGCAGAACCTCACCAAGGCCTGCCGGAGACCAGCGCCATACCGCTTCGCGATGGAATGTTTCAGCAATCCGATGGCGCAAGGCTGGATCCTCCAACACGCGCCGCACTGCAGCAGCCAAAGCGGCCGTATCCCCAGTTGGCACAAGCAGTGCATTTTTTTCATGCTTGAGTAGAAAAGGTACCCAGTCGGCTTCATAGGCAACTACCGGTAAGCCGCAAAGTCCAGCTTCGCGCAGCGCAGTTCCAGTTATCGTTGAAAGAAAGACATCAGCACATCGATATTCGGGTACCAATACGGCATTTTCCGCGAAGCCTCGCCATTCAATAAGATGCGCGATCTCAAGTTCCTTGGCCCTGGCCTCCATGGCTGAACGTTCAGGGCCATCTCCAACGAGAACCAAACGAGCTCGAACTCCGGTCGAGACTAAGTGCGCCATCATATCGATCAACCCAACGACCAGTTTTTCGTGGTGAAGCCGCCCAACATAAAGCAGGTGCGGCTCATCTGGCGTTGCGCGCCCATTTCCTGGAAATCGGTCAAGTGCATCGTAAAATTCTGGAGGAGGAAACTCTTCTACAGTCATCGGTACAACGTGGAGTTTGCGTCTCGTCGCACGACCAGATCGCAGCCAGGCTAGCGCCGCATCACAGTTCAACCCCATAATGATTCGATCTGCCGCCCCGTAGCTCAGCTGTAGTAACACGCGCTCGATTGGAATCGGCAACCCGCTCAGCGATCGACCCGTGGATTTGTAGATCTCATCAGGAATGCATACTGGCACGAGCACGACCCGTGCTCTCTCTACCAAGCGCAGGAGCCATCCAGTCCACCAGCTAAAGACAATGTCAGCCGTTAAGCAACTTGTGGGCTTGCATCCTCGCGCGAACGCTAACAGCCGGAAAGGAGCGCATAGCAAGTTCAAGAAACCATTACCTGTACCAAGAGAAATCAAAGTGGTCTTTCCTTGCATAACCGGCTCGTGTCGGGCCCCGCTTAGGTAGACAACAAATACTTTGTCAAAATAGGATTCATAATGCCGGACATACCAAACGTTACCCTTCCTTAGCATGTCGTCGAGACGGCTAAATCCATAGAACAATAAGACTCTTTCCTTCATTGTTTGCACAGTATCCATCTCAGCCGATCGCAAGAAATGACGTTACGAAATGCCCTCTGGATAAAACGGAAGTCTTTTTTGCAGTGTGGTGAGTCTTCAGGGCTAATCGACTAGCATCAGCCGCGATGATAGGGGTTGGCGGTCCCCTCAGTGCCGTCCAAGATCAATTCGTTGTGATAGACCTCGCGGGTTTTGCCAAGCGACACCGAAGTTTGTCCACGCATCTCAGCATTCCCGCGCCCATACGTCTGTCTGGAGAGCCACAGATACACGTTGCAGAGCAGGCGCTGAAGGGCCAAGTCGAGCATGAAGCGGTAGTACTGATGCCGCACTCGATAGCGCAGCAGCGCCGCCAAGCCGTTCTTGATCCACGCGAGCGGCTTGATGGGATGATTGGCCTTCCGCATATAGATCGAGCGTGACAACTGCTGCGTCATCTCAATGTTTTTGTCATCCTGTTCCGTGAACCACGGCAGCCAGGTGATGCGGTACTCGTCCACTTGCGGGTCCACCCGGCGCCACTCCTCCGTGGTCTTCGGAGCCTCAAACCCGTCCGCCACCGCCTGCTTAAAGAGCTGCGTCCCTGGCAGGGGCATGTACCGCCACAAACTCACGGTCGCGTTGGGGAGAATCGTGTGAATATCCATGCCCGCATTGATGGTCTGGTGCTGCTCCTCGCGCGTCTCCGTGGGGATCGCCACCATCCCCGACAGCCACACTGAAATCTTGGGATACTTGGCGAGGCGCTTGGCGCACGCGGTCGTTTGGGCAAAGGTCAAGTCCTTGTGCATGAACTTGAGTAGGCGGTCTGAGCCGGATTCCCACCCGATGAAGATGCCGTTGGTGCCATAGTCCGTAAACCGCTGGAGCATCTCGTCGGTAATCATTTCGGCCCGGACGTCTAGGGTACTACAGGTGATCCCCTTCAGCGCCAGCCGCTCCAGGATGGTATAGGCGCGCTGCTTCTGCACCATGAAGAGGTCGTCGGAGAAGTACACGCTACTGATCCCGTATGTATCCTTGAGATGTGTGAGATGGTTTACCACATAGTCTGGTGAGTGCGCCCGCCAGGAGCGGCCCGAATACTCAAAGGTGGAACAGAACCCGCAGACGAAGGGACAGCCCCGCGAACTGAAGAAGCTCAGTACCACGTCCCCGTTGCGCTGATGAATCTTGTAGTCCTCCAAATGCAAGAGCGACCACTCCAGTGGGAGCGCGTCGAGGTCGTCAATCAGTGGGCGGGGGGCGGTGCGGATTGGCTTCCCCTCCTGCTGATAGACCAAGCCCTTCACGGCGGACAGGTCCGATCCAGACTCCAGGGCACGGGCGAGTTCCACACAGGTGTATTCCCCTTCTCCGGTTCCCACGAAGTCGATATACTTCTCCGACACACACTGCTCGGCCATGAGGGTGGGGTGATGCCCGCCCCACAGGATCACAATGGTGGGGTCGAGTTCCTTGAGCCGCTTGCTAAACTGTGCCGCACAATAGGTGGTCATGCCGCTCAGGACGGAAACGCCAACGAACAGCGGCTTGCCCCGAGCAATTGTCTGGCAGGTTTCTTCTAGCTCCTGCTCATTGGTGCCCAAGACATGGTGAATCCGAACATCGAATCCCGCCTTCTTGAGATTGCTACCGATATAGAGCAGGCCCATCGGGGGATGTTTCTTATCGATGTCTCCCTGAGTCCCCGCGGTGACCATTACGAGATCGATCATGTTATTCTCCTCTTACCTCTTCAGAGAGCCGCCCTTGTAGAGCAACTCCCCAAGTAGTCAAAAGCACTTCGTCTATTCTACCAGGCTCTTTCCCAACGATACAGGTTATTCTTTAGCTGAAATGATCGGAAAAAGAGACGCGAATTCACTTAATTTCGCTCACGCCGTACCCCGAACACAACCGGCAGATCCCGATATCCCCTTGATTCCGATGCAACTTGTCCCGGAAGGCGCGGTAGGGGGCCCCGTTCCAAACCTCCTCTAGGCTCTGGGAGAACAGATTGCCCATTATTTCCTCTCCTTTTGGGTCTCGACAGCAGGGCACGACATTCCCGTTTACATGAACCGCCATTGAATAATAGATCCAAGGACACTCGTTGTCAGGAACTATCTTGGGCCTGAGAATCCCTCGTTCAAACGCAACCGGATCGTAGAACCAGCGTTCTTTGTCGGTTGGCAACATCTGCAATCCCTGTTCAATTGTACGCACACAAGGATCAATCACCTCGGCTTCATCAACGCCCATTTGTGACAGCGCAACTTTAAACGTCTCTACTTCATGCTCGTTGTGCTTCATCAAAATGAATCCGGAGATGATCTTCATGGGCAGCCGACGTTCATTGCGAAATTGAATTGTCTCTCGCAAGTTCTTGAAGACACGTTCAAGATTACTGCCGATTCGATACGTTTGGTGGGTTTCTTGCGTCATCCCTCCGATTTGAAAACGCACTTCGTCAATGCCGGATTCAGCAAGCTTCTCGGCATTGACTGCGTCACCATTCGTACACGTCGTGATGAAGGGAATCCCCCGGTCCTTCGCGTAACGGATCATCTGGTACGCATGTTTGTTTAAAAATGGCTCCCCCATGAAATAAAACATAAGGGTGTTTGTATGCTCAGCGACCTTATCAATGAGCGTCTTAAACTGCTCTAGGGTCATGTGGCCATCAGGCCGTCCGAGAACACCGGCCCCAGTTTCACAGACAGGGCATTGCAGGTTGCAAATGTTCGTTGGCTCGATGGTGATATTCATGGGGCGGCCGGTGATATGCGACGACCGTTGTACTAACGACAGCGTGGACCGTACGTGGTCAGCAGCTCCCCGTTTGCCATTCAGTAATCCGATGCTTCCACGGAGAAAAGCTTGCACCCCAATGGCCGCACGATAGGTGTGAGCATTCTGTTTGACCATCATTTTGATACGGTCAATCATTTCTTCATCCTCTCACCGTTGAAGAGTAGTCAAGCGTCACCTCACCAGATGCACTAACGTGCACCTTTCCAACGATACGGCAGGGCTCGCCTACGGCAATAGAGAACGAGGGGATATTACCATTCACAAAAGCTCCTGCACCAATCACGCAATGATCACCGATATTGACCCCTTTCACAATCACCACCTGTGCACCGATATGACAACAATTGCCGATCCACACTGGTGCGCGTTCATATTCTGCTTTCCCGCCCGATAGCGCCCATTTGACCGAGTCATGCGTATAGATATGGACACCGGCGCTAATGCTACAGTGGTCACCGATTGTCAGCCCACCCGACCCATCGAGCAACGTATAGGGTCCAATCCAGCTGTGCTTTCCCACCTTCACATCACCATACACATAACTGTCATGATAAATGCTTGTCCCCTCGCCAAATCCCAAGCTCTTCGCACGCTCCCACCGATCAGAGAGCAGTTCTCCAAACGGCAAATCCCGTTTCCATTTTTCTCTTACCCGGAGGCGGAGCTCCTGGTAAAGCCCGACAAGTGCTTCAGAAAGACTGGCCGATTCCTTCACGAGTGACACTCCTGCTGCCAGAGAGTCCCGGACAGCTTTAGTTGTCTCGCTCCCCTCCAAGAAAGGTCCGGCACCACTGCTCGACGCTGAGGAGCGACCAGATCAGCAATCGCCGGTTGACCTTCCCCTCAAGATGATCGGACACAAGACGCTGTACCGTACTCCGATCCAGAAAGTTGAAGAGAGCCGCGTCACGTTGCATCAGCTTTCGCCGCACATAGTCGATACTTTCGCCCTTAAACCAGCTGGCATCGGGAGCTGAGAAGCCCTGTTTGACGGCATCAGTGATCGAGGCCGGCACATAGCGCTGCATCACCTGACGCAGCAGGAGCTTGCCGTCGCGGGTCTTTTCAAAATAAGCCCGGGTTTTGGCGCCTGGTTCGTTCTCATTGAGCTGGACGACTTCGCCAAGATTACCGAGCTTAGTGGTGACGGGAAGCCGCATCGCAAAATCCACGAGATCATTGTCGAGAAATGGAACCCTAGTTTCGAGACTATGCGCCATACTGAGCTTGTCCTCGACGACGAGCAACCCGTGCAGAAAGGTCTTCGCCTCGAAGTACAGGGAGTGATTGATATAGTCCTCCGCCCTGGTGAGGCTCGCGGCATGGCGACTGAACACGTCGCGGAAAATATCTCGAGTCCAGACTTTCTCCACTTTTGGCCAGATCGGCTGAAACACATCGCGAATGACTGTGTTCGGAATCAATCTCTGCCAGTAACCATAGTATTTATCAATGTAGTGCTCAAAATCGTCGTTGACCACGGCGCGGTAATAGCGCCACGGGTATCCCCCGAATAATTCGTCACCTCCACTGCCGGTCAGAACTACCTTTCCGAACTTACTGGCGAGCTGGGCGGCAAAGAAATTCGGATAACTCTGGCCGACCCTCGGCTCTTCGAGGTGCCAGACCATCCGCGGCAACACCCGCTCCATATCGCCGGCTTTCAGCACCATCTCATAATGCTCGGTCTTGAAGAGATAGGACATGTGCTCAGCCGCATCGCGCTCGTCAAAGCCGAGTTCGATGCCGGACGCGGAGTGCAAGTCGAAACCAATGGTAAAGGTCCGCAGATTGTTGATCTGGCAAGCCGCAATAGCGGTGATGGAGCCGGAGTCCATCCCACCGCTCAGATAAGCGCTCACCGGCACGTCGCTGACCAACTGCCTGCTCACGGCCTGAAGAAATAGACGATCCAGCTCCTCAGCATATTGATCGAGCGGCTCCGCCTTACTCGGTTCAGTGAAGGCATAATCCCAATACCGCTGCACGGCCACCTTCTTGATCCCCACCTTGAGCGTGAGCCAACTTCCTGCCGGCAACAGCTTCACCCCCTGGAACAGGGTCCGGTCAGCAAAGAAGTTTTGGAAGGTCATGTATTCCAGCAAGGCTTCGTGGTCCAGCTCTGCCCGCATCGCCGGATGCGCCAGCATCGCCTTGACTTCCGAACCAAACAGGAGCGCATGAGGAAGTTCCGCATAGTAGAGCGGCTTAATGCCGTACCGATCACGGGCGAGGACTAACTCTTGTTCGTGACGATCCCAAATGGCGAAAGCGAACATGCCGTTGAAGCGATCCAGCGCCTTGACGCCCCAAGCAGCCCAGGCATACAGCACGACCTCTGAATCAGTTCGCGAACGGAATTGATAGCCCATCGCCTGCAACTCAGCACGAAGCTCCTGAAAATTATAAACTTCGCCGTTGTAACTGAGCACGAAGCGCCCATCAGACGTTTGCATGGGCTGGCGGCCCGCCTGGGAGAGATCAATAATCGCCAGTCGGCGATGGCCTAGACCGAGACATCCGTCCGTAAAGATCCCCTCGCCATCAGGGCCTCGGTGGACGATGGCATCGGTCATTCGCCGCAACAGCACAGACTCCGCGGGATTTCCGTTGAGGTTCACAAGCCCGGCAATGCCACACATGATCAGCTCACGCTCTTTCTTGCGATGATGGTGATTCCAGCCTCTTCCACTCGTTCTCGCTCAATGGTGAAGCCGGCCTTGGCACACCAGTCGCGAACTTCTTCTATGGTGTGGCGATGAGCGTTTCGAGGCGCATACCAATCGAAATTGATGTGGTTCATCTCATCGAGCGTCATGTCCGGCCGATAGAACGCCTTGAAGACGTGCCAGTAGAAAAACCGCTGGAGGTTGACCTTGCCGGCTGGAATTTTGAGCAAGTCAACCGGCTCTGGAACCTCAATCTCAATATTCAGATCACCCAACAGCTTGCCAAGCTTGGTGAGCGGCATGACCGCCTTCCACGCCTGCTCAGGTATCATCGTCTGAAGTTGATCGCGGATATAGTCATCCGTGAACTCGCGCACGGGACTCTTTTTTCGATAGACGTAGAACAAGAAACGGCCGCCTGGCTTTAGAAGCTCGGCGAGCGCATAAAACGCTTGTTCCGTCGAGTCGGTGTGGTGCAGTACCCCTTCAGAGAAAATGACATCGACCGAGCCCGGAGAAAGCGGCAACTGACTCACATCCGCTTGCAGAAAACCGGCTGAGAGACCTCTCTCGGCACAACGTGCGGCGGCGACATCTACGGCAGCCGAGATATCAGCGCCTAGGTAGCGCGCGTTCCCCAAGATACCCCCGAACAGCTCCAACGCCGACATGGCCGCGCCGCATCCAGCATCCAGGATGAGCGGACGGTCTCCGTAGTCTCTCATCCAGCCTGCCTTGGCTATATCGCCGTACCGCTCAATGAGCCAAGCGCGCACATTGGCTAGTAGTCCATCTCGTTCGAAGGTCTCTCGCTGATGCCACTTGAACCCAAAAGTTTTTTCCGTTTGACCCTGTGCCTCAGACGCGACAGATTTCGAGCGCAGAATGCCGTCGCGCATGACCATCTGATGCCCGCGCACAACGACCGTTTCCCCTTCGGCCGGAACACTGCTAAGCGATAACACATCCTTCAACCAGGGCGGCTGAATGGCTGTGTGCGTTGGCCTACTGGTAACTCGATCAGCGTGCTCTTCTTGCATTTCGTTCAACCAATTCAAGGAACGTACAGGCGGTCGTTAGAACTCACGAAGCGCGTCGATCACATAGGTCTGGTCTTCCGCGCTCATGCGGTTATGGAGAGGAATGGCCATGCTGTGGCGATCGCAGTCGCGCGCGCCCGGGAAGTCATCGGGCTGGAGACCGTACCGCTTCCGATAATAGCCCAGCATATGCACGGCGTGCGTCCCTGGACGTGTGGAGATCCCGTGCTGCTGCAGCGCTTCCATCATGTCATTGCGTGACCGTGGGGCCGTTGCTGGGTCAACATAGGTGACGAATGCCTGCCAGGCATGCCGCCCGTCCATTGGCTCCTCTGGCGTACGTAGCCACTTGAGATCCGCTAACTCCTTCCGATAACGCGCCGCCATGCGAGCACGTTCATCGATGAACTTGTCCAACTTGCCGAGTTGGACCAGGCCGACCGCTCCTTGGAGGTCGGTCATGCGATAGTTGAAGCCGAGGAGGTCGAAGTCGGGCAGCAAATAGGGACGGGGTCCGTGGTGCCGCTCTTCCTCAGACACCGACGCGCCGTGGTTGCGCAGCATTTTGACGCGCTCGGCCAGTTTATCGTCGTTGGTCGTCACCATCCCGCCTTCGCCAGTTGTGATCGACTTGCGTGGATGAAACGAAAAGACACCGAGATCGCCGAGTGCCCCGGCGGAACGGCCGCGCCATGCTGCACCAGCCGCGCAGGCCGCATCTTCGACGATCTTGATATCCGGCCGAATGGTTGCCCGTACCGCATCAATGTCGGCACAGAGCCCGAAGAGATGCACGGGGATGATCACCTTGGTGCGCGGGGTCACACGTCGCGCGAGATCCTTGGGGTCAATATTAAAAGTGACGCGATCCACATCAACGAACACCGGCGTCGCCCCGCAATAGACCACCACATTGGCGGTCGCAACCCAGGTGAAAGCCGGCACGATGACTTCGTCACCGGGACCGATTTCCAAGGCGGTGAAGGCGAGGTGCAACCCCGTCGTAGCAGAGGTCACCGCACTGGCGTGCTTGACGCCGTGCCGCACAGCAAATGCTTTCTCGAACGCTGCGACCTTCGGGCCTTGCGTGAGCCAGCCACTTTGAATCGGCTCGCGCAATGCCTGCCATTCTTCCTCGCCCAGGCTCGGTGTCGCGATTTGGATTTGGCGCCGATCAGCCATCGTTACACGCTCAGAGTCCAGCCGCGGCGCGGCGCGCCGCGACTTCCTCTTTGTGAGCCGCCCTCCAGGCAATCAGCCGCTCCAAACCCTCTCGCAACTCGACTTGGGCCTCAAATCCAATCTCGTGTCTCGCTTTTTTCGGGCACCCCACGCGATTCTTCACAAAAGTCAATCCGGCCGGCTCGTACTGAATTTTCTGGTCAGACTTTGTAATGTCTAAGACCAGCTCGGTCAGTTCTTTGATCGAGGTACGAACCCCTTTCCCCACGTTGTAAAACGTGTCCTTGGTGCTTGTCTTGGCCGCACAGACGTTGGCCCGCGCGCAATCCCTGACGTAGATGAAGTCGTAGGCTTGCGACCCGTCTCCATACACCACCGGCGGCTTGCCCTGGTCCAGGTTATCCAGGATCTTCATGATGACCGCGATGTACGCCCCGCGATAATCCTGCCGAGCCCCGTACACATTCATGTATCGGAGACCGACGTAATCCAGACCGTAGCGGTGATGGAACGCCCGACACATCTGCTCACCCGCGACCTTGGTGGCCCCGTAAAAATTCGTGTTATTCAATGGGTGCGCTTCCGACATCGGTTCTTCGACCGCATCGCCATAGACTGAAGCAGACGAAGAGTAGACCAGCCGGCCTACCTTATTCGCTACGCATGCCTCCAACACATTGAAGGTGCCTCGGATGTTGACCTCAAAAGCCGAGCGCGGGAAATTGTGGCAATGGAGGAGCCAGAGGGCTGCAAGATGAAACACACAGTCAGCCCCCTTCATAGCTTCGTTCAGAATTTCGGTGTGTAGAATATCTCCGCCCAATTCGAAGATCTTGCAGCGAGGATCGCGAAGCGCGTCCGCAAGATTTTCATGGCTCCCGCGCGTGAAATTGTCATACACAACGACCTCACCGACATCTTCCTTCAACAACTCTTCGGTTACATGAGAGCCGATGAAGCCCGCGCCGCCGATGACAAGCACCTTCTTTCCTCGAAGATCCACAGTTCATTCTCCTAGGTTAACGGTCCTGACCACATGCTCCGCAAAGGGCAACGCGCTGGTAAACGCCGGAGACACCGCATTGAGGACATGCGTCGAACGTGGCCCGGGTTCCACGACGAAGTCGGAAATGAGCTCACCCGTTCTGGTATTCATCAGCTGTGCACGGATCCCGGGCCGTTTCCCTGGTACGAGATCGCTCCGTTCCAGTCCATCAACCAACCGTCGAGCTTCGCGGTAGAATCCCGCACTCGACATTTTGACAATTTCGCGCCATGCCAGTGATCGGAAGTGATCCTGGTTCTTCGTGAATAGGCGAAAGAGATACCGACCCATGCTGACGCTATCTTCGAGGTTCATCCCTCTGAAGCCGGCGTATTGTTCCCGACCCGCGAGCGGAAGGGCCGTAGGCCCGACGGTCACCTCGCCATCCGGACGGCGCGTGAAGTGCACGCCCAAGAACGGATTCTGAAGGTCAGGAACAGGATAGATATTGCCTCGCACCTGGACACGGGAATTAGGACTCAACCGGTAATACCCACCCCGGAATGGCAAGATCCGATATTCCCTCCCAACACCGCACGCATGCGCCACTCGGTCTGCGAACAGCCCGGCGCAATTGAATAGATGCCCGTACTCAATCGGCCCTCGAGTGGTCCGGACTCGACCAGGGTTTTCAACCCTCTCCCACCGGCACTGGTACGCGAATTCGACGCCCTCCTTCATGGCATCCGAGACCAGCGCGTCCATGATGGTACCCGGATCAACGACCGCGGTATCCCTGACATGCAGCGCCTTTTCCAGGGTCCGCGCACTGGGTTCTATCTCGCGAAGTCCTTTGTTGTCTACCCATTCGACCCGCGCGCCATTCGCCGTGCCGCGCCGGTGCAGTTCTTCAAGCACCGGTAGTTCCTCTGGCCTCGTGGCGACGACGACCTTGCCTGCCGCGCTCAGTGGGATGCGCTTGAACTCGCAGTATTCCCGCATCCGGCGGTTGCCCTCGACACAGAGCTTCGCCTTGAGCGAGTGGGGCTGGTAGTAGAGGCCTGCATGGAGCACCCCGCTGTTACGCCCGCTGGCGTGCATGGCAGGGGAAGCCTCCTTGTCGATAACCAACACCCGTCCGCCATACCGCCGATTGAGCTCACGCGCGACCGTTACACCGACCACTCCAGCTCCTACCACCAAAAAATCACAAGTGCTTGATGTTAAAATACTCAGTCCCTTTTCTCCCGCGACTGTTCAGAGACAACAAGCTCGGCAATTCTCTGGCCAGAACCTAAGGTGTCGTACAAATTCAGATGTTCCTTTGGCTTACCGCATTCAGCAACTGCTTTCCTGATCCGCTCTGAATCTGCTCCGACTAACCGGTTCCATCCCGTCTCGACCGTCTCGACCCACTCGGTTTCGTCCCGCAGCGTGATGCACGGCACGCCCAACCAGTAGGCTTCCTTTTGCACCCCGCCTGAATCCGTCAGAATGATTCTGGTATTCGACTCCAACGCGCACATATCCAGGTAGGCCGCCGGCGGAATCAGCCTGATATGCGGAGGCGGTGTCCAGGCAAGCTTCTCGAGAGCTGCCTGAGTCCGGGGATGGACGGGAAAGATGATCGTCTCTTGAATGCCAGCGAGACCGGCGAGGATTGATCGCAAGCGCGCTTGATTATCGGTATTCTCCGCGCGGTGTATCGTCACCAATAGATACCCCTTGTTCGCCAAGCCCAAGTTCCGTAAGGCAGTCGAGCGTTCCCGGGCGCGCTCAACGCCAAACCGCAACGCCTCGGCCATCACATCGCCCACCAGATGGACACCTGCGGTGATACCTTCCCTGGTAAGATTTTTGACAGCGGTTTGGCTGGGGCAGAACAGCAGATCCGAAAGGTGATCCGTCAGGACGCGATTGATCTCTTCCGGCATCGCCCGGTTAAAGCTACGCAAGCCGGCCTCGACATGGGCCACGGGGATCTTGAGCTTGGCCGCGGCCAGCGCCCCCGCCAGCGTGGAGTTGGTATCCCCAAACACCAGCACCCGATCCGGCTGTTCCTTTTCCAGCACCGCTTCAATCTGTTCCAGCATCCGCCCCGTCTGCACGCCGTGAGATGAGGATCCCACCCCGAGGTTGAAGTCCGGTGCCGGGATGTCGAGTTGTTCGAAAAACACGGCCGACATGCCCTCATCGTAATGCTGCCCCGTATGAACGAGCACCTCTCGCGCGACCGCACGCAGCGCCCGGCTGACGACAGCGGCCTTGATGAATTGCGGACGCGCCCCGACGATTGAACAAACTTTAATCATAGGGGCTGCAGCTGACCACCGGCTTTCCGGTACTTCGCCCCGCACTCAGAGCACTGAGCCCGGTTTGCTTTCTCCCTCAGTTTGATGCCGCATCGACACATCCATCCTGTCGCACGGGCGGGATTTCCGGTCATGAGCGCATGATCAGGAACGTCTTTCGTCACCACCGCGCCCGCCCCGACAAAAGCGTATTGCCCAATCGTGAGACCGCAGAGGATGGTGGAATTGGCTCCCAGCGTCGCGCCACGCTTCACCAGCGTCGGCTTCAACTCTTTCATGCGCGGAATCTCGCTGCGAGGATTAAACACGTTAGTGAACACCATGGCGGGACCGCAAAACACATAATCCTCCAACGTCACTCCTTCGTACACCGACACGTTGTTCTGAACCTTGACCCCTTCGCCAACACGCACATTGGGACCGATGACGACGTTCTGCCCGATCTTGCAGTTCTTCCCGAGGCGGGACCCTTTCAGAATATGGGAGGTATGCCAGATGCTGGTCCCTTTGCCAATTTCGACACCGTCCTCGATGAAGGCCGACTCATGGGCAAAGTACGGCTTCGCGGACTCGGCCTGAAGCGTGAATTTGGACTGGCCCTTGGCTTCCAACGCCTCCTGACACTGTTGCAAAACGGTCAAGACGCGCAGTCCTTCTTCCCCATCTGTTCGCGGACGCGTGCGGGTAGCCAGGCACTCGAGAAAATGGAGGCATTCCGCTCGGAGGGGCTCTCCCGGCGTGAATTCAACAGGTTGGGCTTCCGCTTTATTCGCCACCGGAATCTGATTTTTCCAATCGATCGAGTGCGG
>Ga0070707_100001584_pt1 | contig 22037 bp, 18 predicted proteins | sample KBSK5502metaG_FD_65468 | JGI IMG/M metagenome (GOLD analysis project Ga0070707, IMG submission 65468) | Corn, switchgrass and miscanthus rhizosphere microbial communities from Kellogg Biological Station, Michigan, USA - KBS K5-50-2 metaG | ecosystem: Host-associated > Plants > Roots >...
GGCAACCATCCCGACAAAGAACGGCGAAATCATGGCAGCAACGGCGGTCGTGCCATAGGCGAGACCGATCTGCTCGCCCGAGAAATGGAGCGTCTGCTCGAGCCATGTTCCCATGGTCACGGACCAGGCGCCCCACAGGAAGTACTGAAGGAACATCATCGCGGACAGCTTCAGACGCACACTTGACGACATGGCCATAATCTCACCAGCCAGTGGGTTTCCAGGTTCCCTGCGCAACCGTCGGTATGAACGTATCGAGTCCGGCCGGCGGAAAATCGATCGTGCGGCCTTGTTCGGCACTGAGATATCCCGCCATCAGGAGACGCACGACTTCCAAACCGTCGGCGAAAGTCAATGCGGGCTTTTCATTTCTCAGGAACGCTCTGACGAAGTGCCGATCCTCCGCTTCGTAGCCATAGGCTGCAGCTTCGTTCGCGACAACGGGCATTTGTCCGATTTCCGCATTTTGTTTCTCGATCAGGTCCTCGCCGGCTTTTCCTTGTACCTCGCGGCTGAAGAACAGCTTCAAACCACTGTCCAGCGTGTTCCACGACATCGAGTATTCGGGGCCAAGCAGTTCGGCCGAAAGGCGGAGACCGGCGCCGACGAAGCTCCACGAAGTCGTTGCCTCGCCAATCGCCAATGTACCGTCTTCGGTTTTGAAATCGATGGTCAAGCGCGCGAAATCTTCCGCCGGCTTCGATCGATAGTTCACGCCGTCTCCCATGATTTTTTCCAGCCGGTCTGCATATTCCGGGAGTGTCCATTTCAAGCTCGCGATCTGCCCCGATACCCGGATGGGCTGGAGGGAGGAATACGCGGAACCAGGTGAGGTCAGAAGATGCCGAACCAGCATGACCGAGTGACACATCATGTCATTCAACACGCCGCCGCCCTGCAAGTCACCGCGCCAGAACCACGGCTTGTGAGGGCCGCTGTGCTCCTCGGCCGCGCGCGCCAGATACGGGCGGCCCGTGAAGGGAACACCTCTCGTCCAAACAATGTCGCGGCCAGTCGAAACGGATGGCGCGAAAAGCTGGTTCTCCAGATATCCATGGCGGAGTCCGATTCCATCAACCAGCTCGACGATCCGTTTCGCTTCAGCGACATTCCGCGCGAGGGGTTTTTCGCACGCGATGCCTTGAAGCGAACCGCGTCCATGTTCGATCGTGGTTACGATCTCTTCGATGTTTTCGACCCGTGTGTGGTTGGGTCCGCAAAGCCATATCGCTCCGATACCGGGATCCGCAACCATGTCGCTGATCGAGCGGTAGACCTGAGGCTCGCCGACCTCCAGTGAGCGCGCGAGCGCCGCCGCTTCTGCAGCGTTCTTTTCGTTCGGGCTCCAGATGCCTCTGACGTCGGCATCGCGCACGCCGACGAACGCTTGCAGGTGAAACCTGGCGTTGAAGCCGCTGCCGATGATTCCAATTCCCAGGTGGTTCATACTAAAAAAGTAGCTTCAGCGCGAACTGGATCTGCCGTGGAGCATACGTCCCGGCCATCTGCGTGACCTTGCCGAAGTTAGGGTTACCGAAATTGTTCACGTTGGGATTGCCGAACGCAGGATGATTCGCCACATTGAACGACTCGGCACGAAATTGCAGGTTGTACTTTTCCGACAGCTTGAAAATCTTGAAGAGCGACGCATTCATCACGGCCTGGTTCGGACCATACCCGATATTGCGCGGCGCATTGCCTAACTGAAAATTCGCAGGCATCGCAAAGGAGGCGGGATTCAGCCACTGGCCGGCGCTGCCCACAGTTGGGCTCGACATCCGAATTTCGCTATTTGCGAGTTGGGGACGCTCCGTGGCGAGACCGATGACGCCGCTCACTGAATTCTGATCGGAAATTGTGAAGGGCAAACCCGTCTGCCAGATGACACTACTGTTCAACTGCCAGCCGCTCAACACAAGTTTCGGCGCACCCGTGAGCGTTTTGCCAAAAGGCAACTCGTAGTTCCCGCCGAATGACCAGCGATACTTGATGTTGAAGTCGCTTGTCGCCCAGTCGTAATTCCTCACGTTGGCGACAGCCTGCGACAATGGTCCGATCCTGTTGCCGTACCCGCCGGTACTCGTGCCGAGGCCGGTGACGTCATCCTCACCGTGCGCGTATGTGAAACCTGAAGTCAGGCTGAGACCCTGGGTGAAACGGCGATTGAACGTCAATTGGAGCGCGTTGTACTCCGCCTCGCCTTGCGTCGTGAAATACGCAATCGTTGCGATTCTCGGTGCAGATGCGGTATACGGCCGCGGATTCGGCGTCGAGTTTCCGGTGGGCAGGGCACGGTTGATGTCCGGCAAAGCCATCGGGAGGTTCCGTCCTCGCGTGCCGATGTAGCCCACGCTCGCCACGTTGTTTCCGAATTGCTTCTCCAGCGTCACGTTGAATTGATAGTTGTAGCTGATCTTGAAGTTCGTATCGACAGCGTTCATGGTGCTGGATGGAATCCGAGTCAAATCGAGCACGCCGCCGGACGTTGTCGGAAAATCGCCCGGTGTCAGGGGAACAGGAGCACCTTGTTGTAATGTTCCGATCCCTGCAGGACAACCGGTGTTCGATATGCTACCCGTCGTTGACGAACCGCACGTGAGCGCGCTGGTGAAGGGTGGATTCTTGAGTGCCACCGCAGAAGTGTAGTCGCTCGGGAAATAGCTCAATCCGAAACCACCGCGCACCACCATCGAATTACTGAGACTGGCGGCAAACCCGAGCCGGGGCGCCACACTTCCATAATCCGTGGAGAGATTCGTCGAGGCGCTGCTGTTCTTTCCCGCAACCAGAATAACGGAGTTCACCGGATCAAAATTGGCGAGCCGATTGTACTGTTCGGTCTTGGGTGTATAGATGTCGTACCGCACACCGAGGTTGAGCGTCAGCCACCGCGTTGCACGCCAATCATCCTGCACGTAGTATCCGGTTTCCCACGAACGATAGCCCGGCTTGTAGAGGCTCGCCTGGCGGGTGATTGTTACAGGCGTGCCAGCCAAAAAGTCCGCGAAACCGAAATTGAACGGAGCCGGCGCCGCAGCCGTGGACGCATTGAACGTGAACTGGCCGCGCGGTGTCGCGCTTTGCACGAGTGAGAACTGGCGGCGAATGACATTCGCGCCGAATTTGAAGTTGTGTGCACTTTTGGTCCACGTGACCGCGCCACTGTACTGGAACGTGTTGTCGAACTGCAGGAGCGGGACGAACGTGGCGTCACCCAGTCCCTCGAAACCTTGAAGCACGAGGCGGGGTAGTCCGAAGGTTTGAATATCGCCGGTGTTCACGCAACTGATGGCGTTGCATGGAAAACCCAGATCGTTCGATGAATTCTTGCCGTCGTTGACCGTCTTCGATTGAATCGACGCGCGCCAGAACCCACCCTTCAATTCAACCAGAAGATTTGGCCGAAACGTGTGCACGAGATTGAGCTGGAGATTCTGCGCTCGCGTTTTGTTGGGCCCCGCGAAGCTGAATTGCCCGCCGGGATTGACGCCGTTGACATCGGGGAAACCGGTCGGCTGGACCGTTGAAATGTCATTGAGCGAGTATCTTCCGAAGAGATTCCAGTTCGCGGAAAAGAGATGGTCGATGCGTCCATCGAGCGTCGAGGCATCCTGCGGCCGCACCGGAGAAGAAGCAAAGTTGGTGACGTTGACACCGGGGCCGTTCGGCAGCGGAAACAACGCTGCGATCTTTCGCGCGACAGGATCGAGCAGATTGTTGTACGGCGCCAGGTCCAGGCGGTTGAACGGCACAGGGCCTGCGGCCACGCCGCTGTAAGCATTCGAGACGGCGAGTTGTTGCGACGCATTCGCGCAGGTGCCGTTGCTGTCGAAGCCCGCCGTGCAGTTCTCCGAGAAATCGCCAATACGTTGCTTCCCCGTCGGAACCACGGATGTGATCGGAATGCCTTGTCGTATCCTCAGCGCCTCATAATCGGCAAAGAAAAAGGTCTTGTTCTTCGCGATCGGCCCGCCGATACTGCCGCCAAACTGGTTCTGGCGAAATTTCTGTTTGGGCAACTGCTGCCCGCCGGTGAGGTTGTAGTTGCCGTTGGCGTCGAGTCGATCATTGCGAAGGAATTCAAATAGCGAGCCGTGGAAATCGTTGGTACCCGACTTTGTGAGAATGTTTATGACGCCGCCTGATGTCCGGCTGATTTCGGCCGAGTAGAGATTGGTCTGAACCTTGAATTCCTGAATGGCATCGATCGAGGGCCGCACGCCGATGGTGCCGATGAAACGCTCGTTGTTGTCCATGCCATCGATCATGTTGTTGTTCGCGACAGGGTCCTGGCCATTGACCGAATAGGATGAATTCAAGCGGCGGTCGTCGGGGCGTGTACCTGTAGACAGGCCATTGGGCGGTCCGGGGCTGACACCGGGGACCAGTTGCGCCAGTTGAACGTAATTGCGCCCATTCAAGGGCAGGTCCTGAACGAGCTTGGCAGTAATGGCTGTTCCGAGCGTCGAACTGTCCGTCTGCAACGCAGGCAGATCGGCAGTGATCTCGACCGTCTCCGACGTCTGACCGACTTCCATTTTCGCGTCGACGCGGGCGCGGTCACCGGCGACCAGCGTGAGTTCAACTGAAAATGTCTTGAACCCCGCGACCTCGACGCGTACGGAGTAGCGCCCGATCGGCAGCAGGTTCACGACATAGTCGCCGCGCTCATCGGCAACTGCGGAACGCGCGATATTCGTGCCAAGGTTAGTCAGTGTGACTTGAGCGCCGGGTACTACAGCGCCGGTTGAGTCGGTCACTCTACCGACCACGTCGGCGGTGGTTATTTGCGCCACGGCTGACGCCGAAGCAACGGCAAACATCAGGAGACCGACGAACAAAGCAACGCATCGTGGCATTGTCATAGTTACCCCTCGAGAACCTTTTTGATGTAGTCCATTTGCCATTTCGTTTGTTCGACCGCTGTACCGGGAGCGTCCCGGTATTCCCGCTCGAGCAGACAAATAATCGGATAACGGTTATCCCGGATCAGCGTGAGGCATTCCTTGATCGGCGTGTCCCCGGTGCCCAATTGAACGTTCGGACCCTGGTTTCGTTTACGGTCTTTAATATGGATGTGCGTGATGCGATCGTGATGCTTGCGCAGGAAGGCGGCGGCATCGTTGTTTCCGGCAGTGTAGTGACCGATATCCAGGTTGATCACGAACGTCTTCGACATGCCTAAAAGTTTTTCCATGCTCTCCGGGGTGGCGACTTCGTTGGGATCGTCCACCGCCGCATGCGGATGCCACGAAGGCCTGATCTTGTACTTCTCCGCAAACGGCGCGATGCGCGGACCCATTCCCACCCTGGTTTGATTCGTCGTGAAGAGATTGATCTTGAGAGCTTGCATTTGCCTGAAGACCGCTTCGATCTCCGGATCGGTGAAGTCGTCGCCGATCGTCATCACGTAAGAAAAGAGATTGAGGCCCGCCGCATCGAATTTCTTCCGTACTTCCCTGAACCGATCGAGAGGAAGCGCGAGCCGCCACTGCCGCAGTTTTTCGCGGGACTCCCGGTACTCCGGAGTGATCTTGTCCGGCGGCTGGCCGAAACGGCCGCCGTTTATGACTTGCGGCTCGTTCAGCGACATCACATTCACGAGCTCGACATTCGCCGCTCCGAGCTGGAGGCACTGCTCGATGATGATGTCGATCGGGTCCTTGCCCGCAATTGTCGGGAGCGGATTCAAAGAACCCGTGATCAATCCGATCTTCACGCCACGAACGGTCGAATCGAGCCGGCCCAGCCGGCCCGGCCTGGCACCGAAAAGGGCGCTGCCCGGAAAGGTGGATAGCGCCAATGCAGAGAGTGCGTGTTTTCCGAATTCACGTCGCGAAACCATGTGGCCTCATCTTTCGTCCAGCAGGAATTTCGCGCGCTCCGCATCGTTCGGATTGCAGGTGAAGACGCGCGGCTCGCTGATCTGCCGGACCCTGTAGTATCGAAATTCGTATGTATGCGGCTTTTGAAAGACGCCTGCGTCTTCCCAGGTAAACGTGACCGATAATCGCTGGCCGCCTTCCAGGAGCCGGTAGCGTTCGGTCAGATGCGAGTTTGGAGTTCGCAAGCCTCCGCCGGGAATCGATCGCACACCCCGATCGTTGAATCCGATGGTATCGACGACAATCGTGTCGCCCTCCCAGTGTCCAATAGAGTGGCCGTTGGTGGTGGGATCGAGATCGTCCTTGTCGGGATGAGGGCGTCCGTCGGTGTAGATGTACCTCACGGACGACGGCGCTTTGGCGACCATACCGATGACCGTGGGGCTCTGTCGAAGGTCAAGGGCCGATCGGTCTCCCATCAGCGCCGGTACGCCGACATTGATGCACCAGCGAACCGCGTCGGTGTCTCGCCTCCGTTGATTCGCCTGATCCGCCGCGGCCTGCGGTGTGAGCGATGCGGCCTGAACATTGAAGCTGTCGTATCGCAGTTCCCAATATCCGGACAGGTCCGGATGCGAGGTGCCTGGGCTCTGGCCGAAGGCCAAAGAACTGGAAAGCCATAGCGCGGCGAAGAGAACTCCCCTCCTTAGCCAAGGAGGGGTGGCTGCGCCCATCAAGAAAATGCCGCGAAGCCTCCTTAGCGGGCCCAGACGGGGTGGTTGGTTCAAGCCACCGATTATCGGTTGTTGAACGAACCACCCTGGCCACGCCTTCAAAGGAAGGGGACCATTTTCTTTATGGCGCGGCCACCCCTCCTTTACCAAGGAGGGGAATTTCGCCCACACAAAAATCTCGTCAAAGAAACGCCGCATCAAATACTCCTCATTTTTGTGGAGGCGGTATCACCGATTGGAGTTGTCTCTGTTGATACGCCGGATCGCTCGGGTCGTCGTTGTTTTCGATCGGAAGCGCTCCGGCCAGCCTCTTGTATTTGTACGAGTAGGTGTGCGGCGCCAGCAGGACGGTCGGATCCTCCCACGTGAACGTCACCGACAGCATCTCCCCGCCTTCGATCAACCGAAAGCGCTCGATAAGATGCGTGGTTTCCTTGGCGCGTCCCCCGCCTGGAGTGAGCATGACAGGGCGGCGGCTGTCGCAGACCCTGGCAGGGAAGCCGACGGTATCGACGACGAGCGTATCGGCTTCCCACCGGCCGATCGAGTGTCCGAAGCCGGTCGGAACATAGTCCGGGCTGCGCGTATCCGGATGGCCACGCCCGTCCAGGTAGATGAAGCGGCCGCGATTCGCTTCCGCGCCAATCAGGATTTCATCCCTGGATTGAACGATATTGAGCGGAGGTGATGATGCCATCATCATCGGCAGATTGCCGAACGGGCAGCTTGCAAGACGTTCTGCGCGGTTGACGACTGCGCCTGCAGCCTCGCGTGCCGCGATCGCGTCGTTGTCCTTAATGAGCTCGGGCCGAAGCGCGGGCTTCGGAACGTTGTTGAACCAGTCCGCCCAGTTTCCCGAGCCCGGATCCTGAACGAGCCACATTCCGGACATGTCCGGCGTCGCTTGCGCATTCGCGCAGGCGCACCAGCACAGGAGCATGGCCACGAGTTCAATTGAGCGTGAACGCATACAGCGTGTCCCCCGCGGCAACCAATATGTATTGGCGGCCATCGATCATGTAACTCTCCGGTGCATTCGTTATCTGACCCACATAGCTGTGCCACAGAACGTTTCCGTTCGCCACATCGAATGCGATCAGGTTTCCTGAGGCGTCGCCGGCAAAAAGCAGGCGTCCGGCTGTGGTCAGCAGTCCCGACAGGCGGGCGTCATTTCCCATGGTCCGATACTTATGCCTCCACGCAATCTTTCCGGTCTTGTAATCGATCGCCGTGAGATAGCTGCCGACTGTTGCCACATTCAATTCTTCCTTGCCACCCAGACCCATCGCTCCGCGCGGATCGGTTTCCGTCAGGTAGTACATTGCGTAGGTATCGGCAGAGGGCACGAAGAACAGTCCGGCTTCGGGACTGAAGGCTGGCGGAGGCCAGTTCGTTGCGCCCTGATTTGCCGGCGAAACCAGAGAGCCGCCGATATCAAAGTCCTTCTCGGGATTCCGAACGGGCTGACCCTTCGCGTTCAGATCGCTCGCCCAGTTCGCGGTGTCTGAGAACTTGCCGGTAACGAGGTGTTCGCCCGTGAGGCGATCCACCGTGAAGTAGTACCCATTGCGACTTGCCGTCAGGGCCAGCTTGCGAGGTCTCCCATTGAATTCGCCGTCTACGAGGACCGGAGTTTGCGCCGAATCCCAATCGTGCGTGTCATGCGGTGAGGTCTGGTAGTACCAGGCCATCTTCCCCGTATCCACGTTGATCGCAACGATGGCGCAGGTGAAGAGGTTGTCACCCTCGCCGCGTGTTTGTGATGTATATGCGGGCGACGGATTCCCCGTACCGAAAATATATAGATTCGTCTCAGGATCGTAGGAGCCGGGAACCCACGGTTGACCTCCACCGTGCCGGGCCGCGTCGAGGTCTTTCCATGTTTCCAGTCCCGGATCTCCGGGATTCATCGGAACTGCATAAAACTTCCATTGAAGGTCGCCGGTTTCCGGATCGAAGGACTGGATGAATCCCGGTTCGTCAAGGTCGTTGCTCGAGCCGACCAGCACGTGATTCCGGATGACGATCGGCGCCATGGTCGCGAAGTACTGCTGGTTGAAGCTGAGGATTTCCTTGTGCCAGCGCTCCTTACCCGTGCGCGCGTCGAGCGAAACCAGGTAATCATCGGGCGTGACGAAGAAGAGCCAGTTGCCCCACATTCCCACTCCGCGGTTGCCGATGTGAGTGCCACCTCTGGTCTTCCAGAAGTAATGCCAGAGCTCATGTCCATCGCGCGCGTCGACGGCCCACGTGTTGTCCGGTGTCGTCACATACAACACGCCATTGACTTGAAGCACCGCACCCTTGATTTGTGTTGCGCCAGCGGCAACGACGTCGCCTGTTCCTTCGCCGCCGGTGATCGTTGGGTTTGCTCCATTGGTGAAACGCCGGGTCCATGCCAGGCTGAGGTTCTTCACGTTGGACTGATTGATGTGTGTGAGCGCGCTGTAGCGTCTGCCGCTGTAATCACCGGAATATGTCGGCCATGAGTCCGACAGCGGTTTCACGAGCGTCGCGGGATTCAGCCCCTGGGCAGGCAGAAGCGCCGGAGCCACGCACAGGCAGGTGATGATGAGCAGGATGTTGATCATTCCCCTCCTCGCAGAGGAGGGGTGGCGCGAAGCGCCGGGGTGGTCAGTTCGGCTGGTATGTTTCGCCGAGCTGACCACCCCGTCTGCTCGGCCTTCGGCCTCGCAGCCACCCCTCCTCTGCGAGGAGGGGAATTTGAATAAGATCGTCATGTTCATTTGAGGGTCACCAGATAAGCCGTTACGTTGTGGATGTCGGCATCGCTGTAGGTGCGCAGGAGATCCTTGTGCGCCTGCAGTGGATCGCGAATCTCGACTGCCGGTGTGTTGCCTTCTGTAGCAAACGATCGGTGAGTGCCATCCGCGGTAGTCAGAGAGACGACGAAATCATCGATGCGATCGACCTTTCCTTCGACCTTTTCACCTGACGGCAATGTGACGACAGCCGTCATCGTCGGCGCAGTCCTGGCCGGGCCCGTGCCTCCGAAACGGCCGCCACTACCGGGCAGAATCCATGTCTGCTGCAGGACTTTGGGGTCGGTATACTTTGCCGCGACACCTTTCAAATCGCCGGTAATGGAATGGCATGAAGTGCACTTGGAATTGAAGAACGCTTCACCCGCCTTTGCATTGCCAACAACAATGTTGATGGTGGAAGGACCGGTCCGGCTGCTGACCGGGAAGCTATGGATGTATGCGGCAACATCTGAAATCTGCGCCGCAGTAAACGTGAATTTCGGCATTCCGCGATCGCGCCCGTTCAAGAGAACCGGGCCGATGTTTTCACCCTTTTGATCTTCAAGAACGAGCTCCGAGCGCAGCAGATTGGGTCCGTCATCACCACCGCGAGCGTCGGCGCCGTGGCAAAAACTGCAGTTCACGTCGAACAGAACTTTCCCGCGTGCGACGGCCTCAGGATCGGCGATGGGCCTTTGCGGATATGCGACAAAACCTCCGCCTCCCCTGGCGCCGCCAGGTGCCTGCGGATTCTGTGCGCCGGCGGTCAATACCAACAAAAACCCGGCGGCTATAGCTGCGGAAAGTCTCACTGTTGTTCTCCTTTGGGCCTGGCAATGTCCTGGTAAAGACGCTTGCCATCTGGAAAGACGACATAAAACATGGATGCGCCCTTCAAGCCATCCTTCAATGGATGCGCAACGACTGTGATTTTGTCGCCTGCCTTGACGCTTGCTCTGGTCCAGCCCTGCCTGGCCATAATGTTTGTGCTCGCACCTTCCATGTCCCATGTCCCGACTGTCGATGGATCACCCGTTCCGGGATCCACTTGAAGAGTCATATGGACGTGGGGATTGACCCATCTGTATTCGACAACTGTGCCTTTATACGCCACGTCTCTATCCATGTCGAACATCGAAAAGGAATGGTGGGCGAATACGGGTGCCACCGCCGCTAGAATGGCGACCATAAAGCCGATCGGCAATGCAAGTTTCTCTTTCATATGCGTAACTCCTGAACTCAACTCCACAATCATTGCGACTGCCGCCACGATTGTTTCCCGTTTCATGGCTGCCTCTAGAAAATGAGCTTCAGCGCGAATTGGATATCGCGCGGAGTGTAAAACGCGTTGGTCGTCGTAATCCGGCCAAAGTTCCCCGCGTTCGTGGGAGCGCCGTTGCTGTCGAACCCACTGATCACACTGCCCGGCATACCGAACAGCGGAGTGTTGGTGAAGTTGAAAGCTTCGGCTCGGAACTGCAGCTTCGTTGCTTCGGTGATCGGGAAGTTCTTGAACAACGACAGGTCGAGGCGCTTGTTCGACGGCATAGTGAACACATTGTGCCCTTCGTTCCCCGCTGTTCCAAAAGCCTGGCGCCGGAACTGCGAGACGTCGAACCATTGATTAATGCTGCGTGTGAACGCCTGGGCAGCAACCAGGTCCGGCCGGTCTTGTGTGATGCCGATCGAGTTCTGCTGGGCCGTGCCATCCAGCACAGTGAACGGCTGGCCGGTCGCATACGCGTAGATGGCGTTAATCTGCCATCCCTTGATTACTTGCGCGGGCGCGCCGGTCAACGACTTTCCGAAAGGCAGTTCGTAATTCGCCGTAAACGTGTAACGGTGTTTCACCATGTAGTCACTCGGGCCGTAATCGCGCCCGAAGTTATTCAGAACCTGAGCACAGCCGACGCACGCTCCGCCCGGACCGCCCACGTCAGACAGCGCTCGCGAGAACGTGTAGTTGGAAGCGATCGTCAGGCCTGCGGTGTAGCGTCGTTGAAATGTCACCTGCATCGCGTGGTAGTTGCTCACGCCATCGGTGGCCAGCAACTGAATCGAATTCACGAAAGGCAGCTGAGCATTGTATGGCTGGCATGGACTCGGAAACGATACGCCTGTCGTCACTCCGCAACCACCCGGTCCCAGCGGCGGCAGGTTCGTATTTGCATTCGGAATCGTTCTGCCGAGATGCCGCACAGGTTCGCCGACATATCCAACACCAATCACGTTGCCTGCAAATTCTTTTTCGAACATCAGGTTGAACATGTACGCAAGCGTGTAGTGATAGTCGAGTTTCGTGCCCGCATTCACAGAGAAGCCGCCCACAGGCAATGTGGCGCCGCAAGAAGCGACCAGGCATGTCGGGTTTGCCGTCGGATTGGGAACCGAGCCCGACAACTTCAGCGCCGGCGTATTCGGCGTCTGATTGATCGTGTATGTCGCGACCAACGGCGCGTTCTTCAGGTTCGCCGGAGAAGCCACGTTGTTGGGCCAGTAACTCGTGCCGAAACCGCCGCGCAGCACAGCTCCATGACCCAGCGTTGCCGCAAAACCAACACGAGGCTGCAGGTCGGCGTATTGAGTATTGATGTTGACGGCGCTGCTTACGCCGTCAACTCCCGCCACTTGAATCCGGCCGCTCGCAAGAGTTTTGGCGTCGGTTGGATCGAAGTTCGACAGCAGGTTGTGCTTCTCGGTGATGGGAGTAAAGATGTCGTAACGAAGCCCGAGATTGAGCGTCAGCCAGCGGTTCACGCGCCAGTTGTCCTGAATGAATTCGCCGACCTCCCAATCACGATACTGGGGCGCCGCAAGCGCCATGTTGCGCGTCGCCTGATTGTAGTAGCCGGTGAGCAGCGAAGCGAATGCGTTTCCTCCGGAGCCCGCAGCCGTTCCCGTTGAGTTGGTTTGCAGCGCATTGATGTTGAAATTGCCTTTGAACAACACCTGGAACGTGCTCCAGTCGCGCCGCAGAAGGTTAGCGCCGAATTTGATATTGTGGGAGCCCTTCGTCCACGTCAGCGACCCGGCATATTGATAGTTCGTATCCCAATATGCAGTCGGAAGGGCGAACCCGTCTCCCAACGCCGCATAACCGCCGCTTTGAAATTGGATCAGCGCCAGGCCGCTCGTTCCGGCAGCTCCGGTGTTGATCCCGGCGGGACCGCCAAAAGCCGTGTTCGCGTTGATGCCGATATTTGCACTCTCGGAATCGGTGACATAGCGCGCGAGCTGCGCGTTCAACTGCAGAAGCAGCGTTGGCGTGAAGATGTGAACGTGGCTCAACGCGAGGCTCTGCTGCCGCTGATACGCGCTGCCGGGAAAATTTTGTGTGTTGAGAGAACTCGGCGCCGGGATCGTCACACCGGCCACGCTCGCGGGCGGAAGGAATCCCGGTGAGTTCGTATCGGTATTGTTGATGGAATACCTCGCGAAAAAGTTGTCGTTGTTGCTGAACCGATGATCAATTCGCAGATCTGCGGTATGCGCGAATTGAGTCTGGGTAGGACTCGAAATGAACTGGCACGTTACGGTGCAGGCGCTCGCGGGCAGCGTGGGGTAGAGGGCTGCATAGTTGCGTCCGACGGCATCGATATCCGACGGGGAAATAATGTTATTTGGATAGGGCTGATGAGTGACGGGATTGTAGATGGGAGTCGTTGTATCCGAGAAATTCCCGAGCTGTTGCACGCCATTGCACAGGGCCCGGCCCAGCTGGCACGCCGTGGGAATCGTTGCCGAGAACGTGTTGCCTTTGATCTTGCGGAACGCTTCGTAATCCGCGAAAAAGAACGTCTTGTCCTTTTGAATTGGTCCGCCAATGCTGCCGCCGAACTGATTCTGGCGGAACTTCGGCTTCACTCCAGCCAGCGGATTGCCTGGCTGCGGCACGTTGAATACGTCCTTCGCATCGAACTTGTCGTTGCGTAGAAATTCGAAAAGTGTTCCGTGAAAGGCATTTGTTCCCGACTTCGTCACCATATTGATGACCGCCCCGCCCGCGCGGCCCACTTCCGCCGAATAGAGGTTACTGTCGACCTTCACTTCCTGCAGGGCGTCGATCGAAGGCTTCACAATAATGGTAGCGATGGCGCGCTCATTATTGTCCATACCGTCCAATAGAAAATTGTTCGATGAATCGGTCTGGCCATTCGCGGAGATAGTTGATGTCTGGCGCCGGTCGTCGGGGCGCGTGCCGCCGCCGAGTGAGCTCTGAACCGACTCGGTCGCTCCCGGCGCGAGTTGAACGAGCCGGATGAAGTTCCGGCCATTGATGGGCAAATCCTGTACGGCCTGGCTCGTGACCAGACCACCGATCGTCGAGCTGTCGGTTTGAAGGGCCGTGGCTTCCGCAGCGACTTCGATGGACTGGCTGACCTCGCCAACTTGCATCTGCACATCCACGCGCGCACGATCGCCGGTTGCAAGCGTGATGCGTGTCGTGTAGGTGCGAAAACCAGGCAATTCCACCTTCACAACATGAGCACCGATCGGGAGGACGTTGAAAGCGTAGTCGCCCGTCTCGCTGGTGATTGTGGTGCGCATGTTGTTCGTGGCTACGTTCTCCGCCGTAACCATGGCTCCCGGCAAGACAGCGCCGCTGGTGTCGGTGACGCGGCCCACAAGATCGGCCGTGCCCTGTGCAAGCCCAGGTTGTGAACAAGCAATCAGAACGCAGAAAATCGCTGCGAACGTCCAATGTCTAAAGTACCCGACCATGCGACCTCCCCCATCGATTCCGTTGATGTAATCGTTTACATGAAAATGTCGCGGATCGTAGCACAAGACGAAACCATGAGCAAGTTGTCTAGGCGAGTGCCTGTCGCATATAGCTCATGCACTTTTTGACTTCTTCGATTGGTGTTCCTGTGCCGCGGTATTCGTACTCGACGAAGGCGCGAATAGGATATTTCTTTTCCTTCAAAAGCGTCAGGACCTGCTTGATGGGGGTCTCACCTTCTCCCCACGGCAGATTCGCGCCGTCGTTCTTCTTCCGATCTTTGATGTGCAGGTGGGTGATCTGATCGTGATGGTCGCGGATAAACTGCACGGCATCGTAGTTGGCGGCAGTGAAGTGACCGATGTCGAGATTGATCCTGAAGTTCTTCGACATGGCCAGCGCCTTCGCAAAACTTTCGGGAGTGGCGAACTCGTCAGGATCCTTAACGTTGGAATGCCCGTGCATCGCGACGTTGATTTTGTGTTTCTCCGCAAAAGGTACGAGGCGTTTCGCAACGCTCAGCTGAGTCGAAGAGGCGATGAGGTTCACGCCGAGCGCTTTCGCTGCTTCGAACGCCTTATCGAATTCCTCGTCCGTGTAGTCGCCTCTGAAATTGACGGTGTATGCGAAGAGCGAGATGCCGGCATCATCAAATCTCTTCCGAACGGCTTTGTAGTGATCGGCGGGAGTCGAGAGGCGCCACTTCCGTAATTCTTCGCGGGGGAGCCTGGCCGGCTCGAGGTCCGGCGAAAACAATTCGATCTCGCCGATTCCGCATTCGGTCAGTGCGTTGATCATCACATCGACGGCATCCGAAGCTCCCGGCGTTCGCGGCAACTGGCGAAAACTATATGTAATGGTGCCCAACCGGACGCCGCTGACAACCGAATCGATTTTCCCCGCAAGCGCCGCGTACAAAGGCATGCCGGCGAACGCGGTCTTCACGAAATCCCGTCTGGAAATGATCGTCATGGTGTCGGTCTCCTCTCTCGTGTGGGACATATGTAAACGATTTCAGTCCTGATGTAAAGCTGCACCGAATGCTATGATCAACCCGGTGTGGGGGTACCGGCCGATGGCCATCAAGGAGGCCGCGAAGCGGTGTACCAACTATGGCCGGCCGGTGGGCCCCACGCTAATCTGATGCCTGAAGCGTCCGTTCCTAATATCTACGCGGTTGCCAAGCGTGCAGGCGTCTCCACGGCGACGGTATCGCGCGTCCTGAGCAGGCCCGAGGTCGTGGCGCCGAGCACGCGTCGCAAGGTGATGCGGGCCGTAGAACTTCTCGGTTATGTGCCGAATTCGGCGGCCAAGAATCTGCGCACACTGAGATCGGGCAAACTTCTCGTCACCGTTCCAGATATCTCGAATCCGTTTTTTGCTCTGATCCTTCAGGGCATCGAAGATACGGCGATGCGGGAAGGCTACTCCGTGCTCGTCGGCGACACACAGCACGATGTGAAACGGGAAGAGCGGTACGCTCAGATGCTGAAGCGCAAGGAAGCCGATGGACTTATTTTTCTTGGTCATCGTCTTCCGAAGGAGGTCGCGGCGTTAGTGCGCACCATGTCACCGCGCTGTGCGCCGGTCGTGAACGGCTGCGAATTCAGTCCCAGCCTGGGCGTGCCAAGCGTTCACATCGATAACGCGAAGGCGGCTTACGAAGCGATGGATCACCTCTATCGTCTTGGACACCGGCGGATCGGCGTTATCACGGGTCCTCTGGTGAGTCCGCTCAGCCGCGACCGCTTGCAAGGCGCGAAGTCACGCGCGAAAAAGCAAAAAGCGGAGAACACGTGTACGGTCATGCAGGGTGACTTCTCGATCGAATCAGGAGCGGTTGCAGCCGAGCGGTTATTGGGGGCTGAAAATCCTCCGACCGCGATATTTTGTTTCAACGACGAAATGGCCATGGGAGTGATTCAGACCGCGAAGCGGCGCGGGTTGGGCGTTCCCGACGACCTTTCCGTCATCGGATTCGATGATATTCGTTTTGCCAGGTGCATCGATCCGCCGTTGACGACGATCGCTCAGCCGATGCGCGCGATTGGAGAAGGGACCGTGCGGTTGCTGTTGGAAATTCTCGGCGGACGTTCGACTCCACCGGAATCCGTGACGTTGCCGCACACTTTGATCATTCGCTCCACGACGGCGCCCCCACAGAGCGCATGATGACAGATATGCCGAACCGACCACCCCGGCCGCTTCGCGGCCACCCCTCCTCTGCGAGGAGGGGAATGTAAATGCTTTTCACTCTTGGATCGTTCTGCCTGCCGCCCCTTTTTGTATTCGGCGTTTACCATCTGCTGACCTGGTTCAACGTTTTCGGAGTCAACGGACGCGCCTTCTGGAAACGTGTGGCGCTGGCATCGGCGATTTCTCACGTGCTGCTGGCATCGGGCTTCTTCGCTTTCTCTTATGTCGATTTTCAAACTCACCTGCGGCTCGAGGCGGAAGGGCCGAGCTTCGGCGCGTATCTTTTCAACCGATCCGATTTCTGGCGTGTGCTGACCATCTTCGACACTGCTCCGATGCTGGTGACGGTGGGTTTGTTTTCCGTTTTTGATCGCGCCGGCATCAACCCGCCGGGCCTGCTCGCCTGGACGATGGTTATTGCTTATATTGTCGGGACCCTTCAGTGGTTTCTGGTAGGCGGCGGGGTGGGCGCCCTGGCGGAAAGATTCTTTGAAGGACTGAAGACCCCAGACCCGGAGGACGAAGAATGGTTTTAGCCACAAAAAGGCACAAAAGACTCAAAAGGGATTAAGAAATACTTTTGTGAATCTTGTGCCTTTTTGTGGCTAATTCTTATGTGGTTGTGATGCGGATTACCGGCAGATCGATGTCCTTCGCCAATACGAAATTCACTCGGGTTTCCGGTTCCAGCTTCAGTTGATCGCCTTTGGTCAATAGAACAGCGGTGGTTCCGCTCCCGCCTCCGATGATGGCTCCAAGCGCTGCGCCCTTGCCTCCGCCCGTCACAGCTCCAATGATCGCGCCAACGCCGGCGCCTCCGGCGATGATGGCGGCATCGCGATCCTTGTTGCTGCCGGCGACTGCAATAAATGGTTCTGTTGAGAGGTTGTACGTCTTGTGGCTGGTCGCGATCTGATCGAGAACGAGTTCCAGCCGTGCGCGGCCTTTCACTCGGCCCGGCTCTTCAAGTTTGTTGACATGGCCCGTAACGAGGTCCCCCTTGTCCGCCACGACTTTTCCGTTCACAACGATAGGCTGGGTCAGATGGGCGGAGAATTTATCTCCTTCCTTATTCGCGTCGGTGCTGAGCGGTTCCGCGAGAGTAACGGTCAGTGCAGTTCCGCCGGGAACTGTTTCGACACTTTGCACTTTCGGCGCAGGAGCCGGTGCGGGTGCGGCTGATGGGCCCTTTGCCTGTGGCCGCGCCGGCGGTGGCGCAGGAGCAGGTTCTGTCGCAGGCGCGCGGTGGGCCGGTTTTGGCGGCCTGGCCGGCTGAGTTTCCTCGGATCGTTGAGTCTGATCGTTGCTCGCGCTCACCGGTTCATTCGGCGCACCTCGGTTGCAGGCCCACGGCCCGATGGCGAGGGCGCTTAGCAGCAATAGATGAATTGCAAATTTCATGTGTCCTCCTCAAAAGTGGTTAGACGTTCGAGAGGCGATAAGACTAGAATCCATAATGATCGGCCCAAAACCACGGTTTGAAGTGCCTCGAACAATGCTGAAAAGACTGACGATTTTCCCGCTGTTCCTGGGTCTCATCATTTTTTGCTCGGGTCGAGTATTCGCATCCGGCCAGACACCGCAGGAATTGCCTCGCGTTTTGATTATTGCAACGGGCGGCACGATTGCCGGCGAGCAGGGCGAGCCCGGAACGCTCGGCGGCTACGACATCCGCAAACCGATCGCTGAAATCGTTGCGGGCGTTCCGGAGATCCGCAAATACGCCCAGGTCGACACCGCGCAATTCGCGAATATTCCGAGCGCCTACATCACGCCCGACCAATGGCTCCAGCTGGCGCGAACTATAAATTCAACCTTCGACAAGCGTCCGGAAATTGCCGGCATTGTAGTGACGCATGGCACAGACCGGCTGGAAGAGACCGCTTTCTTTCTTCATCTCACTGTGAGGTCCGACAGGCCGGTCGTCATCGTTGGCGCGCAGCGGCCGTCCACGGGCATCAGTCCGGACGGGCCGATCAATTTACTGTCGGCAGTCCGTGTTGCTGCGGCGCACGACGCACGCGGCAAAGGTGTGATGGTCGTGATGGACGATCGCGTCATCTCGGCCCGCGACGCGGAAAAGATTTATGCTCGCTCAGGCGGCTTCGCCGCTCGGGAGATGGGCACGCTCGGCATCGTGGCGCGTCACGGCGTTGAATTTTTCTATTCGCCGACGCGCCGGCATACGAGTGCATCGGAATTTGACGTACGGGATATCATGAGCCTGCCCCGTGTCGACATCCAGTACTCGTATGCAGGTTCCGATGGAGCTGCCAGAACCGATGCCAAAGCGATCATCGTGGCGACGACGGGTCTGGGCGGAACCGAACGCGCGTATTATGAAAATTTGCAGCGGAAGGGTGTCATCATTGCCACGACATTTCCGTCCGGGGATCAGGTTGCATCACCGAGTTCAAGTCACGACACGTTTCCGATTGTCGCCATTGAACGCCTGCTTCCGACTCATGCAAGAATTCTCATGATGCTGGCGCTCACGAAAACACAGGATGTGCGCGAAATTCAGCGCATCTTCGACCAGTATTAATTGGTAGAGGCGGAATGACCGTCAAACTCCTGGCTCTCAGTGCATCGACAATTCGGCGTGCCCAGGAATCCATTTCATCGTGCGAGGCGTGCAATACCGAGGCCGAACTGCCGTTTGATTGGGTCCTGGACGAAATTACGGGATGCGATGGCTCGAATACCGACTATTTTCTTACTGAACCCGCCCGCTGTCCGCGCTGCGGCCGCAGCGTAATTGAGAAGACGCTCGTCGAACCTCACGGTGGAGTCTTCACTCTCTAACTTTAGAAGGAGAAACAATGACACCTGAACAAAGCAAACTCTTGTGCAAAGTCTTTCTCGACACGATCGAGCAGGAAGCCGAAACAACGAAGAAGGTGATTAAGGCCGTGCCCGAAGACAAGAAGGGCTACAAGCCGGATCCGAAATCCAAAACCGCGCATGAGCTGGCGTGGCACATCGCGAGCTCGGAAGTGTGGTTTATGGATGGTGTGCTCGCCGGCCAATTTTCGATGGAGGAGGGGCCCGCCGCTCCGCCGACAATCAGCGGTATTGTGGAATGGTATGCAACCAATCATCGTGACCGTGCCAATAAGCTGAAAGACCTGGCGGCCGATAAACTCGTGAAGCCGATCCTTTTGTTCGGTGACGCGGCACTGCCGGCAGTGTCCTATCTCAATATGCAGAACCTGCATTCGGCGCATCATCGCGGCCAGCTCTCGACGTATCTACGGCCGATGGGTTCGAAGATTCCTTCCATCTACGGCGGCAGCGCCGATGAGCCGATGGCAATGTAGGCACTAAGACACAAAGTACAGGCGTTGCACGGTCCAATACGCCGCCATGCAGGCGATCAACACCGACGCCGGCACGACAACGAGCCGCCGGTACCAATGCCGGCGGCCGCAATACCATCCGACGAGCAGAAATGCAGCGGCGATGACGGCAAGCTGTCCAGCCTCCACTCCAACATTGAACGTCGCCAGAGCGATCACAAATTCCGACCGCGGCAGCCCGAGATCTTTCAACGCGCCTGCGAAGCCCATTCCATGAAGAAGCCCGAACGCGAATACGAGGGCAACACGCCAGGGCCTGAGCTCAGACATGAAAATGTTTTCGATCGCAACGTACGCGATCGACACGGCAATCAACGGCTCCACAACCTTCGGAGATACGGACACGATCCCGTACACGCTCAACGCAAGCGTGATCGAATGCGCGATGGTGAACGCGCTGACCTGCGTCAACACTTCGCGAAGGCGGCGGCTGAGCAGGAAGATTCCTAATACAAACAGCATGTGATCGAGGCCATTCGGCACGATGTGGGTGAAGCCGAGTGCCAGGTAGCGAAAACCTGTTGCGATCCGGTCGGGCGTGTGCGCGGATAATGCCAGCGACATGGGAGCGCTCACCTGGCCGCCTTCGAGCCATTCCGTTCTTTCGGCCCCGGTTTCGCGCACCGTCAGCGAATAGGTCGCGAAGGTCCACGCGTAGGTCCACGCGAATTGCTTTGCACCCGCCGGAAGGCCACCGGCCATCGTGATTGTGGCCACCGGCGACGACGTCGCGGTCGCAATCCCCGCAACGGCGTAATGGATTTCCGGCTGGACGGCAGTTCCATCGAACGTCAGGGCGAAGCGCCGGCGAAACAGGCTGTCATGGGCTTGCAGTTGTTTCTGCAGCGCTGCGGCGTCGAGCCCGGACTGGATGGATTCGCCACTCAGCGTTTCGAGCTTCTCGACGAGCGCGGCCGCGTCAGTGACGATCTCGATTTCATACGACGTGCTCTGTTGAAAAACAGCGGTCACTCGCGTTGTGCCGATCTCGTGCGCGTCGCAGACCGCGCTCGAAAGGATCATCAGGACGATGGCGCAGCAAATCGCCAGTTTCATTTTCCGACCTCGAAAGTGAGCGATGCCCAGAAGCTGGCCCAGTCGGCGTTGCTGCCGGCCGGCGCAGGAATCATGTGGACAGCTTTGACCAGCCAAACTCCGTCTTCCGGCAACCGCAATTTGACGTGTCCTGTCTTGTCGGTGCGAGCTGAAATCTTCGACATCGGATTTGAGCGGTTCATCGCCACGACGAGCGCTCCCGGCAATGCCCGCCCTTCATACATCAGGCTGACCGGCAGATCCTCACCGGCGTGCAGCGTATATGGATTTTTTTCGGCAACCAGTTCGAGCGTGAAGCCGAGCGCTCGATCGGCCTGACCATTGGCAGGCGTTCCGTAGCGCACCAGGCTCTTCGCGCAGCGCTCGAAGATTTCTCGCGCCTCACTGTTGGTCTGGTTCCTCCGCGTTCTCAATTCAGCGATCGCATCGAGTCCCTCTTCCTTGAGGTACTGATTGAATGTTGCTGCCGGCAAGGTGATTGGTTTCGGATGACTTTGATAGCCGAGGATGAGCAGGCTGGAATCGGCCACGCGCACAAGGCCGGCCGGATCCGCGCCGTCATGACCGTATACCGGTTTGCGGCCGCTCGAATCGACGCTGATGAATTGATCGATGAGCGCCGGATCGCGCGGAAGCGGATCTCCGAGAAAATCCTGGCCGATTCTCAGTTTCACTCCGATGACCTTTCCGGCATCCGGGAGAAACGAGGTCGGCTCGATCCACATGTCGTGAGCGGCGAGCGGCGCCGCGGTAAGAATGAGAGCGACAATAAAACGAACGATCTTCATAAGAGCCTCCTGATTCGGACTTATTGGAAATTGGAGATTGGAGATTTCTGAAGTTCTCAATTTAGAAACCTCCAATTTCCAATCTCCAATTTCCAATGCTTACGGACGCGCAGGATCTCTCACAGTCGGAAGATTATTTCCGCCGTGTCCGTTGAGAAGACCCTGGTGAGCAGGTGCGAGGAAGGGGAATCGATCGAGATAGTCCTTGTCGTTGATTTCCACGCCCTTCGCAAGACCTGCGGCCGGATCACCCGCGGCAATCAGGCTGATGAGCACGCTGTTCACATTCACCTGATTGCGATTGGGCGCGGTACCGCCGCCAAGCCGCCGGCCATTGGGGAAGCTGGAATCGATGGCCGCATCGAGGGTGAGGATGTCACCCGTGAAGCCGTCCTGGACGGGGATCGGCCGTCCGAGGTTAATCGCGTTGATGATGTCCAGCCGCGGGCCTTTGAGCTTGGCCACAGTGCTATCGGGAAGGCCGAGCGCTTTGTAGATGCCCAGCGCCTCGATGTCGCGAACAAGCACGGGGAACAGGATGTCGGCGCCAAAGTTGGTTACATCTTTCATTGGTGAGGTGTGAAGGTAGAG